>Ga0157376_10002914_pt1 | contig 11733 bp, 15 predicted proteins | sample M45metaG_FD_121801 | JGI IMG/M metagenome (GOLD analysis project Ga0157376, IMG submission 121801) | Miscanthus rhizosphere microbial communities from Kellogg Biological Station, Michigan, USA - M4-5 metaG | ecosystem: Host-associated > Plants > Roots > Rhizosphere > Soil | place: USA: Michigan... | reverse complement strand
TCATTATCGACTAGATGCTGTTCGAGCACATTTGCTTGAGCTTGCAGGTGATTGTGAGATGGCCGTGGTTCACTACCGAGCCGCCGCCGGCAAGACAGCCAGCCTTCCAGAACGAAACTATCTACTAACTCAAGCCGCGCGTCTGATTGCGTCTTGAATTCTTAGTTCGGCAATCGAGTTGATTTGCGGCTTTGCCGCCTCCCTTGCGGAAAGCCTCCGGCTTTCCGTTCGCCCTTAGCAGAAGGGTGAGGCTTTGCCTCGGCGGCCTAGCCGCAAAAGAGTTGCTCGCTCAGCGGAAAGCCAGAGGCTTTCCGCACGGGAAGCGGCAAAGCCGCATAACCAAAGTCACATAACCATCCAAGGTTTCATTCAATTCAGATATGAGACTTGAATCTGCTATGCTCTGCCGCAAGAGTTGTACATCTCGCATGCGTTATCCCGGTTTATAAAATGATCAGTAAGTCGCAATTGTTCAAGATTTCAAATCGAGCGTTAGTGGCATTTGTCCTGGTTTTGTCGACCGCGGCTGTGTTAACAGGGCAATCTCTCGACCAGTCCAAGCCCGCACCTATTCGAACTAATAACCTACAAGGTCATATCGGCGCGCGGGATCTGGGCGATTCTCGACTGACAGATCATTATTACGCTTTCACTGGAACACCCGGTGACTTGCTGATCACGATTCAAAGTCGAAATTTGAATGGCGATCTCGACGTGTTTACAGCTGGCAGCCTGCGTCCGCTACTGAAGCTGACTTTATACGCGGAGAGCGTTGCACCTGTTACCAAGGGAATCTATCTTCGTAAGCGTGAAGATTTGATCCTACGCATCGAAGCGAGAAGCCCAAACGACGATGAGGGCACATATCAATTATTTTTCGGCGGTTCCTTCGAGCCCATGGTTGGCGGCAGTGATCTAGCCGAGAATGAAGCCGCCACCCCCGACGCGTCCGCCTCCAGTGGATCAGGGGAGACCAAACGGGTGTCGTCTGTTGGGGCACGACTACCAGAGCCTGAACCACCTGTGACTGAAGTAGCTGCTGCCCCGGGACCTACTCCCGAGGCAACACCTGAAAACAAGGAAGCCGCGCCTGAGGTCCATCCGGAGGCGCCAACGACGAAAGCAAAACCAACGACCGCAGGGACTACGCCACGTACTCGTCGACCTGCAGGACGCCGCACAACGACCACGTCAACGGTAAAGCCGAAGGTCTCTGAGACAGCGGCGACAGAAGACGCAGTTAAGAAAGAAGAGTCTAAAACGGCCGAAGAAAGCCCGGAGACTGCAGCGCCCTCCGAAGTTCCCAAGGCCAGACCCGGCAGTCGCACGAATCCGAAGCGCACCGCAACTACCTCCACCACCACTGCAAAAACTACAAAGCCAAAGCCTGAACCAGCGGCTGATGTTGCGCCTGAACCTGAAATCGGACCACGTCTAATCATCGAGACGAGCGACGGCACACTCATTAACCGTTCGATGAGCACCGTCCGACGTGTGATGGTTGAAAACGGTCAGGTGGTAGTAACCGCGAAAGATGGCAAGATTGATCGAATTCCGTTGGCGAATGTAGTTCGGATGAGTATTGCGCCGTAATGTCCGAGCAGCTTTAGCTTGTCGTTGTCGAAAGACAAAAAGCCGCAGATTATCGCAGGTGAGAGCAGATTAGAGGAAGACTGCAGCGATCACCACCGCTTCAAAAGCCTACTTTAGCTGCGTTCACCTGAGTAAATTTGCGGCTCATATTCTTTTCAACACGACAAGCTAAAGCATATCGGACATTCATTTCCCAGACTTCAATGCTGTCAGCTTCTCCTTGAATTGCGGTAAGTCAACGCTGGTTGGATCCACTTTCTCCAGTTTGGCAATCGCATCCTCAGCCGCTTTGGCGTCGCCCTTCTGAAGCGTTGCCGCTGCGAGGCCTGAAAGTACCATCGTGTCGTCCTGTTTCATTTTCAACGCAGCTTGGTACCACTTTTCAGCGACGTCGAAGTGGCTCGCGTCGAGGTTTACCATTCCCAATAGAACGACGGTTCGGTAGTCAGTCGGCTTGAGTTGATTGGCCTTCAAGAGGAATTCGATTGCCTGGTCATAGCGCTGGATTTGATAGTAGAGTTCCGCCGCTTGCATCTGAGCGTCAAAGTTTTGAGGCTCGTTCTTAGCCTTCGCAATCGATGAGGTTACTTGCTCCCGAATTTTTGCTGGATCATTGACTGCGTCTTGCGAGCCAACCGGAGGATGATCAGCGGGAAGTGACTGTGATGAACCGGCGCCCACGGTTGCAGCAGACATTGCATTCTTCTGACTCATCGTACTGGCGAAGATGAATCCGACGATGAATCCAAACAGGATTCCGATGATTGCGAAAAGTAGATTCTCTCTGGTCATTAGTTACTCAAGTAGGTCGTTAATGTTCACTTGCTGCCAGACAATGTCTTGGCTTCGTTTATTCGTTCTGTAATCGCCTGAGCTACGTCTGAGCCCGCTGGAACTCTGCTAAGGACTTTCTGCCAGATCTCAATCGCCTTTTTGTAATCTTTGGCTTCGAAAGCAGCGGTCCCTGATAGTTGCAACGCCTTAGCATTTTCCGGGTCAACTTTGAGCGCCTGGTTGATCAATTCGGTTGCTTTACCTTCGAGTTTACGATCACCAGCCATTGCAGTGGCAAATGCATATTCGGCCCAAAGGTCGGCGTCATTCGGACTGAGTTCGGTGGCCTTTGCATAAGCGCCGGTAGCTTCACCGTATCGTTGCATCGAGTTGTAAGAACGTGCCAGCATTACCCAGCCTGCGGGGTCAGAAGGGTTCGCTTTCAGTTTGTCAGCCAGCTTTTGAACATTGGCTTCGATCTGCGCTTGCGTGCGTTGGCCGGCGCCACCCATCATCGGAGCCGACTCGGGCGCTACAGTTGCAGCGCTGGAGATAGCTTGGGGCGATCCCACCTTCATATAGAAGACGACGGCGATCAGTGGAATCGCAAGCGCCACTGTGTAGGCCGTGGCCCGATTGTTCGTTGAGGTTGTCTTCGAGTCCTTTCGGCTGGTGCTTAACCCTTCCAACGCGCGTCGTTTAATTTCTTCCGTCGTGTAGGCGGTGGTTCGATTGTTCGTCGAGGTTGCCTTCGAGTCCTTTCGGCTGGTGCCTATGTCTTCCAATACTCGCCGTTCAATTTCTTCCGTGTCTTGATCAAACTGCTCCTGGCTAACGATACCGTTCTGCAAGTCTAGTTTTAGTTCTGCCAATTGATCGCGATAGACGGCGATGTTTGCCTGTTTCCGCTCGGCTTCGGAACCCTCCTGCGAAGTCTTGCTTCGCTCGAACAGTGTCGGTAACAAGAAGGCGAGCGCGATGACAAGGAGGCCGGCGCAAATCAACCAGAAGAGAATCATAGCGCCTCCTTTCCTGATTTGGCGGAGAGCAACTCCCCTGCGAGACGCCGCTCTTCACTTGTTAAGGGTTCAGCTACGATGGCATCTCGCCGTTGGCGAATGTACCGGAAGAGTATAAAGAAACCCGCGATCAGGATAATGAAGGGTCCAAACCAAAGCAGGTACGTTGTGGGAGTCACTTGCGGACGATAAAGGATGAATTGACCATAACGTGCTGTCAAAAACGAGATAATTTCCTTGTCACTCTTACCGGCTTTGATCTGTTCGCGTATTTCGCGACGCAAATCTTCAGCGAGCCCGGCTTGCGAGTCCGCCAGGGTTTCATTCTGACAAACAAGACAGCGCAGCTCTTTTGAAAGATTCGCTAACCGTTGTTCGACTGCGGGGTCTTCACCAGACACGGGCCCCGCATCTTTGCCGGGGACGCCATGGCCCACTATCAGCAACACAAGGATTGCGTAGACGATTTGTTTCATCGATTGCCCTGACGATTTAGCTCTTGTACTAACGGAAGGATTTGGTTTGTCCATACGTCAGGTGTAACGGGTCCGATCTGCTTGAAACGAATAGTTCCGGATTGGTCGATGAGATAGGTTTCGGGTGCGCCATAAACTCCGTAGTCAATCGCAATCCGCCCGTCCACATCAGCAGCACTTAGAACATAAGGATCACCGAGTTCACCAAGCCAGGCGATGGCATCTTCACGTTGATCTTTGTAATTGAGACCGTAGATGGGAACTGCGTTTGTTTTCGCATATTCGAGAAGCAGCGGATGCTCGTCGCGACAAGTGACGCACCACGAGGCCCACACATTCAGGATCCAAACCTTCCCGCGCATTTCGGCAGCTGAAAATGTTTTGCTCGGATCTTTAAGTTGAGGAAGAGTAAAAGCGGGTGCCGGTTTATTGATCAGCGGAGATGGAACCTCATGTGGATCGCGGTTCAACCCAATCGCCAAAAATATGACCAAGCCGAGAAACAGAACCAGTGGAATCAAGTACTTAATCATCTCAGCTATTGTTCGGCTTCAATCGCGACGGAAGCTGCCACTGAGGCTGGCAGTGCCGCACCCTTGTCGCTCGCGGCTTTTGCTTCCCTTTGTTTTCTCGCTGCCAGTGCATAACGTCGATCACTCAACGCCAATCCGCCGCCGATTGCCATCAGGACCGCGCCACCCCAGATCCAGTCAACGAATGGTTTGTAATAGACGCGTACGCTCCAGGCTCCATTCTGCACTGGTTCGCCGAGCGAAACGTAGAGGTCCCTAAACAGACCTGTATCAATCGCCGTCTCAGTCATGACGTTGCCACTTGCGGTGTAGTTTCGCTTTTCCGGATACATGCGCTGTGTCTCAACACCATTCCGACTGACAATGATTTCCGCTCGGGCTGCTTGATAGTTTGGTCCGGAAATTTGGCTGACGCCATTGAATTTGAACTCGTAACCGCCAGCGTGAACGGTGTCACCAGTTTCCATCTTCACGTCCTGCTCCGACTGGTAACCAGTGACTAGAGTCACACCCACGATGAATGCCGCGACACCCAGGTGAGCTACCTGCATGCCGTAGTAGCTCCTGGTTTGAGCTCGCAGCTTTTGAAACGTCGTAAGTTGACCTGACGTAATACGCGTTCGTTCCCAAAGATTCACCAGGGCCGTGGCAACAATCCAGACCGCTAACAACAAACCCAGACTCACAAGAGGTTTCCACTGTCCGAACACAAATGGAAGGGTAACGCCTGTGATCAGGCTTACGACGAGAGCCCAACGCAGTCTTGTTGTCAGTTCAGGTAGGCTAGCTTTCTTCCAACGGGCAATCGGTCCAATGCCCATCAGGAACACGGCCGGTGCCATGAGCGGAACAAAGACGGCATTGAAATAGGGCGGACCAACGGACAACTTGCCCATTCCTAGAGCGTCGACAATTAGCGGGTACAGAGTGCCAAGTAGAACTGAACCCGCAGCGACAGTGAGCAGCACGTTATTCGCGAGCAGCAATGATTCCCGTGAAATCACCTCGAACTTGCTTCCGAGACCAACTTGTTTCGCTCGCCATGCGTAAAGGAGAAGGGAACCGCCAATAACAAAAACCAGGAACGCGAGAATGAAGATGCCGCGCTTTGGATCAGTTGCAAACGCGTGAACTGAAGTTAGTACTCCTGACCGTACGAGAAAGGTACCGAGAAGACTGAGGGAGAAAGCAGCGATCGCCAACAGCACTGTCCAACTCTTAAAGCCGCCTCGTTTTTCTGTAACGGCTAGCGAGTGTATTAGCGCTGTGCCCACGAGCCATGGCATGAACGAGGCGTTCTCAACCGGGTCCCAGAACCACCAGCCTCCCCAACCGAGTTCGTAGTACGCCCAGAAACTTCCGAGTGCAATGCCGCAGGTCAGAAACATCCAGGCGACCGTTGTCCATGGTCGTGACCAACGTGCCCAGGTTGCGTCGAGGCGCCCGCTAATCAGCGCTGAGATCGCAAAAGCGAAAGCAACTGAGAATCCTACATACCCCATGTAGAGCATCGGTGGATGAGCGACCATCGCCGGATCCTGAAGCAGCGGATTGAGATCACGTCCATCTGGCGGGGCAGGCAAGAGTCGGGCGAATGGGTTGGAAGTGAGCAACATGAAAAGCAAAAAGCCAAAGCTCACAATGCCCATCACACTCAAAACTCGTGCAACCATCTCTTCGGGTAAGTGACGACTGAATAGCGACACTGCAACAGTCCACAACCCGAGCATCAACGTCCACAGAAGTAGTGATCCTTCGTGAGATCCCCAGGTCGCAGCGAGACGATAATGGAGAGGGAGCTGACTATTTGAATTTGTTGCGACGTTAAGAACTGAAAAATCGTTCGTGATGAACGAGTAGGCTAAACAGCTAAACGCGATCGCAAGAAAGATGAATTGAGCCTGCCCGGCTGGAGCCGCAAGTGCGATCCATGTGTGGTTGCCACGGGAAGCACCAAGAAGAGGAAGGGTCGCCTGCGTTAGTGCAAGCAAGAGTGCAATGATTAAGGCAAACTGCCCGATTTCAGGAACCATTGGTTATTGGGTTTTCGACAACGAATGTCCGATAAACTTTAGTTTGTCGTCATTTGCAGGTGTGCGATTCAGAGTCAACGACAAACTAAAGTTTATCGGACATCTTGCGCCGCACTCCGGGGAGTTAATTTTCAACGACGGTCTCAGCAGCCTTTTTCGCCTGCTTTGCCTTGTCGATCGCTTGGCCCGCTTCAGGCGGCATGTAATTCTCATCGTGTTTTGCTAAGACTTGATCGGCCTGGAAGACTCCATCCGCTCCAATCCGTCCTTGAGCTACACAGCCGCGACCTTCCTTAAAGAGATCGGGGAGAATACCTTTGTAAACAACTGGGACGTTGGCAACAGTATCCGTCACTGTAAAGCGCACTGTGAGCCCGTCTTTGTCTCGTTGCAATGTGCCATCCTGAACTAAACCGCCAACCCGGAAGGTTCTGTTGATTGGGGCTTCCTTTGCCGCTACCTGGGTAGGACTAAAAAAGAAAACGAGGTTGTTGCGAAATGCGCTGGCGACGAAATACGTGGCAATCCCTAACCCGGCAAGACCGACCAAAATAAAGGCGATGCGTTTATGACGTCGTTTCATTAGTAGTCCCTCGTAAGACTTCCGGGGCGGCCTTCTCTTGTTCTCGCGACTTCCTACGATAACTCAAAGTTACCAACTCCCAAACTATAGCGAGCAGGGCAAACAGGTACGAGCCCCAAACATAGAAGCCATATCCACCCATTGAGAGATCCGGCCAGTTCATACAGTCGCCTCCACGAAGCGGTTTGCGTTTTGTTCACGCTCAACAATTATGCATCGAACACGTATAAGCACCACGGCCACCGAGTAGAGCCAACACGCGGCAAGCATTATCAACATTGCCCAAAGCATCGAGCCGTGAATCGTTGGTTTCTGGAGAATGCGGATGGTAGCACCCTGGTGAAGCGTGTTCCACCACTGCACGGAGAAATAAATGATCGGAACGTTGATGACACCGACCAGCGCAAGGACAGCACCGGCGCGATCCGCGCGCCGAGGGTCATCAATAGACGATTGCAGTGAAATGAATCCGATGTATAGAAAAAGCAGGATCAGTGTGGAGGTCATTCGTGCGTCCCAGACCCACCACGTTCCCCAGGTTGGTTTTCCCCAAAAAGCTCCGGTTACGAGCGACAGGAAAGTGAACATTGCGCCGGTGATCGAAATGGACGACGCCATCATTGAAGCCAGCCGCGCATTGAAGGCCCAGCCAATGCCGGCATAGATGGCCATCAAAATGTAAAGGAACATTCCGAGCCAGGCTGCAGGCACGTGAATGAACATGATTCGGTAGGCGTCGCCTTGTTGATAGTCAGGAGGCGCAATGAAGAAGCCGACGAATAAACCTACGCCAAAGAGGATTGCTGCTGGCGTCGCAAACCACGGAATGATCTTTCCCGCAAGCGGGTAGAAGTTAGTTGGGGATGCGTATTTGTATAGGTTCATGGTTATTCAACTGATATTCGCAATGCTGCTGCAGTTGCCCAAGGTGCGAAGATAAGCGCCAAAACAGTCAAAGCACTCAACAAGTACAAGTGCGATACAGGGCTCAAACCAATGATGCTCGCTTCTACGGCCCCGGCTCCAAAGATCAGCACCGGTATATATAAAGGCAATACAAGTATCGAAATCAGAACGCTACTGCTGCGCAATCCCAGCGTCAGTGCTGCTCCGACCGATCCAATCAAGCTCAGCACCGGAGTGCCAAGGATCAACGTCACTATCAATACTCTTAGCGTTTGATTTGACAGACCAAACTGGACACCCAGCAACGGTGCAATACAAATAAGCGGCAACTCTGACGTGAGCCATTGGGCTGCCACTTTGCCAAAGACCACAAGGTAGAGCGGCTGAGGCGTCATCAACAGCTGTTCAAGAGTACCGTCCTGGTAGTCGTTTGCGAACAGCCTGCCAAGTGAAAGCATTGACGCGAGCAATGCTGCAACCCAAACAACACCAGGAGCGATTGACCTTAGGAGTTCGGTCTCTGGTCCGATGCCCAACGGAAACAAACTCACAACGATGACAAAGAAGAACAAGGTCGACAGCGCATCAGCGCGGCGGCGCCACGCCAGGATGAGATCGCGCCAAACGATCCAGCGCAACATCGATAGACTCGAAGGTGCGTTCACGTTGCCAGTTCGAGGCGTTGAGTCGAACTACTGTCCAACTCCAAATCCTGGTGAGTCGCGACGATAGCTATTCCTCCGCCTGATATGTGCTCAGCTATCAAAGATCTTACGAGTGCAACGGCGACTTTATCGAGAGACGTTAAAATCTCATCGAGTAACCAAAGCCTGGTATTCGAAACCACAAGACGTGCTAGCGAAACTCTTCGTCTTTGTCCCTCAGATAATAGACGCGCAGGAACCGAGTTTCTTGTCAGTCCTACTTTTTCAAGTGCCTCGAACGCATCGTGAGTGGCAATTTCAATTCCACCGAGGCCGGCCCCAATACGAAGGTTTTCTGCCGCAGTGAGTTCGTCTTTGACTCCCGGACGGTGACCAACAAAGGTTACTGAGGAGAAATAGTCCTCAGCGAGTGAGTGAATCTCCGCTCCAGCCCACGTAACCTGACCTTCCGCGGCACCTAACAACCCGCACAGGATTCTGAGTAGACTTGTCTTGCCACTTCCGTTGGCACCGGTAACCTGTAAATACGTCCCGGGCTTAAGCGAAAAATTGACGCCGCTAAATACTCTGCGATCTCCGCGAACGCATCCGAGGTTTATGACGTCGAGAATGGCCGCTCGTCCTCCAGTTCGAATCAGTTGCTGTCGGCTTCATTGTATGGGACTTTTGGATGAAAAGCATTTGAGAAGGTTCGATTTGGTCCGCCACGTCCGCATTTGCTAATTATCGCCTCGGCTCCACCGGCCCTGTTGCCTTTTGCCATTCAGTCCAGCCGCCTTTTAGCGCTCGCACTCGTTTGAAACCGTTTTCGAGTAATACTTGCGCGGCGGAAATGGCTGATTCTTCACTGGGGCAAGCGCAATAGGTAATTACCTCGCGATCTTTCGGGACATTCTTCAAAGGCGGAAAACCCAGCCTGTACTTCAGCTTGCGCACGTTGAAATGTAGCGCGCCTTTAATCTTTGATTGGCTGTTTGCATAGCTCTCGGATGAACGCACGTCGAGAATCAGGAGAGGTTCATTCGCTGCGACTTTAGTCTTCAGTTCCTCAACGGTGATTAGTTCAACCGCATTCTTCTTTTCATCAATCGCGCGAGCGGAAACTCCCGCTTGGAAGATCACACAAAGCAGGATCAGATGAATCCCTACTGTTCTCTTTCGATTAACCATGACTGTTTTCTCCTTAGGGAGCTCAGCGCCCTCCGTGCACCATTCCTGCATCAGGTTTAGGTTTGAAAGTCTTTGGGTCGTACCAAAGATAATTTGCACTGGAGTAGTAGAGACAACCAGTAGTGCCACGCACGGTTTCTTCGATCAGATCACCCGCAGGACGTGGCAACTTTCGGCCGCTGTGTTTGCTTGAGAAATCTTTGCCGGTGAGAACCGCCATATTGGATCCGGTCACATTCTTTAGCAGAAAGGTTTGTGTTGCCTGCGGATCGCGCCAATCGTTTTCTCCGAAGCCGTGAATGATCGCAAGCATTGCCTCGTCTTCTTGAATGTTCACTTTCGGCCGTTCCCCCGGATTACCCTGGGATGGATCTCGTAACAACCACGCGGGGTATTCCTCGTTCATCGCAGCCAGTTTTCCAGCAATCGGCTTGAGAACAACTGCAAGGTCCTCTGATTGGTCCCCATTAAAGTCTCCGGTTAGAAAGTTGGGAGTTGTAGTCGTGTCAATCGCTGCGGAATCTTTGAACACTCGGCGTACGGCTTCTTGAACCTCCGCGAGTTTGGGCGCGATGACAGACGGCAGCCGGACTTGCGGTGACGACGGAGTCGGCTGATAAGCCGGCGGTGGTGCTTCCACCATAGCTTGTTTTGAGTTTGAACAGCTGGAACCGAAGAAAACGGTTAAGAGGAGTAGGACGAAGATTGCCTGATGGTCTCTCTGGTTAGACATCATCATCACCTCGCATGAAAAAAGATGTGGAGAAGATTTCGTATTGGGAGAAACGGAATTCGGTTAATGAATCGATCCGAAGCTCGTCGCAAGTGATATGCGGCGAGCTTCGGTGATAGTGCCGCAGTATAGAGTGACACAGCCTGAAGTCTGTCCCACTCGCTGCCGCCGCGTTTAGAGTGATAGTACAAACGCAATCAGATCGTTTCGCTGTCCTGCCGTCAAGCTATTGAAGTTGTTTCTTGCTGTCGTTGCTTGACCTGCGTGAAGCTGAATCGAATCGAAGATCGTGATGTTCAGACCTTCGTGCATAAGTCTGTTGCGCGCGCGAATCCCCCAGAGTGGAGCTGTGCGCATTTGATTTGCCGAACCTTGGCCCGCGTTCTGGACAATGCCATCGCCCGTGCCGATGTTGTGCAAAGCAAAGTCGCTAAAGGGGTGAATGATCTTGTTTCCAAGGGCTGTCGGAACCGTGAACGCACCACCATTGATGAGCGTTCCAGGAGCCGCAGTAACGAAGGTTCGTGTGTGACAAACAGAGCAGCCTACTGAGGTAAATAGTGAGTCACCTCGTGTCGCGGCCGCGGGTATTGGGTTTTGACGGCCAGGTGCGCGCGTTGCTGCCATGAAATCGGCAAACGCCAACACGTCACCTCCATCGTCCTCTGGATCCGCAACCGGATCAAAAGCCGACGGGAACGTGACGTTTATAACGCCGTCCGCTGTACTCGCCGGGTTTTCACTCGTACCAGCATTTGGGTCTGAGGAACTCCGTCCGTTGGCGCCATCGAACTTACTGGTAATACCCATTTCGTTCAGATAAGCATCACCGGCGAACGAAAGCAGACTTGCCTGCTGTGCTTTCCAGCCGAAGCGTCCAATGCGAAGCGCGTTGTTTGCTTCAGTAACGGGAACCTGGCTCAAAGTGCCTCGTTGTCCTGCTGGTTGAGCCGCCACGTTATTTTGAAGAGTTGTGTTGGCAATACACTCGACAAAACCATCGCCAAGTGTGCTGGTCGTAATACGAAAGGCTTTTACCGTTTCAGCCGTGGAGATGTGCTCGACGATGTCTGAATCGGTGCCTCTTGCGTGAATCAATTGACCACCCGGAGCATCAACGAACTGTCCATTCGTGATGTGCCCGGCTCTGAATTCCATTGTCTGTCTGAAGGCTCCAACATCTACTGACTGGTGGCATTCCACACAGCCAACGTCGTTGTAGGTTGGTCCAAGTCCGTCATCAACGTT
>Ga0157376_10002910_pt1 | contig 11744 bp, 8 predicted proteins | sample M45metaG_FD_121801 | JGI IMG/M metagenome (GOLD analysis project Ga0157376, IMG submission 121801) | Miscanthus rhizosphere microbial communities from Kellogg Biological Station, Michigan, USA - M4-5 metaG | ecosystem: Host-associated > Plants > Roots > Rhizosphere > Soil | place: USA: Michigan... | reverse complement strand
CGGTGTATCGGGTGAAGCAGCAGTCATGATACGCGGTCAGTGGAGGCGAGGATGTCTGCAGCGGGCAGTTCGAGAATGAAGCGAGATCCGACGGGGGAGTTGTCTTCGACGCGGATGCCGCCACCGTGTTCGGCGACGATGCGCGCCGCGATGGCAAGACCAAGACCAGTTCCGCGGTCCTTGGTCGAGAAATGCGGGAGGAAGAGTTTGTCCTTATCTTGGGGCGAGATGCCGTGACCGGTGTCAGAGACGATTATTTCAACGGAGTCGAGATCCGACTTGGAGCGAGTTTCAACGGTGATGGTTCGAACCGAGGAAGATTCAAGAGCTTCGGCCGCGTTGTCGATCAAATTGACGATGACGCTGCGGAGCAATCCGGAATCAGCGCGAATCGCGGGCGGGTTCGCGGCGAATGTGGAATAGAGAGTGATACCGTCGAGGCGGTTGGAGAAAATCTCGACGGCTTCGCGAACGATGCTGTTGATATCGGCAGACTCGAGTTTGGCCGAAGGGAAGCGGACGAACTGGGAGAACTCGTTGACCAGGGCGGAGAGGGTGCCGACTTCGCGTTCGATCAGACGGGAAGATTCAGCGACCAGACGAGTGAGCTCTGGATCTTGTGGCGCTTCGGTTCCGGAGGCCTCGCGCTTTTCGAGGTAGCGGGATAGACGTTGGGCGGAGAGCTGGATCGGAGTGAGCGGGTTCTTGATTTCGTGAGCGATGCGGCGAGCGACTTCCTGCCACGCAGCGGCTTTTTGCGCGCGGAGGAGCTCGGTGAGGTCATCGAGAACCAAGACGAATCCGGAGTTTAGGCGGCGCGGGCCAAGGGAGCTGACGGTGACAGCGGCGTGCAGCAAGCGGCCGGAAGCGACGATTTCAAGTTCGCGGGAGACGACGCCGGTTCGAAGAGCGCGGCGGAAGAGATAGCGGATGGCGCGAGCGTCTTCGGGTCCGACGAGTTCCTCGAGGGTGCGGGCTCCTTTAGCCGTGGCGCCGAAGATTTCCAGCACCGCGGGATTTGCTCGAAGGATATTCCCATCGGAATCGAGCGAAAGCACTCCGGTGGGAATATTCTCCAGAACCGTCTCCATCAATTGGCGCCGGCGTTCCAGTTCTTGAACGGCTTGCTGGAGATTGCGGGTAAACTGGTCGATTTGATTGCGGGAATCCCGGAGTTGGGTGGTCATGGTGTTGAAGGAACGGACCAGGATGCCGAGCTCGTCGTGAGTTTGCTCGGGGACTTGATAGTCAAAATTGCCGGTAGAGATTTCGCGCGTGCCCTCAGCAAGAGCCTGGATGGGAACGGTTACTTGTTTTGCGAGGTACAAGGCGACCCACAGCACTGACGACAGGAGCAGAACCGTGAAAAAAGAAAGGATCAGCAGGAGTTGCCGTTTAAGAGTGCGGAGATGCTGCTTTTCTTGGTCATAGGCGAGGGATTGCTTTTGGATTTCATGGATCCGCCCAAGAAACTCCGTGTCGACCATCCGCCCGGCCAAAGCCGTTTCACCATCTGCAAGAAGGGTTTTTGCAGACAAGTAAGGAAAACCTTGGCCCTTCCAGACTTCTGCGCCACTGGGAAGCTTTTCGACGAATTGAGGAGGGAGCTCTTTTGCTGAATCAGTGGGATTCGGCAGATAGTCTTTGAAGTCATGCCAGCAGTATTCAAATCGCTTGGACCGGCCGTGGCTGTCGAGAATCCAGAAGGCGTCGGCGCTGTCACAGGGTCCAAAGGCCTGCGCTTCTCTGGAACCGGGGGACTTGGTCCTAGGTGGAATCGCAGCCCAACCGGCAGCGGCCTTCGCTAGCCTCTTGCGTTCCGCAACCCCAAACTGCGAAATCGTGATTTGGCTTTGCTCCGCGGCAATTTCGATGGGGCGAGGAAACCAGCGAGCGAGAGTGCGATTGAGCAGCGAATAGCTTACAAAGAACATGAACAGAACGGGCAGCAACGAAATGGCGACCGCGCCGACGACCATTTTAGTTTTGAAACGGGCGCCGAGTTGTTCGCGACTGCGCTCGGCCCATAAACGGAGAACCGTGCGAGAAAGTATTAGAGCGAAAACAATGAGCGCGGCAGTGATGAAGGAAGAGACTGCGTAGAGGGTGAGGACGTCCCGCCAGTTGCGCGGTTCGAAAGGTGTGTCCAGAGAACCGAGAGTAAAAACCGCCGAAAGGAGCAGTGTAAGCACGACGCCTGCGAGGAGGAGGCGTTTTCGCTGGCTGGGGGTAGTGGAAGTCATGAGCGCGGCTCAGATAATTGTGGCAGAAAGCGCGCGAGGGAGCACTCTGAACAGCGTGGATTGCGGGGACGGCAATAGTTTTTGCCGACCCGGACGATCAGCGCGTGGAACTCATTGAAGAGTTGCTGATTGCGTGGAAGCGAGTTTTCAAAAAGCGAGCGGAGTGCTTCATAACGCAGGTTGGACTGAGCGATGCCGTGACGCTCTGCAATTCGTCGGGTATAGGCATCAATCACAAAGACGGGATGTTTGCCTGCGTAGAGCAGAATGGAATCGGCGGTTTCAGGGCCAATACCGCGAACGGCGAGAAGTTGGACCCGCAGTCGTTCGGTCGGCGTCGCGAACATACGGGACAGCGAACCGCCATGCGCCGTGTAAAGGTATTGGACGAAAGCTTTGAGAGTCCTAGCCTTTTGGCGGAAGTACCCGGAAGGACGGAGTTGGCTCTCGAGAGTAGCTGAGGCCACTCGGCGAACGGCCGTTTGTGAAAGGAGATCGGCTCTTTTGAGATTTCGGATCGCGTGTTCAACGTTGGTCCATGAGGTATGTTGAGTAAGGATTGCCCCGACGATGACTTCGAAGCGAGTGCGGCCAGGCCACCATTGCTGCGGGCCGTGCGCCAGGAAAAGGGCCTCGAAATAGTGGCGGAGTGTCGGCGGTTCGGGTGAACCGGGCGGCGTTTGTAATGAAGTATTTTCGCCAGCAGCGTTTTCCGCGAGCGATGGGCTGACAAACAGTGGCAAAAAGGGAGACTCGGCCATCCTGGAGGCACGATAACGACGTGGCCGAATCAAGTCAAGGAATACGGCCGGTGCGCGCCAACACCGACTGTACGAGCGTACAGGGGTTAGCGAGTACAGAACGAACGCCGAAATTGGCGACCCTGCTGATGACAACTTTTGTTACTTTTAGCCGTGAGTGAAGTCGTCTCTGGAGCACCGCGGATGTCCGTCCGTCTAGGCGAAATCCTAGTTAAAGAAAGCCTGATTACCCAGGATCAGCTGCAAAAGGCGCTCGAATTTCAACGAGCGAACGGCGGCAAGCTGGGAAGCTGTCTGACCAAGATGGGCTATATTACGGACGACGACATTACCGGCGTATTGTCGCGGCAATACGGAGTTCCCTCCATCAATTTGAAGTACTACGAAATTGATCCCAACGTAATCCGGTTGATCCCTCAGGACACGGCGTTGCGCTACCAGGTAGTGCCGCTGTCGCGGGTAGGCTCAGTGCTGACCATCGCGATGACCGACCCGACCAACGTATTCGCCATGGATGACGTCAAGTTCATGACTGGCTTCAACGTGGAGCCGGTGGTGGCGTCGGAATCGGCGATTGCCGATGCGATTTCGCGTTTCTACGGCGGAGCGCACGGAAACGGCGAAGAGCTTAGCAACTTGATGAAGGACCTGGTTGATGAAGAGTTGGAGCTGGCCTCGGACGAAGCCGAGCTGGACGCGGCTTCGTTGGAAAAGGCTGCGGAAGAAGCGCCGATCATCAAGCTGGTCAACTTGATTCTGACGGATTCGGTGAAGCGGGGCGCCAGCGATATTCACCTGGAGCCATACGAAACGGAATTGCGAGTAAGGTTCAGGATTGACGGCATGCTGCAGACGGTGATGAGCCCGCCGCTCAAAGTGAAAGACGCCATCACCAGCCGTATGAAGATTATGGCCAAGTTAGACATCGCGGAGAAGCGCTTACCGCAAGACGGCCGCATCATGATCAAGTACAAAGCAGCTGACGGAAAAAGGAAGGAATTGGACTTTCGCGTTTCGACAGTGCCGACCCTTTACGGCGAAAAAATTGTGTTGCGGTTGTTGGATAAAGAAAACCTTCGGCTGGATATGACCAAACTCGGTTTTGAGTCAGAGTCCTTGGTCAAATTCGAACGCAGCATTTTGAAGCCGTACGGAATGGTGCTGGTAACCGGACCCACTGGATCCGGTAAGACCAACACGCTTTATTCGTCGGTGGCGCGGTTGAACCAGGTAGATACCAACATCATGACCGCGGAAGATCCGGTCGAGTTTCAGCTGGGCGGAATTAACCAGGTACAGATGAAAGAACAGATCGGGTTGAACTTCGCAGCGGCGCTTCGAGCGTTTTTGCGGCAGGACCCTAACATCATTCTGGTCGGAGAGATTCGAGACTTCGAAACAGCGGAAATTGCTGTAAAAGCCGCTCTTACCGGTCACTTGGTGCTGTCCACGTTGCACACCAACGACGCTCCTTCGACCATCAGCCGTTTGATGAACATGGGTATTGAGCCATTCCTGGTGGCGACTTCGGTGAACCTGATTTGCGCACAGCGTCTGGTTCGCCGGATTTGTTCGAATTGCAAAGAAGAATTGGAAGTACCCCCGCAGGTACTGATCGACGCCGGGTACAGCGAGGCGGAGTCAAAGACCACCAAGATTTATCACGGCAAAGGCTGCAATATCTGCAATAAAGGCGGTTACAAGGGCCGAACCGGCTTGTATGAAGTGATGGAAATCAATGACGAGTTGCGCGAATTGATTTTGGTTGGCGCGTCGGCATTGGAATTGAAGAAAAAAGCGGTGGAACAGGGCATGTTGACGCTGCGACGCAGCGGGCTGGTGAAAATGGCGGCAGGAATGACCACGATGGAAGAAGTGCTCCGCGAAACAGTTTTGTAAGAGACGAGACTAGAGAGGGTGTACCGATGTCTGGAATGACGCTTAGCGAATTGCTGAAAAAGATGATCGAGATGGGCGGCAGCGACCTGCACATCACCACCAACAGTGCCCCGAGAGTTCGCGTGCACGGCCGGTTGCGCCCGCTAGAAATGCCCCCTTTGAGCGCAGCGGATACCAAGTCGCTGGCGTACAGCGTTCTTACAGATGCTCAGAAGCATCGTTTCGAAGAAAACCTTGAGCTAGACTTTTCCTTCGGTTTAAAGAACCTGGCCCGCTTCCGCGGCAACGTATTCAATCAGCGAGGTGCGGTCGGGTCCGTGTTCCGCACTATTCCTTGGGAAATCAAAGGATTTGATGCACTAGGTTTGCCTCCGGTGGTTAGAGCGCTTTGCGACAAGCCGCGCGGACTGATCCTGGTCACCGGTCCAACCGGTTCCGGCAAATCCACGACGCTGGCCGCGATGCTGGACAAGATCAACAGCGAACGCGAAGAGCACATGATCACGATCGAAGATCCGATCGAATTCTTGCACAATCACAAGAAGTGCCTGGTGAATCAGCGCGAAGTGCACGCGGATACGCACTCCTTTTCAAATTCACTGCGCGCGGCATTGCGCGAAGATCCGGACATCGTGCTGATCGGCGAAATGCGTGATTTGGAGACCATCGAGTCGGCGCTGCGCATTGCGGAAACTGGTCACCTGACGTTTGCGACTTTGCACACGAACTCGGCGGCTTCGACCATCAACCGCATTATCGACGTTTTTCCAGCGCACCAGCAGCCGCAGATTCGGGCGCAGCTTTCCATGGTACTGGAAGGTGTGCTTTGCCAAGCGTTGCTTCCGCGCGTGGATGGCCGAGGACGCGCGATGGTAATGGAAATTCTTGTTCCCAACCCAGCGATTCGCAACCTGATCCGCGAAGACAAGATTCACCAGATCTATTCGGCAATGCAAACAGGCACCGGCCAGTCAGGTATGCAGACGTTCAACCAGAGTCTTGCGAACACCTATTTCCAAAAACAGATAACCCTGGAAGTAGCGCTGGCCCGTTCGTCGAATCCCGATGAATTGCAGGACATGATCAATCGTGGAGTATCGAGCGGCCCGGCAGGATCGCAAAAAACGCCAGTAGGCGCCAAGCGTTAATGAAGAGTTTGCTGTAGGGATCGAGCAGTCGCAGAGAAAAGTCTTATTGACCGAGGAGGGCACTATGCCGGTCTATACATACCGAGGAACAAACCGCGCCGGAGCGAGCGTGAGCGGGGAACTGATGGCGCCAAACAAGGGGGAGCTACAGAGCCTCTTGCGGCGCCAGCAGATCACCGCGACCAAGATGAACGAGAAGGGCCGGGAAATAAATCTCCCGACCTTCGGAGCGGGAGTCAACGCCAAAGAGCTGGCAATCTTTACGCGGCAATTTTCGGTGATGATTGACGCGGGTCTGCCGCTGGTTCAGTGCTTGGAGATCCTGGCCTCGCAGCAAGAGAACAAGACGTTCCAAAAAGTGCTGGTAAACACACGTTCCGCGGTGGAAGGGGGCGCGACGCTCTCTGCGGCGATGAAGCAATCGCCTAAAGTATTCGATCCGCTTTACACCAACATGGTGGAAGCCGGTGAAACCGGCGGTATTCTTGACACCATTTTGCAGAGACTTTCGACCTACATCGAGAAAAACGTAAAACTGCAACGAGCCGTGAAGTCGGCACTGGTCTACCCGATCGGCGTATTAACAGTCGCCGGCGGCGTGATCATCTTGTTGTTGTGGAAAGTTGTTCCGATTTTCGCGACGTTGTTCGCGGGGCTTGGCGTTTCCTTGCCGCTGCCAACACGAATCGTCATGGCGTTGAGCAACTTGATTGGCAGTTGGTTTGGCTTCCTATTCCTCGTCGCCATCGTGGGTGCGATTTTCGCTCTGAAGGCATGGTATGGAACCCCCGGCGGAAGACTCGCGCTGGATTCGATCATTCTAAAACTTCCGGTTCTTGGCTTGCTGATGCGAAAGATTGCCGTAGCGCGGTTTACACGTACCCTCGGAACATTGATTTCTAGCGGTGTGCCCATTCTGGAAGGCTTGGACATTACGGCCAGAACCGCCGGCAATGCGGTGGTTGAGCAAGCGCTGATTAAAGTGCGACGGTCACTTGAAGAAGGAAAATCGCTGACTGAACCACTCAAGGATTCCCAGGTTTTTCCGGGCATGGTGACTCAGATGATCGCCGTCGGCGAACAGACGGGCGCGATGGACGCGATGTTACAGAAGATCGCGGACTTCTACGAAGAAGAGGTGGACGCCGCGGTAAAGGACCTGTTGACCGCATTGGAACCGGTGATGATCGTCTTCCTCGGCGTGGTGGTCGGCGGCGTGGTTATCTCCATGTATCTGCCTTTGTTCTCGCTGATTGGCAAGCTCAGCGACATGCACTAATCCGGACGCCTTATCCGGAGCGTAGTGGGGCTTCTGGACGAGGGAAGACCGGCCGGTGACGGCAGTCTTCCCTCGTCTCCTGTTTGGGGGCGAGGTAAAATCAACTTAGCATGGAATCACAGCGCACAAAGCGTGAGTGGTTGCAGTGGCTGGCACGCGTTCGGCTGCTGATGATCGTACTGATCCTGGCGGTAGGGGTGTTCTGGCCCCAATACGCGACGGGCCAGCCGATTGGGCGGCTGTTTTTGTCGATCATCATTTTTTGGATCACTCTGGGGAGCCTCGAATTGATTCTGGTTCGCTGGATACCCGATGCTCCTTGGCTAGGCGGGCTGCAAATCGGTTGCGACATCGTGGTGATCACCGGGGTGGTGTACGCCACTGGCATTCAGGACAGCTACTTCATTTCACTGTACTTGCTGGTGATCATCATCGCCAGTATCTTGTTTTCACGGCAAGGCAGCTTTCTGGTTGCGGTCGCCTGTCTGGTAGCACTTTCCACCCTGGAAATTTTTGCCTATGCCGGCAAAATTCCGTTCGTTGGCGTGACGCTCGGTTCGGTCGCGGCGATCGCTCTATGGTGCGTCAGTCATGGCCTGGGTTTTCTGGCCGTGGCCTATCTTGCCAGTCTGCTTTCCCATCTCCTTAGAAGTAAAGGCCAGGAACTTGAGGCCAAACGGGAAGAACTCCTCGATTTGCAGGATTTTACGAAAGACATCATCCACTCCATGCGTGGCGGGCTGATGACCACCGATGGTCAGGGACGAATCGTGCTCTTGAACCGGACCGGCGAAGAAATTCTCGAAAAAACATTTAACGAGTTGCGTGGAGTATCGCTGAAGGAGTGGAAGAAAGATTTTTGGCTGCCGGATCTGATGACCGGAGAGGAAAAAGCCGGACTGCGAAAAGAAATCGATTTTGAAACAGCTTCCGGTAAGCGAAGATTCTTGGGAATCAGTGTTTCGCTACTCCGCTCGCGAGATACCACCAGGAGCGGTTATGTTTTTAACTTTCAGGATTTGACGGATCTGCGGCGCCTGGAGCAGGAAGTGGCCACCAAAGATCGGATGGCTGCGCTGGGCAGGCTTTCCGCGGCGATCGCGCACGAAATCCGACAACCGCTGACGGCCATGGCCGGCGCGGTAACCGAACTTGGGCGAATGGTACCGCTGGAAGAAGACGAAAAGCATCTGGTCAACATCGTCAGTAGAGAGTCGGAGCGCCTTAATCGCATCATTACCGACTTTCTGAACTACTCACGCGAGAAAACTTACGAGTTTAAAGATGAAGACGTGCGCTCGCTACTCGATGACTCATTGATGCTTATGGAGAAGAAGCCGGATATAGGCACCAAGTATCAGATTGAACGGGCGTACAACGGTAGGGAGTTGAAGGCACGCGTGGACGCCAGCAAGATCAAGCAAGTGTTCTGGAATCTGTGCGACAACGCGCTACGCGCCATGCCGGGCGGTGGCAAACTGACGGTCAAGATCGAAGAGCGCAACCCTTGGCTGAGAATCGCATTTCGCGACACCGGAATTGGTTTGGACGCCAAGCAGAAGTTGAAATTGTTCGAACCGCTACAGTCCGGTTTCGAGGGCGGAACGGGTTTGGGACTTTCCATCGTGTACCAGATCGTGCAGGCTCACAGCGGTCGAATCAGCGTGATTTCAGAAAGAGACAAAGGCGCGGAATTCATTGTCGAACTTCCGTACATCGCCTGAGGAAAAATGCAAGCAACCAAAGCGATTACTAAAGAGCCGGTCCGCGAAATGGCCCACATTCTGGTTGTGGATGATGAGCGCTCGATCTGCGAGTTGCTGGAAATTACCTTTCGCAAGGAAGGTCATCGAGTTGAAATCGCGAATAACGTGGAATCGGCGAAGCGGAAATTGGAATCACAGATCTTCGACATCGTAATCTCAGACATTCGCATGCCCGGCGAAGGCGGAGTTGACCTTCTGAAATTTGCCAAAGAAATTGCGCCTGACTCATTTTTCCTGTTAGTGACTGGAGTTCCGACGCTGGATACCGCGATTGCTGCCATCAACGCCGGTGCGGATCGTTATGTGATTAAAGACCATGAACTGGTGGATCAATTGCGCCGGGCAGTTCGTAGCGTTACAGAAAGCATGAAGTGGAAGAAAGAAGCGGGGTATTTGCGCAGGGAATTGCGCCGGCTTACGGGACTCGACAACATTATCGGTCAAAGCCCAAAGATGCGTTCGATCTTCGATTTGATCCAGACTGTGGCGCCACAGAGCAGCCGGGTGCTGATTACCGGTGAAAGCGGAACGGGAAAAGAGCTTGTCGCGCGAGCCATTCATGAAAACAGCCAGAGGGCCCAGGCGCCGTTTATCACCATCAATTGCGGAGCGTTTCCGGAAACACTTTTGGAGTCCGAACTCTTTGGCTATATGAAGGGCGCTTTTACCGGGGCCAACGAAAATCGCCAAGGACTTTTTCAGGCAGCCCATGGGGGCACACTGTTCATGGATGAAATTGGAAATATGACATTGACCATGCAGGTGAAGCTGTATCGGGTGCTGCAAGAAGGAAAGATTCGACCGCTCGGCAGTAACGAAGAAATTGACGTCGACGTCCGAGTAATCGCGGCAACCAACAAGAACTTTGAGAAAGAAATCGCGGAAGGCCGATTCCGCGAAGACTTGTATTACCGTTTGAGCGTGATCCCGCTACAACTTCCGTCTCTTCGCGAACGTCGGGACGATATTCCGCTACTGGCGCGCCATTTTTTGGAGGGGTTTCGCCGCACCATGGAGAAGCCGATCGAAGGAATCTCCCCGGAGGCGATGCGAAAGCTCGAGTCGTATGACTGGCCTGGAAACGTACGCGAGCTCGAGAACACTATGGAACGGGCAGTAGCGCTCGAATCGACGAATGAGATTTCCATGCGTGCGCTGCCGGATCGCATCGCCGGATATGCCAATACACCAGGGATGAACACTTCAGGAGGATCCGACGCGGCTTTCCCAGAGGGCGGAGTGGATTTTGAAAAGGAAATTGCCGATACTGAACGCCGTTACCTCATGGCAGCGCTGGAAAAAGCTGGCGGCGTCCGGACCCGAGCCTCGGAGTTGCTAAAGATTAGCTACCGCTCATTCCGGCACTATGCCAAAAAGCACGGCCTTTAGACATTGCAAGGGTATCGGAGGACTAAACGGGTCAAATCCGCCTTCCGCCATGCGCGAACTTGGCACTTGACGCGAGCACGTGCTCCGGCATTCGCCGTAAAATGCTGTAATCTTCAGACGCAAAGTGGCAGTTTGACCCTAGTCGGGATAATCATTCGCCGAGGGTCCCGGCAAGGTTCCTGATAGAGCTTCGTATCTCATTGATTAGATGTGGCTTAATGGTGTGCCGAGCTCCAACAGAGGCGGGAATCTAGATTGGCCTCCATCATGCTTTGCCCTATGGCATGACGTTCTTCGGAACGGGCGTAAATTCTAGGAATAGCTCAGGAGAGTAAAACAAGTGAAGAAGAAACAAAAGGGTTTCTCGCTTATCGAATTGCTGATCGTTGTGGCGATCATTTTGATCATCGCAGCGATTGCCATCCCGAACCTGCTCCGTTCGCGTATGGCGGCCAATGAAGCGTCCGCAGTCGGTTCGCTGCGTACGATCAACACGGCTTGCGTAACGTATTCGTCCACCTACCCCAGCGTCGGCTATCCAGGGACGTTGGTGGCACTTGGCCCCGGCGGCGCGAATGGAACATCCGCCAACGCTGACTTAGTTGACAGCGTTCTGGCGGCGGGCACCAAGAGCGGCTACGCGTTCACGTTTACTGCGGGAGCCGGTACGCCCTCGAACGGCTACTCGGTCAACGCAAACGCCGTGGCTCAGGGTACTTCGGGAACGCGTGGTTTCTTCACCGATCAGTCGGGTGTAATTCGTTACGCCGCAGGCGCCGGTGCAGTTTCCACGGACTCGCCGTTGCAGTAATGTGACGCAGGTCCGCTTTGCTCGCAGTATCGAAAGCACGGGACTCCGGTCCCGTGCTTTTTTGTTGGCTCGCCGCGCATGTTCCCTATGCCGATATGTAGGAGTCGGCTTGAGCGGTCGTTCATTCCCAAATTCTGAGTCCCAATGGGTTATGACACAAGTTGTCTGCCCGGAGCTGTCGGAATTTGTCGGTTTACAGCGATCTGCTCCTTCCTGGCTGAGGCCTGCAGTCGTGTGATATTTACACATCCGCTAAAGCTAATACAATCATAGAGTTACGGTACGTACTAAGTTGTTCTGATTGGGAGCAGGTTGGAACGGCACGTGCAGCTATCCTGATCACGTGCGAAGTTGTAAGGCTAGAGATTTCAGGTTAGTCAAACGTCTAGGAGGATTCATCGTCGTGAAGAAACAAAAGGGTTTCTCGCTTATCGAATTGCTGATCGTT
>Ga0157376_10002909_pt1 | contig 11748 bp, 11 predicted proteins | sample M45metaG_FD_121801 | JGI IMG/M metagenome (GOLD analysis project Ga0157376, IMG submission 121801) | Miscanthus rhizosphere microbial communities from Kellogg Biological Station, Michigan, USA - M4-5 metaG | ecosystem: Host-associated > Plants > Roots > Rhizosphere > Soil | place: USA: Michigan... | reverse complement strand
GAGGATCAAGCGCGAGGAGACCAATGATTCGCCATGTCTGAACCGGCCACAGTAAACAGGAAATTGTGTGGCAATATCACCGTGATTCAGATGGCTCCATCTATCGCACCCGAGTCGTTTGGAGTGGGGTATGCTGCGCTGAATTTGGCTGCCGCGCTCGAACGTGCAGGCGTAAACGTATTTCTTGCCTCGATAGACAAAGAGAAGGATGCATATAAAGCCTGCGCAGAAGCAGGGTTCTCGCGCGACAGATATGTTCGTGGATCGCTGGTGGGACATCCTCGACTCCGGTATTCGCCGCTATTGGCTCGCCAGTTATTGAAGATGCTGGCCAATGAGAAAGTGGTTCTGCATTCCCATGGCGTCTGGACTTACATGTCTCGTGTCGGAATGACCCTGAGAGGGAGATTGCGGTGCCCATTGGTTATTAGCCCGCATGGGTCGCTTGAGCCTTATGCGTTGACAATCTCACCAGCGAGGAAGGCGATCGCTTCGCTACTCTATGAACGCCGTAATTTGATGACGGCATCTTGTCTCTGGGCGCTGAGCGAACAGGAGAAGGACTCGATCAGGACCTATGGCTATACCGGGCGCGTAGCGGTTATTCCTAATGGAGTGAATCGAGCGAGTGTGTGCGATGTCGAGGAAATCGCTGAGTTTCGACGAAGAAACAATGTACCTTCGGGTTCCAAGGTGATGCTGTTTCTCTCGCGCATTGCGCGTAAGAAGAACCTGCCGCTGCTTCTAAAAGCATTCGCGGCGAATGTGAAAACGCGGCCCGAATGGATGTTGATTATCGCGGGAAGTGACGAACGTGGCCATCTTCAAGAGGTTTTGGCTCTGATCCGCGAATTGCGGATCGAAAAGTCCGTGCGTCTCATCGGATCCGTATCTGGAAGAGAAAAGGTGTGCGCATTCACTTCGGCATCCGTTTTTGTGCTGCCCTCGTACAGCGAGGGGCTACCAATCGCCGTGCTGGAGGCAATGGAATATGGCAAGCCCATAGTAGCCACCGATGGTTGGACCTTGCCGGTAACTACAAACTTGCGATACGGCTGGAGGGTCCCGGCAAACGAGAGTCCATTCGAGACTGCTCTGCTCGAGGTAATGGCTACTTCCGACGACACCTTAGCGGACATGGGCAATTCAGCCAAAATTATTGTTCGGGAGCACTTTGATTGGGATGCCGTTGCTAAGCAAGCCTGTTCTCTCTATGCATCTCTATTATCCGATGACTACGAAGGTACGAAGCAAAGAGTATAGCGACGATGCCTGAAAGAAGGAATAAAATCAGTCGAAGTCAGCGTTCTGCGACTAAGTCAGTGCTTCGCATGATTGGCATGACACAGTGACGATCAAGATGCTACAGAGCATGTCACTGACTTGTTCAGAGTGGCTATTGGTTCCAATGAAATGTCTGAGATTGATGGGCCCTTAGATTTCTTCAAATAGTTGATTGATCGGGGTATCATGGCCAACCAGATGGATTTAAGCATATTTGCTGGAAAGACTCTCTTAATCACCGGGGGAACTGGTACCTTTGGCAACGCTGTCGTCGACAAGGCCAGCAAGGCAGGTTTCCGTGAGATCCGAATCTTCAGCAGAGATGAAAAGAAACAGGATGACATGCGGAGTCGTCTCAAGGACTCAGCGGTTAAATTCTATCTCGGAGACGTGCGAAATTACGACAGTGTTTTCTATGCGATGCGCGGCGTAGACTTTGTTTTCCACGCAGCAGCGCTGAAGCAGGTTCCGTCCTGTGAATTCTTTCCTATCGAGGCTGTGCAAACGAACACGCTCGGGGCTGAGAACGTAATGAAGGCGGCGCTCGCCTTTAATGTCAGCAAGGTAATCGTTCTAAGCACGGACAAAGCGGTGTATCCCGTGAATGCGATGGGGATGTCGAAGGCGCTAATGGAAAAGTGCATGGTGGCCAAGGCTCGCATGTATGGCGAGAGTTCTACCATCTTCTGCGGAACACGATATGGCAATGTGATGGCGTCTCGAGGATCGGTCATTCCATTATTTCTCAGTCAGATATTGGCGGGAGAGCCATTGACTCTAACCGATCCAAAGATGACTCGTTTTATGATGACCATCGAGGGAGCGGTAGACCTGGTGTTATACGCATTCGTGCACGGTAAACCCGGGGATATTTTTGTACAGAAGGCTCCATCGGCCACAATCGGAACTCTGGCAGAAGCTCTGCTAAGGCTTCTGAATGTGCGGAACGAGATCCGGATCATCGGCACACGGCATGGCGAGAAACTGTACGAAACACTTTTAAACCGAGAAGAGATGGCCCAGGCTGAAGATCTTGGAAGTTATTACCGGGTTCCGGCAGATGCGCGGGATTTGAACTACTCCAGCTTTTTCAGCAAAGGAAAACAAGAGATTTCACAAGCGGCTGACTACAATTCCCACAATACGGAGCTGTTGGATGTAGAGGCCATGATGGACCTGTTGTTGCGATTGCAATGCGTACAAGACGCAATGAATGGGAAGACGGTGCTGGTATGACAAATGTCCTTATCCTTGGTGGCAAGGGATTCCTGGGGCGCAATCTGGCGGTTCAATTGCTCGAACGCAAAGATTGTGAGACCACAGTATATGGTCGAGAAGATTCAGAAGAAGATCTTCGAAACGGCCTGTCTAAAGCTGATCTGATATTTCTTCTCGCAGGAGTCAACCGGCCGCTCGATCCCAGCGAATTTGAGAGCGGGAACGCTGGCTTTACTGAACGAGTGTGCGAGATATTGCGAACAGCTGAACGCGCCCCCAAGATCGTTTTCAGCTCCTCAATTCAGGCGGGATTAAATAATCCATATGGTTTGAGCAAGAAAAACGCGGAAAGAATCCTGTTACAGTTTGCCGCAGAAACAGGAGCCTGTGTCCGTATATATCGCCTGAAAAATCTATTTGGTAAATGGGGTCGCCCCAACTACAACTCGGTCACGGCAACATTTTGCCACAACATCGCAAACGATTTGCCAATTGAAGTCTCCGATCAGGCTCGAGAAATTGATCTAACGTATGTGGATGATGTAGTGGCGGCGTTTCTCTCTGAGATGGATGGATCACGAAGCGGAGCCGAGTTGATTACTGATGTGCAAAGCTATCGCATCAGTCTCGGCGACCTAGCCGGCCGGATTCAGGCATTCCATGATATGCGAGCCACGTTAGTTGTTCCTGATTTCTCGGGTTGGTTCAATCGAGCTCTTTATGCGACTTATTTGTCTTATGTGCCATCGGCCGCATTGCGGCACAGTTTAGAAATTAAGGCGGATAATCGCGGTAGTCTGGCAGAATTTATTAAAGAAAAGCATTTTGGACAGATCTTCGTTTCAAGGACCAGGCCAGGCATAACGCGGGGTAATCACTATCATCACACTAAAGTAGAGAAATTCTTTGTAGTGGAGGGAGAGGGCCTGATTCGGATGAGGGCTATTGAAGGTGGCCCTGTTAAGGAATATCTTGTCAAAGGCAGCGAATATCAGGTCATTGACATTCCGCCCGGACTTACACACTCGATCACAAATGTAGGATCGAGTGAAATGGTGACTCTATTCTGGGCAAGCGAGTTATTTGATCCAGATCATCCGGATACTTACTATCTCCCTGTTGACTTTGAGGAACAGCGCAAGCCGTTGGCACTGGAGAGCGCATGAAGATTGCCACGATTGTTGGCACTCGACCTGAAATCATTCGGCTGTCGCGGGTAATCGCCGCACTCGACCGCTATACCGAACATGTGTTGATCCACACCGGACAAAACTATGACTATGAATTGAACCAGGTTTTTTTTGAAGACCTGGAAATTCGACGTCCGGATTACTTTCTTAATGCAGCTGGAAAAAACGCAGCTGAGACGATCGGGTTGGTCATTGGAAAATCGGACGAAGTCCTTTCCGAAATCAAGCCCGAGGCGCTTCTGATTCTTGGTGATACGAACAGCACGCTGTCTGCGCTGGCCGCTAAGCGGCGGAAGATTCCCGTGTTTCATATGGAGGCAGGGAATCGGTGTTTTGATGAGCGGGTCCCCGAAGAAATTAATCGGAGGATTGTCGACCACATCAGCGATATCAACATGCCATACAGCGACATCTCCCGTGAGTATCTCCTGCGAGAAGGAATTGCGCCTGACCGAATCATAAAGACGGGCAGTCCAATGTATGAAGTGCTGACATATTATCGCCCCAAAATCGACCGCTCCGATATTTTGGCCAGGCTCGGCTTGATCGAAGATAAGTACTTTGTAGTGAGCGCGCATCGCGAAGAAAATATCGACTCTTCAAGGCAGTTTCATAACCTGGCAAGACTCCTGGAGGAGATAGCCTCACAACGTCAACTACCAGTGATCGTCTCTGTGCATCCAAGAACGCGAAAGCGAATAGAAACCGAGAAGGTGAGCTTTTCCGAAAATATCCGTCTGGTAAAGGCAATGGGTCTCTCCGACTATTGCCATCTAATGATGAAGGCCCGGGCAACGCTGTCGGACAGTGGCACGATAACAGAGGAATCTTCAATTCTGAATTTCAGAGCTCTGAACATACGCGAAGCACACGAACGCCCGGAAGGCATGGAAGAAGGCGCGGTAATGATGACAGGCCTGGATTCAAAACGGGTTTTAGATGCATTGAAGGTAGTAGAAGCGCAACCCACTGGAGAACAACGAGCCTTGCGCATTGTGTCAGACTACAACGTGCCGAATGTTTCAGAGAAGGTTGCGCGAATCCTTCTGAGTTATACGGACTACGTCCGTCGGGTAGTGTGGCGAGAACAGATATGCGATTAGATCAATTCTCATTGCGGGCGATGTCATAACACTCACTGACGGGCTGAGAATGAAAATCTTAGTAGTTAGCTGTGTATTCCCACCGGAACCTGTAACCTCCGCATCGACCAGTCATGCATTGGCATGTGAATTGGCAAGGCAGGGCAATACCGTTACTGTTATTACGAGTTATCCTAGCCGGCCCGGCGGACAACTCTTTTCAGGTTTCAGGCGACACTTTCTTGAACGTAACCATGCGGGAAATAACTTTGAGATAATTCGTTGTTTTTCAACAATCTCGCGTACCGCAACGCTTCTTAGCCGTTTGGCTGAAAATTTGTCATTCGGATTCTGTTCCGGATTCGCTATGGCGAGGATGCCTCGTCCAGATGTGATCTATGCAAATACCTGGCCGATTTTTGCTGTAGGAATTGCTGCGTTAGTGGCAAAGGCCAGACGAATCCCAATCGTAATCAGCGTTCAGGATATTTACCCGGAATCACTGATTTCACTCAAAAAAATAAAACCGGGTGGTCCCGTTGCACGGATGTTGAAATCCTTTGACACCTGTATAGCGCGTGCGGCGTCCGCACTTGTGGTGATATCAGAACGCGCTGAACATATTTATTCGCGCGAAAGAGGAATTCCTCACAAGAAAATTCACTGCATTGCGAATTGGCGACCAAAGAGAGAACGCCCGACCGTAGAGATGGCCCGACAACAAAGAGATATATGGAGAGTTAAGGCTGACACATTTCTAATCGTATTTGCCGGCAGCGTAGTGCCTGCATGCGGCCTGGAGGTCGTGATTCATGCAGTTTCCAGGCTGAAGGACGGGCCTTTGGCTCATTTGATGATTGCAGGTTCAGGCAGTGACTTGGATAGCTGCAAAAGGATGGTGGAGCAACTCCAGACCGGGAATGTGGAATTTGGCGGTTCTTTTCTTGAGGAACAGACCTTTGAAATTCTTGCCGCAGCTAGCATTCTGATCTTGCCGACTCAAGGTGATCAGTCACTCGTCAGCATGCCGTCCAAGCTGATCTCTTACATGATGTCAGGACGCCCGATAGTGGCCCTCGCCTGCCCTGAATCCGATTTAGCGAGAGTTGTGAATACTTCTGGATGCGGATGGACTGTCGCGCCCGGAGATGTCGATGGGCTAGCACAACTGATTAGAACTATCCTTCCTCTTGAGAGCTCTGAACTCGCACGAAGAGGATCATTGGGCCGCGAATACGCTCTGGCTCATTTTTCAACTGAAGCGTGCTTGCCTAGACTCATTACAGTTATGGAAAATACAGTGAAGGCGCGAGTACCATGTGCTTGAGAATTGATTGGAATTGCTCAGGATCGTGCTGGAGCATAAGCGATGATGGATGCAGTGGGTTTGAAAGTGGATTGTCATCGGCCATTTCTGAAAAATGACTGATGAGTAGGTGAAAAACATTTTGTTTTTGACAAATTGTTAGTAAGCTGGTGCCGCTGCGGTCTCAAAGAGAGCAAAGTAGTGGATTCTACTGGCACACAAGTCGAACGTGGAGCAGGCGCTCTTGTCACGATTCGAGCAGCCACCCCGCAGGATATTGCAGAAACGATTGCTGTGCATAAAGCGGCATTCCCCGCGTTCTTTCTATCCATGTTGGGCGATCGGTTTCTCCTCCAACTCTATCGGGGCTTTTTACAGGATTCCACCTCGATCTGGTTGATCGCCAGCCATAACAGTCGTCTAGTCGGGTTTGTTGCAGGGACGACCGAACCGGAAGGCTTCTTCAAGCGATTACTCTTCTGTCGTTGGCCCGCATTTATTGCGGCTGGCGCCTCGGCTTTTTTTCGGCATCCTCTGCAAATCGGGAGGCGGTTTCTCGCAGCGCTGATGTACCGAGGCGAAAAACCGCACGGTATAGACAATGCAACTTTGCTAAGCAGCATTGGGGTTTCACCTCACTACGCAGGTCGTGGGGTAGGCTGGTCGTTAGTCGAACACTTCTGTGAAGAAGCATTTTCGCGAGGATCGGATCACGTCTATCTTCTTACCGACGATGCAAACAATGATGCTGCCAACCGATTTTATGTAAAGTGCGGTTTTTCACTAGAGAGCAGTTTCACTCGAAACGGCGAACGAAAAATGAATCGATATATTCGTTCGTTCTCGGAGGAAAAGGAATGAACGCTCCAGGAACCACAGCGATACAGCTGCAACCGTGTCTGTCTCGGCGATCATAGAGTTTGCTGTTGTCGCATCAAGCTTGTCTTTGCTCGCGAAATGAATGATTGCCTGGAATTTGGAGTTCCAGGTAGTGAGATTGACGACAAGTCTATTTAATTACTGAGCAATAAAACTTTTCAGAACATGTTGAAGCGAAGTTTCGATATCGTCGTGTCTGGGCTGGCTCTGTTGCTCCTGTGGCCGCTCATATTACTTTTAGCTGTTCTCGTGCGCCTTGATTCCGCAGGAGGTTCATTCTTTCCGCAGGTGAGAGTCGGCAGATATTTTCACCCGTTTCGGCTGTGGAAGCTTCGAAGCATGGCCCACGGAATTTCAGGTGCCGAAATTACCACCGGACAAGATGCTCGCATTACACGAATCGGAAGATTCCTCCGCAAATCTAAGCTTGATGAATTGCCACAGCTTTGGAATGTATTTTGCGGCGATATGAGTTTTGTCGGTCCACGCCCTGAAGTGGCGAGCTTTGTCGAAAAATTTCGGGAGGACTATGAAGAAATTCTTCGTGTGCGTCCCGGAATCACCGACCCAGCGTCAATCCGCTACAGGCACGAAGCTGAGCTGCTGGGTGCAGTTTCTGACCCAATCAAGCACTATATCGACGTGATTCTTCCGGACAAAATCAGGATCAGCAAAGACTATGTGCGCTCCCAGAGTTTCCGCAAGGATATCGCGCTCATTTTCCAAACAATAGCAGTTATTTTCCGTCGGGAGGAGTCAACGCCGCTTGCGTCCTCGTCATGAAGTGATCATAGAAAATAGCGATGCTCCCTCTGTCTTGTAAACCCGCAGACATGCGATATGACTTAGCTTCGTTTTCGATTACAGCGTATGCAAAGTATTCATGCTTGTCGTATGATCCGGCATTGGAACTGGGCCTATGGAGTCTTCAGATCGCAAACCTATGATTCTTGTTTGGGTGCTGATATCCGATGAAAAAAGTCCAAGAACAAATCATTCCATTTCATTCTGCTGACGTAGGTGAGCGGGAGGCACAGGCGGCCGCAGCTGTGGTCCGCTCTGGCTGGCTAACCATGGGTGCGAAGACGATCGAATTTGAACAGAAGTTCGCATCGTATGTTGGCGCAAAGCACGCAGTAGGCGTCAACTCTTGTACTGCAGGCCTTCACCTTGCGCTGGATGCTATTGGGATGAAGGAAGGGGACGAGGTTCTCGTTCCTACTACAACATTCACAGCCTCTGCCGAGGTCGTTGTTTACTTTAAAGCAAAGCCGGTCTTGGTTGATGTTGACTCAGAAACTCTTTGTATCGACCCAGTAGATGCGGAACGGCGGATTACGAGCAAAACACGTGCCATCATTCCGGTGCACTATTCCGGTCAACCCTGTGACATGGATGCAATTCAAGATTTGGCGACACGTTACAAACTACATGTGATCGAGGATGCGGCACATTCCTTGCCGGCTTCATATCGTGGGGTTCGCATAGGTGCCATAAGTGAACTCACTGCCTTCAGCTTCTATGCCACCAAAACGTTGACAACCGGAGAAGGCGGAATGGTCACCACAGACAACGACGATCTGGCAACCCGCATGCGAATCATGCGGCTTCACGGAATCGGTCGCGATGCATGGAAACGGTATAGCGCAGAAGGTTCTTGGTATTACGAGGTTTTGGACAGCGGTTTCAAATACAACCTGACGGATATTCAATCAGCGATAGGGCTTGTTCAACTAGACAGGTGCGACGAGATGCGCGCAACTCGCGAAAAAATCGCAACCCGCTATACAAAAGAATTTGCCCTCACCCACACTTTGCAAGTTCCGACGGTTCGTGACAATTGCGATTCGGCATGGCATCTATATGTGTTGCGTTTGAATCTGGAACAAGTCTCCATCACGCGCTCAGAGATGATCGAATCGCTTCGCGAACGCGGAATTAGCTGTAGCGTCCACTTCATTCCATTGCATATGCATCCCTTCTACAAGCAAACCTATGGGTACAACACTGAAGACTTTCCGGTAGCGAGTAAGGAGTACATGAGGTATTTCTCTCTACCGATTTTCCCAGGAATGGCCTCGACACAAATCGACTATGTGATCGAAAATGTTCTAGAAATCGTGAAATCTGCTACGCGATAGGCCCCGCAGTTATATACTCAGGCGGAATCGTTGCTCGTGTGACGAGACCTGGTTACGCTTCATGGCTTTCTTTCGCAGACTGGTCTTCATCGGTGTTATTGCGTGCGCGGTGCCATGGGCACCGTCGCAAGCCAAATTGCCGTCTCTCCCTTCGGGACAGATCGCACCCTCTGATAGCGCGATTCCATCTGGTACCGCCCCGGAATCAGGACTCGTGGCAGTAAAAAAGAATGCACAGCAATCCTCCAGTGCGAGCAACGTCAGAGGCATGTTGGCAACGGGATCGGTTCGGGGAGAATCACAGGGGCTCTGTTTTCAGCCAGGCATTGGCTGGCAACGCGTTCCTCAAACATTCGTTAGTTCCACACAGAAGACTTCGCCCGTGGGTAGTAGTACTAGAACGACTGCAGTAAGTGCCGCGTCTGCAGGAATGAACCAGGTAAGCCAGGATCAATGTGCCGGAATCATGACAAAGGCAACGGCTCAGGGCGCCATCGCCGAAGACATCGTTGCTGGCAAGCAGCCCCACGCAGCAGACTCCAATATTCGAACCACGAATGCAAACTTAGGGGTGCAGAACTGGCTCGATACCGACACATTGTTAAACCCGGCAAGCAGTTCTGCCGCAACACGGTTGACGATGGGGCTAAGTCCGGATTTACCCGGAAGCAAACATTTCTCGCAGGGCGCCGGACCGGGTTCTTCCGCAAGTTCGATTGAGGAGTTTCAAGGTCATGCTTATGTAAGTCCAATTAAGCTTCGTAAAATGATGCGTAATGCGCCTGATTTGGAAACACGGCTTAAGTTTCGAAGACTTAGTGAGGAGCAGAAAAGAAAGTCTGGTAGATCCACGGATAAACAACTCAGGAGCAAAACAAGTCAGGCCATGCCCAGCAAAACAAACACTAATAGCGACCTGGGTTCGCAGACCGCTCAATGACCGCGGCACAAGCTGCAGCGGTCATTCAACAAGCAAAAACTCAATTCGATCACAGTTCTATCGAGTCACCTATGTGAGCAAGTGCATGAGAGGTTACAAAGCATCGTTGTCACATCTAGCTCCTAGAAGAAACGATAATTTGCTCCAACAGTGAACCCACTTGGACTTAAGCCGTTCTTTGGCCAACGAGGCCACCATTGATATTCATAGTCGCCACGCAAATAAACATGTTGCGTTAACTTATAGTCCAAGCCACCGCCGGCATCATAGAAGAAAAATGTGTCATGCGTATAGTTGAGCGGACCACCATGCGGTGGAAAATCTATGCTGCCTATTCCGGCGAGAAATTTGGCGTAGGGAATCAATCGCCGATAGCGGGGTAGCCTAACACGTCCACCTGCTCCAATTGTATCTTCGCGGAGATTGTAAATCTGATTCCACTGTATTGTACGTCCTTCTATTTCGAGTCCAATCCAGCGGCCATAGTCCAAATCATAGTATGCAGCGATGCCGTACATGCGGCGGTCAACAGCATAATCCGTATCAAATCCAGAGAATCCGGCACCAACGGCTAAGCTGAATTTACCGCCACTCTGAGCAGGTGTAGCTTGTGCCGAAGCCAGCAGAGGCGTGAGCATCAATACTCCCAAAACAAAGAGCCACTTCTTAGTCATTGAATGGTCCTCCATAAGTCAAACTCAATTGTGAAATGGGACTTCTTTGAAAATACCCCCTTGAAAATACTCCCGGACATTAGATGCCAAAAAAGCAGTCGGAGCAACCATTGGACAAAATCAAGCCAATGTTTCTTGGCATGTAGTTTCACTGAAAAGGGGATTGTGGGCACGAACTTATTAAGTAACCAGTTAACCCTTTCGCTTAACTACGTCGACTTAGTTAACCCTTTGGCCCAACCACATCAACTTAAGGTATTTCCAGGAATAGTTTTACCTCGAACCGTGGGGTTCTCAGCTGGAACAAGCAGCTTAACATCTTTCTTAGGCGGAGTCCTCGAGAGAAGTAACTATGATGATCCTTTTTCTGATGCCGAATAGCAGTGCTCCCAATCTGTCAGCAGGCATATTGAACAGTTCAGGCTGAATATTTCAATCCCAGACGGGTCGTATTGGGCGGTCGCGTTCTTAGGTGATAACCACCTGTTTTGCGATGAAACTGGCGAAAGAGGCGCAGATCCATGTCGATGCCCGCGCAGGCGAAGCGTCAAAAAAACCTCATTCTGGTGTCAGTTTGAATATATTTTGGGAGCAATTGACTACCTCACAATGCAAACTGAGTTCGAGGTAAGAGGTTCAAAATAAGCCATATACTGACGACGCGCAGCACTCTGCTACTCTATGCATGTGGCCTTGGACGGTTCCCTAAACCGCAGGTCGGAAGTTCGAATCTTCCCGGGGTCACCAGAAGATTTGTGAGTTATGAGATGTTCGGGAAGGCGGTGAGAATCCGCCACTGCCCCGCAACTGTAAACGCGCCGCTGTGCGTCTGGTTGTATTGAGGATGCGCAGAACATGTCAAACGTGTAAGCCACTGGAGCAGCTTCCGGGAAGGCGGTTTGGCCAGCGCGTAAGTCAGGAGACCGGCCAGATGCCCGTCATTGGGCGTTTCCGGCTGCGAAGGGAGCCGGAGAGCTTTCTTGCGATCCTGGGTTCGATAGCGTTGTCTTCCAAAGATTCTACTGACGCTGAAT
>Ga0157376_10002905_pt1 | contig 11749 bp, 5 predicted proteins | sample M45metaG_FD_121801 | JGI IMG/M metagenome (GOLD analysis project Ga0157376, IMG submission 121801) | Miscanthus rhizosphere microbial communities from Kellogg Biological Station, Michigan, USA - M4-5 metaG | ecosystem: Host-associated > Plants > Roots > Rhizosphere > Soil | place: USA: Michigan... | reverse complement strand
TTGGCATGTTGACGCGCTGGCTGAGTGGCTGGGGGCTCAAGTTTTTTGACTACGACAATGATGTCGATTTGGATCTGATCCTTTCCAATGGGTTTCCAGACGATCTGATCGACCAGACTTCGACCACAGTCACATGGAAGGAACCGCTTCTGCTCTTCCATCACGAGGGAAAGGACTACCGCAATGTAAGCGCGCAGAGTGGGCCGGTCTTTTCCAAAAGATTTGCCGCACGCGGCCTCGCTATCGGAGACTTCAATAACGATGGCGCAGTGGACGTGCTCGTCAGCAACAATGATGCCGCGCCGCTCCTGCTGCGGAACAATGCAGGACATCGCAACCACTGGCTCGGTATCCGTCTTGTCGGGCGCAAGTGCAACCGCGATGCGGTGGGTGCTCGGATCACTTACCAGGCAGGTGATCTCACGCGGCAGCGTATGAAAGTTGCTGGAGGCAGTTTCCTCTCGTCGCAAGATCCCCGCCTCGTACTGGGCATCGGAACTCGGTCAAAATTGGATTGGCTCGAAGTGAAATGGCCTCGGCCGAGCGGAGCGACCGAACGCTTTACCAACTTGCCAATCGATCGTTACGTCACACTCGTTGAGGGAACGGGGAAGTGGACCTGACGCCTCCTACTCCGGAAATGGCTCGCCCGTCTTCACGATGCGAATGCGATGGTCTGTGAACGTGTCGTGCATCTCCGGTACGTAAACCTTGGGCATGTGGCAGGAAGTGCAGTTTCCGGTTGCCACCGGGCATGCGCGTCCCGGATGACTCGCGCTAGGCTTCATCCCCTGAGCATTGAGATGGCAGTTTAGACAAGCCTTGTCATATGCCGCAGCCTCTGTCTGCAACGGCGCGTGCGGATCATGGCACGCCGTGCATTCAAGCCGCTGATCGCCTTTGCCCCAGCACCTGCTCGTAACCAGGCGGTATGGCGCGGATCGTGTCGTAGATACGCCTTTCACGCCGGCCAGTTTCACATCCCACCATGATCCATGGCACGCTCCGCAAAACTCGACTGCCTCGACTGGATTGAGATGCGCCGAGTTGAAGATGGCAACATCATTGGCGTTGGGAACCACCGAGGGCGAGTTCATGGCCCGAACATGATTCGCGCCCGGCCCATGACATGCCTCGCACGTCACCCCCGGAATCAGTTGAGCTTCATCGAATTTGCCTCCGATGTCAGACGCCGTCGTATGGCAGCCAAAACAGCGTTGTATCTCCTGGGTTTCAACGGGGCGGTACATAGCCTCAGCGAGGTCTTTCGGAGAGGCCAGCTCCCTGTCGGGCGTAAAGCCGAGATTTTTCAGTTTGTCGAAATAGGTCACTCTGGCCTCGTAGTACTGTTCGCCGTCTTTGAACAGATACGATTGACCCACACGTGCGGTGCCGAACGCCCAGGTGAGGTCGTAAGAGAGCGAGCGCTGGCCATCGGTTACTGTGTACCGGCTCGCATTTTGCCCGGTGTCGATAGCGTACTGGTACTGTTTCGCGACGAAATGCAAATGGGGATGGGATTTAAGGACCTCCGCGGTCGCGGCCATCATCGCGCCGTTCGTCATGGGGGTCAGTTGCGCAGAAGCGAACTTGTTCGAATGGCAACTCGCGCACGTCTCAGGCCCAGCGAAGTCTTTACGCGATGCCGCCGGCTGCGTGGGCCAAAATCCTCTGTCTGCTAAGTGGTCTTCAGTAGATAACTGTCCCGGCAGAGTGGACACCTGCAACAGCAGGGCGACCGTGATTGCTGTGCGAAAGATCCGATGCCGCATGGAAAGCCTTGAACCGAACACTCGACCGCAAGTTTAGACCCTCACGATCAAAGGCGACTGCGAGCGCTCGAATCAGACCTCAGCTCGCCACTTTCGGTAACGCCACATGGCTCTTCACCGGTCCAGAGGAGGCACGCTGAATGAGCACCGGTTCCACTGTGATCTCGGGCTGATAGTCGGCCGTCTTCTCGATCTGGTCGATGATTGTTTTCGCCGCAATCTGGCCCATTCGCGGAAGGCGTTGACTGACGGTGGTCAGCTCAGGTTTGAAAATCACAGCCAAGGGTATGTCGTCGAATCCAATGATAGAGACGTCGTCCGGCACGCGCAGCCCCGCCTCCTGAAACGCCTGGATGGCCCCAATCGCCGAGATGTCGTTGAACGCAAAAAGCGCGGTAAAGTGTTGCTTCCTCGTAAGCAACTGCTTTGCGGCGGGATATCCCAGCTCCGGTGTTGCCAGATCGGTCTCGATCTGCACAGTCAGCTCTGGCCGGATGTATATCCCCAGTTCTTTCGCTACATCACAGATCCCCGCCCATCGCGCCTTTGAATCAGAGCTGTCCTTGTGTCCCTTGAGAAATGCGATCTCACGATGTCCATGCTCCAGAAGATGAGTGAGCGCCAGCCGTGCGGCGATCTTGTGGTCGATCGTGAGATTGGTCACCCCGGGTACGTACCGATGTCCCGCAACCGCCACTGTCGGACGCGCGGGCGCCTCCTTGATTGACGTGTCGACAGTGATAAATCCCTCGACACCGCGCGCCAGCAGCATCTGCGAGTAGGTCTGCAAAATCCGTTGATCGTGTCGATGGATCACGGTGAGAAAGAAATATTCCGTATTCCGGAGATATTCTTCTATTCCGCTGATAACCCCAGCTCCGTAGGGATCGCCGATTTGCTGAGCGATTACGGCGATCGTATAGGTGCGCTGCAGGCGCAGAGAGCGGGCGAAATAATTGGGCTTGTAGTTGAGTTCCCGCGCCGCTTCGAGAATCCGCCGTTTCGTGTGCTCGGGGATAGCACGGGCCGCTGCCGAATCGTTCAAGGCCGCTGAAATCGTGCCGGCGGTCAGATGTAGATGCTCGGCGAGCGTCTTCAGTGTGACTCTGGGCTCTTTTCTGGGCTCCTTTATGTCCGAGGATCGCTGTGGCATAATTTGCGGCTCTTGCAGTTCACCCGCGCGAGTCTCACTCCTTGTTGAGAATGGCAGCGTTCATTTTCCGAACGATGCTTCTGAAGCTTAATCGGTAACTTGACCTCGCCTGCCAAAAGTCCGCGAAGTCTGTGCAATGCAACCTTGGAATCCTTCGACTCTACTTGACCGCCGAGCGTTATCGATAACCCTGAATGTTCCCGACTGTTTTTCCGGTCCGCAGAGTCGGTCAGAGAACGAAAACGTGCTCGTAACGGGACGGAATGGCGCTTTTGCCTCGAAGAATAACATTATTGTGTTGACAGCACAGCCTCTGGTCGCTAAATATCTAGCGCGCGGGCTCATCCACCGAAAGATTGAGTGCCGGCTCAAACCGGTAACGCCTAAAACCGGGCGATAACGAAAACAAGCGAACGCTGCAAATTGGTTTTTGGATTTTAGGGGGTAAGGGCGTATGAGAAGTAGATTTCTGCACAACCGTGCAGCAGTCTCGCACTGCTTCGGATTGGGGTTGCTGATCGGAACGTTCACCCTCATGACCGGGGTATCGCCGTTCACGACTACTGCACATGCACAGGCTTATAACGGCACGATCGTCGGGACCGTAACCGACAGCAGCGGCGCCTCGATCCCAAACGTTACCGTAACCGCAATCAACACCGGCACCAATGGCAAGTACACCGCCACCACTAGCGGATCGGGCTCTTATTCGATCGCTCAGCTTCCGGTTGGCGTGTACGTCGTGCATGCTGAGGCCGCGAATTTCAAGGAGGCGGTCACCAACAACGTCGAAGTGCACGGTTCGTCGAACGCCGAAGTGAATGTCGTCATGCAGGTTGGCACGGTAAGCGAAAAGGTAATGGTTCAGGCTGACACTGTGCAGGTGCAAACCACTTCCGCATCTGTGGGCGAAGTCATCAACGGCACTCAGGTGCGCGAACTTCCGCTGAACGGCGAAAACTTTGTGGGCCTGACGCAGCTCTCGCCCGGTGTCAGCGCGGCCCAGGGAGCCAATTTCGTAGGCAAGGGACTGAACGGCGGCGTGAACTTCTCTGTCAATGGCAACCCTTACAACTACAATCTGTTCTTGGTCGACGGCGTGAACAACAATGACGTTGGATCGGGCCGTACCATCCTCGTCTATCCTTTGGTCGACACCATCTCCGAATTCAAGATGATCCGCAACTCCTACGGGCCTGAATATGGCCAGGCCTCCGGCGCCATCATCAGCATCAACACGAAATCCGGCACCAACCAGTTCCACGGAGGCGTCTTTTACGCCGGGCGCAATGACGTCTTGAACGCCAACAACTGGTTTGCCAATCACAATAATTTGGGCAAGGCAAAAGAGCGCCGCAACGACTATGGCTATAACCTCAGCGGCCCTGTCATGAAAGACAAGTTGTTTCTGTGGTGGAACCAGGAGTGGAACAAGGAGATCCAGGGTGTTCCGCTGGCGGCTTGCGTCCCAACCGTCGCCGAGTCACAGGGTGACTTCACCGGCTTCGCTCCCGGCGCTACTACCGATCAGTGCGGTGCGACGCTGCCGACGCTCCCAGGCAGTACCACCCCAGGTGGAAAGATTGCGAACCCTGATGCGGCTGGCTTGCTGATCGCGCAGTTCTACCCCGCGCCGAATGTCAACGGGCTTGTCAATGGCAACAATTATTCTCAGCTCATCAATAACCAGCTCAACTGGAGCGAGTGGAACGTCAGGGGCGACTACGACATTACGAAGTCCAATCGTGTCACTCTGCGCTGGACCAATGATTCATGGGACAATCCCGCACAGAACGATGCATCCACGTTTTGGGGCGAGTCCAACTTCCCAACCATCAATTCCAATTGGAGCCAGCCCTCCAAGAGTGTACTGGCCAAACTGAGTTCCACCATCTCCAATTCCATGGTGAACGATGTCGAGTTCGGTTACGGCCACAACGCAATCATCACCACGCTTGCAGGAACACGCGCAGATGTCGTACCGAAGCTGCAAGCGGCCTATCCGGCGACTTTTCCTTCATCGATCAAGCAGAAGGACGAGTTCTTTGGTGGCTGGGGCGGTCTGAATCCTTACGGCTACATCGGCGGGAACACCGGCGGCGGATCCGGCACGACCTCGATGTGGAATATTGCGCCGTATGGCAACCACGAAGACCTCTACACAGTGCAGGACAATCTTTCCAAGGTGAAGGGCAATCACCTGCTGAAGGCCGGTATCTTCCTCGGCTGGAATGCGAAGATCGAGAGCAACGGAGCCGGTAACGACCGGCCGGTACTACCCAGCGGCATCTATACAGGGCCTGGGTCACTGGGCTCCGTCACTGCGAACGCCCAGACGAATAACGCTCTAGCTAATATTCTCTTGCCGGGTACTGGCGCGACACCGCAGATGTTCTCTGGCATCACGGAGAACAGCATTGACGGAATCGCCGACGTTCGCTGGCGCGACATTGAACCCTATTTCGGCGACTCCTGGAAGATCCGCCGCAATGTCACCCTCGACTATGGATTCCGCTGGTCTTTGTACCGCGAACCCTATGCATCATCGACCGGAGGAAATACCGACGCGGCACATGATCCCGGCGGCAACTTCCCCAACCAGTGGGCCAACTTCGACATGGCGGCCTGGAATGCTGCGGAAGCCAAGGCAAATCCCTCCGACGCCTGTAACGGAATCCTCGTCGTGCCTGGTACTACCCCCTGCGCCAACCAGAAGAAGTTCCTATCTTCGATTGGCGTGAACCTGCCACTCTCAGGAGGGACGCCGGGTTCCAACAATTCCCTTGTTGAGCAAAATAATCACAGCATCGCGCCTCGCTTTGGCATTGCGTGGGATGTCTTCGGTAATGGAAGAACAGCGGTGCGAGTCGGCGCCGGTCAGTTCTTCCAGCGGGAACCTGTCGGTCTTGCGCAAGGACTGGCTCGCAACGCGCCGTTCGTCCTCGGTATCAACACCAACCGAGCTCTGAGTGCGCCCACACCTTTGACCAGTGCTTCGGTATCTCCCAGTGCAACCAAGTCTACCGGTGGCCATATTCCGAACTCCTGGCAATGGAACATCTCCCTCGAGCAGGAAGTGGCGCGTAACACAACGCTGCAAATTGGATACGTTGGCAATGTGGGAGAACACCTAACGTCGATGTACGATGGGAACTTCATTCAGCCTGGCAATTGGCTGAACTCCGCATTCGCCAACGGTGGTACAGCGATCAATGCACTTCGTCCCGCCTTCAATTATGGGACGATCGGCGGCTTTGCCCGCGGTGGCCACGCCTCCTATAACTCGTTGCAAGTGCTGTTCCGGGCACAGACGGGCGCCTATTCCACCTTTCAGGCTGCTTATACCTGGTCCCACTCACTTGGAAACGTGGAGTTGAATAACTCTTCGGGTTCGATGAACCAGCAAGCCATCACCAACCAGGCCAATCCTGCTCTGGACAAGGGCAACACCAACATCAACCGGCCGAACATCTTCGTGGCCAACGAGGTGTTTTTCCTGCCCAAGTTCGAGGGGCAAAACAAGCTCGTGCAAAACACCGCGGGCGGGTGGGAATTCAACAGCATCGTCACCATTGCCCAGGGTAGTTCGTTCAGTGTCTTTTCATCGGGTGCCAGCGGTGCATCCGTTAATGGCGTTGCCAGTACACTCAACTCACTGGCCGGGACCGGCTATACCAACAACCAGCGGCCCCTGGTCACAAACGTTGGCTGCAATACGGGGCGGAAAGGGCCCGAGATTGAGAATTATAGCCACTTCACGCTGATTGGTTACACGATCGGCACCTTCCCGAGCAACCTGGCGTCACGCGGCAGTTGCTTCGGCGCGCCCAACACCAACGTCGACGCACAGCTGGCAAAGAACTGGGCCATCAAGGAGAAGTACCAGCTCAAGTTCAGCATGGACTTCTTCGATCTCTTCAACCATCCAAACTTCAACAGCAGCAACCTCGAGGGCTCTGGATTCACCTCATCCAGCCCGGTGTATTGCGGGGGAGCTACGGCGACCACAGGACAGCCTTGCAGTCCAACAAATAACGTAATTACCTCTGCCGACACACCTACTGGTTTCAATTCCGCTGCTAGTCAGAATCTGAACCAGGGACGCAATCTGCAATACACCCTGAGGTTCCGGTTCTAAAGAACGTCACCTATAACCCGGGAGGATCCTTTTGAAAGAATGGACCCTCCCGGCGCATTTGTAGCTGAGCCACTACACAAACCTCCTGGTTACATCGCTTGAAATCCTGAGCGGCGGCGCTTTTGATAAGCATCGCCGCTCGTTCTGTCTGTAGAATCAACCCATCCCGCAGCCGTGGTTCGCATGGTCCAATCCGTTTCTAATCTGCCTCGGGCCATATCCCTTCTCGTTGCGATCGCTCTCTTCACCGGTGTTCCTTTTCAGTGCGAATTCGCGCCTGTCGTCCGCGGACAATCTCGAACTCACACCACCAGCCGAAGCGAACCGAAATCAGATCCGGATCTTTCGGAATTGAACGCTCGAATCGCCGAAGCGAACACGGCGCGCACCTCCGGTGACCCTATCGCGATCAACGCAGCGAGTCGGCGTCTAGTCGCGGCCGCATTGCGCCAGATGGCAGAGTTGCGGATGGTCGAGGGAGCCTTCCCGCAAGCCGCCGAACTCTATAGCAAGGCCCTCGATCTCGATGCTTCCGCCGAGACCCGGGCAGATCTCGGCCTCGCCGAGTTGCAGCAGGGGAAGCTGGATGAAGCGATCTCGGATGCGGACATGGCAAGAGCCACCTCCCCTCTCAACGTCACGGCGGACCAGGTACTCTCGCGTGCGTTGATGCAGAAAGGCGACTACGGACGCGCTGCAGAGAGCCTGACGCGCCTCGCGAATGCGCAGCCTGATATCCCAACGCTGTACTCGCTGTCACTCTGTCTGTTGGCGACGAAGAAGCCGGAGGACAAACAGCGCGCGGTTCAAGTCTTTGGTCAAATGCAGAACATCGCCGGTGACAGCGGTTCGCTGCATGTACTCTTCGGTCGAGCGTATCGGGATGCCGAGGATATGCCGTCGGCCATCAACGAGTTTCGACGTGCGATTCAGATCGATCCCACAACACCTCACGCTCATTATTTCCTGGGACTCGCGCAACTCTCCCAGAATGAATGGAAGCCGATCCCGGAGGCCGAAACCGAGATGAAGGCTGAGGTGCGCAACTACCCTCATGACTATCTCGCGAACTATATGCTTGGGTTTCTCGCATCCGAAGAGCGCCGGTATCCCGAGTCGGATCACTACCTCGGCCTCGCTGCTCAGATAAACCCAGAGGCGCCGGAGCCTCCGTTATATATGGGGCTCAACGCCTATGCGCAGGACAATAACCAGCGAGCAGAAACAATGTTGCGCAAGGCCGTTCTGCTCACCGGCAAAGACGAAACCAGATCGAACTATCAGATTCGCCGTGCTTACGTGGACCTCGGGCGGATCCTCTCGACCTCCGGCCGCAAAGAGGAAGCTGAAGTCTTTTTGACCAAGGCGCGCGATCTGCAGAACAAGACCATGGAACAGAGTCAGCAGCGCATCGCGTCCATCGCCTCTGCCAACGGAGCCGGAACCGGCGCCGCCGTCGTTCCTCTCAACAGGCAGCAGGAAAGCGAAGCGGCACCACTTCCTCAATCCGCCGCTAATTCTACGTCCAAGCTCGATGCGGCTACGATTGCCAAAAGCAAGCTGACCGCGGCACAACGCGATGCCGCGATTGCGCGGGAGAACAAACTGCGCCCGGTACTTGGCCTCGCGTACAGCGATCTCGCTACCTCGAATGCGCTTACCGGAGATTACGAGAAAGCATTGAACTATTATCTGGAGGCCGAGCATTGGGATCCTTCGGTTCCGGGCCTGGACAAAAATCTGGGACAGTCTGCCTTTCGCGCCAGTAACTACCCGGAAGCGATCGACGGACTCTCGAAAGCGCTCACACAAACACCTACTTCGGCTCCGATACGTGCCATGCTGGGGATGTCCTACTTTGCGACTGACCGATATGTTGAGGCGGCAAGGACGTTTGCTCCATTGGGAGCGGGAGGTATGAGCGATGGCGAAACCGGATACGCGTGGGCGGCATCCCTCGCGCACATAGGCGACCTGAAACGGGCGACGGAGGTGCTCAATACATTTCAGGCCACGCAACGGCCCAGTGAGGTCCTCCTGTTAGTGGGCGAGCTGTGGACAGAGATCGGCGATTATTCGCGAGCTGTCGCCACTTTTTCTGAAGTACTGCAGTCCAACCCCCGCCAGCGTAAAGCCCATTACGACTCCGGACTGGCATACATTCGCTGGGAGCATTGGCCGGAGGCTGCCCAACAATTTCAGCAGGAGCTGTCCCTATATCCGGGCGATCCCGCAGCGCAATATCATCTGGGTTTCATTTATGTGCAGCAATCGCGCATCGACGAAGCAGCACAACTCTTTGAGCAGGTGATCGCTGCACATCCTGACTACGCGAATGCACAGTATGAGCTTGGCAAAATACTTCTTAACCGCGGTAACACAGCCGATGCTATTGCTCATTTTGAGGCGGCCGCCCAGCTTAGCCCCAAGACTGACTATATGCACTATCAACTGCAGGCTGCCTATCGCAAAGAAGGTCGCACAGCCGAAGCGGATAGGGAATTGGCCATCTATAAGCAGCTCAAGGCCGAATCGCGTGCCCGTGCTGCACAGGCAACGAAAGCGAATCCCTGATTCAAGGAAATGAATGATTTGAGCCCCTCTCGCGTTGCCTCACATGTCCTTCGCTCGGTCACGATTTTTTCCTTGTCGATCACTCTCGCTGCGGCTCAGAGCGGACATCCGACGCCGACGCCGCCTCCTCCCGGAGCGAAGAGCATCAAATGCTCTGGCCGTCCCGTGCCGCAGCTTGAAGATGTCACTGCCGCCAGCGGCATCGCCTTCACCCATACTTCCGACCCGTCGAAGCGATATATCGTCGAGTCGATGAGTGGAGGCGTTGTACTGATCGATTACGATCGCGATGGCTGGCCAGACATCTATTTCACAAACGCACCGACGGTGGAAATGGCCACCAAGGGCGCCAAGAGTCTCGGGGTCCTGTATCACAACAATCATGACGGAACCTTCACGGATGTAACCACAAAATCTGGCCTGGCGACTTCATGCTTCGGCATGGGAGGCGCGGTAGGCGACTACAACAACGATGGATGGCCGGACCTCTACGAGACTTGTTTGGGCGGAAATGTCCTCTATCGCAACAACGGCGACGGCACATTTACTGATGTCACCGCGAAAGCTGGCGTTGCAGACGGTCGCTGGTCAACCGGAGCAGCCTTCGGAGATTACGATGGCGATGGTTTTGTAGACCTGATGGTCGTCAATTACGTGGACTTCCATCTCGATGACTTACCAGGTTTCGGCAGTGCCCCGTTCTGCAAATATCGCGGTATTGATGTGCAATGCGGGCCACGCGGTCTGCGTGGCGCTGGCGATTCTTTGTTCCACAACAACGGAGACGGGACCTTCACGGACGTCTCCAAAACAGCGGGTGTCAGCGATCCTACCGGCTATTATGGGCTCGGAGCGGTCTGGGCAGACTTTAACAACACTGGCAAGCCCGACATATACATAGCGAACGACTCTACGCCGAAATATCTGTACAAGAATCTGGGTAACGGCAAATTTCAGGATGTAGGCCTGGAATCGGGGACCGCCGTGAGCGATGACGGCTCGGAGCAGGCGTCTATGGGAATTGCGCTCGGCGACTACAACCACACCGGCCGTCCGTCGATCTCCGTCACCAATTTTTCGGACGAAAACGACCTGCTCTATCGCAATGAGGGCGATTGGAACTTCAAAGAAGTTTCCTACGCCGCGGGCATCGCTCTGCCTTCGCTTCCCTGGGTCAAATGGGGAACCGCATTCGTCGATGTGGACAATGACGGCTGGGTCGACCTCATCGCAGCGAGCGGCCATGTCTACCCACAAGTCGATTCCTTACCCTCCGGGGGCGGATATCGTGAGCCCAAGCTGCTAAATCTCAATGAGAAAAATGGCACCTTCTGCGATGCAAGCGAAGAGGCGGGTCCCGCATTGAAGGAACGACGTGTCTCGCGCGGCTTGGCCATAGGTGATCTGTTCAACGACGGCAATATGGATATCGTTATCGGTGACATCGATGGCGCTCCGATGCTTCTTCGCAATCGAGGCATACCAGGTCGTCACTGGGCCAGTTTCGAGCTTTCCGGAACAAAGAGCAACCGGCTCGCGCTCAACGGGCGCATAAGCATCGTTGCCGCCGGAGTGACGCAAACAGATGAGATTCACAGCGGCGGCAGTTATTTATCGCAGAACGATCTGCGGATTCATTTCGGAATTGGCACTTCTGAAAAAATTCAGAGCGTTACGATTCATTGGCCGTCCGGAAGAGTGGAGACACTGAACAATTTGGCCGTCGATAAGTACTACTCGGTTCTCGAAGGGCAGGGTATTGTTCCGTCTGAGAAGATCCGTCCACAGTCGCAAAAGAAATAGCTGCTCGCAGCGGACCTAGATCGATTAATTAGTTCAGACGAAGGTTCGCTCGAAGTGAGTCAGTTATGCCTGGTGACCTTTGCTCTCGACGAATGGCGGGCATCTATATCCGAACGCGCGTTCGATCGCAGCCGCCACTGCCAGCACGCGCTCGTCTTCAAATGGCCGACCTGCTACTTGCACTCCAATCGGAAGCCCTTCGGGTGAACTGCCAACCGGAACGACCGCGGCCGGTGATGCAAGCACATTGAACCATTGCGTATAGCGCATCGCATCAAGGTATCCGACTGTCGCGCCGTCGATCTTCCA
>Ga0157376_10002904_pt1 | contig 11749 bp, 11 predicted proteins | sample M45metaG_FD_121801 | JGI IMG/M metagenome (GOLD analysis project Ga0157376, IMG submission 121801) | Miscanthus rhizosphere microbial communities from Kellogg Biological Station, Michigan, USA - M4-5 metaG | ecosystem: Host-associated > Plants > Roots > Rhizosphere > Soil | place: USA: Michigan... | reverse complement strand
TGCCAGTTCGTGTTCGTGGCGAAGCTGATCGCGGTGTTCATTGCCGAGTCGGCGCTGACTGCGCCAAGGTCCTGCGGATTCAACGGCAGCCACTGCTGGACACGCTGCAGCAGGTAGACGAACAGCAAGCCGACGACGTTGAACGCCAGCATCACGAGCGCATAGCGCTGCCAGCTCATGTCCTCGTCAGCCTGTATTCCGCAGACGCGATAGATCAAGCGCTCGACTGGCGCGCCGATACGTGTCACCCGGTTCGGCGTATCGGAAAACACCAGCGCCATCCATGTGCCCAGCGGCTTCACCAGCAACAGCAACACGGCAAGGTAGAGGCCTAGCTGCAGATAGTCGTTGGTAGTCATTCGAACCACTCCGGTTTGAGCAGCGCGATCGTCAGATAGATGCTCAGCGCGACCGCAATCAATCCAGCGAGCCAATAGGCGATGTTCATTTGTGTACCTTGTGGGCGCACGGCCCCCAGTAAATGCCGGACAGAGTCAGGAACAGCGTTGCGACGGCTACACAGAGCGTGATCATTTGCGGTCGTCCAGGCGTGCGCACAGGCGCACCAAGCCCCACGTCAACGCGACGAGCACCGCGAGCAATGCGAGATAGACGAAATCCATGGTGACTGACCCGTGGTTGGAACGGGCGTCACTCTAGGCGTGGGCGAATATGGAAGGCGTAGGGATTGCGAGGCGGGATATAAAAATTGCGTAAAGGCGCCCCTGGGCGGCAAGGGCAGGGTAGGGGTCAGCGGCAGAGTAGAGTCGAACCCAGCAGGACACCCCCGCCCCCGCGAGGGGAGGCGAAGTACGATCAGCGCGACGGCCGATCGAGCCAGACTTCCAGTCCCTGCGCGTTCAATTCGATGTCCATCACGAGCAGCTCGCGGATGCGCGCATCGTCGAACGCGCAGCCGTGATTCCGTGCATGCGCGATGTACAACTGCGCCAGGTCTTCCATGATTCGCGCGTGGCGCTCGGGCTCGCTGGCGTGAGAGCGCGCGATCGCGACCATCGCATCGATCTGCTCGTGCAGATCGCGGGCGAGGCGCTCGACGCCGGTCACGCGACTGTAGTGAGTCAGGAACATCTGTTGGGGCCGGAAACCCAGCATGCGATCGATCGACGCGTGCAGCGCTTCAGGTTCGAACTGCACCGGCGTCGACGTCGGCAGGATGAATGCGCCCTTGTCGGTGTCGAATTCGCGATACGACAGTCCGAACGTGTCACCAGGGAAGAACGCGCGGCTGCGCGCGTCCCAAATACACATGTGGTGGCGCGCATGGCCGGGTGTGTCGATGCACAGTAGTTCGCGGCCGGCCAGGTCGATGTGGTGTTCGTCATTTGCCGTGATGATGCGCTCGGCGGGAATCGGCACGAGATCGCCGTAGCTGGCGCGCACTTCGTCCGCACCGTATACCGCCGTCGCGCCGGCAATCAGCGCACTCGGATCGACCATATGGCGCACACCGCGCGGATGAATGACCGCGCGCGCGTTCGGCAACTGTTGCATCAGCAGGCCCGCGCCACCAGCGTGGTCGAGATGCACGTGGGTCAGGATCACGTAGTCGACCGCATCGACCGGAATGCGCTTGTCGGTCAATTCGGCCAGCAGGCGCGGCACCGAATAGTTCGTGCCAGTATCGACGAACGCCGCGCGCCCGTTCTCGACGATCAGATGACTCGCGTCGAACTGCGGGCGGAAGAAGCCGGTGTCGATCGCGCTGATGCCGTCGTCGAAATCCATGGCGGCAATTACTTGATCGGCATTCCGGCGACTGCACCGCTGTCGACGTCGAGCAGGAACAACTGGTCGCCACCCGAGCCGGCCGACAGGATCATGCCCTCGGATACGCCGAAGCGCATCTTGCGCGGGGCGAGGTTCGCGATGAAAACGACGTGGCGTCCGACCAGCTTGGCCGGCTCCTGATATGCGGCGCGGATACCGGAAAAGATCTGGCGCTTGCCGAGTTCGCCGGCATCGAGTTCGAAGCGCAGCAGCTTGTCGGAACCTTCCACAAATTCACATTGCAGCACCTTGCCGATGCGCAGGTCGAGCTTGGCGAAGTCGTCTATTGAGATCGGGGCGGAGGCGTTCGCTTCAGCCCCTCCCCCTTGATGGGGAAGGGGTTGGGGAGAGCGTGCGGACTTCTGAGAGGACTGAGCAGGCGGCTTCGCCGCCAACCCCTCTCCCGCCGCGCTGCGCGCGGCGACCTCTCCCACAAGGGGAGAGGTGGGTGCCGCAGCATTGCTCTTGCCCCCTCTCCCGCTGACAGGAGAGGGCTGGGGTGAGGGTGACGCCGAGTCCGAGCGAGGCTTCAAGCCCTCCCTTTCAAGGGGAGGGTTGGGTGGGGATGGTGCTGCTTGAACCATAGATTCCTTCGAATCTTCGATCATCTTCTCGACCTGTTTTGTGTCGACGCGACTGAGCAACGATTGGAATGCTTCGATGCGGCGACCCCAAGGCGGTTCTTTCGCATCGTCGAATTTCATCGACTCGAAACCCAGAAACTTTTCAGCACGACTTGCGGCGTCGGGTGCTAGCGGCTTGATCCATGCGGTGAGCAGCCGGAACGCGCTGATTGCGAAAGTGCAGACGTGGTGCAGCTCTTTCCTTCGCACTTCATCTTTCGCGAGAAGCCATGGTTGAGCTTCCGCAATGTACGCATTTACGAAATCCGCGGCCATTACGAACTGACGCGTGACCTCGGCATAATTCCCCTCGCGGTACATCCTTGGAATGCCCGCGTAGTGTTTCAGAATGTGGCTGTAAATGTCGTCTTCTTTTTGAGTAAAGCACCCGGCGTTGCCGAGTTGCCCGGCGAAGTGCTTGTGCAGGAACCCGGCTGTGCGGCTGGCGATATTTACCCACTTCCCCACCAGATGCGAATTGACGCGGTCCTCGAACGCCTTCAGATCGAGATCGATGTCCTTCGGCGACTCGTCCAACATCGTCGCAAAGTAATACCGCAGATACTCCGGGTTCAGCCCGGCATCGAGATACGTGCGCGCTTGTATAAAAGTACCGCGCGACTTCGACATCTTCGCACCGTTCACCGTGAGATATCCGTTGACATACAGCTTGTTCGGCGTGCGCAGCTGGGCGCCTTCGAGCATCGCCGGCCAGAACAGGCCGTGGAAGTTGACGATGTCCTTGCCGAGGAAGTGATGCATCTCGGCATTCACGTCGTAACCGGAATCGGCCCGCTGCATGAAGCGATCAAATGATTCCGGCGTCAGCCCGTTCTTCGCGCCCGCTTCGCTCGCGCAATATTTCTTGAATGCGGCCAGATAGCCGATCGGCGCGTCGAGCCAGACGTAGAAGAACTTGCCCGGCGCATCGGGAATCGGAAAGCCGAAGTACGGGGCGTCGCGCGAGATATCCCAGTCGCGGACGCCGCCTTCGGCGTCGAGCCATTCTTTGAGCTTCGCGGCGACCGACGAGTGCGCGACCGGTTCGCCGTTCGTCAGCTTGCCGCCGAGCCAGTCGCGCAGCATCTGCGTGAAATCGCCGACCTTGAAGAAATAGTGCTCCGAGTCGCGCAATTCCGGCGTGGCGCCGGAAACGACCGAACGCGGATTCTTCAAGTCGGTCGGCGCGTAGGTCGCGCCGCAGTTCTCGCAATTGTCGCCGTACTGGTCCGGGGTTCCGCAGTTCGGGCACTCGCCCTTGATGTAGCGGTCCGGCAGGAACATCTGCTTCAGCGGATCGTAGAACTGGCGGACCGATCGCGTGGCAATGTGCCCGCCTTCGCGCAGCCGCGCGTAGACGAGTTCGGCGAGTTCCTTGTTCTCGGGCGAGTGCGTCGTGTAGTAATAGTCGTGGGCCACGCCGAAATCGGCGAAATCGCGCTCGTGGCTGATTTGCATGCCCTTGATGAACTCCTCGGGCGTCATCCCGGCCTTTTCGGCGGCGAGCATGATCGGCGTGCCGTGCACGTCGTCGGCGGCAACGAAATGGACTTTGTCGCCAGCCATGCGCCGCGCGCGCACCCAGATATCGGACTGGATGTAGCCCAGCAGATGGCCCATATGCAGCGGTCCGTTCGCGTAGGGCAGGGCGTGGGTGACGAGGATTTCGCGAGGCTCTGTCATGCGCAAATAAGGGTTTCAGTCGGTTTTTCCTGCCCGCGATTATGACATGCCGTATCGTAGCGACTGGCCGAGGCGCCCCTGGCGGTGGAACTTTCACTGCATGTTGCGTTGTCCAAGGGCGCATCGCCGGTTGGCGGAACGTATTGGTTTTCAAAAAATTTCAGGAGTGTTGCATGAAGTGGAACTACGTATCGCTGCTGTTTGTGCTGGCTTTGGTGATTTCGGCCTGCGACAGCCAGCAGCCAACCTACAGCGCGTCAAACGCAAATTCCGCGCCGCCGCCACCACCACCGCCGACACCTGTCGCGGAGGCGCCGAAACCGGCCGAACCACCGGTGCAGCCACCGCCGCCGCAGCCTAAACACGAAGCCACCCGCGCAAGGGCTGCAGTACCCGCAAACCAACTGGCCAGAGCCCGGCCGATGCCCGCGGCAGCGGACCCGCTGCCTCCGTTTGAGGCCTTTGGCATAGGTGGTTGTGATGACTACATCAATCGCTATCGCACCTGCGTGAACACCGGAGTAGCCAACAACACGATCCCGGTCGGGCGCAGGACCAAACTGATAAAGGGTCTCAATGTTCAGGTGCGCCAATGGAAGGCCGACGTAGCCGCCGGGAAGTCGACTGGCCTGGTCACTTCGTGCGCCGAGGCCGACAGGACCGCCCGTCCTGAACTCGTAAAAGTCGGTTGCACTTCGTTCTGATCCGCCGGCAACTCGAGCAGGCTCGTTCGAGCACGATCATCGCTCGGCGTCAGTGGTTGCCGCGGAAAAGGCGCGGCAACCGTGGCTACGGCGTGGCTCGCGTCCATGTCTGGGTGCGGCCGAGCAGCGAAATCCCGATAAACCCGCGCACTTCGAGCTTGCTCCCGTCGCCGACGGGATGCAGCTTGCATCGATAGACGCTGCCTTCTTCCGGGTCGAGGATTTCGCCGCCGTCCCACGTGTCTCCGTGACGATGCAGGTTCCACAGGATCGTCATGCCCAGCACGCGCTGGTCGTGGCGTGAGCCGGTGCAGTCCTTACATCGAGGGTCCGGATCTTCGCCGGGCTCGCGGAACAGGCGCACGATCCGGCCCGAAAGCACGCCGTCACGTTCGCCGATCTCGACGACGGCACGCGGTTTATGGCTGTCGTCGTCGATCGTTGTCCACAAGCCGAGTGGTGATGCCTCGGCCGCATATGCCGGCGCAGGAACGGCCGCGACCAGGGCAATCAGGGCGGCGAAAACCGGTCGGAACGATGCAAACATTCAGTCACGATGCGTCGCAGGCGTCGCGCCGTCAAGGCGGCCAGCCGGAAGCCGACCGGACTGCGGCTTTGCGACAGCCCCCGCATCTTTTGCCAAGTCCACGCAGAACGTGCCGCGCTTGCCCCTCTCGGCTACAATTGGGCATACCTCCGATTTCACCGCCGAATCCCATGATCCAACCCACACAGGAGCGCGTTCGCGAACTCCTCGGCACGATTATCGACCCGCACAGCGGCCAGGACCTCGTCGCCGGCGGCGCGATCAAGGGCATCGGCATCGACGGTGGCAACGTCGCAGTCGAGCTCGTGCTCGGCTATCCGGCCAGGACCTGGATCGACACGCTCGCGCAACAGGTGCGCGAGGCGCTGCAGGCAGAGCCTTCGATCACGCAGGCAGTCGTCAACGCTTCGTGGCGCATCTTCGCGCACAAGGTGCAGAAGGAACTCACGCCGCTGCCGAACGTCAAGAACATCCTCGCGATCGCTTCGGGCAAAGGCGGCGTCGGCAAGAGCACAACGGCCGCGAATCTCGCGCTGGCGTTGCAGGCTGAGGGCGCACGCGTCGGATTGCTCGATGCCGATATCTACGGGCCGAGCATTCCGCGCATGATGGGCGTCTCGGGCAAGCCCGATTCGAAGGACGGCCAGCACCTGGAGCCCAAGGTCGCGCACGGCATCCAGACGATGTCGATCGGATTCATGATCGAAGAGGACACGCCGATGATCTGGCGCGGCCCGATGGTCACCCAGGCGCTGACCCAACTGCTCAACGAGACGAACTGGGTCGACCTGGACTACCTGATCATCGACCTGCCACCCGGAACCGGCGACATCCAGCTGACGTTGTGCCAGCGCGTGCCGGTATCCGCGGCCCTGATCGTGACGACGCCGCAGGACATCGCGCTGCTCGACGCCAGGAAGGGCCTCAAGATGTTCGAAAAAGTCGAAGTGCCGGTGCTCGGCATCGTCGAGAACATGGCCACCCACATCTGCTCGAAGTGCGGCCACGAGGAATATGTATTTGGCAGCGGCGGCGGTGCACGCATGTCGCAGGAATACACGGTCCCGCTGCTCGGTTCTTTGCCACTCGACATCCGTATCCGCGAACAGGCCGACAGCGGCACCCCGACCGTCGCTGCCGACCCGAACGGCAAGGTTGCCGCAGCGTATCGCGAGATCGCGCGCAAGGCCGCAGCGCAACTGTCGCTGCGCGCGCGCAGCAAGAGCATCCAGTTTCCGAAGATCGTTATTCAGAACACTTAGAGAAGCAGGGACGAGGGGCGAGAAAGTGCATGCTCTTGACTCAACTCGCCCCTCGATACTCGCCCCTCGCCCCTGTAAGCAAACAACGAAGCGCATAGACTGAACAACCTGATAACTCAACAATGTCTATAAAAAGCGACCACTGGATCCGACGCATGGCCGAATCGCACGGCATGATCGAGCCGTTCGAGCCTGGGCAGGTGCGCACGAATGCGAGCGGCGGCAAGCTGATCTCGTACGGCACCTCGAGCTATGGCTACGACGTGCGCTGCGCGGACGAGTTCAAGGTGTTCACGAACATCAATTCCACGATCGTCGACCCCAAGCAGTTCGACGCTCGCAGCTTCGTCGACGTGCGTGGCGAGGTCTGCATCATCCCGCCGAATTCGTTTGCGCTCGCGCGCACGGTGGAGTACTTTCGCATCCCTCGCCAGGTGCTCACGATCTGCCTCGGCAAGAGCACGTACGCCCGCTGCGGTATCATCGTCAATGTCACGCCGCTGGAGCCGGAGTGGGAAGGCCACGTGACCCTGGAGTTCTCGAATACGACGCCGCTGCCGGCGCGGATTTACGCGAACGAGGGCGTGGCGCAGATGCTGTTCCTGGAATCCGACGAGGTTTGCGGAACCAGCTACCGCGACCGCGGCGGCAAGTATCAGGGGCAGCAGGGCGTGACCCTGCCCAGAACGTGAGCCGGCTGCAAAAATTCAACGACGGGATGCAACAGATGCGCAAAGTATATTTCTATAATCCGCTGAAGATCGCGCTGCTCGCGCTGCTCCTCGGCGCGCTCGCTGCCTGCGGACACGACGACCTGAAGAAGGGTACGAGTGAGATCACCACTGCTGCGCCCGTGCATTACGATCTGACGATACTCGCCGACAAGGACGGCGCCTTCGACTTCGATGGCGCAACGCTCACGGCGGAGGATTTGCGCGGGCACATCCGCTACCTCGACGAGGCGGGCCGGCCGGTGAAGACGATCCTGCTCAAACGCGGCGAGAAGGAAAAGATCCAGAACACGCACGTCGCCGAGTTGGCAGGCATGGCCCGCGACCTCAAGGTAACCGCGTACGTCCAGGACAATGACGGACATCTGAAGATCATTCAGGTTGTCGAATAGGCTGATATCCGCAAGCGTGGGGAGAAGGAAATGCATAGAAGCGTACTCAAATTGGCAATATGCGCGGCCGCGACGGTCGCGAGTTTCTCGGTGCTTGCTCGCCCGATCGTCGACGGCCGACTGCAGGTCGAGCCAGCCGCAGACAATCGCTACATCGTCGACAACAGCAAGTTGGGCAAGGCCGAGTTCTTCGGATTTGTCGGTGACTTCGTCGACAGCAAGAAGATCACCGGCATCGTCCTGCTCAAAGGCGAAAAGGCCACTGACGAGCAGAAGCACGTGGTCGCGATCACCGCGCAGACGCAGCACATCGAGGCGTTCATCGATCTCGGCGGCAAGGTCCAGCCGCTGGTCGATCCCATCCCGAGCAAGCCGGCGGCTCCGCCAGCGGTCGAGGGTCAGGCGCCCGAGGGGCACTGACACCAGGCAGTCGTTGCCCGTAGTGGGTCGACCGCCCAGGCACCCATAACCTGTCGTCATTCCCGCGCAAGCGGGAATCCATTTGCTTTTTGCTTCGAACAAGCTAGTTCAAGATGGATTCCCGCATGCGCGAGAATGACGCCAGTTTTGGATGTTTTGCTCTGCCCCGAGCGCGCCGCTACGTCGCTGGGCACTGCCACAACAATGACACACTCGTGTCGAGTCCCGATGCTGTACAGCCAGTCCGGATGCCTGTCTTCACTAAACTGATCTAACATCGGCGTGCCGTCGCGTTTTTATTTGAGCGGCTACGGGGATGGCGACCACCATCCGATCGCTTCGCCGATGGAGGACGAAAACGCCAGTGGTGGACGCCGCGGAGCCAATCCGGAACAGGCGTATCGGTGCCGACACGCGGCGCGGCAGATCGTTACTGCTGACGTTGCCGGGTCTGCTGCTTGCCGCCTGCGCGACCTATCAGCCGGCGCCGATCGATCCCGTCGCGAGCGCAGAGCGATTTACGGCGCGGCGCTTGGACACGTCAGAGATGCAGGCAAGGATTGCCGAACTGCTGCCCCAGGCCGCCACGCAACCCTGGCCACCGGCGGCGTGGAACCGCGCCGAACTGCTTGCGGCCGCTCTATCGCTCAACCCGAAACTCGCCGTTGCACGCGCGCAGGTCGAGGCGGCTGTCGCCCACGAGATCACCGCGGGTCAGATGCCGAATCCCGGACTCACGCTGCAATCGGAGTACGCGCACCAGGAGCCGCATCCCTGGTTGTATGGCCTGAGTCTCGACCTGCTTTTGCGCTCGTCGACGCAACGCCAACTCGACGCAGACTTGGCTCGGCTCGAAACCAGCAACGCGCGCTGGCAATTGATGGACAGCGCGTGGGCGATACGCCGCGCGCTGATCGCGGCGCTCAGCGACTGGCAGGCGGCCACGCAGCGCACGGCGTTTGTCGACCGGCTGGCCGCGGCGCAGGACCGGCTGATCGCCCTGGAGCGCCAACGCGTGTCCGCCGGTGAAGACACCGCGGACGACCTGTTGATCGTCAGCCAGGCGCGCGTCGGGATCGAGCAGCAGCAGGCACAGGCGCGCAGCGAAACCGCGGTTGCTCTTGCGGCGCTGGCCGCTGCTGTCGGCGTGACGCCGTCGGCGCTCGATGGCCTGGCGTTCGACTGGACCGATTGGGGCAGCCCGCCGCCAGCAGCGTCGGCGAGACTGCAGGAACTTGACGAGCAAGCGCTGCGGTCACGTTCGGACCTTGCCGGTGCGATCGACGAGTATGCGGCGGCGGAAACCCGGCTGCACCAGGCCGTTGTGCGGCAATATCCACAATTCCAGTTGTCACCCGGTTACTACTGGGATCACGGCATCGCGAAGTTTCCTTTCGACGTCGGTTTCACGCTGCCGCTGTTCAATCGCAGCGAAGGCGAAATCGCCGAAGCGCGCGCAGCCCGCGAACTCGCGGGGCAGCGCATGCTGGCCGTGCAGGCCGAGATCATCGGTGCGATCGCAGCCGCGGAGCGAGGCGAGCAGGTCGCCCAAGCCAACGTCGCTGCGGCCGAGCGCGGGTTCGATTCAGCGCGCCGGCAGCGCGAGAACGCGGCATTGAGTCTGCGCCTCGGCGGCATTGGAGCGAGCGAGGACACTGCCGCGGAGCTCCTGGTGCTGCGCAGTCGGCTCGAAGTTGCGCAGATGCGCGCGCAATTGCAGGCGGCGCGAAACGCGCTCGAGGACGCGCTGCACGCGCCGCTGTCCGGGCCCGAGCTGAATTTCGCAACCGCTTTTCCCGTGGCGACCACCGGAGCTGCCCGATGAAACCGTATGCAGGACGCTTCGCACTATTGACGGCCATTGCGCTGACGATCCCATCGACGGCGCTCTGCGCGGATCCTGACGATGACGACAAGGCACCTGCCGGGTCGGCGACACTGCCGGCCTTGAGCGTCGAGCAGCAGCGTGCGGCCGGCGTCGTCGTCGCCCATGCGGCCACCACGAGCGCGCCGCGGCGCGACGAGGCGATCGGTCTGGTACTCGATCCGCTCAGCCTCGTTACCGAGGCTGGCGACGTCGAAGCGTCTGCCGCGGCTGCGCGCGCAGCGAACGCCGAACTCGATCGCGTTCGCGGACTTTACGACGCCGGCGCCGGCGCATCGCTGAAAGCGCTGCAAGCGGCGCAGGCGGAGCAGGTGCGGGCACGCTCGCAGGCCGACATCGCCGCGGCGAAGTTTGCCGCGAATTGGCCGCCGCTGGTGGCAATGTCTGCGATCGAGCGGCAGAAACTCATTGATCGCGCCGCGGCGGGCAAGACATTGCTGGTGCGCGCCGATCTGCCCGGTCGCCACATTCTGGCGAACGTGCCGGACAAGGCATTGCTCGACGTCGATGGCGTCGGCGTGGAGGCATTCGTGCTGGGTGTGGGCGCGCCGGCTGGTGGCGACGCCCAAGGTGCAGCCGCGCTGATCGAAGTGCGCGCCGCGCCACCAGGATTCGGTCCCGGAGCGCGCGTGCCGGTGACGCTGCTCGGCGCGCCGCGCACCGGCGTGGTCGTGCCGCGCGATGCGGTGCTGTATGACGAAGGCGGCGCGCTCGTCTACAAGCAGCTCACGAAGGCTGCTGCCGCCCCGCGGCCGTCGACGCCATCCGGGATTCAGCAGACGCATTACGCGCCGGTGCGCGTGAAACTGATCCAGCCCCATGGTGATGGCTGGATCGTCGAAGGGGTCGACGATGACGACGACATCGTCGTGCACGGTGCCGGTGTGCTGTGGTCGCTACAGGGCATCATCGGACATGCGGCCGGCGACAACGATGATGATTGAGAACGCATCGGGCAGCATTCGTTGGGCGCCGGGCACGAGCGCCCCCATCCGCCTTCGGCACCTTCCCCCGCTGCGCAGGGGAAGGAAATGCGCAGAGCTTCAATCTGGGATCCTTCCTCCGCTTGCGGGGGAAGGTGGCGGCAGCCGGAAGGGGGCGGACGCCGGTGCGAAGCATGGAATAACCCAGGCGGTTCACGAGTGAAAGTCAGAGGTCGACGCCATAAAGTCCAGGTGACATTGTCATGCTAGCCGCGATCGTTCGCACATCGCTGGCGCAGCCGCGCATCGTCACCGCGCTGTCGGTGCTGATCGGCGTGCTCGGCGTGGCTGCATTGTTCAACGCGCGCTTCGACGTGTTCCCCGATTTCGCGCCGCCACACGTGCTCGTGCAGACCGAAGCGCCGGGTCTGGACGCGACCCAGGTCGAAGCGCTGGTGACGCGGCCGCTCGAGGGCCTGCTCGCCGGCGCCGAGAACGTCACCTCGGTGCGCTCGACATCGAGCCAGGGCCTGTCGGCGATCCAGGTCGTCTTCGATCGCAGCGGCGATCCGTATCGCCAGCGCCAGGTCGTCACCGAGAGGCTCGCCGACGCGGCCGGCCTCTTGCCGGTCGGCGTCGGCCCGCCGTTGCTGTCGCCGCTGAGCTCGTCGATGGAATACCTCGTGCACTTGCTTCACGAGCACGAAGCTGTCGCCGATCGAGTTGCGCGATCTCGTGCAATGGGTCATCAAGCCGCAGATTCTTGCGGTGCCGGGTGTCGCGCAGGC
>Ga0157376_10002903_pt1 | contig 11750 bp, 9 predicted proteins | sample M45metaG_FD_121801 | JGI IMG/M metagenome (GOLD analysis project Ga0157376, IMG submission 121801) | Miscanthus rhizosphere microbial communities from Kellogg Biological Station, Michigan, USA - M4-5 metaG | ecosystem: Host-associated > Plants > Roots > Rhizosphere > Soil | place: USA: Michigan... | reverse complement strand
GTCGCCGAGGACTTTCGTGAACTCTTCCATCGCGATCGAGACGAGTCCCGGGTGCGCGATCCAGCCGCCATCGAAGCCGTCGTTCGCGTCGCGGCGCGTGTCGTGGCGCACGCCGGCCAGCGCCTTGTCGTTGGCGGCGGCATCGTTCTTGATCGGGATCAGCGCGGCCATGCCGCCGATCGCCGGCGCGCCGCGGCGGTGGCAGGTCTTCACCAGCGCCAGCGCATACGCGCGCATGAACGGCACTTCCATGGTGATCGCGCCACGGTCGGCGAGGCAGAAGCCGGGCTTGTTGCGGAATTTCTTGATGGCGCTGAAGATGTAATCCCAGCGCCCGGCATTGAGTCCGGCGGAATGTTCGCGAAGTTCGTAAAGGATTTCGTCCATCTCGAAACTGGCCAGGATCGTTTCGAGCAGCACGGTCGCCTTGATCGTGCCGCGCTCCATGCCGATTTCGTCCTGTGCGCGCACGAAGATGTCGTTCCACAGACGTGCTTCGAGATGGCTTTCGAGCTTGGCCAGGTAATAGAACGGGCCGGCGCCGCGCGCGACCTGTTCCTTCGCGTTGTGGAAAAACGCCAGCGCAAAATCGAAGATGCCGCCCGACACGCGTTGTCCGTCCACGGTCACGTGCTTCTCGTCCAGGTGCCAGCCGCGCGGGCGGATCTGCAGCGTGGCGATCTTGTCGTTGAGCTTGTATTCCTTGCCGGCTTCGTTGGTGAAGGCGATCCGGCGCGCGATCGCGTCCTTGATGTTCACCTGGCCCTGGATCTGGTTGAACCAGTTCGGGCTGTTGGAATCCTCGAAGTCGGCCATGTACGAATCCGCGCCCGAGTTGAACGCGTTGATGATCATCTTGCGTTCGACCGGGCCGGTGATCTCGACGCGCCGGCATTCCAGCGCTTTCGGCAGCGAAGCAATCACCCATTCGGCTTCGCGCACATGTTCGGTTTCGGCGAGGAAGTCCGGCATCTGCCCGGCATCGATGCGTGCCTGCCGGGCGCGCCTCGCCTGCAGCAATTCCTTGCGCCGCGGCTCGAACGCACGATGCAGCTTGGCGACCAGCGCGAGCGCTTCGGGCGTGAGGATTTCCTCGAAGCGCGGGTGCAGCGGCGCATTGATCAGGACACCGGACGGCAGGGCTGGGCTCATCGTGAACTCCGGAAACGACGGGAATCTCGCCGAAAATGGCGAAAGCCAAGTCTAACCGGATTGCGGCGCCGGCGTTTGGAAACGTGCGCAGGGTGCGTCTTGGACGGCATCGCATTTGGGCGTCCAAACCGCCCGAACGCGCTGCGTCCGAGACGCACCCTGCGTCAGGCCGCCTTGGCGTCGAACTGGGTGATGCCGACAAGGTTGCCATCCGGGTCCTTGAAGTACGCCAGCCAACCCACGCCCTGGATCGGCATCTTCGGCACGGCTACGCTTGCGCCCAGCGACACTGCCTTGGCCAGCGCGTCGTCCACGGCATCGACCTGCACCGTGCAGACGAAGCAGTTCACCGCCTGCGCGCCGGTGGGCGCCGGTCCGCGGCGTGGCAGCAGGCCGCCGTTGATGCCGGGCGTCCCTTCGCCACCGGTTACGATCAGCCAGTAGTCCTGGTTGCCCCATTGCTGGAATTTCCAGGCGAACAACGCTTCGTAGAATGCGATCAGGTCGTTCGGCTTGGACGCCTGAATCTCGAAATGGATAACGCGGCCCATGTAGTGGCTCCTGTGGACTTGTAGGTCAGTTGAGTGGCGGATCAGGATGTCGCGCCTGTGCCATGCGCGCTTCGATCTGCGGCTGCAGCACATCTTTTACGTAGGACCAGTCCGGTCGCAGCGCGAGCGCGGCACGCGCTTCTTCCGCTGCTGCGTGCAGGGCAGGTGGCGTTCGCTTCAGATGCGCGTAAGCCAGAGACATCCAGCCTTCGGCCTTGCCCCAATCCGGATACGGCGACGCGTCATCCAGCGGCGGTGCCGTTTGCACCTGCCGCACATAGATTTCCTCGGCACGCGCCGGGTCGCCGCCGTACGCCTTTGGTTTGAACAGATAGAAGCCGCCTTGCACCCACAGCACGCGCGGATTGTCCGGCGCCAATGCAAATGCGCGCGTCATCAGCAGATTGGCGCGCGTGAAGTGCGCCGTGGCCAGATCATGGTCGGCAATCAGTAGCGTGCCCATCCAGGAATGCGTCGAAGCGGCGGCGGCAACGCTGTCGGCGAAGTCCTCGCGCAGGGTCAGCGACGTTTCGAAGTCCGCAATTGCATCGGCGAGGTGCGCGCGCGTTTCGTCGATCGCGACGCCCTTGCTGACGCTGTTGATCGCCCAGCGCCAACTGGCATAGCCGGTCCAGTAGCTGGCGAGATAGCCCAGCTGCGGATCGTCACGCAGCGGCGCGATCTCGTCGCGCACGCGCGCCAGTTCCTTCAGGTCCGCGCGATAGTCGGCCGACATCAACCGTGCTTTCGCCGCGACCAGCTTGCGTGCCGTCTGGTTTGCCGTCGTCGAGCCGTGCAGGGCAGGTCGCTGCGTTGCGTCCGTGCCGGCTCCCGCGCAACCGAGCAGGGCGCCAGCGAACAATGCAGGGAGTATCACAAGCAGCTGCATGGGCATTCTCCACCGGGGCGCGAGGCCGGGCATGCAGCGATGTTGGCGTGCGGAAAATGCGAATGCGCCGGTTGTTCGGTGAGCAGGTCCGCATGGCGTCGAACCAGCCGCTGCTGCCGGTCAATGGCGCGCACTTGCCGCGTCTTGCGCGGCGCGGCTGCGGCGATCGCCTAGAAAACCAGGGTGCGCAGCCCTTCCGACGCCGCACGGCTGGCGAGAATCTGCTTGCCGCTTTTGAGCTTGACCAGCAGGCGGCGAGCATCGTACGCAACAAGCCGTTCGATCGAGCCGACGTTGACGGCATGCGAGCGGTGGATGCGCAGGAACATTTCCGGATCGAGACGCGACATCAGGTCCGCCATGCCCATGTGCAGCAAGTGCGTGCCGGAATCGCAGAACACCTCGACGTAGTCGCCGCTGGCGGACAGATGCTCGATCGCGCGCGTTTCGACCGGCACGATGCCGTTGCGCGTGCGCACGAAGAGCCTTTTCAGCGGCTGCGCAAACGCCTCGTGCGCGCGGCCGCCGCAACTGGATTCCGTCTTGTCCATAAGACGCCGGCGCACGCGCTCGAGCATGACCTCGAAGCGCTTGCGGCCGAATGGTTTCAACAGGTAGTCGAGTGCGCCGGTTTCGAATGCGGCCAGCGCGAATCGATCGTGCGCCGTGGTGAACACGATTTCCGGCTGGTGGCGGATTCGCTCGACGACCTGCAAGCCGGAAAGCTCCGGCAACGAAACGTCCAGGAACACCAGGTCCGGACGCAGCTCATCGATCAAGCGTACGGCCTGCGCGCCATCGGCCGCTTCGCCGATCAATGCGATCCACTCGAGGCCATGCATGTATTCGCGCAGGTTCTCGCGCGCCAGAGGTTCGTCCTCGACGATCAGTGCGCGCAGTTGCGCCGGCTTCGAGCTCACGCGCGTTCTCCGCTCACAGGCAGCAATGCGCTCTTGTTCGATTCAAGCGTGCCAGATTGAATCAGACCCGATTGAATCAGGCCCGATTGAATCAGACCCGATTGAATCAGACGCAACGGAACATGCAACACGGCGCGCGTGCCGCCGCCACTGGCCTGCAGGTCGAGGCTCGCCTGCGTTTGGTACAACGCTGCCAGGCGTTCGCGCAGCAGGCGCAGGCCGACACCGAAATGTTCCGAGCGTGACGCGCTGGTGCGTCCGCTGCCTTCGTCGACCACTTCGATATGCAGCTGCGTGCCGGATGGACGCACGCGAACTTCGATCGTGCCGCCGTTGATCGATGGCGCCACCGCATGCATGATCGCATTCTCGACCAGCGTCTGCAGCGAGAACGTCGGCACGCTGCAATCGAGCACGCTTTCCTCCACGTCGAACTTCGTGCGCAGGCGCGAGCCAAGGCGCAGTCGCTCGATCGCCACGAAATTCTGCACGAACGCCCACTCGTCGCGCAGCGCCACTTCGTCGGTGCCCTGGCGCTGGATGGTCAGGCTGTAGCGCAGCAGATCGCCGAGGCGTTCCAGCGCATCCTCGGCCAGCGCGGGATCGCGCCCGACCAGTCCGATCAACGCATGCAGCGTATTCAGCACGAAGTGCGGATTGAGCTGGCTGCGCATCACTTCGAGCTGCGCCTTGGCGCGCAACGCTTCGGCCTGCGCGACTTGCGTGGCCAGCACGCGCGCCGAGGCGGCGTGCTGCCAGGCGTAGCCGAGCCCGCAGCAGGTCGCATATACGAATAGATCGTTGGCGATGCGCCACGGCAGCAGCCTCGGGCTGAAGCCGCTCGAATCGGTGGCGTGAAATACCCAGCGGTCGAATTGAATCATCGCCATCCAGCCGAGTGTCGACAGTGCGACAAACAGGACCAGCAGCGCCATGTGCAACGCGGCGATTCGCGGCACGCTGTGCTCGGACCACGGCAGGCGCTGCGGCAACTGCAGCACGAACAAGCCGAGCAGCGCATCCGGCAACAGGTAGGCGATCGCGTTGCGAATCGCCAGGTCCGGGACCAAGCCATTGGCCACATAGGCGGCCAGATTGATCGCGCCGATCGACAGCCATGCCACCGCATAGAACGGCCAGACCGCTTTCAACGGCATGCGGGTCTTCGTCATCGTGCCTCGTCACCATGCGCCGGCAGTGCAAGGTCCGGCCACCCACAGGCTACTCCATCGCGAGCACGATGGTCGGCGTCGGATGACTTGCTGCCGCAGCAAGCGTCAATGCCACAGGCCGAGCACCGCGCCGATCAGCGTGAATTGCAGCGTGTGATAGCCGCCGTCGATGCAGAACAGCTTCAGGCTGCGCCGCGCGAACAGGTAGTTGATGCCGAAGCTGGCCGCGACCCAGCACGAACCCGCGGCAAATCCTGCGCCGGTCGCAAAGGTGAGCGGCGGCTTCGGACCGAGGAACAAGGCGAACACGAATGCCGCGAGCAGGCTGAGGGCGAATGCCAGAGCGAAGATCATCGCCATGTTGCCTTTGGCCAGTTCCGCTTCGGACAAGCCGACTTCGCGCTGCCAGCCGCGGCCAAACAGGATCGGCGAATACCACAGGCCGCCCAGCACGAAGGCCGACAGCGCGGCGGCAAGAACGGCCCACAGATTGAATTCTGGCAAGACGACACTCCCGGCACTGATGGCCAAGCAGTTGTCGCACGTGCCGTCAGGCGTTTGCATCGGGTGGTCGTTGAACTGGCCGCCGCGCCGCTGAAGTGGTGCGGCGAGGTGGTGAACCGCGGCGGGCAAGTTGCTGCGGCGAATTCGAGGTCGGACCATATGCCGCCGCGTTGCGCGCCGGGAATTCCGGCCGGCCTAACGTTTTGGGGGCTACGATATTCGTGGATCAGTGCACGCAGCCGAGCGCACGTGCCTTGAATCACTGGGGATTGGCATGCATGGATTTTTTCGCGGTCTCGCGACACTTGTTGCGCTGACGCCGGCGGCAGCCCTGGCCGAGGCGCCCGGCTTCGATCGTCCGGGCTTCGCGTTCGCCAGTTCGACGCTGCCGGCGGGCAGCTGGGATCTGGAACAGGGTCTGCCCGATCTGCAGCATGATGCGAGCGACGGTGTGGCCACCACTCTATACTGCGCCGATACGACGTTCCGCTTCGGCCTGACGCAGACCCTGGAAATCCAGCTGGCAGGGTCGGCATTCAATCGCCTGGATGTGCGCGCAGCCGGTGCGACGACACACATCGACGGCGCCGGCGATACGGGCATCGCCATGAAATGGGCGCCCATCTTGGCGGACAAGCAATTGTCGCTGGCCTTCCTCGGCGGTGTCACGCTGGACAGCGGCGCCAGCGCATTCACGAATGGCCGGCCGGTCTACGCGCTTGGCGCGACGCTTGCCCGCGACCTGGGCGACGGAAGATCGCTCGGGCTGTATGCCAACCTCAATCGCGGCGCGGCCAATACCTGGACGCTCGCGCCGAGTTTCAACTTTGCGCTGAGCGAGCAGATCGGCGCCTTCGTCGAAGCCGGGCGTGTCGCTGGTGGCGGCAACTCGAGTACGCTGGTCGGCGCCGGCTTGACCTGGCTGCTGCGCGAGCGCGTGCAGCTGGATCTGTACGAGCGGCGCGGCGTCACACCGCACAGCCCGGACGCACAGGCCGGGTTCGGCATTTCCATCTACTGGAATTGACGTGCAGCCTTGCCCAGCGCATTTGAGCTTCCGCTTACGTCTCCGGTTGTAACTTGCAGACACATCATCAGACCATCTTTCAGATCAGGGGAAACAACATGTCGTCCTGTCCAAAATGCGGCACCAGCGTAAATATCGCTTCCGCCGATTGCATCGCCTGCGGCAGTGCCTTGGCCGATGGCAGCAAAGCGGGCGTTGTCAGCGCGATCTTCCGGCACGTTCCGCATCCGCATATCGCGCTGCGCAAGCATCGCGCGCCGGCGACACGCGCCGACTCGCATCCGCACGCCAACGCGATGCAGCGTTTCAACACCTGGATCGCCTGCAAGATCACCGGCGCGGTCGGCACGATGTGGTGTGCCTACCTGTTCGCGCTGCTGGCCATCGTGAGTCTGCCGGAAGCGGTGCACGGCGGCACGGCCACGCTGGTGGCCTGGGTCGCGCAGACTTTCCTGCAGCTGGTGCTGCTGTCGATCATCATCGTTGGCCAGAAAGTCGACGGCGCGGCTTCCGACAAACGCGCGCTCGACACCTACAACGATGCCGAGGCGGTGCTGCATGAGGCAGGGCAGATCCAGGCGCATCTGGCTGCGCAGGACCAGGTGCTGACACATCTGATCGAGCAATTGCAGCGCACGCGCCCGGCGTAGGCGCACGTTTACATCGGGGCAGCGCGTGGCGGCATCGAAGCTGCGACGCGCAACCAGGCTTCGATCACCCGCTCGGGCGCCAGCTCGCTGACGCGGTGATGCAGCGGCGGTCCGCCGAGTTCGACGACCGGGCGTTGCAGCGGACTGCGTCGTCCCCACACGCGCGGTGACTCCGCACCGTACAGCACGACCAGCGGACAACCGATCGCAGCGGCCATGTGCGATGGGCCGGTGTCGACAGACACCATGCTGTGCGCCATCTCGAGCAGCGCCAACAGCCGGCGCAGGGGCAGATCATGCGTGGCGACATGCACGCCATTGATGCCGGCCGATTTGCTGATACTCGCCAGCACGTCGTGCTCCTGTACCGAGCCGCACAACATCAGGCAGGCGTCCGGCAACGCGTCGCGCATCGCACGCAGCAGTGACGCCCAGTGCTCGGTTGGCCACGCCTTGCTGTCGTTGGATCGCGCGCGTCCCCATTTCGTCGCGAGCTTGTTGCCAGCTTGAACGAGCACGATCGGCACGGACGCGATGCCGCGCTCACGTAACCAGACATCGCGGTCGCTGCGATCGGATTCGCTTACGCACAGGCGTGGCGCGGTCCAGTGATCCTGCTCGGAGCAATGGTTCATCGCGCCGCCAAATGCGGCCGGCGTCATCTCGCCGAACAGCAGCAAGCGATCCACCCAGTGCGGCGCTTCGATGGTCTGGTCGGTCACGAACAGGCAGCGTCGCGGGGAAACGCCGGCCAAGCCAAGCATGCGGCGGATTTTCCGCACCTGCCGCGCGGAATCTTCGCTGACATACACAGGGCCGCGGCTGGCGCGCAGCTGTGCGATCAGGCGCCAGCGTTGCGGACTGAAGAGCAACGGCGCATGCCGCCGGCGCAGCTGGATGATTTCACCGACATCCGCGCAACCTGCGAGCAACGGCCGCGTCCATTCTCCCGACGTGATCAACCGGCACGGTTCGCCGTAACGCCGATGCAGCAGGTGCAGCAGTGGCGTCTGCAGCACCATGTCGCCGAGCCTGCCGAAGCGGATGACGATCGGCGCATCGGGCGATGCGGGCCGGTTTGCCGCGAGTTGCATGTGCTGCCGCGAATTGATCTGCATGGATTGCGGCTGATGGTACGAATGCCGTGTTGAGGATTGCTAAAGCGCGCGCAGCCGCGTGCATGTCACGCATCTTTCATTGAGGTTTGCCAAGATGCCGCGCCGCCATGCCGCCTGGGATCCCACTTCGATGCAAATCTCCGCAATTTTCTCCTCGACGCTGCTCGCGTTAGGTCTGCTTTGCAGCACGAGCGCCGAAGCCACGCCGGTGTTGCTGATCTCGATCGACGGACTGCGGCCGGGCGACATAGTCGAGGCCGACAGTCGCGGCTTGCACATCCCGACGTTGCGACGCTTGCTCGCTGAAGGCGCGCACGCCACCGACGTGCACGGCGTGCTGCCGACCGTGACGTATCCCAGCCACACCACCTTGCTCACCGGCGTGGCGCCGGCGCAGCACGGCATCGTCAGCAACCTGACCTTCGATCCGTTGATCAAGAATCAGCAAGGTTGGTACTGGTACGCCGAAGACATCCGCGTGCCGACGCTGTGGGACGCGGCGCGCGCCGCGCGCCTGGTCACGGCCAACGTGCACTGGCCGGTGAGCGTCGGCGCACGCGTCGATTACAACCTGCCGCAGATCTGGCGCACCGGCACGGCGGACGACCGCAAACTGCTGCGTGCGTTGTCCTCGCCGGGCCTGCTCGATGCGCTCGAACACGATCTTGGCGCGTATACCGACGGCATCGACGAAACCATCGAAGGCGACGAAACGCGTGGCCGCTTTGCCGTGCGCATGCTGCAGAACTATCACCCGGCATTCATGACCGCGTACTTCACCGCGCTGGATCACACCCAGCATGGATTCGGACCGGACACAGCGCAGGCGCACGAAGTACTCGAACGCATCGACGGCGTGGTGGCGAAGCTCATCGAAGCGGCGCGTGCGTCCGACCCCGCCACGGTGATTGCGATCGTCTCGGATCACGGTTTTGCGCCATTGCAGCACGACGTCAATCTCGCCGATGCCTTCATCAAGGCGGGTCTGGTGCATTTCGACAAGAAGGGCAAGGTCGATGCCTGGCAGGCCGAGCCCTGGTACAGCGGCGGCTCGGCCGCGATCGTGCTGAAGGATCCGCACGACGAGGCCTTGCGCAAGCGCGTGCGCGCATTGCTCGACACGATCGCCCGGCAACCGGCCAACGGCGTCGAGCGCATTCTCACGCGCGACGAGATCGCGCGGCAGGCTGGCAACCCACAGGCGGAATTCTACGTGCTGTTCAAGCCGGGCTTTGAAATGGCGCCGGAGCTGACGCTGCCGATGGTCGGCCCGAGCGTCATGCGCGGCATGCACGGCTACGACGTGGACTTGCCGCAGATGCGCTCGACCTTCCTGATCGAAGGTCATGGCGTGCCCGTCGGCAAATCGCTGGGCAGCATCGACATGCGCGACATTGCGCCGACGCTGGCGCGGCTGCTCGGCGTCGCGTTGCCGGATGCGCAAGGCAAGCCGCTTCTGTAGACAAAATGCAAATGTACATCCAGATGTAAAGACGTCTTAACACTGCAAGGTCACTATCCCGCGCCACTTCGGGTTCCGAATGCGCGCACGCAGAGCGCCTCATCTGCTCCAAGTCTCAAGGATACTGACCATGCAGTTCAAGAAGTCGCTGCTAGCGATTGCCGTCATGACGGCGCTCGGAAATGCTTTCGCCGCCGAGGCGCCGTCGACACCGGATGCCTCGGGTCCGGCCGAATCCGCAACCTTCGACACGATCTCGGTGATCGGGCAGGGTGAAACGCGCCAGGTGCAACGCATCGTGCCGGCCGACGTTGAGACCCTGCCGCCGGGCACCAGCCCGCTGAAGGTGCTGGACATCCTGCCAGGCGTGCATTTCGAGTCCGCCGATCCGTTCGGCAACTACGAATGGTCGACGCGCATCAGCCTGCGCGGCTTCAACCAGAACCGCATCGGCTTCACGTTGGACGGCATTCCGCTCGGTGACATGAGCTACGGCAACAACAACGGTGTGCACATCAGCCGCGCGCTGATCTCGGAGAACCTCGGCCAGATCGAGCTGGCGCAGGGCATCGGCGCGCTTGGCATGGCGTCGACCAGCGATCTGGGCGGCGGCATCCAGTTCCATTCGTCCGATCCGACGCCCGAGTATGGCGTGCATGTGGCGCAGACCGTCGGCAGCGACTCGACGCGGCGCACGTTCGCGCGCGTCGACACCGGCGATCACAATGGCTTTGCGATGTACCTGAGCGGCGCGTACTACAACACCGACAAGTGGAAGGGCTTCGGCGACCAGCAGCAGACGCAGTTCAACGGCAAGGCCGTGTACTTGTTCGGCGACAACCGCATCACCGCGCTGGTGACGAGTTCGGAACGCGACGAAGTCGACTATGCGGATCTGTCGCTGACCGATCAGCGCAATGCCGGCTGGGACTGGGATAACTTCGCGCCGGACTGGCAGGCCGCGGTGAATGCCGCCAGCTGCCTGTACGGTGCGCCGAATTGCGCGCTGCCGCCGGTGAACGGCCCGAACACGCCGAACGATGCGAACGACAATATCGACGCGGCGTACTATCTCGGCCGCGGCGTGCGCGACGATCACGTCGTCAGCCTGGCCGGCGACTTCGTCGTCGGCGACGGCTGGAACCTGCACGCGCAGGCCTATCATCACGACAATCGCGGCCAGGGCCACTGGTTCTCGCCGTACCAGGCCTCGTCGCCGACCGTGCCGATCGCGATCCGCACCACCGAGTACGGCATCGACCGCGCCGGCTTCATCGGCTCGCTGGGCTACGATGTTGGCGTCAATCATCTGGAGGGCGGCCTCTGGTACGAAGACAGCGGCCACAACCTGCAGCGCAACTTCTATTACATCAACGGGCCGGTGGACGACAGCGGCTTCCTGCACAATCCCGACCAGCGCGTGTTCTATCAGCACTTCGACACGACTACGCGCCAGTTCTATCTGCAGGATACGCTCAAGCTGCTCGACGGCCGCCTGACCGTCGACGCCGGCTTCAAGAGTCCGGACACGAAGACCGATGCGGCCAGCCTGATCGGCTCGCGCGCGTTCGGCAGGCTGGAAGCCGACAAGACCTTCCTGCCGCAGATCGGCGCCAGCTACAAGTTGAGCGAGCACGAGGAATTGTTCGGCAGCTACGCGCAGAATCTCGCGGCGTTCCAGCCCGGCGTCAACGGTCCGTTCTCGGCCAGCGAGGAGAACTTCGTCAAGCTCGACAACGGCGCCGGCTTGAAGCCCGAAGAGTCGAAGACGCTCGAGGGTGGCTTCCGCACTTCACATGCCGAATACGAAGCATCGGCCGCGTTGTACACGGTGAAGTTCGACAACCGCCTGCTCGCGATCTCACAGTGCGCCGGCATCGTCGGTTGTCCGACCGGCTTCGCCAACGTCGGTTCCGCGTCGAGCCGCGGCGCGGAATTCACCTTCATCTGGAAGCCGAGCGAGAACTGGCGCTGGTTCAATTCGCTGTCGCTGAATCGCGCGAAGTACGATTCCAACTATCTCGACGGCACCAACCTGGTCCTGACCGACGGCAAGACCCAAGTCGATTCGCCGAAGACGATGTTCGCCAGCGAACTGGTCTGGCACGACGGGCCGATCGAAGCACGCCTGCAGGCCAAGTACGAAGGCAAGCGCTTCTATACCTACCTCAACGACGCCTCCGTGCCGAGCTTCTGGCTGGTCAACGCGTCGGCGAGCTACGACTTCGGCAAGGTGGCGATGCTGCGCGATGTCAGTGCGCACCTGAACATCACCAACGCCGCCGACAAGCGCTACTTCTCGACC
>Ga0157376_10002902_pt1 | contig 11751 bp, 11 predicted proteins | sample M45metaG_FD_121801 | JGI IMG/M metagenome (GOLD analysis project Ga0157376, IMG submission 121801) | Miscanthus rhizosphere microbial communities from Kellogg Biological Station, Michigan, USA - M4-5 metaG | ecosystem: Host-associated > Plants > Roots > Rhizosphere > Soil | place: USA: Michigan... | reverse complement strand
GGCCGGGTGCGCTGCGCAAGGGCCGCAGGAATTCGATGCCTTGCGCCGCGGCAAGCAGCTCGATCGCGACGATGTGCGCGCTGTTCTTCAGCATCGGCTGCAGGCGGCGCGCGGCGAAGGTGGCCATGCTCACGTGGTCCTCCTGGTTGGCCGAAGTCGGAAGGCTGTCGACGCTGGCCGGATGCGCTAGCGACTTGTTTTCCGACGCCAGCGCCGCCGCTGTCACGTGCACGATCATGAAACCCGAATTCAGGCCCGGCTCCGCTGCGAGGAAGGGCGGCAGGCGCGACACGACCGTGTCCACCAGCATCGCGATGCGCCGCTCGGCGATCGCACCGATCTCGGCGATCGCCACGGCCAGCGCGTCGGCCGCCAATGCGACGGGCTCTGCGTGGAAATTGCCACCCGAAAGCATTTCGTCCGCGCGCCCCGAGCCTGTCGAAGGGCCGGCGAACACCAGCGGGTTGTCGGTCACGGCATTGGCTTCGCGCACCAGCACTTGGGTGGCGTAGCGCATCTGGTCCAGGCAGGCGCCCATGACTTGCGGCTGGCAGCGCAGGCAGTACGGGTCCTGCACGCGGTCGTCGTTGTCCAGGTGCGATTTGCGGATTTCGCTGCCGACCATCAACGCACGGTAGGCCGCGGCGCAATCGATCTGGCCCGGCTGCCCGCGCACGGCGTGGATGCGCGGATCGAACGGCCCGTCGCTGCCACGCGCGGCGTCGAGCGTGAGCGCACCGGCGATCGCGGCGGCTTCGAACAGGCGATCGGCGGCGAGCAGCGCGTCGAGAGCAAGCGCGGTGGAGACCTGCGTGCCGTTGATGAGCGCGAGGCCTTCCTTGGCCGACAGCGTGATCGGCTTCAAACCAACGCGTTCGAGTGCCTGCGCCGCCGGCATGCGCTCGCCGTGCAGGAAGACTTCGCCTTCGCCGATCAAGGGCAGGCTCAGGTGCGCGAGCGGGGCGAGGTCGCCCGACGCACCGACCGATCCCTGGCACGGAATGACGGGCGTGAGGCCGAGGTTGTGCATCGCGATCAACGCGTCGATCACTTCCATGCGCACGCCGGAATAGCCGCGCGCCAGGCTGGCCGCCTTGAGCAGGAGGACGAGGCGCACGACACGCTCGTCGAGCGGCTCGCCGACGCCCACGGCATGCGAGCGCAACAGCTTCAGTTGCAGGACTGCGAGATCATCCCTCGCGATGCGCGTGGTGGCGAGCTTGCCGAAGCCGGTGTTGACGCCGTAGACCGGCGCCTCGCCTTCGGCCGCGCGCTGTACCAGCTCCGAGCTCGCGCGGATGCCGGCACGGCAGCTGGAGGCCAGCGACACCGGCACGCGGCGGGAGCCGGACAAGCGACGCAGCTGTGCCAGCGTCAACTCGCCGGGGACGATGGTTTCGCCCTTCATGCGCCCTTCCTGCCGGGCATATGCGCAAGATCGGACATCGGGGACTCCGGGGAATGGATCGAGATCGGCGGATGCTAGTTGTCTATACAACTTGTGTCAACTCGGCCCGGCCCTCGCCGGAACGCGCTACAGTTTCGTGAGGGCAATTCCAGGCATGAACCCATGAGTTGGCATCGCATCGCATTGCAGGACGTCCCGCCTTCGCCTTGGCGCAACGGCGGCGGGATGACGCACGAGCTGGTGGTCTTCCCGGTGCGCGAACACTGGCACTGGCGCATGTCCATTGCCGGCATCGACCGGCACGGACCGTTCTCGCGCTTCGAAGGCGTGCAGCGCTGGCTCGCGGTGTTGCGCGGCGAAGGCGTGCGCCTCTCGGTCGACGGCGCGCACCACACGCTGACCCCGTCGTCGCAGCCGCTGGTCTTCGACGGTGCGGCGGAGGCGCTGTGCGAGCCGATCGGTGGCAGCACCTTGGACTTCAACCTCATGGTGCGGCAAGGGCGCGGCCTCATGCGGCGCGTGAGCGGCGAGGCGGCGCTGGCCGTCTCGTCGGGCAGCGCGATCGCGCTCTGGTCCGGTAACGAGGCGGCGCGCGCCACCTTCGAAGGCGAGACGATGGAGCTGCCTCCCGGCTGCCTGGCGTGGCGCCATCTCGACCTGGGCGGGCGCGTCGAAATCTCGGTCGGCGAAGGCTTGTGGATGGAAGTGGCGCCGTGAGCGCACGCACGGCGGCGAATTATTCGAAGAGGAAGCGACGATGAGCATCGACTGGATCCACTTCACGCCCTGGCGCTCCTTGAGCGGCGGCATCCTGCTGGGCATTGCGACGGCCATGTTCCTGCTGTTGAACGGCCGCGTGCTCGGCATCAGCGGCATCGCCTCCGGCCTGTTGCGCCCCGAGCGCGGTGATGCGCTCTGGCGCGTGCTGTTCCTCGCCGGGTTGCTCGCCGCGCCTCTCGTGCTGGGCTCGGTCTATCCATTGCCGGTGCCGCGTTTCGACGCCGGCTGGGCGACGCTGGTTGCCGCGGGCCTGCTGGTCGGCTGGGGCACGCGCCTGGGCTCGGGCTGCACCAGCGGTCACGGCATCTGCGGGCTCGCGCGACTGTCGCCGCGTTCGCTTGTCGCGACGCTGTGCTTCATGGCCACGGGCTTCGCGACCGTGTTCGTCGTGCGTCACCTGCTGGCTTGAAGGGAACGACGATGCAACGCGTATTCGAATTCATCGCCGGGCTCCTGTTCGGCATCGGCCTCATCCTGTCGGGCATGACCGATCCGGGCAAGGTGAAAGGATTCCTCGACTTGGCCGGCACGTGGGACCCGTCCCTCGCACTGGTGATGGGCGGCGGTGTCGCCGTGGCCGTGTTCGCATTCGCGGCGATGAAAAGGCGCGCCACTTCGCTGTTCGGCGGCGCCATGACGATGCCCGAGAGCACGAGCATCGACCGGCGCCTGCTTGCGGGCAGCCTGGTGTTCGGCGTGGGCTGGGGCCTGGCGGGCTTCTGTCCGGGGCCCGCCGTCGTCGCGGCCGGTGCCGGCTATCCGCAGGCCATCGTCTTCGTGGTGGCCATGATCGCCGGGATGGCGGTGCACGAATTGCCGGCCTTTCGCGCGCTGGCTCCGCCGACACGGGCGTAAGCGCCGCGAGTCAAGGCTGCCGGAAATGCGTGGGCGGCTCGCCCATCGCGGCCTTGAACATCGCGGTGAAAGCACTGTCGCTGGCATAGCCGCTCGCCGCCGCGACATGGCCGATGGGGCTGCCGCGCGCCAGCATCGGCAAGGCATGGGCGAGCGTCGCCTGTTGGCGCCATCGCTGGTAGCTCGTGCCGAGTTCCTGGCGGAACAGGCGCGCCATCGTGCGCTCGCTGGCGCCGACTTCGCCGGCCCACTCGGCCAGCGTGGCGCGTTGCGACGGCGCCCGCAGCACGGCTTCGCACAAGGCGCGCAGGCGCTTGTCGCCGGTCTGCGAGTGGGGCAGCGGCACGCCCAGCGCCTGGATGTCGGCATGGGTGATTTCGTCCAGGATGAGGCCGGTCAGCCGTTCCTCACGCGACTTGGGCAGCGGCGACTGGACGTCGAGCGCCTGCACCAGTTCGCGCAGCAGCGGCGATACGACGATCACGCGGCAGCCGCTCCAGCCGGCGGGCGTCACGGAAGCATCGATGTAGAGCGTGCGGAATTGCGCGGCTTCGAGCACGTGGACGGCGTGGCGGGCGCCCGGCGCGATCCAGACGGCGCGCGAGGGCGGCACGATGAAAGTCACCTCGTCGCCGGCCTTCGCATCTTGCTCGGCCGTCACCTGCACGATGCCGGTGGCGCAATAGGCCAGCTGCGACCAGCCGTGGCGGTGCGGCTCGAAGTGCGCGTCAGCGGGCATCGAGCGCGCACGCACCCGCACCGGCCGCGCGCGGCTTGGCCGGAAGGCGTCGATGCCTTCGATGGAAACGGCGGTGGAACGGTTGGCGCGGCTCATGGCGGGTTGGCCGATTTTCGCCGAAAGCTGGCGATCTGTCGCGATTCAGAAATCGCCGCCTTCGCTACGATCGCAGTCCATGAGCACTGCCACGACGACGAGCGCGATGCAGCCCGTGAGCCTGCGCCAGGATGCGGGCGTGATCGGCCTGGTCGGCGGCGCGCACATGATCAGCCACTTCTGTCAGCTGCTGCTGGCGCCGCTGTTCCCCTGGCTGAGGGACGCGTTCCAGGCGAGCTACACCCAGCTTGGCTTCCTGATGACGCTGTTTTTCGGCCTCTCGTGCGGCGTGCAGGCGCTGTCGGGCTTCCTGGTCGACCGCTATGGCCCCCGCCCGATCCTGTTCACCGGGCTCGGGCTGCTCGGTTTGTCGGCATTCGGCTTTTCGCTCAGCCCGACGTATGCCTGGATGGCCGTGTTCTCCGTGCTCGCCGGCGTCGGCAACGGCGTCTTCCATCCGGTCGACTACACGCTGATCAATCGAAAGGTGAGCGCGGCGCGGCTCGGCCATGCCTACAGCTTTCACGGCATCACGGGCAGCCTGGGCTGGGCCCTGGCGCCGGCGATGCTGGTCCCGCTGGCGATCGCCTTTTCGTGGCGCGTCGCTCTGATGTGCGCTGGCGCGCTGGCGTTCGTCGTGCTCGGCCTGCTCTGGTTGAACCGCAAGCACCTGGAGCTCCCGCCGAGCGCGCCAAGGTATGCGGCAGTGCAGTCGGACAGCAGCTTCGGTTTCCTGCGCATCCCTGCGGTGTGGATGTGTTTCGCCTTCTTCTTCTTTTACGCCGTCGTGCTCAGCGTCATTCAGGCCTTCGCGCCGGAGGCCGCACGCCAGTTGCACCAGGTGCCAGTCGCGCTGGCGGCAATGTGCCTCACGGTGTACATGGTGTGCGGCGCGGGCGGCATGCTGCTCGGCGGTTTTCTGGCATGGGATCCGGCGCGCTGCGAACGCATCGTCGGCCTGGGGTTCGGCCTGGCGGCGCTGGTGGCGCTGGCGATCGGCTTCGCGCCCGTGCCGGCGCTGCTCGTGCCCGCGATGTTCGGGGCGATGGGGTTCGCCAGCGGCATCGCGGCGCCTTCGCGCGACCTGCTGGTCAAGAGGTCGACGCCGGAAAACGCCACCGGCCGCGTGTACGGCGTGGTCTATTCCGGACTCGACATCGGCCAGGCCGTCTCGCCGCTCTTCTTCGGGGCGCTGATGGACCACCAGAACTACCATGGCGTTTGGCTGGGGTTGGTCTTCATGCAGGCGGTGCTGATCACGAGCGCGTTCAACGTCCGGCGGGTTCGCCGCACGTCCCTGGCCCCCGCGTAAATCCCGCACCGGCTCAGGCGGGCGCTGTATCCTAGGCGCCATGTACGCGTCCTATTTCGGCCTGAAGAGCGATCCGTTCTCGATCGCACCCGATCCGCGCTACCTGTTCATGAGCGAGCGGCACCGCGAGGCGCTTGCCCATCTGCTGTACGGACTGGGCGGCGGGGGCGGCTTCGTGCTGCTGTCCGGCGAGATCGGCACCGGCAAGACGACCGTGTGCCGCCTGTTCCTGGAGCAGATTCCCGCCAACTGCAACGTCGCCTACATCTTCAATCCCAAGCTCACGGTGATCGAGCTGCTGCAGTCGATCTGCGACGAGTTCCACATCGAGGTGCCGGGCAAATCCGCGGCGCCGACGGTGAAGGACTACCTCGACCCGCTCAACAAGTTCCTGTTGCAGGCGCATGCGGCGGGGCGCAACAACGTGCTCATCATCGACGAGGCGCAGAACCTGTCGGCCGAAGTGCTGGAACAGTTGCGCCTGCTCACCAACCTGGAAACCAGCGAGCGCAAGCTGCTGCAGATCATCCTCATCGGCCAGCCCGAGCTGCGCGGCATGCTGGCCGACCCGAAGCTCGAGCAGCTGGCGCAGCGCGTGATCGCGCGCTTCCACCTCGATGCGCTGAGCGAAGCGGAAACGGGTCACTACATCGAGCACAGGCTCGAAGTCGCCGGGCTGGACAGGCCCTTGCCGTTCGATCGCAAGGCGCTGCGCCGCGTGCACCAGCTTTCGCGCGGCGTGCCGCGCCGAGTGAATCTGCTGTGCGATCGCGCATTGCTGGGCGCTTTCGCGAACGGCCGGCCGTCGGTGGATCGCAAGACGGTGGACAAGGCGGCCGCGGAGGTTTTCGACGCGCCGGTTCGCGGGGCCGCCGCTTGGCACCGTCCGGTGGCCGTGCTGGGCCTGGGCCTCGTCGCCGGCGCCGGCCTGTTCGCGGGCGCATCGCGCGTGCAGGAGACGCAGCCCGGGCAAATCGCGGCGAAATCGGCCGCAGCGAAGCCGGCCGGGCCTGCCTCGATGCCGGCGCAGGCCGCGCTGAAAGTGAGCATGGTGACGGCGGCGGCTACACCGCACCCGACGGCAGCGCCGGTCTTATTGCGCGACCCGAACGAAGCCTGGCGCGAATTGGCGCGGACGTGGAAGGTGAGTCCCGGCGAAGAAGGCGACGTGTGCAAGGCACTCCAGAAAGAGCAGTTGCACTGCTTCAACCGCAACCTCAGCCTGGCGCTGATCCGCGAACTGGGCCGTCCCGGGATCGTCATGCTCGACGCCGACACCGGCTCGCCGAGCTACGCGGCGCTAACGGCGCTGACGCGCGACAGCGCGACACTGCGCGCGGGCGGCACCGAGCAGACCGTCACCTTGGCGGCGCTGGCGGCCCGCTGGCGCGGCGACTTCGCAACGCTCTGGCACGTACCGCCCGGCTACGACGCCGGGGCCAAGACGATCGCGCAACCGACAGTGGACTGGATCGCCACGCAGCTCGGCGATGTGAAGGCCCGCGGCACCCCGGCGGTGTTCGACGCGTCGCTCAAATCGCGGCTGCGCGCTTTCCAGCTCGCGCACGGGCTCACCGCCGATGGCCAGCCCGGCCCCATGACCTATATGCAACTCAATCGCGCGGCCGGCATCGACGAGCCGCACCTGCGCAGCGAGCCCTGACCATGTCCTATATCCTCGACGCCCTTCGAAAGGCCGACGCGCAACGCGAAAGCGATCCGGCGCGCGGCATCCATGCGCAACCGCTGCGCACCGTATTCGCCGGCGAAGACTCGCGCGGCCGGTATCGCCGCTGGTTCTGGAGCGCTTCCGCCGCCAGCGTTGCCGCCGTCGGTGCGACGGCGTGGTACCTGTATCACGACAAGGACGCCGTCGCGATCGCGCAGACTTTTTCGCCGCCGCCGCAACCGTATGCCGGCATGCCTGTTGCACCGCCCGCTGCGGCGCCCGTTGCGCAGCCTTACGTTGCGCCCGCGGCGCAGGCGATGGGCACGGCCGCGCAGCCGGCCACGGCCGTCATCCCCCCGCCGCCGGCGTCCCTGCTGCCCGCTCAAACGGGGCCGCTTGCCAACGGGCGCTTCGGCGTGCAACAACCTTCAGCGACGCAACAAGGACAGCAACAAGGCGCATCGGTCTTCCCACCCCCGCTTCCCGGCAGCGCTCAACCAATGACGGCCACGGGGCTGCCCGGGATGCAGGCGGCCCAGCCGCCCATGATGCCGGCGCGGCCGGCCCCGCCGCCCGCGGCGCCTGCGCCTCCACCGCCGCCCGTCGCCGGCTTGCCCGCGGATGCGCCGAAGCTGGTGGTGAGCGGCGGTGTGTACTCCGCCGATCGCAACCAGCGCATGTTGATCGTGAACGGGCAGGTCTACAAGGAAGGCGCCGACCTCGGCTCGGGCGTGGAGCTGGAGCAGATCAAGCCGAATGCGGCAGTGCTGCGCTTCCGCGGCGCGCGCTACACGACCACGTTCTGACTGCGCTCCGCCTTATTCGTCTTCGTCCTGCGGCGCCTGGAACACCGACCAGTGGCCGTCCTTGAACAGGTACAAGGCCGACGACAGGCGCGCGCCCGGCCCACCGGCGTACAGGGCCGCGACGCTGAAGCGCAAATTCTCCACGGCGGTTTCGTCCGAAGCCGGCGCGTACACGAGGCCGCCTCGCCGGGGCACGGCGACGACAAGACCCTCGGGGTGTTGCGCCTGCAGGCCGCGCCAGAAATCCCGGTCGAGGAAGTAACTGCTGTTGAAGTCCGCTTCGTGGCCTTGCACCTGCATCAGGCCACCGCTCCATGGCTGCGCCGCCGGCGCGCCATACATCCGCTCGAGGTTCGCCACGGCAACCTTCAGCGCCTCGTCGGGCGTGAGGTGCAGGCGCGCGAGATCCTCCGGCGATGCGCTTTGCATTGTTTGTCCGCCATCGAACACGAGCCGGATATGCATGTCGCCCAGGAACTTGTACCAGCTGATGTCCACGTCGACCTCGCGGCCGTCGGCGAGCACACCGCGCACTTTGCCGAACGGTCGCAGCGCCTCGTCGGGCTTGTTTTGCCCGCGCGATTCGCGCAGTACGACGAGCAAGTTGCCGGCGCTCGTATCGAAGGTCTGGTCGGCCTGCGCCCAGGCAGGCGCTGCGGGAAGGCACAACGCCAATCCCAATGCGAGAACATGCGCAATCCCGGCGGCTCTTTCCATCGCTGACCCCTCGTCCAATCGACACATCGTGCGCGTGGCGCTCAGCTGCTGCAACAGCTGTTCGCGCAAGCTGAGGAATTTGTCGCACCCGTGTGCTGCAGCGTGGGTACGGTGCAACGCCATTCGTTACCTATCTTGCGTAACTCGCCGCACATGTAAGGCGGGTCATCCGTAGCATCGGCAGCTCTTTCAACGCCACTCAGAGGAAGTACACACCATGGCACTGCAGTCCCCGTTCTTCAACAAGCGCGAACCCGACACCTACAGCCAGCGCACCGGCACGAATCCGAACACGGGCGCCGCCCCGGTCACGGGCGGTGTGCAGAACGCCAGCGCCCCGACGGCGCCCGCGGCGAACGTGCCCGTCATCACCGGCCACGAAGGCGAGAGCAAGCTCACCGTCGGCCCGAACATCAAGCTGAAGGGCGTCGAGATCACCGACTGCGACACGCTCGTGGTGGAGGGCTCCGTGGAAGCGACGATGGATTCGCGTGTGATCCAGATCTCGGAGCGCGGCTCCTTCAAGGGCTCGGCCGACATCGACATCGCCGAGATCCGCGGGCAGTTCGACGGTAACCTGACGGTGCGCCAGAAGCTCACGATCTATTCGACCGGCAAGGTCACCGGCCGCATCCGTTACGGCAAGGTCGTGATCGAAGAGGGCGGCCAGCTCTCCGGCGAAGTCGAATTCGGCACTGCCACGACTCGTTCGGTCCAGACCGGTGGCGGCCGTCCGCTGCAAGTCGCGAACCTGTCGAAGTAAGCGCGCTTCTTCCTCGTCCCGGCACGCGGCGCTAGACGGCGCTGCGATGCCGCTGGATGCAAGTGTCCAGCACCTCGCCGTGATCGCGCTGCCACCAGTTGGCAGCCGAAAATATTTCCACCTCGCTGTACCCGGCGAACCCCTGTGCCTCGACCCAGCCGCGGATGCGCGCAATGTCGATCACGCCATCGCCCATCATTCCGCGATCGTTGAGCAGGTCAGTGGTCGGCGTGAGCCAGTCGCAGACGTGGAACGCCAGCAGGCGATCCTTGCCTGCACGCTCGATCTGCGCCTGCAGCTTCGGGTCCCACCACACGTGATAGACATCGACGGCAACGCCCAGCGCGCCCGAGCGCTCGGGATCGAGCCGGTCGCACACGTCCAATGCCTGCTCCAGCGTGTTGATGCATGCCCGGTCGGCCGCGTACATCGGGTGCAGCGGTTCGATCGCGAGCGGCATGCGAGCGGCGCGCGCGTAGTCGAGCAGATCGGCAATGCCCTCGGTCACCTGGTCGCGGGCCCGCGCGATGTCCTTGTGCGCGGCGTGGCCGTCGAGCGCACCCGGCAATCCACCGACCACGAGCACGAGGCAAGCTGCGCCCAGCTCGCGCGCTTCGTCGACCGCACGGCGATTGTCTTCGTGTGCCGCCTTCCGGCCCGCGGCGTCCGTCGCGGGGAACATGCCGCCGCGGCAATAGCCGGAGAGCTCGAGACCGTGTGACTTCACCAGCTTGGAGATCGCAGGCAGTCCGGCCGCGGCCACCTGGTCGCGCCACGGCGAGATCGCGCGGATGCCGCGCCGAGCGCAAGCTTCGATGATCTCGGGCAGCGGCAGGTCGACGCCCCGCGACTTGCGGACGGTGGCCGTGTTGATCGACAGCCAGCGGTAGTCTTGGGAGAAGTCACGCATGGTGCGAAGCGCCGGCGTTCAGCTGTCGACGCCGTAAACGGACAGCAAGTTCTTCATCCGCAGCATCGCGAGTTCCGGCTGTTCCAGCAGGTTCGCGGCATCGGCGAGCCGAAACAGTTCCGCGAAGTGCAACAGCGATCTCGCGCTCTGCTGGCCGCCCACCATCGTGAAATGGCTTTGGTGGCCGTTGAGCCACGCCATGAACACCACGCCGGTCTTGTAGAAGCGCGTGGGCGCCGCGAAGATGTGGCGCGACAGCGGCACGGTGGGGCCGAGGATGGCGTGGAACTCCTCGACGTTCCCTTGCGCGAGTTCGGCGAGCGCCGCGCTGGCGGCCGGGGCAATCGCGTCGAAGATGCCGAGCAGGGCGTCGCTGTGGCCATGTGTGGGCTCGGACCCCAAGCCGTCGCCCGCGATCAGCTCGGCGTAATTGAAGTCGTCGCCCGTGTACATGCGCACGCCGGGCGGCAGACGGCGCCGCATCGCGATCTCCTTGTCCTTGTCCAGCAGCGAGATCTTGATGCCGTCCACCTTGTCCGCATTGGCGGCGATGATGCCGAGCGCGGTGTCCATGGCGGCGTCGGCATCGGAGGTGCCCCAATAACCCGCGAGCGCTGGATCGAACATGTCGCCCAGCCAATGCAGGATCACCGGCTGCCGGGCCTGCCGCAGGATGCGGTCGTAGACGTGCTCGTAGTCGGCGGGACTTCGGGCGACGCGGGCGAGCGCGCGGCTCGCCATCACGATCAGCTTGCCGCCGAGCTTCTCGATCGCTCCCATCTGCTTTTCGTATGCGGCGATCACCTGGTCGACACTCGTGACACTTTCGGGCGCGAGGTGATCCGTGCCGCACCCCGAAGCGACGAGCGCGCCGGGAATGTCCCGCGCCGCCGCGAGCGAGCGGTCAATGAGATCCAGCGAGGTGGGCCAGTCCAATCCCATGCCGCGCTGCGCGGTGTCCATGGCCTCGGCGACGCCGAGCCCGAGCGACCACAGGTGGCGGCGATAGGCGATCGTCGCGTCCCAATCGATGGCACATTGCAACCAGGGGTCGGCCGCGGCGCGCGGATCGGCGACGACGTGCGCAGCCGAGTAGGCGATGCGGTTGAACTTGACGCGCTGGCCCGCGGCGCGAGAAGGGCTGGCGGCAGTTGGCGCCGTTCCACGCAAGGTGTATTGGAAGAGGTCGCCACCGGCCGACGGCAATTGAAGCGACAGGCTCATGACGGCGCAGCCTCAGACCGCCAGCGCGGGCACGTCGACCCAGCGCCGCTCTTTCCAGCTTTGCAAGGCTACTTCGACCAGCTGCACGCCTTTGGCGCCCTCGGCCAGCGTCCAGCGATAGGGCTCGTTTTCCACGACGTGGCGGATGAAATGTTCCCACTGGATCTTGAAGCCGTTGTCGTAGAACTGCGAGTCCGGCACTTCCTGCCACTGGTCGAAAAAATTCATCGTCTGCTTGATGTCCGGATTCCACACCGGACGCGGCGTCGTGACGCGCGACTGCGCGCGGCAGTCCTGCAGCCCCGCGACCGCGGAGCCGTGCGTGCCGTCGACGTGGAAAGTGACGAGGTCGTCGCGCCGCACGCGCGTGGCCCACGACATGTTCATCTGCGCGATCACCGGTTCGCCGTTGTGGCCCACCAGTTCGGCCGTCGCGTAGGCGGCATCATCGGCGGTCGCCTTGTACGGCTTG
>Ga0157376_10002901_pt1 | contig 11756 bp, 27 predicted proteins | sample M45metaG_FD_121801 | JGI IMG/M metagenome (GOLD analysis project Ga0157376, IMG submission 121801) | Miscanthus rhizosphere microbial communities from Kellogg Biological Station, Michigan, USA - M4-5 metaG | ecosystem: Host-associated > Plants > Roots > Rhizosphere > Soil | place: USA: Michigan... | reverse complement strand
CCTCTAGGTTGCCGATCCGGTAGGAGGCTCGCACCTGGAAGTCCGCCTCCCCGTTCTCCGGCATCGTGTACTCGATCCACCCCTCCCAGGAGTCGTCGGCTTCGACGTGCTCCCGTATGTCCTCGATGAGTGTGAGCAGGGTGGCCTTGCTCATCGGGTGCGGGATCAGGTTGCTCATGTCTCCATCCAGACCACGCACGTCTCGTGCGCTGGATCGGCCTCCACGGTGAGGCTTTCGCTGGGGACACCGGAGTCGAGCAACGCCACACCGTCGCCTGCCTCGAACGCTTCGAGGCAGATGACGCATGGCCGACCCACGAGGGGGTGGTCCGGTTCGAGCGGTGCGAACCGGCCGCGTGGGGTGAGCGGTTCGCCCTTCACCACAAGTACCCCTTCCCCTCGGGGTGCATCTGCCGGAACCGGATCAGGTCCTTCCAAATCCGCTCGGTCCCTGCCTTCGAGGCGTTGGTGTCGGCGGTGAACCCGTGCTCCAACTCCCAGGCGGTCAGGTCCTCGATGTACTTGATCCACTCCGGGTTGGTCCCCAGGAAGTTCTCGCTGATCATCGGCACGTCCGGCAACTTCAACCCGGACAGGTCCTGGACGGTGTCGTTGTAGGTGCACTCCGGGAACGCCATGCCGAGCACGCAGTTCTCCGGATCGGACAGGTTGAGGTCGGACAGTTCGACGTTCTTCCACCAGTCCGGCCACCGCTGGTCCAGCAGGGCCACCCCTCGGTCGACGGGCCGGAGTTCTGTCCTTTGTGTCATCTGTGTCATTGCTTCCTCCTGTGGTGGTTACTCGGTGTAATCGGTCCAGACCCGGCTGCCGTGGACACGGCGCACCGGGTGGATATTGTCTCGGTGGTACTTCGCATCGAGCAGGACGGCCTCCTCCTCCGCCCGTTGTCGTTGGGTCTTGCCGTTCCAGATGTTGCGGACCGAGCCGTCCGCGAACATCACCCCGTACCGGTAGCCGTCCGGGGCGTAGAAGTTGCCCTCCTGCCGGAACTGGCGACTCCGCATGTCACAAGGCCGAACCCGAGCAATCACGGGGGCGTCGGTCCACCCGCACCGTTCGCAGGACCCGTAGTTGCTGCCGTCGAAGTAGCCGAACACCGGCCAGGCTGACCCGCACCGGGGGCAGCACGGCTGGTCGAGGCGGTAGTCAGAAGTCATGAGCGCAGTACGGGCAGGAGTACATCTTGGGTCGCTCTCCGCCGCCGACGATGATCCGGGAGTGTGGGCCGAAGTTCTCGATCTCGACCTCGACCAGTTCCTCCACGGTGCGGAAGACATGCAGGCATTCCCCACACACCCGGTAGTCGTCGGGTCTATCCGGCTCGTCCCGATCATGGATGTAGCAATGCTCGTTGGGCTTACAGCCTGGTCCCCCGTGAACGTGGCCCATCAGTCCCCCCTCTCGTGATCGCAGCCACAGACGGTCTCCTGGTCCTTCTCGTTGTCCCAGGCCGTGCCGTCACAGTTGTCGTGCTTGCCAGCCACGCACTCGGGGCACACCCAACCGCTGTCCTTGTCCATCAGTCCTCCCTCACAACAACGTTGGTCCACTCGAAGGCGGAGACCACGTGGTCCTGGTTCAGGGCGTCCGTGATGGTCCGGTTCACCGCCGCCATGAGGACGATGCGGGCCTCGTCTTCGGTGTCGGCCTCGACGTTGACCTCGGTGGTGAACTGGATCGTGCCGATCACATGGAACTGAGGCACGGCTCCCCCTTCGTTACGGCTCGGACGTACTCGCGGTCGCTGCGGCAGGGCACACACAGATGGAGCGGCCCCTTGGACCGCACCTTGATCTCGATGCCGCACCGGTCACAGTGGCCGCTGTTGGCGGCTCTCATCGGCTTGGGCAGGGCACCAACGATCTGCTGGTTGTTCATCGTTCCCTCTCGGTGGTGGTCAGTCGCTGGCGCGTCTGGCGCGAGCGTGCTCGTAGCAGAGGTACGTCCTGCGGTGGTGCTCAGTACGGACGTAGGAGGCCGACAACGGGGCCGACCTCCTCACGCCGTCCATTGAGTCGAGCACGCACTGGTCACAGGCGGTGTGCTGCTTGGACTTCCACCGCCGCCAAGACACGACCCCGTTGTCGGTCTTGGGCAGCGGCTTCTCCGGCGGGGCGAACCCGTCGAACTCCGGGGTGAACCAGTGCTTGCTCATGACTACGGAGTCAGGGTCCGCAGACCGAAGATGCGGCGGCGACCCTTGCGGGGGCCGACCTGACCGCTGGCCAGCGCCCCCGTCTTCGGCGGGACGCCACCGTGGACCACGACCTTGTGGTTGCGCGGCTCCTTGCCCTTCTGCATCACCTCGGCGGTGACGGTGACCTCTCCCTTGGTCCGGCTGCCCGGTGACCGGGGTCCGGCCTTGACGATCTGGATGGGCTTGCCCAGGCGGATGCGCTGCGCGTTCGGGCGGACGCCCTGGTCGAACGCCAGCAGGACCACCTGCGCCATTGGCGGGGTGAGATAGATGTACCGCTTCTGGCTCACCGGGTCGGTGAACCGGATGGTCTGCAGGTCGACCGATACCCGGTTCACTCCGGGGATGGAGTTGCGGATCGAGTCGGCGATCACACAGTGGCCGGAGTCCCTTTCGACTGCGGTCTCGATGATCTCTGGGGTGATGGATACGGACAGGTTGTGGAACGTGCCTTGTGGCATGGGCTTGCTTCCTCTTTCTGATTACACGGTGTAACTACAACTGGTGCTGGTCGAGCAGGCTGACGAACTTCCTCATCAGGATGACGAGGGCGTCGTCGCCTTCAATCCCTTCCCAGAGCAGGACCTCCCGGTGGAAGGACATGCCCCCATAGACCCAGCCCAGCCCGAAGCGCCGGTACATGCGGTCCTGGTTCGGGACCTGCAGCGCCTCTTGGGTATAGGGCAGGGTCTCGTACCGGCTGTCATACGGACCGCCGATACAGCGCAACGTGACGGTGGTGTCAACGTCGGTCATGCTTCCTCCTCTGTGGTGGTTGTACTCAAATCTCGACCCCCATCCTGCGGAGGTCGGCCCTGGTGCGGTGGTAGCCACGCCGGTCGGACGATGACAGCGGGCCGGTGAAGATGCGCCCCGCAGGCGTGGTGACCTTGATGTGTGATGACCTAGTCAGTTCGAGGACGCAGCCTGCCTTCTCGGCAGCGTCGTAGACGTCACGTAGTTCCCTAGGCTTGACCGCCCGTAAGACTGAGTTCATCTGTCTCCTCTCTGGGTGGTGGTGCACCCACTACTGGCCCCCGGATGGGGCGGATATCGAGTCGGCTGTAGGCGGCGCGCACCTGCTCTGGCACCACGGTTGCACCGACGTTGATCCATCGGACGGAGAACTCGCCGGTGGAACCGGACAGTCCGGACAGTTCGGACGCTGCTGCTTTCTTGTCGCGCTCCGCCTGGCGGGCTCGCTCGCCAGCCTCGCGGTACGTCTTGACGGCGGCAATGAAGTCCTCGTCTTCGATCAGGCCGGTGACGTCGGAGTCCCCGCCTCGACAGGCACCGGCGAACGGGCAGCAGGCGAAGCACCAGTCCCGTGGCTTGTCCCTGGACGCCTCCTCGTTGTTGGCCAGGGCGTAGATGACGTCGTCAATCCAGTCCACGATCTCGTCCAGGTCGCGGCTGTCGTACTCCCACATGACGACGTGCGGGGTGGTCTCCTCACCGCTGCGGTCCAGGTAGACCAGCACGCAGGTCGGGTGGTCGGTCAGCCGTCCCTGCAGCATGAGGGCTGCGGTGTAGAGGGTGACCTGCCAGCGGTGCTGACGGCGGGGGTGGCGGCGGACCACCCCTAACCCGTCGACGGTCTTGAAGTCGACCACCACGTCTTCGACCACCAGGTCCGGGTGTCCGTTGAGGACGACCCCGTTGGGTAGGGCGATCTTGACCGAGAGTTGGGTCTCAGCGTCGAGCCCCTTGTCCTGGTACCAGCGGGCCACGGCTCGCTCGATGTGGTCCCCGACGGCGGTGCCCACGAACGAGGCGAGGTTGTACCCGTCAGGCTCGTGGGAGAACGGCTCAGCCACGATCATCCGTCGGACGTACTCCCGGCATCCCCCGATATCGGAGACGCCCAGGACGTGGTTCTTGGACTGCTTGGACCGGACGGAGTTGTTCGTTGAATCGTCAATGACCGCCTTGATCGTGGTGGCCAGCAGGTCCGCCGTCTCCGCCCCGAGGGTCATCGCTGCTCCATCCGCGCCAGGAGGGGGCAGTCGTCGTCGTGGTAGACGCGGAGCATGTAGAACGGGGCCTCCGACTTGTCCATCACCTGGTAGGCGTCGCACTTGTCGCAGCCACCGGGAATCCTCTCGCCCTCCGGGATCGAATCAAGGACCTCGGTCACGAGGACACCGCCTCGACAGTGGTCGCCCGGTCGAGCATGGCCTGCACCTCAGGCGAGGGCGGTGCCGGTGGCACGTACTCGGTCCACTGGTCCGGCGCGAAGATCGCCTTGACCACGTCCTTGGTCGTCCCGGCGTACAGGCTAAGCCCGAACTGCGTGCCCAGGTAGATCGCGCACCGCTTCAAGGCGTCCGACGAGGCGGTCTTGATAGCGAAGTCGCATACCTCCCCGACCTGCGGGCCTACCTGGCTGGCCGCTGCGGTCTCGGCGTACACCGCTCCGGTGGCGTGGATGGTGAGCCGGACGGTGGAGGTGGCCAGCACCGTCCACTGGTCCTTGCCACCCTTCTCCGCCGAGGTGATCGACAAGACCTTGGTGTCGACCACCTCGGCATCGAACCCACCGAAGCCGAAGACCCGGATCAACGTGGCCTTGACGTCGTGGGCTTCGACGTAGGAGAGGGTGGTCCCGCCTTGGGTGCGGGTGGAGACCCGTCCTGGGTGGAGGGGACGGAGTAGAACTTCGATCTGCTCGTCGGTGATGCCGCGATTACGGGACGTAATCGGGGCGGCTTCCTCAGTGGTGGTTTCGCTCATGAAGCGAGTCTCCTCGGTAGGTCTGACAGTGGTGTGCCTGACCTGTCTATTCTACTCCGGTTGCGTTTCAAACGCAAGCGACGGGCACTCATCTACCACGACGTGTTGCGAGTTGACGGGAAGCACATCACCCGTGTGATTCAGCAGCCACCAGGTAGAGAACGACCACACTGGTACGAGGTACGGGAAGAACTGCGTGGGGACGATGTACCCCTCAGCCTTGGCCTGAGTGGGGTGGCCATGCGCCCAGGAATGGCACCGGGCGCAAAGCCATGCCCCATTGCACGCGCAATGCGTGTGCTCGTCAACCACCCTGCGTGATCGGCGGTGGTGCCAGTGGGCACCGTTGCCCCCGCACCGCAGGCACCTCCCGCCAGTCCGCTCTCGAACGGACTGGCGGGAGGCCAGAGGGATAACGGTCACTCGGGTCCGTCGGCGAGACGCTGGCGCATCTTGTCCCGAGCAGTACCCCAGGTGTCGCCTCGGTCCTGGCTGTCCTGGCCAACCAGCAGCAGCGTCTGGACGGGGTAGTCCAGAGCCGACTCAAGGACGTCCAGCGACATGACCCCGTTGCCGTTGTCCTCCTCGGTGATCATGTCGATGAGGTTGAGTTCGGCAAGGACCGCTCCGACCAGGCAGGCGGGCTCGCCGCGCACCAGGTCCAGCCCGAGGAGTTTGCCGGCCTCAACGTCGTCCTCGGCCCAGAAGTAGTGGCAGCCCTCCGGTAGCCAGAAGTTGTCTCGCTCCTCCTCGTCGGCGAGGTGTTCGTAGACGTCCTTCCAGTTCGGGTACTTCCAGTCCTCACCCCGCTTCTCGACCACGGTGTCGACCACCGTCATCAGTTCCGTCGCGTCGATCATGCGTGCGCCTCCTCCTTGGTGTTCTCCAACAGTTTCGCCTGCCGCTCGCCAACCTCGTGCGTCCACAGCGCCTGGACGTGGAGGCAGTCCCCCATGTTGGTGGCGTCGAAGCCGTTGTCGACGGCCAGTTGGTACTGGACGTAGTCGCTGTAGCCGCCGAGCACGGTCATCAGCCCGTCGAGGTAGTCGCCTGCCACCTGGCCGAGCACGCAGTTCTTGGTGCTGCGCAGGTCGAGTGTGTCCAGGTCGAGGACCCGCCACCAGTGCGGGTACTTCTGGTCCATCAGGGCGATGCCTCGGTTGACCCGGTCGACGTTCAGGCTCGGGTACCGGGGTGGCACCGGCAGGTAGTCGCGCGGGTCGGCGGGGGTGGTGCTGAACAGGATGCTTCGCATTGCTGTCTCCTCTGTGGTGGTTACTTCGTGTAATCAGCGGTGGTCCCGCTTCTCCTGCGCTCGCTTCTGGACCCGTACCAGGAACCCCTCATCCACCTCCTCCGCTAGTGCGATCTTGACCTCTCGGTAGGTGGCCCCGATGAACTTGCCCAGGTATCCGATGGTGACCAACGGCCAGACAGGTGCGAGCGCAGCCATGCCCAGCCCCCACAGGAAGGCGGCGCGAGCAGCCGCCGTCCTCTCGCCGTTGGGGTAGGACCGGCCTCGCTCGTCCGTCCAGTCGGCGTGTGAGATCGCGCCGACGATGCTGAACGCGACCAGCCAGATGCCGCCGACGATCGCCCAGGTGGGCAGGACCCACCCGGTGATGACGCTCATCGCCGGCCCACCAGCCGCTGCAGACCGTCGGGCACCATGCCCTCGCCCTCTCCCTCGAAGACGGTCAGTTCTTCGAGGTAGGTGACGACGCCGTTGATCCGCATGAACTGCCGTCGTGCCGTCCATTCCTTGCCGGTGCGGTCGAGGTACGAGATCGCCACGCAGTCCACGGGTGTCTCCGTGTGGGCGTGGCCCTGCGGGTCGAACGTCAGCACCTTGGCCTCGGCCGAGAGCAGCACCGCGTCGGCGCAGAGGCCCTCGTCGGCGAGGCGGTTCAGTCCGTCCCGTACCTCCTGGTTGACGATCTCGAAGACCCCCAGGTTGCCTCCGTGGTCGGTCATGAGCATGGGCATGGCCTGCTCATACTTCTCGATGTTGCCCCGGTACATGTCGAACGCCTGCTCGGGGGTCAGGTTTTCTAGCACTGTGCTTCCTCTCTGTGGTGGGACCGGTTACGTGGTGTAACCGGGGTCTATGGGGTGGCGGTGCCGTAGCGCAGCATCGTGCTCCGGACCAGCCCGTACAAGGTGATGAGGACACGCTCCGGTACCTCGTCTCCGCCGAGCCGCAGCAGGGCGATGGTCTCCTCGACGCAGCGCAGGTCGGGCGGCGGGGCAACCTCGGTCATGCCCTCCTGGTAGGCCATGACGTGCGCGGGGTCCCGGCGCGGAGCGGCCCAGACGGACTCGTCCGGGTGGACCACGATGCCCTCTACGGGTTGCGCCGATGGGACATTTGGAACATGTCTTGACGTCGAGACAGTACGTGGCAAGGGCGGAAGAACACCGGTGGCCCGCTGGTCACGCCAGGTGGTCTTGCGGTCCTGACCGAGCGCCGTGCTGATCGTCTTGGTGGACACGCCCGCCTCGGTCATCTGCTTCACGGCCTCACGTCGCTGCGTGATCGCCCCGAACCGGATGCCGTGCAGTTGCTCGTCGCACAGTTCCTCGAACGTGTCGTAGCCGCAGGCTTTCCAGCCCTCGCTGAGACAGAACGTGGTGAGGTCCTCGATCGCGGCGTCGATGTTCCGGACGATCCGAGTCCACCCGGCCCGACACTCGTCGGCGCTCCACTTCGGCGGGTCCGGGTTGTACCGCAGCCCGATCTTCTCGTGATCACAGATCGCCCGCAGGTCCCCGAGCCGGTCACGCCGCATCGTGTAGCCGTGCATGGTGCGTGAACTGGTCATCGGTATGCCGAGGGAGGCCCGACGGTCCGGGCTCATCGAGGGCCGGACCACCACGTCCCGGCTCTCCTCATCGCCCATCCCGTATACCTGCACGAACTCAGTCATCGTTGTGTGCCCCTTCGATCAGCATGTTGCGGGTCAGTCGGTAGACGTGCCGTATGTCGGCCAGCGCCTCCTCGTCCTTGCAGTACAGGTCCGCCTCGGCCAGCAGCACTTCCATGTCGTGCACGAGAGCGATGACCTGCCCGTACTTCACCTTCATGAGCGAGGTGGCCTGGACCACCTCGGCCTGGTTGTAGCGCCGCACCCTCATCGCTTCTGCTCTGGCCATGTCGATGCCGCCCTCACGATCCGTCGTGCTCGGTCATGGAGTGCCTGCCACTCCTCGTCCCGGTACTCCGCTCCACGGTCGAAGCCGTGGCCGTAGCCGGTTTCGTAGCCGAGCAGCCATATAGAGAACTCACGTTCACTACAGGCCACGAAGGGGATGGGACGGGCAAGCACGTCCGGTGCTTCCCATTCCTTCCGAGGCGCTTTTGCCGTAGTTACTTCATCTACTTCTAGTTCGTGCCGCATCATGCGGTACCCCCTACCGCTGTGTGCGGTACGAGGTCCATCAGGTGCAGGCTGTAGAGGTTGCTCGTCTGCCCGGTGTCTCGCCGGGTCCGCGCCTCCCACGTGACCAGCCCTCGCTCGCGCAGTTCCCGCAGGGCTCGCTGCACGGTGTCGGTCGAGACCCCGCACTTCTCTGCCAAGGTGGCGTGGCTCGGCCAGCACTGCTGGGTACGCACGCTCACGTAGGACGACAGCACGACGATGAGCAACTTCGCGTGGTTGCTCAGGGCTTCGTCATCGAGGACCCAGCGGGGGACGGCTGCCCATCCATCCCGAGGTGTCACGGGAGGGTGATCTGGTAGTCGCCGTACTTGGCGATCCGCAGTTCGCGCAGGTCGACCAGCGTGTCGATCGCTTTCTTCACCTCCTCCTCGTCCGCGTTGGCGAAGTCGCAGATGCTCCGCATGTTGCGGCGACCATCGGCGACGGCCAGCAGTACGAGGCGGGCGACGCCCTTCGACTCGGACCACTCAAGGATGTTGGACTGTTGAACGATCATGCGTGCTCCTCGGTGAGCACCTGACCGGCTATCGTGGTGCGCAACGGGCCTGTACTCCCGTGGCCACTAGGCCGGGCAGATGGTGTTGCATCTGTCGGAGCGTCCCGCCGGGTTCTAGGGCGGGGCGCTCCCCCGTTTTGGGTCCCTCGACCGTAGTCTCGGGAGACGCAACACACAAGGACCCCAACGGTTCTGGCGCGACGCTTGACAACTCGAGTTGCGCCACAGTTACACCGTGTAATCAGGGCCTTAGCCTGATGGGTGCGGGGTATTGTTTCCTCCCCCGCAAGGGCGCGTGCCAGAGGCCCGTGGTGGGGCCGACGACGGAGTCGCCGCAGGGGGGTCGCCTATGAGCGTGGGCCGACCCCCCTGCTCCGTCCTCACTCCTCGGAGACGACGGCCTGCACCCGCCCACGCAGGGACGGGTACTTGTCCAGCAGGTCACGCACCGTCTCCAACGCCTTGCCCTCCTCGTCCAGGCGAGGCGTCCACTCGACGCCACGCTTCTCGCACTCCTCCGTCATGAGGCGGTTGAAAATGTCCCGGTTCTCATCCCGAATCCGGGACGTCGCCGTGGAGTACGCCTCCCGACGGAGCCGGGCAACCCGCCCACGCTCCGTCTCCGTGCCGTTCGACCGCTGAACCGAGCCGGACTGCACGTGCTCCTCGTCCCGTGCAGCCTCCTCCGCTCGGTGCTGCAGGTCATCGCTGATGATCCCGCCGGGGATGACTTCCTCTGTGCCGACCATGCTGTCTCCTCAGAAGGGTGGTTCGTCGTATGCCGGCGGCTGGCCCGCCCATGCCGGCTGGTTGGGTTGCTGAACTGGCGGTTGAGGTGGCTGTACGGCCTGCTGCGGGACGCTGTCCGGTCCGGCTACCGTCGCCGGGGGGATACGGGGAACGCTCGCCCACGCATCTCCTGTGGGCTCCTGCACCCGTTCCGTGCGCCGCTGGCTGCCGTGCGGTGTAGCCCGCCACCTCAGCGACGGTCCGATGGTCTCCACCTGGACCTCGAAGGCGGTCCTCTTGTTGCCCTCCTTGTCGTCGTACTCGTGCTGCGTCAACCGTCCGGTGACCAGGACGTTGTCTCCCTTACGCAGGGACTCGGCCACGTTCTCGGCCTGCTCTAGCCAGACCGAGCAGCGCAGGAAGGTGGTTGGTCCGTCCTCCCACTCGCTGTCGGAACCCTGCTTCTTCTTCCGGTCGTTGCCTGCCACCGTGAAGTTCGCTACCGCGAACCCACCGGGGGTGAAGCGCAGTTCCGGATCAGCCGTCAACCGTCCATCCATCTGCACCCGTGGGAGTCCCATCTGATTCCTCTCGTATCGCTCGAATCCATATGTCGCCCTTGGTCCCGTTGGTGTTGCGGACCCGCAGTTCGTAGGTCCACCCATCCACCGGCCAGAGAGCCTTCATCGCTCCCCGTCTATGCGCACCCGGCAGGCTCTTGGTGACCTGCTTCAGGCATACGTCCCACTTGCCCTCGTTCTTCCGGGCATTGGCGGCGATCTTGTACCAGTCGTAGACCCTGACGTTGGGTGGCGGTAACGCTCCCGTAGTCTTGGCTCTTGGCATCGAATACCCCTTGATGTGCCTCACTGTTGAGCCACTGTTGATTACACCATGTAATCGTTCACTTGCAACAACGTTGCAATACTATCACATATGCGACGCAAATGCAACGGTGTTGCGTCCGCGGTCCGGGTCCAGGGACGCGCGAACAAAAAAGGGCAGGGCCAACTCATGGTGAGTCGGCCCTGCCCTTGGTACTTCATCTGTGCCTGCCCCTTTTCTGTCGTTGCTTCCGTCTATGCAACCTCCACGTGTCGACCAACAGTCGACCTGTGGCTATGCCCATCACGGCTGTCACCAGCCAGACCAGCCACCAGCCCGGTCCCGTCACTCGTTCCTCTCAATCTCGATCATGCGTAGGCGCAGCAGGTACCGCTGCTCCTCGGGCTGCTCCCGAATCCATTGGAAGATCAACTTCCGGTAGACCCAAGGCTGGGCCTTCGACATGGTGAACTTCCCGAGGAACCAGCCCCATCCGAACGCCAGTGGCAACGCCACCCACCACGACAGGGTGTCGCTGAGCCAACTGCCCCCGAGCCACGCCACTACCAGCATGGCCAGCAGGGTGAGCACCCTTGCCACCCGCATCCGGGTGATCAGGCTCAGCCGTTTCACGCCATGCTCTTAGCCAGGCTGACCAACGCACACTTGGATGCCATGTCCAGCAGCCAGTTCACGTCGGCCTGCTCCCCGCCTTGGCGGAGTTGGAGCATCGCCTCCTGGTAGAACCACAACGCCGCCTCGTTCGGCTGCGTTGCCGGCCCGATCTGTCCGACGTCCATTAGGTCAGGTACTCCATCGGATTAGTGACGGGGTACTCCACCAACGCCTCCACCATTGACGGGAACTGCGGCACGTCCCGCCACTGACCGCCCAGCACGGGCCGGGATGCGTACTGACGCCAGGCCGGATGAGGGCCGCACAGCGCCAGCACTCGGGCCTTGGCTGCCCGGAACCCGCCCGGTCCCATGACCACCCGTCCGTATGCCTCGATCACCCCGGACACGTACCAGGGGGAGTCGCGGTTGAGGACCGGGACTTGGATCGGCTCGAACACCCCGTAGAACCCGCAGACACACTCCGCGTGGAACGTGCTGTGGATCACCGTGTTGGTGCAGATGGGACAGGTCGGGTTCTCGCACGGGCTGATCGCCACCTCCTGCGGCTTGAAGCACTGCGAGAGGTTCTCACCCGGATGCCACGGTGGGGCCGTGCGGACCGAGAGGGGCCACAGGTGACCCCTCTCGTCCACCCGCCAGGCCCGCACCCCGATGACCGACCCCGCTACCAGGGCGGG
>Ga0157376_10002900_pt1 | contig 11759 bp, 7 predicted proteins | sample M45metaG_FD_121801 | JGI IMG/M metagenome (GOLD analysis project Ga0157376, IMG submission 121801) | Miscanthus rhizosphere microbial communities from Kellogg Biological Station, Michigan, USA - M4-5 metaG | ecosystem: Host-associated > Plants > Roots > Rhizosphere > Soil | place: USA: Michigan... | reverse complement strand
CCTGTTGTTTCTCCGCAGTTCTTCGTGCAGCCCGAGTACGATCCTTACGGCTGTGCAACCGACACCAGCACCGGACAGCAAATTCTTTCCTTCTACCGCCGGCCGCTTCCCACCACGAACCTCAGATTCCTGAGCGCTGTCATGTTCGACGGACGTGAAAGCGCGGCGCTTCCGCTGAATGACCCGGCCACATTTAATGCCAATCTGGAAGCGGATCTCGCGACGCAGGCATTGCATGCAGTCCAGACTCACGCGCAGTCAGCCGCCGACCCAACCGCCGCCCAGCTTGCCGATATCGTCAAAATGGAGCTCGGCCTTTATACGGCGCAGTTCTGGGATTTCCGTGCCGGGTTGCTCTCCGCGTTCGGCGCCAAAGGTGGCCCGCTAGCACTCTCGCGCCAGACCTATGCCCCAGGGGTAAACGATTCGCTGACTCCATCCAAATTCGATCCGACGATCTTCACGCTCTTTGAGCCTTGGACCAACCAGAGACGCGCTTTCTCTGCCGAAGAAGCCGCGCGCACTGAAATTGCTGCCGGTGAGCAGATCTTCAACAGCTTCCCGATCCACATCACAGATGTTCGCGGCCTCAACGACAATCCGGCACTTGGTAATCCCTCTACGATCACTGGAACTTGCGGGACTTGCCATGACGCGCCTGGTGTGGGCGATCACTCTCTGCCTTTACCCCTCGATATCGGAACCGGACACTCTCCCCGGTACGAAACAAATCCTCAGATACGGAATGCGCTCGCTCAATTGAACTTCCCGGACCTGCCGGTTTACCGAATTAGCGGTTGCACCGACCCGTTTACCGGCGAAGGCACGATCTACACGACAGACATCGGGAAGGCGATGCTGACAGGGCAGTGCACTGACTTAAATCGTATCAAGGGCCCTATCCTGCGAGGCCTCGCTGCACGTGCCCCTTATTTTCACAATGGCGCGGCCGCCGATCTGAACCAGCTGGTGAATTTCTACAACGAGCGATTCAATATGGGGCTGACCAATCAGCAGAAAGCTGAGTTGGTGGCGTTCCTCAACTCGCTATAAAGGAGCGGGGTCATTCCCGAATGACCGCTAGGCGGAAGCGATATTTAACTTCCTGTTTGCCGACATTCCGGAAATTTGAATCGTGTCGAGATCGTTTTGGCGCCAAATCTCCAATTAGCCGATTCGTACTCGGAGATGACTGGACTCGCAACTCGGCCAAGATGCGAGCTTAATGTTTACCCGGAAAGCCGCCAAGCCCGTGGAAGGTCATGTAGAGCGAATACCCGCTGACAGCAACGGCGATTGCCATCTCGAGCAGGAGGACGGCGACGCCGTATTTGTACCAGGACTCACAGGGATACGGCTCAGTGTGCACTTTGGTCGTATTCAAGCTGACCTCACAATTTGGATTTGCTGCGATCGTTGCTATGCCTCTTCCACGGCGAGCCCGCGGGTCAGCAGGCCGTGCTCTTCGGGATGGCGTTCGTATCGCGCGGCCCAGAAGTAGAACAGCGCGAATGGAAGAAATAAATAAAGTGCGACATAGAGGTACCCCATGTGAATGTTCTGTCCGCCTGAAAAAACCAGGGGATAGATGATGCCGGCGGCGGTCGAGAGACCTCCGATGAATCCGGCGGCCGCACCTGGACGGTCAGGAAACAACAGTGGCACGAGCGCAAATGTGCCACCAGTGCCGCACGAGATGAAAATCCCAATCGCTACCAATATCGCTACCGAAAGATGCAGAGAGCCGGAGAGGCCTGCCACGGTGAGCCCGACCATGCCGACGACGATGAGGATGAGCGCGCTACCCAACCAGTGCAGACGTGGCGCATAAGGTAGACTCCGGGCGATGAAGGGCAGAGGCGTCCAACTTTTGCGTTGAAACAGATCGGACATGAACCCGGAAAAGGGACGGAAGAGAGATGCGGTAAAGGATTGGACTGCTGCGAAAGTTCCGGCGGCTATTTGGAGGCCAGCAACGCTGGTGAAGCCGAGAGCAAGGATCTGATCGTGAAAACCGCGCGTGAAGTAGCCAGGCAGCCACGCGTTCATTGCAATTTCTAGACCGAAGGACATGGCGTAGGCAAGCATGAGAGCAATGGCGATATAGCGGCTCCACACGAAGATGGTGTCGCGCAGATTGCTGCGATCGCGCACGAGGTCTCGCTTTTCTACTGATTTTGCTGCGCTACCGCGGAGGAGATAAACGATTGCGATCGCGATGGCGATGATGCCGAGCCAAAGAAACGCGCCATGATAGTTGGTACCAAAGATGCGCGGCAAGACTAGCGCACCGAAACCGGCTCCCACATTACCGGTGCCAGCGTAGAGACCTTCGGCGGTGCCGATCTCGTGTGAGTCGAACCATTGGGCAACATGCTGGATACCAACCACAAACGATACGCCGGCGATGGCGACAATTACTCGCTCGATAAAGAGAAGCCGGTAGCCGGTCGTGAAGGCAGAAACGATGGATACGAGACCGCAGGTTGCGAGAATGAAAGCGAAAGTGCGGGGCGCTCCGAATCGGTCTGATGCCCAGCCGGCGATGATGCGGCCCACGGGAGCCATCCAAATTGCGGAACTTGCGAGAAGGCCAAGGGCTTTGATGCTGAGGTGATAGTGCGCTGCGATGCTCGGACTGAATGCGGCTGTTGAGAACCACATGAGGAAGCACCAAAAGAAGCCCAGAGTTGCAATGATGAGTTGTTCGACCTTCTGCGTGGCCATGCCTCTCCTCCAAATCAAAGTGGATGGATGATGCGAGTGACAGCTGCAATCCGGACAGCGGCTCGGTCCCGGAGCGTCGTCGCGTTGGATAGGTATGCGATAGACCGGCGCGATGGACTGCACAGACACAAGCAGCCATGGTGCATTCGGGACGCGAATAAGTTTTTGGAGATCGGAGACTCGCACAGATCTTGGCGAGACGGGCCGGCACGAGCAAGGTGGCGGCTGCCGGAAGTCTTCCTGAGTCGAAATTAGCTTAGTGCGCGAGAGGATGCAAGCGCAGAATGGCGGGCTTCGCTTGTGCAGGCATCGGTGCTGAAGTATCATCGCTCTACCTTCCCTTTCCGGCACCTCGCCTGTGCTGGCCGGATCTCTCCACGATGAGCCTGAATCTCAAGTCGCTCCTGACGGATCGACTTGCCGATCGCAGCAACATGTCGATCGAAGCTCGCCTTGTCCCTCGCGAGTCACCGTCTGCTATCGAAGTTGCGGAGAAGAGTGATGGATTTGCCCCTGCTCATCCGAGCGCAAGAAGGAGGAGAGCAGTTCGTGCTGAGCCTTGCCGCAGGGAATGGGCAGAGCATGCTGCCTTCTTCTTCTTTAATTCCTAGCCGGCGGCCGCTGCCCGGCGAACAGTACAGGTTTCATCTGGACATGGCGCAGTGCATCGGCTGCAAGTGCTGTGTGGTGGCGTGCAACGAACAAAACGGGAACCCGGCTGAGATCCAGTGGCGCCGGGTCGGAGAGATTGAAGGCGGCACTTATCCAGATACGGTGCGACGCTATCTCTCGATGGGTTGCAATCATTGCCTCGAGCCCACATGTATGACCGGTTGTCCGGTCAATGCATACACGAAAGATCCGTGCACGGGTATCGTGCTGCACAGCGCAGAACGGTGCATCGGCTGCCAGTATTGCACGTGGAACTGCTCCTATGGCGTGCCGCAATACAACACGGAGCGCGGTGTGGTGGGCAAGTGCGATATGTGTCACGAACGCTTGTCCGATGGACGCGAGCCCGCATGTGTGGCTGCGTGCCCGGAAGAAGCGATCCGCATCGAGATCATGAACGTAGCTGAGTGGCGTCGAGAGTACGCCGAACAGGCCAACGCGCCTGGTTTGCCGAACGCGGACGACAGCGTCTCGACAACAAGAATAAGCATGCGACGCGCGCTGCCTCAGGATATGGACCGCGTGGACACCTCGCGCGTGGAACCGGAGCTTCCACACTGGACGCTGATCTTCATGACCGTCTTCACACAGATGGCGGTCGGGGCGATTGCGGCGATGTCTGGCTGCCAATCGATCGCGGGTTTCACGACGGCACGCGCGCCTGCGGCAGGCGTGGTGTTGATAGCGCTGCTTGCGCTAGGGGCATCCACGCTGCATCTGGGTAGGCCCATTTATGCTTTTCGCGCGCTCAGCATGTGGCGCCGCTCCTGGCTCAGCCGTGAGGTACTATTTTTCTCGCTCTTTGCCGGCGCAGCAATTGTGTATGCCAGCCTACTGTGGATAGGCTCGAAGGTGAGTGCCGGCTCGGGCTTGGCCGCGGCCGCGCTGGGACTGATAGCCATCTACGCCAGCGCGCGACTATACATGGTTCCCGCTCGTCCGATGTGGAAGAGCACGCACACCTTGCTGGAGTTCTATCTCAGCTCTGCGATTACCGGGACACTTGCTTCGTCGATCTTTATCTCTGCGCCGCAAAAGACACTGGCGCATGTCTCTGCAAGTGCGGGCATCGCACTTGCGATCCAGCAGATGATCAAATTCGCATGGCTGCTGCACTCTCGTCCATTTGAGCTGAGGGCGTCCGGCGCATTGCTGCGCTTTCGCTTTTTCCCGTTGTTCGTCACTCGGCTTTGCACTTTGGGGGTCATTTCCTTCGCACTCCTGTGGTTTGATAGAGGACTTTGGCTCCGCGTGCTGTGTCTGGCCGCGGTGGTTGGAATGGAATTGGCGGGCCGCTATCTCTTCTTTGTAAGTGTGGTGCCCAAAAATATGGCGGCTCCGTACCTCAAGGAGAAGCGGGCCGCATGAATCTTCGGCGTTTTCTTGGGATGGATATCGCGCGGGAAAAGTACGCCTATGCCAGGGACGCGGCAGTGGGTCACATTTCCGCACAGAAGGTTGCGCATGACTGGGTGAAGACTACCTGCGGCTACTGCTCGGTCGGCTGCGGCATGATGCTTGGCATTCGCGAAGGGCAAGTGGTCACATCGCGCGGTGATCCGGGCCACCCTGTCAGCCGAGGAAAGTTATGTCCAAAGGGACTGGCGGAGCACTATGTGCTTAACGCGGAGAATCGCGCCATGCATCCACTCCTGCGCATTGAGAATGCACTTTCGAGAGTTTCCTGGGATGAGGCGATGCAGACGATGGCCGGCAGATTTCGCCGGGTTGCAGAGCGGTATGGGCCCGAGTCCATCGGCGTCATCAGCACGGGCCAACTGGTGACCGAGGAGTTTTACACTCTCGGGAAGCTGGTTCAGCTGGGGCTTGGAACTTCGAACTATGACGGCAACACTACGCTTTGCATGTCGACCGCGGTCGCCGGTTACAAGCGCTCCTTCGGCAGCGATGGACCGCCTGGCGCCTACGAAGATCTGGCCAGGGCGGACGTGATTTTGCTGATCGGGGCTAACATCGCGGAGAACCATCCGATTCTTTGCCAGCATCTCGACGCCAATCGCGCGAAGACGCTGATCGTGGCCGATCCGCGCGTGACCAAAACGGCGATGATGGCGGACATCTATCTGCCAGTGCGGCCGCGCTCCGATCTTGCGCTGGTGAATGGCATGGCGCACATTTTGATTCGCGATGGTCTGATTGATCGCGAATATATCAGCCAGCATACGAAGGGGTTTGACGAGCTGTGCAGATGCGTTGAGAAGTACAACCCGGAGTACGTTGCGGGCATTACAGGTCTCAGCCCGGAACTGATCCATAACGTTACTCATCTCTACGGAAAAGCAAAGGCGGCTTTCATTGGCTGGACCATGGGGGTGAATCACAGCTCCAAAGGAACGGAAACGGTGAACGCGATCAATAATCTTGCTTTACTGACCGGAAACGTCGGTCGGGTTGGCGGAACGCCATTCTCCATCACTGGACAGTGCAACGCGATGGGGACACGCGAGAGCGGCTTCACCTCCAGCCTGCCTGGCTATCGCAAGTTTGAAAGCGCAGCCGACCGTGAAGAGCTTGCGAGGCTGTGGAGCATTCCGGCAGAGCGCATTCCCACGGCGCGCGGTCTTGCGTATCCGGACATCATCGACGCCGTACTTAAGAAGAGGATCAAAGCGCTATGGATCATTGCCACCAATCCTCTAGTCTCGTTCCCAAATATTGAGGTGTTGAAACAGGCGCTGGGAGAGCTGGAATTTCTGGTTGTGCAGGATTGCTTCCATCCCACACCGACTACGGAACTGGCTCACATGGTCCTACCGGCCGCTGGCTGGGGAGAGAAGGAAGGGACATACACCAACTCTGAACGACGCGTTAGCAAGGTCAACGCAGCCGTCTCGCCTCCGGGGCAGGCGCTAAGCGATTTCGAGATATTCCTTCGGCTAGCGGATGAGCTTGACTGCCGCGATGAGCTGTTTACTGGCTGGAAGGAACCACGGGATGCCTTTGAGGAGTGGAAGCGTGTCTCAGCAGGCAGGCTCTGCGACTACTCGGGCATCACCTACGAAGCACTGGAAGAAGCAGGCGGGATTCAATGGCCATTTCCGAAGAGTACAGATTCGCCGGCAGACGCAACGCGGCGACTATACTCCGACGGAGAATTCAAGACAGATGACGGGAAGGCTCAGCTCATTTGTACTGAGTGGGAACCGTTTCCCGAGCAGCCCTCCGCCAATTTTCCCTTTGTGCTGAATACCGGCAGGACGGTCGAACACTGGCATACGCGGACGAAGACCGGAGCGGTGGCGATTTTGGAGCAGATATCGCCGCGCGCGTGGTTGGAGATGAATCCAGTGGATGCGAAGCGGCTGATGCTGAGGCCGCACGAACTGGTCGATGTCGTCTCCACACGGGGCCGGGTGCGCCGTGTGGAACTGCGGATCACAGAGATGATTGCGCCAGGGCAGGTGTTCGTGCCGTTTCACTTTGCTGAGTGGAACATCAACGAAGTGACGCAGGACATCTTCGATCCGATTTCGCGGGAGCCGAACTACAAACAATGCGCCGTTCGCGTGGAGAGATCATCGCTCGCACCCGTTAGATAGACCCCTCCCAGAGGCTGCAGTCATGTTTGCTTGGCGGGAGCACCGCGCCGGAGCTCGTCGATAAGAATGACGGCCTCGGCAATCTCGCGCATACTCTTGCGACGATGGCGGCTCTCTTTCTGCATCATGCGATAGGCTTCTTCTTCGTTCACGTTGTGGTCACGCTGCAGGAGCCCCTTTGCGCGTTCAATAAGCTTTCGCGACTCAAGTTGTCCCGACAGAGCGTCTCTCTCGCTCTCCAGGCGAGCCATTTCAATTTCGCCACCCACGAGGAATCCAATGGTGGAGATGGTCTGCACCTCCCACGGTGTGTAGTGATGCGGCTGGCGATGTTGCACATTGATGACGCCGACGAGGCCGCCGCGCGCGAGGATCGGAACCGACAAAAAGGCTTCGAAGGAGTCTTCCGGGAGATCTTTGAAGAACTGAAAGCGCGGATCGCGCAGCGCGCCCGCATCGATCGAGACAGGTTCTCGATGCTCCGCAACCCAGCCTGTGATTCCTTGCCCGATTTTCATTCCGAGCTGATCGATTATATCCGGGTGTGGGTTCTTCGACGCGCGCAGGACAAGCTGGTTCTCCTCAAGGATGTAGATGAAACAGGAATCGCAACTCAGCAGCGTCTCAATAAAGCTCACGATCTGATTCAGCACGGCATGCAGCGGATCGGATGCTGCCATACGGCGGCCAATATCGTGCACTAACTGGATAGCATTCAGTTGGCGGGGATCGGGCGGAGCAGCCCCATCCGCATCGCGCCCGGCGGATGGCGTCGGCACCACCGCGCCGGCCTTGCGGGGAACGCTCTGCGCCGCCGCCGTTGGAGTGGATTCCGGTCGAGCCGGCAGACTGCTCCGCTGGGCTGATCCGCGCTTTCCCTCGAGCAGCCGCCCTGCGCATTCCGACGCTTCGTTCATCAGGAAGCCCATCTTGGGGTGAGACGGTTCAAAATCGGGCTCTACACCGTGGCGCAACAACTCTTCCGATGTACTCGGTCCGATCGAGAGCACGACCGTCTTACGCAGCGCGGCGCGCAATGCTTCCGCGTCGCCCATCTGCTCGGCAACGCGGAAGAGATGCGTCGCCTGAACTGCCGTCAGGAAGACGACCACATCAATCTCTGCTGCAATGATGGCGCGGATGGATTTTCGCAGCGGCTCAAGATCGTCGGGGAGCGCCCATTGATATACGGGCACTCGTGTCCATTGCACATGGTGCTGGCTAAGGGCATCGAGCAGCTCAGCGTTTACGCTGCCGTATTCCTGCACCGCGGCCCGCAGTCCCTCCAGAGAAGGGCCGAACGCACCGTCCAGAGCGCCGATCATCTCTCGCCATGTGCACGGTTCGGGCGCTGTGACCGCGACGGGAAGTCCCAATTCACGCACGGCCGCGCTGGATTTGGGACCACGGGTCGCCAGCTTTACCCGCCGCAAAGACTCGATGATGCGAGCACGATCGTAGCGGGACCCAACAATCTCCATAAGCCGGCGAACGCCCACACCGGTCGTGAAAATGATCAGGTCGAAGTCGCCCTGAAGCAGATGTTCTGCAAACTGCAGAGCCTCATGATTGGATTCGAGTGGGACTTCGCGCATGGCGGAGGCGACCGTAGGCTCGCCGCCATAGGTGCGAATCAGTTTCGCGATCTCCGTGGCGCGACGACTCTCCAACGCCAAAACTCGCAGTCCGTTGAGGTTGCCGAACGCCATTTTTCATTATTTACCGAAATCGCGCAGCACGCGAGAGAAATGTATTGCAGCGCCTGTCGATCAGACATCTCGTCGATGTGTCCTCCGCGCGGTGACATCAATTTCCTGATTTTCCCTGCGCTCTGTCCCAGCGATAGACGAGCTCCACATATCCATACTGCGCGTTTCGGTCCTCGGGGTAGATTGCGCCGATCACGGTTTTGCCTGAAACATGCGCGTAGTAGAAGTTGATTCCAACAGATCTGGTGGCCTGCCAGTCGGCACTGATGTCAGCCATAGAGGCAAACGAGGAATGTCCGTTTGCCGGGCGGCCGGTATATCCGAACACCTTGTTGTCGTATGCCCCGCCGCCCTGATACCAGAGGTCATTACTAGAGGTAAGCTGCAGCCAGTGCAGATCGGCGCGCACAGTGAGCTTTTTGACCGGCATATCCACGACCTGGACGAAATCGTCAGTGCTGTTCATCAGATTGTAGAAAGGCATGCGAGCGTAGATGCGCGGCGTCGGCAAGATCTGAAAGAAAGTATGGTGCTCGCCATCGGTTGCGTTGTTGTCGCCGCTGCCTCGAAACCATCCGCCGCGCAGCCACGGCGTACTCCTGACCCTGCTGAATTGGTAGCCGCCTTCTACTGCCGCTGCGTTCGCACTGTGATCGAGTGATCCCCAGCTTCCGTTCTGCAGCGCTCCCCAGAGAAGGAAATCGAGCTTGCCTGGACCGGCAGGCAGACTAGCGAGCAGGTCGCCACCGTAGGTGCCGATGCGGATGTTCTGATGATCCGCCGCCCGCAGGGTCATCGCGCGGTTGTCGCTTTTCGTGATGCCGGTACGACCGTCGTGATAACCGATGCCAAAGCCACGCCAGAGCACGTGTTGTCGCCATGCAGACTTGGTGAAGGCCAGGTATTGAAGATCAACATTCAGCCCCGGATTACCGTTCATGTTGAAGACGCCCTGATCGGCGCGCCCGACCATGGCCGTCAGGTTCCAGCTGGCGGCGCCGTAGTGCGCATCGAAGCCGTCAAAGCTGCGTTGAGCATTGGAGAAACTGAAGTTGCCGATCAGCCGATGTGCAATACGATTCGACTGTAGCCAACCGAGAGTTGCGTTTGCGGGCTTCGTTTCCTGGCCTTCGATAAATTCGAAGCGCCCCAGGCGGACATTCGTATCTTCGCCATCGAAGTGATAGCGTACAAAACCCTGCTTGAGGAATGCGGCCGCGGGGTCGGTATTGTTGCCGTTGGATGCGTAGTAAGTGCCTCCGAGTCCAAGCTGTCCCTGCGCTGCATTTGTTGAGACCGCATTGCTGGGCAGACCGAGCACAGCGGGTTGCGCAAGCTCGAGCTGCCAGTCCCATTGATCGATGCGTTGCGCCACTCCAATTCTCAGCAGCGATTCGACGTAAGCGTAGGTTTCCGACTTGGGCGGCGCCGCAAACCACTGCCACGTGTCTACGCGAGTGCGGTCGTAGATGGAGACGCTTACTGGAAGGCCACTCGATGCGGTGGATTGCGCGCGGCACAGCTCAGGAATAACAAGCATCATCAGCACACCGGCAGATACAGCAACAACTCGTTTCATGCCTATTTCTCCTGCAGTTCATGGCTGTTGTGAAGCTCAGAGCATGCGGCCCCAGCAGAGATCGAAGGCCGGCGAGATCAGGCCTCGAGTGCATCCGGAAGCGGTTCCGCAGAGGCGATTGGGACGGCTTGTTTTGCCTGTGTGGGCTTCACCATCCACAGCATCGGCAATCCGACGAAGAGCGGGCCGCCGACCAGGTTCCCGGCGGTGACGGGAAGCTGATTCCACAGCCACCAGGCGCGCCACGAGATAGGAGCGCCCATCGCCATGCCCGCAGGGATGACGAACATATTCACAACCGAGTGTTCATACCCGAGAGCGAAGAACGTGAAAACAGGCAGCCAGCACGCGACTATTTTGCCGAGCGTCGATCGCGAGGTGAGCGCCATTACCACACCCATGCAGACCATCCAGTTGCAGAGCACGCCTTTCAGGAAAGACAGTGCGAGGCCGGTTGCGCCAAGTTTGCTGTAGCCCAGTGTCTTTGCCTGTGCAGCGGCGACGATCAGCGATGCGGCTCCTGTGGGAGGCACATGATAAAACTGCGTTTGTACCGCCGCATACATCCACGCATAAAGACATCCGCCTACCAGATTGCCGAGGAAAACCCACGCCAGGTTCGCCGTGACACGCGGCAGACGCACTCTGCCTGCAAGAAAGGCGGCGGGCACCATGGCGAAGCTGCCGGTGACCAGCTCCAGCCCGAGGATGACGATCATGGCAAAACCGGCCGGAAAAAGAATTGCACCAATCACTGGTGGCAATCCCTGTGCATTGGCCGCGAACGCGACGGTGGTGGCAAAGCCGAGCAGAGCTCCGGAGAGCAGACCACGCAGCAGTAGTTGGCGAACAGGTAACTGTGATTTGGTGACGCCGCCCGCCAGAAATGAAGCCGCAACCTCTGAAGGCCTGATGTAGTCCATACATCCCTCTCAAAACGCTATGAGTTTGGGGACACAGATAGGCGTGCTCGCGAAAGCCAGGAAGCCACGCGAAACTCGATTGTCTGTCCGGAATCGCTCAAGCGTTGAGCTGGAAAGATCGTTGCGGATCGAAGTTGGCACGCGGCGGGGTGCCGGGAAAGAAGTACTGGCAAAGTCATAGCATAACGTCATCGAGGATTCAAGCACTCGACCGACGAACGCGCGACAGAACAGTGAAGCGAAAATGCCATCCGGACTGTTCGACAGCCTCTTGTCGCTGTGGGCATCACTCGGTATTCTTAGGGAACAGCAGCACCGGAGATTCGCAGGAATCTTTACTCCGACCTTTTACTCCTGACTCCCGTTGCTCCGGCACCCCGCTCCGTGCCATCGACCTGCATCCTTGTGCAGTCTCGGCTCGACCATTCCACCGTCGCTGCCCAGGGGAGCTCTGACACACAACTGAGAACGCGTATCGCGGAGGAAGCAGGCGGTTGCTCGCTGGTTTCCGCGAAGCGGGTGGCGGATGGGTCGCAGGCATTTGCCGCGCTTGTCCGCTCAGGGAGATTCGGAGATGGCGGCACCGCAT
>Ga0157376_10002899_pt1 | contig 11760 bp, 7 predicted proteins | sample M45metaG_FD_121801 | JGI IMG/M metagenome (GOLD analysis project Ga0157376, IMG submission 121801) | Miscanthus rhizosphere microbial communities from Kellogg Biological Station, Michigan, USA - M4-5 metaG | ecosystem: Host-associated > Plants > Roots > Rhizosphere > Soil | place: USA: Michigan... | reverse complement strand
GTTTGCTTTCTATCATATTTATCAGTAATTCAGCAGCTACTTCGCCCATTTCAAAGGCTGGTTGCCTGACCACTGACAGAGACGGCGACAATAACTCGGTAAGATCAAGATTGCTGAAACCAACCATGGCCAAATCGTCAGGAATATGAATATTGTTTGCCCTGCAATAGCGCATACTGTTGGTAGTTAGTTTATCGGCAGAGGTAAATATGGCTTCCGGTTTATGCTTTTGGTTCATAAGTTCGTTCATGGCCATGTCTACCTCCTCGTAAATCATTCCGCCGTGCAGACAGTGCTTCAAATAAGAATCGTCCAGTTCTATTTTTGCATCGGCCAGGGCCTGCCAGTAGCCTGCTACACGTTCTTTGGTAATAGACAGGTATTCCGAATTGGCCAGGTGGGCAATTTTTTTGTAGCCATTTTTTATCAAATGCATAGTGGCATCATAGGCGCCCTTAAAATTATCTGCAATGACTTTATGGGTATCAATTGATTCTACTGTGCGGTCAACAAAAACCATGGGTAAACCCCGTTCATGCAAATCATTGATATGTGAAAAGTCTTTTGTTTCTGTAGATACCGAAATCAGGAAGCCATCTACCGATCTTGAGGAAAGAAAATCCATATTAACTACCTCACGTTCGTAGCTTTCATGGCTTTGTGAAATAATGACGTTGTAACCCCTGCCATAGGCGGCTGATTCAATACCATTAATGATCTGCGAGAAAAAACTATTGGCTATTTCGCTTACAATTACGCCAATAGAACGGCTTCTTCTTTCTTTGAGGCTGAGTGCAATGGGGTTGGGCCGGTAATTGATTTGTTTGGCGTATTCCAGCACCATTTGTTTGGTTTCGGGACTAATCTCATAACTATCTCTCAAAGCGCGGCTTACTGTAGAAGTTGACAGTCCGAGTGCTTTGGCTATATCTTTAAAAGTAACTGCTTCAAATTTCATACAATCGTTGATCTTATAAAAGGCTTTTGCTGTTGTCTGAGTGTTTCAGGCAAAAAAACAAATGTTTTATCAATCTTGCAATTTCGGGCTGATAACCCCGCTTTAATAGCAACAAACACCGCCTCTTCAAAAGTAACAAAAATAGATAACGTTACCGGGAACGATTGCGTAAAAAAAACAATATAATAAGCCTCTTAACATGATGGTTTTTGTCGCAAAACAACGGATATTTATTTCTGAAACCGCTTCATGAAACGATTGCATTCCCTGGCGCTCCTTACAGCATTAAATATACTATTTGCGCAAATCACTGTTTGCGCACAATTGCTGCCTGCAATAAAGCAGGTTCAGTTTAGAAAAGACAGCTTTAATATAGTGCAGTACGGCGCCGTTGCCGGTGGTAGCACACTTAATACAAAAAGCATCAATGCAGCTATAACGGCCTGCGCTGCAAAAGGTGGCGGAACTGTGCTGGTGCCTGCTGGTTTATGGTTAACCGGCCCCATCGTTTTAAAAAGCAATACCAACCTGCACCTGGCGGATAATGCCTTGCTGCAGTTTACAACAGACTTTAATGAATACCAGCTGATAGAAGGAAATTGGGAAGGTGTGCCTGCCGTGCGCAATCAATCACCCATATTTGCCGGTAATGCCGTAAATATCGCCATTACTGGCAAAGGTATTGTTGATGGTGGCGGTGATGCATGGCGGGCGATAAAAAAAGATAAGCTGACAGAATCGCAATGGCAGCATTTGATTGCTTCCGGCGGCGTGCTGAGCGAAGACAAAAAAACATGGTATCCCTCAGAAAAATCATTTAAAGGCTTCCATACAAAAGACGCCGGTGTATTAAAAGATGGCAAAACAGCCAAAGATTTTGAAGACATAAAGGATTTCCTGCGGCCCAACCTGCTGGTATTGAACAATTGTAAGAGAATATTGCTGGAAGGTGTTACTTTTCAAAATTCACCCGCATGGTGCCTGCATCCGTTGATGTGTGAGGATCTTACTGTGAGGAATATTTATGCTAAAAATCCGTGGAATGCACAAAATGGAGATGGCATTGATATAGAATCTTGCAAAAACGTATTATTGGAAGGAAGCACCTTTGATGTGGGTGATGATGGCATTTGCATTAAATCTGGCCGTGATGCGGAAGGAAGAAAAAGGGCCATGCCCACTGAAAATGTAATTGTTCGTAAATGTACTGTCTACCATGCGCACGGCGGTTTTGTTATCGGCAGCGAGATGAGCGGGGGAGCCAAAAATCTTTTTGTATCTGACTGTTCATTTATTGGAACCGATATCGGACTTCGTTTTAAAACCACCCGCGGCCGCGGCGGAGTAGTAGAAAAAATCTATATTAAAAATATTAACATGAAAGACATAGCTGCAGAAGCTATTCTGTTTGATATGTATTATATGGCAAAGGATCCCGTACCGCTGGCTGGCGAAAAAAGAGAATTACCCAAAACGGAATTTAAGCAGGTGGACGAAACAACACCGGTTTTCAAGAACTTTCGCATCAGCAACGTGTATTGCAGCGGTGCGGAAAAAGCCATTTTTATAAGGGGATTGCCTGAAATGCAGGTAGCTGATATAACACTGGAAAATATGGTGCTGCAGGCAAATAGGGGAATTGATATGCAGGAAGCAGCCAATATCCGGTTTAAAAATATAAATATTATTGCCACGGAAACAAATCCGGTAATCGATTTGATACAAAGCAACCATATTTTGTTTGATAACATTTCTTATAAAAACGGCGCCAATGTATTGTTTAGGGTGAGTGGCGAACGGGTTAAAAAGATTGATATTATTAATACTGATATGGCGGGCGCTAAAGAGAAACTAACAGCAGAGCTGGGAGCAGATGCCAGTGAAGTAAAATTATAAGTGTAGCAGCCCTGCACAAAAATGTTTAGCAGAGGGAATCAAAATAATAAAAATGAAGAAAGCACTAATGGCATTATTGGTTTTTATTGCAGTAGCTGCCACGGCTCAGCAAAACCTGAGCGAACGCATGGCCGCTACCGTAATGAATACCTGGAAGGATTCTTTTGCTTTAAATGGCAATCCTGCGCGCTGGTCGTACGATTTGGGGGTGATACTGAAAGGCTTTGAGGGAGTATGGCTACATACCGGCGATGCACGGTATTATAACTATATACAGAAAATGATGGACGTTTATATTAAAGACGATGGCAGTATCCACGACTATAAACCGTCTGAGTATAACATTGATTACATAAATAATGGCAAACTGGCTTTATTGCTTTACAAAGTAACCGGCAAGGAAAAATATTTAAAAGCAGCCAGCCAGTTGCGTGATCAGTTGCGCACACAGCCCCGTACAAATGATGGTGGCTTCTGGCACAAAAAAATTTATACCAACCAGATGTGGCTGGATGGTTTGTATATGGGCGAGCCGTTTTATGCTGAGTATGCAGCACTGGCGCATGAAGACAGCGCCTTTACTGATATTGCCAACCAGTTTATATTAATGGAAAAACATGCAAGGGATGCTGCAACGGGTTTATTATACCATGCATGGGATGAAAGCAAACAGCAGCAATGGGCTAACAAAGTAACCGGTCGTTCACCACATGTTTGGGCCCGCGCCATGGGTTGGTATGGAGTGGCATTGGTTGATGCGCTTGACTGGTTTCCCGAAAATCATCCTAAAAGAAAAGAGTTGGTAGCCATACTTAACCGTTTTGCAACCGCGGTAGAAAAAGTACAGGATAAAAATTCGGGACTTTGGTACGATATCATTGATTTACCCACCCGCAAAGGCAATTATCTGGAAGCTTCTGCGGCTTCCATGTTTGTTTTTGCCATTGCCAAAGGGGTAAGAATGGGTTACCTGCCGGCAACGAAAATAGACATCGCCAAAAAAGGATACAATGGAATTGTGCATCAGTTCATCAAAGAAGAGAATGGCCAAACTAATTTATACGGTACAGTAAAGGTTTCGGGTCTGGGTGGTAATCCATACCGCGATGGCAGTTTTGAATATTATATGAGTGAACCGGTTATTATGAACGATCCAAAAGGAGTGGGTGCGTTTATACTCGCCAGCAATGAAATGGAAATGCTGCCATCTCAATCCGTTGGCAAGGGGAAGAAGGTATTACTGGATTATTATTTCAACAATGAATTCAAAAAAGGCCTGTTCGGTCAAATGGAACGCTTTCATTATAACTGGGAAGACCGGGCCAACAGCGGCTATTCAATGCTGGGTGATATCTTCAGACAATACGGTGCAAAAACAGCCAGCCTGGCAACTGCACCATCAGCAGCTTTGCTGAAAAATGCATCTGTATATATTATTGTTGATCCGGATACTGATAAAGAAAGCGCCAAACCAAATTATGTGCAGCCCGGAGACGCACAGGTAATATATGATTGGGTAAAAGCAGGCGGGGTATTGCTCTTAATGACCAATGATTCAGGAAATGCAGAGTTTACTCATTTTAACCAGATACCAGAAAAATTTGGAATGCATTTTAATGAAAACAGCATTAATCATGTTACCGGTAACCAATACGAAATGGGCGCTTTGAGTATACAGTCAGACGATACTATTTTTAAAAACGCAAAAAAGGTTTATATCAAAGAGCTCGCTACCCTTGCAGTAAAAGAACCTGCTAAAGCGCATTATAAAAATGCAGCGGGCGATGTGATTATAGCCACGGCTAAAATTGGAAAGGGTACTGTGTTTGCTGTGGGCGATCCCTGGTTTTATAATGAATACCTGGATGGCAGAAAACTGCCTGCCGACTTTGATAATTATAAGGCAGCGGCAGATCTGGTACAGTGGCTGCTAAAACAATCCAGTATAAATAATAAATAGCAAAGGATGCCTCAAAAACAATGAAGATATTTATCTTGTTGACCCATATTGTACTATTACCTGGAGGAATAAATTGAGACTATGGTTTTATCGAAACAAACGTTAGCTAAAATAACAAAAACAGCAGGGCTTGATTTGCCCGGCGGGGACATTTTTTCTTTGCCAGAAAAAGTATTGCAGTTTGGCACAGGCGTGTTGCTGCGCGGTTTGCCCGATTATTTTATAGATAAGGCAAACAAGCAGGGGATATTCAATGGCAGGATTGTAATTGTAAAATCGACCAGCCAGGGTGATACAGATATTTTCAGCAAACAGGATAACCTTTTTACACAATGTGTACGTGGTATTGAGAAAGGCCAGCGTGTGGATGAAGCCATTGTTAATGCCGCTGTTAGCCGCGTGCTCTCCGCCTCGGAGCAATGGAATGAAGTGCTGGCTTGTGCAGCCAATCCGGACATGCAGATTATTATCTCCAACACTACTGAGGTAGGTATTGTACTGCTGGATAGCGATAATGTACATGCTGCACCCCCTGTTTCTTTCCCGGGTAAGTTACTGGCTTTTTTACTGGAGCGGTATAAAAAATTTAACGGCAGTCAGGAAAGCGGTATGGTCATTATTCCCACCGAACTCATTACTGAGAATGGTACAAAACTGAAAAATATTGTAATTGAACTGGCAAAGCAAAACAAACTTGACAACGCGTTTATTGAATGGATACAATTGGCCAATGATTTTTGCAATTCACTTGTTGACAGGATTGTGCCCGGTAAATTGCCGGGCGATGACAAAGCTGCCACAGAAAGCAGGCTGGGATTTAAAGATGATTTGATGATAATGTCGGAAGTCTACCGGTTATGGGCAATCGAAACTTCAGTGGGGAAAACAAAAGATGTTTTGTCTTTCAGCAAAGCAGATGCCGGTGTGGTGATTGCGGGTGATATCGATAAATTCCGGGAGCTTAAACTGCGGCTGTTGAATGGCTCGCACACATTTACCTGCGCATTGGCCGTACAAATGGGTTTTACCACCGTAAAACAGGCGATGGAAAATGACTTATTCTTCCATTTTATCAGCGGGCTGATGCAGGAAGAAATAGTTCCCGCTATTATAAGCGATAAAGTTACTGAACAGGATGGACGCCAGTTTGCCGCACAGGTACTGGACCGGTATAAAAATCCTTTTATTGAACATCATTGGCTGAGTATCTCTTTGCAATACAGCTCAAAAATGAAAATGCGCAATGTGCCCTTATTGCAGCAGTATTACGAAAAGAAAGGAGAAGTGCCGCAGCATATGGCATTGGGATTTGCCGCTTATCTTTTGTTTATGAAGTCAGAAAAAAATAACGATAAATCATATACAGACAATGCTGGTGGCAAGCCATATACCATTAATGACGACGGGGCCGCGGAACTGCATGACTTGTGGCGTATAGACAATACCAATAACTTTGTGCGAAACGTGCTGGAGCGCACCAGTTTATGGGACGTAAACCTTGATAAATTGCCCGGCCTTGAAACTGCTATAGTGGCTGCCATTGAAACCATTCAGCAACAGGGCGTGACCACGGCAGTAAAACAAATACAGGCGGGCCAAAAAATATAAAGCTGGTAGTTTTTATGAAAAGAAATGTTTTAAAAGTTCACCCGAAAGATAATGTGCTGGTTGCATTGCAAAACCTTACAAAGGGCCAGGCGGTGAGCTATGAAGGATCTGATTATGTATTGCAGGACAATATCGGCGCAAAACATAAATTTTTTGAGCACGACATGAATACTGGCGACGAAATAATCATGTACGGAGTATTGGTGGGCAAAGCACAGCATGCTATACCCAAAGGCGGGTTAATGACTACTGAGAATACCCGGCATGCATCGGACCCGTTTATGTACAAACCTTTTCATTATCAATGGCAGGCTCCGGATGTCTCTAAATTTAAGAACCGCAGCTTTAATGGTTATGTAAGAAAAGATGGCCGCGTAGGTACCGCCAATTACTGGTTGTTTATACCCACTGTTTTTTGCGAGAACCGCAACCTGGATGTAATACGCGAGGCCTTGCATAATGAGCTGGGCTATGCGGTTACACAAAAATATAAATCATACACGCATCATCTTGCAGAAGCATACAAAAATGGAGAGGATATTGATTCGGTCGACCTGTCCGGGGCAACAGCAAGTGGCAGATCCGCCCGGCTTTTTAAGAATGTGGATGGCATCAAATTTTTAAATCACCAGGGCGGATGTGGCGGTACAAGGCAGGATGCCGGTGTGTTGGGTAAACTACTGGCGGCTTATGCAGACCATCCCAATGTAGCAGGGGTTACGGTACTTAGCCTGGGGTGTCAGAACCTGCAGACACAAACATTGCTGGATGAAATAAGACAACGCAATCCCTCATTTGACAAGCCCCTGTATGTTTTTGAACAGCAGCAATCGCAAAGCGAAGAACAATTAATTGGAGAAGCCATTCGCAAGACATTTACCGGGCTCATAGAAATAAACAAAATTGAAAGAACACCTGCATCGCTGGATAAGCTGGTGATTGGCGTAAAATGTGGTGGCAGCGATGGTTTCAGCGGCATCAGCGCCAACCCCGCTGTTGGCTATACATCTGATTTGGTAGTAGCGCTGGGAGGGAAAATATTACTGGCAGAATTTCCGGAATTGTGCGGCGCAGAACAACAACTGATTGATCGCACCAGGAATGAAGCCGCTGCCAAAAAGTTTATTCACTTAATGACCGCCTATAACAATGAAGCCCACAAAGCAGGATCAGGTTTCCATATGAACCCTTCGCCCGGCAATATAAAGGACGGTTTGATAACGGACGCCATAAAAAGCACCGGTGCAGCAAAAAAAGGTGGTACGTCACCGGTAGAAGATGTGCTTGATTATACAGAGCCCGCCGTAAAAAGTGGGTTAAACCTGGTGTGTACGCCCGGCAATGATGTAGAAGCCACTACTGGTAAAGCCGCCAGCGGGGCAACCCTTATTTTATTTACAACCGGTTTGGGCACGCCTACTGGTAACCCGGTTTGCCCTACTATAAAAGTGGCCACTAATAATGCACTTACCAAACGAATGGGCGATATAATTGATATCAATACTGGGGCCATCATAGAAGGAGATAAAACAATTGAGGAAATGGGTGAAGAGATACTTGAATATTGTATTAAAGCTGCAAGCGGGGAAATTATTCCAAAAGCAGTATTGCTGAACCAGGACGATTTTATTCCGTGGAAAAGAGGCGTCAGTTTATAAGGCCGGGTAATTTAGCGAAAGGTGAAGGGTTGAAGCAGAAGGCATAAGGCTTACGAGGGGAAAACCTATCACCCAATTGCAACCTGCTGAAAGATTGAGTTTTTTAAGACTTAATTACTCAACAGTCCGAATGGTTGGCGGTAAGACAGCCCGTGGTTGCGAATGTGTCACGGTTCACAATGGCCAATTCACAATAATATTTGATCACTGACATAAAGCCGAAATATGAAATCCTTCTTAGACGAAAATTTTTTGCTGCAGAGCAAGGCAGCAGAAGAGCTATATCATGGTTATGCAAAAGACATGCCCATCATAGATTATCATTGTCATTTGCCACAACAGCAAATAGCAGCAGACAAACAGTTTGAGAATATTACACAAGCCTGGTTATACGGCGATCATTATAAATGGCGGGCCATGCGCACCAACGGCACAGAAGAAGCGTATTGCACCGGCAATAAAAGTGATTATGAAAAATTTGAACAATGGGCCGCTACCGTTCCATATACATTGCGCAACCCTTTGTACCACTGGACGCATCTTGAGCTGCAGCGGTATTTTGGTGTAAAAGAGATATTAAATCCACGATCAGCAAAGAAAATCTATGATCATTGTTCGGCACAATTGCAGACAAAAGAATTTAGTGTGCGCAACCTGTTGCTAAAAATGAATGTAGCTACTGTTTGTACCACAGATGATCCGCTTGATTCACTGGAATATCACTTGCAATTAAAAGCAGAAGGTTTTAAGATACCGGTACTGCCCGCTTTCAGGCCAGACAATGCCATGAATGTAGATGACCCTGTTAAGTTCAACGCATATATAAAAAGGCTGGAAACAGTGACCAATGTATCTGTATCCAACTTTAATGATTATTTATTTGCACTTGAAAACCGCCATGATTTTTTTGCATCGGCAGGTTGCTGCGTATCGGATCATGGACTGGAAGAGATATGGGCAGAAGAATTTACCGGTTCAGAAGTGGAGACTATTTTTAATAAAATACATTCCGGCAAAGCGTTGAATGACCTGGAACGCCGGAAATTTAAATCAGCTATGCTGGTGCATTTTGCGGAATGGGATTGGGAGAAAGGCTGGGTACAACAATACCACCTCGGCGCACTGCGCAATAACAACACAAGAATGCTGCAGCAACTTGGCCCCGATACCGGCTGGGATTCTATCGGCGACTACTCGCAGGGCAGACCATTGGCAAAATTCTTGAACCGTCTTGACACAGAGGATAAACTGGCAAAGACAATTATTTACAATTTGAATCCATCAGACAATGCATTAATGGCCTCCATGATTGGTAATTTCAATGATGGGTCAACACCTGGTAAAATTCAATTTGGATCAGGCTGGTGGTTTATGGATCAGAAAGATGGTATGACACAGCAAATGAATGCGCTTTCAAACATGGGTCTCATCAGCCGTTTTGTAGGGATGCTGACCGATTCAAGAAGTTTTCTTTCTTTTCCAAGGCATGAATATTTCAGACGTATAATATGTAATTTGTTTGGTGAAGAAATTGATAAAGGCGAATTGCCCGGGGATATAGAATGGACAGGAAGCATCATCAGGGATATTTGCTATAACAATGCCCGGCAATATTTTAATTTTCAACCGGCCAAATCATTGGCAGGTGTAGCATAAACATTTCAAACATAAAATGGACTTATTTAATCTTTCTGGAAAAATAGCGCTGGTTACAGGTTGCACAAAAGGTATTGGAAAGGCTATGGCAGTTGGACTGGCCGAAGCAGGTGCAGACATTATTGGTGTATCCGGCTCGCTTGCGCTGCAGGACAGTGAAGTGGAAAAAGAAGTAAAAGCTACGGGTAGAAAGTTTAAGGCTTACCAGGCAGATTTATCTGATCGTGCAGCATTGTATGCATTTGTGAGTAAGCTGAATAAAGAAAACCCGGTAATAGATATTTTAATAAACAACGCCGGCTCCATTATGCGAATGCCGGCAGCAGAACACCCGGATGAATACTGGGATAAAGTGCTTGCTATAAATCTTGACGCACCGTTTATTCTGGCCCGCGAAATGGGTAAACAGATGATTGCAAGGGGAAGCGGCAAAATTATTTTTACCTGTTCCTTATTAAGTTTCCAGGGTGGTATCAATGTGCCTGGTTATGCAGCCAGCAAAGGGGCTTTGGCCAGCCTCGTAAAAGCGCTTGCCAATGAATGGGCCGGCAAAGGTGTAAATGTAAATGGCATTGCACCGGGTTATATTGCTACAGACAATACCGAAGCATTGCGCAATGATGAGGAGCGAAGCAAATCTATTTTAAGCAGGATACCGGCAAACCGCTGGGGACAACCGGAAGATTTCAAAGGGGCCACTATATTTTTGTCCAGCAAAGCGGGTGAATATGTACACGGTACTATTCTTACGGTTGACGGAGGATGGATGGGACGATAAAGTTAAAAGGCAAAAGTTAAAAGGCTTTTGAGTGGCGGATTGGTGTAGCGATAAACTTTGCCCCGATATTTAGAATGATAAGGGATGAACTATTTACAATGAGCTGCACACAACTATAACGTTTAAGTATATTATTAAAATGGCAAGGGGCAATTATGGTAGGTTTATACCAAAACAAGCGTTAAAAAATTAAAGGAACTTAATCGCCTATACCTAAACCTCACCCACAGTACGAAAAAAATTGAATCAGAAACAATGGAAATACGTTTTCAGCATAGCCCAAAAGAAACCAGCCAGATGGATACGCAACAACTGCGTACAAATTTTTTAGTAGAAGGCCTGATGCAGCCCGGCATTATTAAATTGGTATATTCTCATTACGACAGAATGATTGTGGGCGGCGCTGTACCAGCATCAGCCCCGCTTAGCCTGCCCAATGAAGGGGAATTAAAAGCCAATTACTTTCTGGAACGGCGTGAACTGGGAATTATCAATGTTGGCGGAAAAGGCACTGTGACTGCAGATGGAACAAATTATGAAATAGATAAACTGGAATGTGTGTACCTTGGCAAAGGCACTAAAGACGTAAGTTTAAGCAGCCTTAACGAAAAAGATCCTGCTTATTTTTATTTGTTATCAGTGCCGGCTCATCATACGTATCCCAATGTAAAAATGACCAAACAACAGGCAGCTCCTGTGCAATTGGGAGAAGCGGCTACTTCCAATAAAAGATCTTTGTACAAGTATATTCACAACGATGGCATACAGAGCTGCCAACTGGTAATGGGGCTAACAGTGCTGGAAGAGGGAAACGTTTGGAACTCTGTACCACCGCATACGCATACCCGCAGAATGGAAGCGTATTTTTATTTTGATGTAAATGAAAATCACCGTGTCATGCATTTTATGGGCGAGCCTCAGCAAACCCGGCATGTAGTGATTGCTAACCGGGAAGCAGTTATTTCGCCGCCCTGGAGCATGCATTTTGGTGTAGGTACGGCCAATTACGGTTTTATTTGGGGCATGGCAGGAGAGAACAAGGAATTTTCGGATATGGATGCAGTGGCAATAAAGGAAATCAGGTAATTAAAAATTGAAAAGTCAAAAATCAAAATCGTCGTAACGGCCGCTTCGCGTCTTTTGCTTTCTACTTTCTACTTTTTACTTTTGAATTTTAACTTTCAATTCATTTGATAATAATAAACAAAGAAACAATGTCAAAAAAAGTTGTAACACTGGGAGAAAT
>Ga0157376_10002898_pt1 | contig 11761 bp, 11 predicted proteins | sample M45metaG_FD_121801 | JGI IMG/M metagenome (GOLD analysis project Ga0157376, IMG submission 121801) | Miscanthus rhizosphere microbial communities from Kellogg Biological Station, Michigan, USA - M4-5 metaG | ecosystem: Host-associated > Plants > Roots > Rhizosphere > Soil | place: USA: Michigan... | reverse complement strand
TCCCGCGTCGTTCGGATCGATGACGGCTCCATCGTTGCCGGCGATACGCATGACATAGGCATCGGAGCCGCCATTGTCGTAGAAGTGCCGAACCGAGTAGCCGAGCAAGGAACGTGAATCGAGGCCGCCGTAATTGCGCTCGTAGTCGGCGAAGCCGAACAGGCGCAGCGCCCGGTCGGTCGGGCCGTCCGGCGTCCAGCCAATGAACAAGGCGATCGAGGTTGCAACGCCGGTTATTGCCTGCACACCGCTCGGAAGTTCCTCGATCTCGAGATTTCCCATCGCGGCTACAGTTCGTTTGCGCTTTGACTTGCTACTGCGCGTCTACCTTCTCGGGCGCTGTGGTCGATTGCGTCATGAGCAAGATGAACATAAGCATGAAGTCATCGAGCTCATCATTATTGTTTAGCCTCTGCTGGGTCGTGACGATGACCCTCTGAGTATCTTCTACTGTCTGAAAATTTATCCTCTTGAATGATGTATCATCGAGGGCGGTGAAAATCGCGTCTCTAATGGCCGTTTGATTTTCCGCTTTCAGGTCATGTTGGAGATACCAACGCCAGCGTCGAACCAGCCGTTCATGGTTGCCATCCGCAAAACTGATCATGTCACCAGGCGCAATGGTGACCGCGGTGGGGAGACCGACTTCGAAGCCGCCAGCAACGGCGGTCACAGTGCTAACTTTGGTCCCGCTCGGGACGTTTCCACGTGTGGTGAGATCCGTGACCGTAGCGTTTGGCACAATGAAGTCGGGCTTCTTGGCTTGACCAACAAGGCTGAATTTCAATGTTGAAGTCGACACACCCGTATTGGTAGGAATCATCGTTGCACTCGGGTACAGAATATCATTCCCATCCGCGGGCCAAGTTGCCGTCCCACCTGTTGCGTTCGTTGCATACTGAGCTGTGAACGCGTCCGATATTTGCCATAGGCTGTTGCCTATTTTGAAAGCATTGGAGAGAAGACCAGAGTAGGCGCCTCCCGTACTCTGCGTCTTTCGGAGCACAATTATGCCGTTCGGATCAAAACGATTGTTTAGCCACTTCGCCAGCTTCTGCGTGCCCTTGGTTTGAATGAGTGCGCCCATTGTCTACCTCCTGTTTGAAACTCATTGTCTCGATCAAAGCGTTCATTCTGAAATTGAAGCAAAAGCCTCCATCGCGCAGCCTGGCATCTCCTGGCCGAGTGCTCCCGAGCGCCATATGCAATATCTACAATCCGCCAGCAGATCGGGTTCATCGTCATCGAGCTGGCTCTCAAAAATTCTATGCAATTCGACGAGCTCCCGAGCCGCCCTCAAAGTCGCTCCACGCGCGCGGGGTCCCCAAATTTTCCGCATAGCAATGCTGGCTGCCCAGTAATCCGCCTGACCTTGCCAGGTCATCCAAGGCATCGCGGGATCGTGGGGCAATCCCCCCAAATGATGACCGGTCTCGTGCGCCAGCATCAGCGCCAGGCCGTATTTCGTGATCGTCGGATGCCGCACTAAACCGCCATAGACCCGGACGTAGCGAGCCGATCCAAGACGCCAGGCTTGAGCATTCACGGTCGGAGAATCCCAGATCAGCTCGTAGGTAACCTCGGGGAATTCGCGATGGAATCTGTCAAACAGGTCCGACAACACGCGTCGACGGTGCCGCTGAGCACGTCGGCTGGGAAGCATCTCTTCCGTGGGCCAGTTCAAGAAGCTCATATGGCCAAACTTTGTGCATTTGCATGCCCAAGCTGTCTTTAGCGTAGCGTGTATTATTCTAGTTTACTAGCTGTCGTAGATGGGCTGTTTTAGACTTGCAGGGAGGATATTGCCCGGCGGTCAGCCGGCGATTTGACGGAATTTCATGATCGCGCGGGAGCTTACGACCTGGCAGGAAGATTTGGGCCATATCCATTGACGCGCGACCAATCGCCGCGACGCATTTGAAAGCCACGGGCGTTTTCGGGTTTGCACGGTAGGGATGAACCGTTGTTGCGAGGCGGCATGGAATTGATCTGCAAATAGGTTTATAGATTTGGTGGATTGCCCTCCGCTGCCATTTGAGGGGCCAATGATGCTGTGTTCGCGTTGTGGTTGCTCCAATAAAGCGACCAATGAGTATTGCGAAGGATGCGGGGCGGCTCTCGGAATTGAGTGTAGCGCCTGTCACCACCTCAATGGACCGACGGCACGCTTTTGCGGACGATGCAGTACCGCGCTGAAGCCTGCGGCCTCACAAGCAACCAGTCAGTCGTTGCAACACGTCCTGGCCTCGCTGAACGCCAAGGGCGGAGAGCGCAAGCGGCTGACAATCCTGTTCGCGGACATTCGTAATTCAACGAGCCTCATCGATAGTTTGGGCGATCCCGAAATAGGCATGAAGCGGCTCCAGCCGGTTTTGGACCTCATGAAGGAAGCCGTTGCGCGCTATGAAGGCGTCGTCAACAAGTCGCAAGGCGACGGGGTCATGGCGCTCTTCGGTGCCCCGCAACCGCATGAGGATCACGCCGTCCGTGGCTGCCTCGCGGCTTTGGCAATGCAGGATGGAATCACACGTCTTGGCGATCCGGATTTGCAGATCCGGGTTGGCGTTCATACCGGCGAAGTCGTCGTTCAAACCGTTGAGCATGGAATTTACCAGACCTATGACGCAGCAGGGCCCAACGTGCACCTCGCCAATCGTCTGGAGCAATTGGCGGACGCGGGGGCCATACTCATCTCGAAAGAAACCTACGCGGCTGCCAAACAGTTCATTGAAGTCGAACCGCTAGGCCCACAGCCGATCCGTGGGATGGCGACGCCGGTCGAAATCTTCCGAGTGCGGGGGCTTCAGCATGCGCCGTCAAGCGGGGTCTTTCGCAGCGGAATTCGGCTAAGTCCGCTGACTGGCCGAACCGAAGAGTACACCGCACTTTTGCACGAACTTGAAAATACAATCAGGAGTGAAGGTCATGTAGTGGGCGTGGTGGGAGAAGCCGGCATTGGCAAAAGTCGTCTTTGCTTCGAGTTTGCGGAGAATTGCCGAGGTAAAGGCATTCGCGTCTTTGAGGCGCGTGTACTGGCTCACGGCCGGGCAACGCCGTTTCAGCCGGTGCTGGAGTTGATGCGTGATTATTTCGGGCTTCGCTTCAAGCAGGCTGTAGATGTGTCACGCCGCATCGTCCTCGACCGGTTGGCGATGCTGCCCGTCTCCGAACAGCTACCATCTATCCTGCTGGACTTTTTGGGCCTGGCCGACCCGCAGCAGCCGTCCATCAAACTGGACCCAAAAACGAGGAAGACGCAGCTCCTCGACTTCGTGAGGTTATTGCCGCACTCTCCACTGGAGCCCACTGCGGTTGTCATCATCGAAGATTTGCATTGGATCGACGCCGCAAGCGAAGAGTTCGTCGAAGCTTTGGCCGACGCAGTTGTAGGCACCACAACACTTCTGGTCGTGAATTTCAGGCCGGGATTTACGGCGCCCCTGATGCAGCGATCGCATTATCGACAAATCAACATGCGCCCGCTGTTGCCGGCACAGGCGGCGGTCCTGGTGCAGGACCACTTCGGCAGCGACACCTCCCTGGCGTTGCTGAGCAGGAACATCATAGAGCGGGCGCAGGGAAATCCGTTCTTCCTCGAGGAACTCATCAACGCACTCGTGGGACGTGGAGACTTTGAGGGCGAAAGGCGGTCATACCGCCTGAAAGGCGGCATCGATTCGATTCCTCTCCCCCCGACCGTGCAAGCCGTTCTTGCGGCCCGGATCGACCGTTTGGAGGAGAACGCCAAGAAGGTATTGGAGATTGCCTCCGTCATTGGTCGCGAGATTTCGACATCTGTCCTCGATCGAATCGCGGGCCTGGACCCGGCCGAACTATCGGAAGCCGTTCAACATCTGAGGCAAGCTGAACTGCTCTACGATGTGCCGCCCTTTGAACAGCGGCTTCTCGCATTTCGCCATCCTCTGATCCAGGAGGTTGCCTACCTATCGCTCTTGCACGACCGTCGTCGCGAACTTCACTCGAATGCCGCTCAGGCGATCGAAAGCATCTTCAAGGATCGTATGGAAGAGAGAGCCTCACTGCTGGCCTATCATTTGGAACAGGCCGGCGAGAATCTCAAAGCGGCACAACAGAATATGCGCGCCGCCGTCTGGATCGGGACGAACGATCCAAGTCAGGCACTGAGAAGCTGGAAGAAGGTCCGCGAATTGCTGTCAAATGTGCCTGCATCCCAACCGATAAATCACCTGAGGATGATGGCTGCCGGTCAAATCCTGAACTTTGGTTGGTGGGATGGAATCTCGGCGCAAGATGCACACGTCTACTTCGATGAAGCCAAGCAAATAGCTCTGACCTCAGGCGATTTGAGATCCAATGCACTGATCCAGGCGGCCTATGGCCGGATACTCGCCAATGGCGGTTCGGCCGATGAATATGTGGAGAAGGTGCGAGAAGCCAAATCGATTGCCGATCAGGGTAACGATACAAGCGTTCAAATCACGCTCAAGGCAGTTCTCTGTCACGCTCTGCGGACGTCCGGGAGAATGTCCGAGGCGCTTCAGATGAATATCGAGGCGATGGAGCGGGCGCACGAGATCGGCCAATTCGACCGGCAGACGCTCGGCTTTGACATCGATGTGTGGCTGACCGCGATGCGAGGCCAAACATTGGTGATGCTTGGTCGTGGAGAAGAAGCCCGTCCATTCCTCGATCGCATTCTTCAACTGGAAAGCGCCAATGTGGGCGCTCTCCATCACCTCATTCCGAGCCTGGCGTATGTAGACCTGGCCTGGGCCGAAGGAAATGTGGCACTCGCTCAGGAACACGCCGACCGAGCGTTTTCCATCGCCGTGAATTCAGGGAATTCCTACCTGCGAGTCTACGCCCAGGCCTGTCGGGGACTGTCTCACATTGTCGCCGGAAGGCTCACGTCAGCGATTGAAGATCTGTCCGAAGCCCTCAGATTCGCTCGCTCGCGAAAGGCGGGCCTCGAAAATGAGCCTCGTATTCTGGCTGACCTCGCAAATGTGTACAGAATGGATGGCGACAACGCGAAAGCGTCTTCCACGGTGGAAGAGGCAATAAAAGTTGCGACGGAGCGTCACGCCCGTGTGCCTGAATGCCTGGCCCGCATTGTCCGCGCCCAATTGCTGCTGCGAGCGACCGGCGATGATGAAAAAGCCGAGGGAGCCAGGGAACTGGCGCGGGCGAAGGCGTTGATGCAGGAGACAGGGGCTGCATTATTTGAGCCATTCATCAACGGCAACATGCCGCACGATAGCAGTCGGCAGGTATCAAGCAGCGCAATTTGACTTCCCCGGATGGAAAATGTGGTTTACGCGGCCATAGCTCGCGGCCACAGCCCGCCTTCGCCACGGGGCTTCGGCGCGGCATCCTTCTCTTGCTTCGCGAGCGAAGGATGGTAGGCACGACAGGGATCGAACCTGTGACCCCTACCATGTCAAGGTTTGCCCCGTCGGCGCATCTCCTTGATTTCGGATCGCTTTCGCTCCACCTCGTAATCTCTCGCCAAGCCAGTTTTCCACGTTTTTTCCGTCCTTCGTGGAAGCTTCGTGGAAAGGCCTTCGTCGGCATGGGGAGGCGCCCGTGAGCGATCGCGCGTCCGCCACCATTGGAGGTCGACTGGTCGAACGTGAGAGGCGATTTGGCATTCAAGCCTCGCCGATCTCAGGGCCCGAATCGATCCCTACTCCGTAGTAATCAGCCCAGCCCGCCGATCTGAATTTCAGAGTAAGCTCGCCTGCCCGCTGGAAGGCCTTTGCCGTATCACTCGCCGTGAGGGCCACGGTAGTGGTTATGTCTGAAAGGCTTCCACCCGCCGCGGCCGCAAGCACCGCTGAAATCATCGTGGGTTCATCCGGTGCTTCCGCTATGATTAGCCAATCGTAGGGTCCCAAAGTCAGATACCAACTGATCAGTCGAGCACCGGCGGCGGCGAACAACTCCGCGACCGCCTCGGAACGGTCCTCCGGCTTCGCAGTCATCCCCTTGATGGCCGCTGCGGTGTAACGACCTTGAGAAATGTAAATCGTCATGCTGGCCTCCTCTGCATTCGCTAGTAGTCCATTCTCCGAAGTAACGTCGTGTCGCGGTGATGTTCGCATTAACATTGCAATCGAATGTCCGAAATGGGGTCATTTGCCGACTTCGGCCATCGTCACCTCGAGGTCCGTCTTACCGCCGCAAGTCGACATCGTCAGCTTGGTCACTCATGTCGGCTAAGCGCCACAAGCGGCCGATCAGAGCCGGCCGCTTGCGTGAGATCAAAGATCAAGACGGTTTTGAAGCTATGGTCTTCGGCTCGCTATAGAGCAACGCGGAGGGCGGATAGCGGAGGAACTGTCATGCCTACGCCGCCATCGGCGTCCGGGGAATATCGTGGAAGTTCGGCGGCCCGACTTTGCAAGGGGAAGTGTTTCAATTCGGAGATAATTTCATCAATGATGACATCACTGATTTACGACAGTTCAAGACGGGCGACCCGCCTCGATCGTGTTAGTGACAGGCAGCATCTGCAGGGAGAACACCTATGAACAATTTAGAGGATAAACCGCCTCCCGCGGTTGGGGCCTATTGGATCAAGGAGGAAGATTATCCGACGTTGCTGAAAATCTTCGACGATGGCGACAAGATGCCACCGAGCTGGAAAGAGTGGCTGAAGATGGCCGAGGAAATGGAGCAGGGGCTCAAGGCCTATGGACACGTCGTGCTGCGTGTTTACATCGACCCCACCACATTCCCGGACTGGTGCGCCGCCCATGGCACAAGCCCGGGCAGCGCCGGACGCAGAAAGTTCGTCGCGGCGGCGGTAACCGAGAGATATGGCCAACAGACCTGAGCAGCCGCTTCGCGCCAGAAGCGGACGCTCGAGGCAGGCCGAATTTTGATCCCATAGCGGACCTTGCGAAAGGTCATTGAAATCTTACCCGAGACTTCCGGCGAAGCGCTCCGCTAGTCGGTTGCGCGAAATGCCTCAACTACGAAAACGAAGACACGCGTTTTGGCTGGTAACAACGTGCGCGTGGCGTAATAGATCGAGATCGGTCCGGCGTCGGAATACCATTGCGGGATTAGCCGCAGAGGCGTGCCAGTTCCAGATGCGGCAACGCTTGAGGTACGGCGATCAGCGCCACTTCGCTCCGGGGGTTTTGTTTCGAAGATTAGCGAGATCGCGCTTCGGTTCAACGAGGCGTCGCTGCGGGTCAATCCATCATCAAATCATACTCGCGTCGCAATATGCTTTGGACGTGGATTGCGGCGCGGGCCGCAGTATTGGCATCTGCAGCGCCCGCGGACAACACACACAGCGACCAGTTATTCTTAGCTCGCTTATCTGTAACGCGGTTGATGGCGACTTCTTGAACGTTATGACAGCCGTCTTGCTTTCGGATTTCTGCTAACGCTCGCCCCCGCAAATCTGGCATCGAAAGTAGGATCTTTGTCATATAGATCGCGGTCTTACTTTGAAGCGGTGGTGATCTTGTGCTCCAAGTGCCCAGTTTCATAATCGCGGCGGAGTTGGCTCAGCGACGTCTCGTTCAATTGGAGCAAGACCTCACTTAGCTTTTCTGTTTCGGGATAGCCGGCTGCGAAATTCTGCCCGTAGATCTTTCGCAACGTGCGGATGAGAATGTTTCCGTGTTTCGCACTGATTTCGCCATCACTTTTGCGGTGGCGATTGTCGAGCCCTGCCTTATTCATGCTGCTGCTCTCCGTGGCCAGAAGCCGGCAGCGTCCTCCCGTCACACCTAAATTGCAACAACTGAGCTCTTTTGGAACTATGGATGGCTGGCAACCCTCGACCCTGTTTAATAAGGAAGGAAACCGCGGATTGCTGACCCCGGGAGAGACGCTCGGGCCTTGTCGCCAGCAACAATGTCGCGAATGTCGGGGTAGCCATGTTGCTTACCGCCGGGCGCTTTCTCGTCTTCGGCGACCACGGGCACACCTACCTCTTATTGAGTTCAAGATAAGCGGCCCACACGGCGCTGGCCAATACCTGTGACGGGCGATGGGCGCATGTTTTCTTGACTTCGACCATTACCTCTGCCGTGTCGACTTTCGTCTCTGTTTGTCCGCTCGCTGCGGCAACATAATTGAGTCCTGTCCAGAATCCATAAATCCAGATTGTTCCCTCCAATCGAAGTGCCTGGGTAGACTGCCAGTGAGCGCAGCTCATGCCCCCTATTCCCATCATGTCGACAGAAACTCGGGCCTCCTGCGCCGAGGAAAGGCAGACTGGAGCGGCGCAAACTAGCGCCGCTAATAAAACTGGTTTGACCATTGGCCATGATTGATGCTTAGCGATTGCAGTTTGCTCGTTCGGCTCGGATTCCGTGTCAAATGCGGCGTCCGCAGTCGGTATGGTGGACCGTTTTCCCATGATGCTCTCTTTCGAGGACGGCTCAGTGGGCCGCCCTAGGGCCTTTGAGCGGGCTCATACGGGCTTTCGGTCTGGACGGTTGACCAGCTCGAATGTGGCAACGTGGGTGCTTGCCACCCAAGACTCTAACGTAGCCCCGCAGAGTTTACAGGATGCGTGACCGGTGTGCGGTACTAAGAACTTTGTGTCGGTGCGTTTGTACTCAGCACCGCAATCGCATTGGACGATTGTCGCCATTTTCGGAATATGCGCCTTAGGTGAGCCGGTGCAAGCCGGATCGTTCGCAATCAAAAGTGGCCCGCCGTCCGGAAGGGGGTGCTCAAACATCGACCGAGCGGCAAGCTGCTGACTCCGTTCAGGATGCATATTGGCCTCCCGATGAGGCCAACTTATGTCGATGGCAACGACGTGGATGCGCACGAAAAACGGAACCATGGCCAGATGAAATCAAGCACGGCATCAAGGACGCGATTTCATTTTAGTGTGGTCATTGTGTCACAACTGCCGATACGGACGTCCCGACTGCACGGCAATGCCGTCGGACGGCCGAGGCTTGGTTGCGCTGATTTGCGCCTGCTCTACTATGCTCCGCCTTGGCTCATACTGGCCCGCAGACTACAGGATCACCCCATGCCGACCACGGCCTTGGCCCCCCTGGACGAAACCATTACGATCGCCGACCTCACCCGCGATCCCTACCCGATCTACCGGCGCCTGCGGCACGAAGCACCCGTATTGCGGGTCAAATCCGTAGGCCGCACCTTCCTTACCAAGGCTGCTGACACCAAATACGTAAAGGACAACGCGGCTCTGTTCAGTTCCGACGATCCGAACACGCCGATGAAGCGCGCCTTTCTCGCGCGTACACTGATGCGCAAGGACCACGACGAGCACCGGACCGAGCGCATGGCCATGATGCCTGCCCTGATGCCGAAAACGATCGAATCCGTCTGGGCACCGCTGTATGCGAAACTGGCCGCAGTGTATCTTGATCGCCTGCCTCGGGGAGAGGTGGTCGATCTCTTTCCCGCTCTCGCCGGACCACTTGCGGCGCGCATTTTGGCGCATGCGATGGGTGTTCCGGACGCGAGCGACGAAGACATGCAGCGATGGTCGCAGACGCTGATCGACGGCGCCGGCAATTTCGGCTGGACGCCGGGGCCTTTCGAGGCCACCGACATCGCCAATGCGGAGATGGACAAATGTATCCGTGCCAACAGCGAACGGTTGCGGGCCGAGCCAGATTCCTCGGCACTCTCCTTCATGGTGAACGCGAAGCATCCGATTCCGGAAAGCCAGATCATCGCCAACGTCAAGATAGCGATCGGCGGTGGCATCAACGAGCCGCGCGACGCCCTGCTAACGATTCTTTACGGCCTGTTCACCAACCCGGATCAGCTCGAAGCTGTGCGCGCAGGCGGCAAATGGCGCGCCGCCTTTGAGGAAGGGGTGCGGTGGGTGGCGCCGATCCAGGCGAGCTCACGATTCGTTATGGAGGACACGGAGATTCGTGGCTGCTTCATTTCGAAAGGCGACACCGTGATGACGATCCAGGCGTCGGCCAATCGGGACGAGGACGCCTTTGAAGATGGTGAGAACTACAACGCGCTGCGGGAGTCCAATCCTCACCAAGCGTTTGGCAACGGCCCGCATCATTGCGCTGGCGCGCACCTGTCGCGGCGAACCGTTGGCGTCATCCTGCTCCCCATGCTGTTCGAACGTTTCCCTAACATGACCCTGCCTGATCCCGCGAGTGTGCGCTGGCACGGTTTCGGTTTCCGTGGCCCGCTCAATCTGCCGGTTCTCCTGCAATAGAAACGGCACGAGGGAGGATTCTTTCTTTTACCTGACCCGCTGCCGTAGATCGTACGCAATTCACTTAAGCAGCCTGTCGGCCAGTCACTCTCGCCGGTCCAGACCAAGCGCAAGCTGACGAGGCGTCGAGTTGCCGCCTATTGGCAGACATTGTTGCAGGAGTCGAAAACAGTTGCTCCAAACATCTCACAGAGTGGGTTTTTAGCCATTCTTGCCACTGCGTCGCTTTTCAAAACAGCTAGAAAGGCCGTGGCAGATTTTATGATCCCGCACGTCGTAGCGCGCAAGACGCATCAGCTGCTTCGGGAAAACTCCTTCGTCACCCCAAAAAGAGTTTTGCAACAATCTCGACACCAGGCCGACGTCAGTGTGTCGCTGAATGTCCGCTTTGCGCCGGCCATCCCCGAATAGTCTACTTTCGACGTCATGCACTCGCGTGAAGGTCCGAGTGTTTCAGAGCCTTTTGTTACCCGGCCGACACTCCGCTCGCGTCTGTTGCAGTTCTCTCCGTCCGATGCGGCAGCGTCCATTCCGGCCGAATGAAGTGACAGGTGTAGCCGTCGGGATATTTTTCGAGATAATCCTGATGCTCGGGCTCGGCCTCCCAGAACGGTCCAGCAGGGGCCACCTCCGTGACAACCTTGCCCGGCCAAAGGCCAGAAGCATCGACATCGGCGATGGTATCTTCCGCGGTCCGCTTCTGCGCGTCGCTGGTATAGAAGATGGCCGACCGATAGCTCGCGCCCCGGTCGTTGCCCTGGCGGTTCAGCGTCGAGGGATCATGGATCTGGAAAAAGAACTCCAGCAGCTTGCGATAGCTGATGCTCTGCGGATCGAAGGTGATCTCAATGGCCTCGGCGTGATTGCCATGGTTGCGATACGTCGCGTTTGGCACCTCGCCGCCGGTATAGCCCACCCTGGTCGAAATCACGCCGGGATAACGGCCCAGCAGATCCTGCACACCCCAGAAGCAGCCGCCGGCAAGGATTGCCCGTTCCGTCGAAATTGTCATGCCTGCTCTCCCTCGTTCGCTGCGGTTGTGTTCCTGAGTTCTATCAGGAACGCATAATGTGGCCGGACGATGCAAAGGCGGAGATATCAATGAAATCTGATTTCCCCGAGATCTGCCTCGAACACGGTGAAGTCCGTCGGGGATGTTGCTACGCTGAGGTTGGCAACGTTTCACTGGAACCGTCGTCCACCGCTCCAGACGGCACCGTGATTTGCGCTAGGCCCAACGCGGAGCAGCGTACCAAACCCAGATAGCGAGGCAGGCCATGGTGAAACCATTTCCGTCGAAGACTCACATCGGTAATCACATGCTGCATCCAGAAACGCTGATGCTGAACTACGGCTACGATCCGCAACTATCGGAGGGAGCCGTCAAACCACCGGTCTTCCTGACGTCGACCTTCGTCTTCAAGACCGCTGAAGACGGAAAGGACTTCTTCGATTTCGTTTCTGGCCGGCGTGAGCCCCCGGAGGGGATGGGGGCGGGTCTGGTTTATTCGAGGTTCAATCACCCCAACAGCGAGATCGACGAGGACAGGCTCTCTGTCTACGAGCGCACCGAGAATTGCG
>Ga0157376_10002897_pt1 | contig 11763 bp, 10 predicted proteins | sample M45metaG_FD_121801 | JGI IMG/M metagenome (GOLD analysis project Ga0157376, IMG submission 121801) | Miscanthus rhizosphere microbial communities from Kellogg Biological Station, Michigan, USA - M4-5 metaG | ecosystem: Host-associated > Plants > Roots > Rhizosphere > Soil | place: USA: Michigan... | reverse complement strand
TGGTAGCCCCGGAGCTTCTGGCTGCCATCGCGCAAGTCGAGAGTTCGGGCAATCCTATTGCAAGGACCTACTGGAAATGGCGACTGAGCTGGCGCCCCTTCGAGTTGTATCGTCCGGCCTCCAGTGCACTCGGCATGTATCAAATAACGGATGCCAAATATGCGCAGACCAAACGGCAATGCCTCTCTGATCCAGACGGCGGCGATGGCGATTTCGTCTATGGACCTGGCTTGTGCTGGATCGATGGTGTGTATACCCGTGTCGTACCAAGCCAGGCCGTAGAACTCGCGGCAACATTGCTGGATCGGGATGTCGCTACGGCACTCAAACGTCAGCGTATAAAGTCCGCCACACTGCAACACAAGCAGGACCTCGCCGCAGTGATTCACCTTTGCGGCGCGGGTGCTGGCGAAGCGTACGCCCGGCGTGGCTTCCGGCTGAGTCCGGGACAGCGCTGCGGCGATCACGACGTGCGCGTCTACCTCCAGCGCGTCAATGGCATGAAGCGTTTGTTTGTCCAGCTCGCGCGGAATTCCTGACCCTATTGCGTCAGAGGCTGGGCGTAGCGATCTACTCGTCGAGCGCGTGAAGCACTCGACCGAAGAATTCGTCGGCGTGGTCGCCATCGATCCACCTTACCACCAGGACCATCTGCCGTTCCGGCTCCATCCATGTAAACGAGCTGCCAGCGCCGACAGCAAAATAGCTTGACTCAGGTACGCGGGGAAATACCGTCCTGGCGTGGTTCAGCCAGATAAGATAGCCGTAGAAAGGCGCGATTGCGCACGGGATGCGCATGCGTTCGATCCATTCCGACGAGATGACCTGCCTGCCATTCGCCCGACCATCTTCCAGGAGCAACTGCCCTACGCGGGCCTGGTCGATGCTGCCGATCGAAATACCACCACCCCAATGACTGCCACCCGGGACCGATTGAACCTTGCGCCCGTCGAGTTCGATCCAGGCGTTGTCATAGCCCACCCAACTCCAGCGGTTGCTTGCACCGATCGGCTGCATAACGGTGTCTCGAAATACCTCTGGCAGCGGGCGTCCGAATAGGTGCAGCAGGGCTAGCGACAACTGGTTGATACGGACATCGTTGTATTCCCAGTATGTGCCCGGAGTCCGAAGCGGCCTGGGATCGCCTTTTTTCCCGGTCGCATGGACTTGTTGAAACTGCACGATCCGGTAGCGGTCGACTTGATCGGGCACGCCGAAACACTCACCTTCCCACTCGCTGGTCTGCTGCAGCAGATGCTTCCACGTGACCTGCGCGTTGTGACCGGCGTCGAAGCCGATGCCGTGGATCCGAGCGCCGACGGGCTCATCCACATCGGGCAGTAAGCCTTGATCGTGGGCAACGCCAGCCAACAGTGCGAGATACGTCTTGGCAACGCTGAAAGTCAGATCGGTTCGCTCTGGTTCACCCCAGGAGATCAGCGTTTGACCTTTCACGACTATAGTGCCGGAAACAGGTCCGCGAGGATGCACTGGACCCAGCAGGCGATTCCATGGCGCCGGGTCCTGGTGATGAATGCCCCAGGAGTCGCCGATTTCGCGACTCCAGGAAGTCTCGTGATCGATAGCGAATTGCACGGCTTGATCGATCGATTTCTGTCTCATTGGAGCAAGTTCAAATGCGGGCGGAGGATAGTTGCCCCAAACGGGAAGTGAATTCCGTTTCGTTTCGGCGAAGTTGCCGGCATACTTCCCTGGTCTTGCGGTCAGCCAACTCTGCAAGGCACACAGTCGTGGTCGTGATCATCAAAGACATCGAAAAAACGTGGAATACTCTTGCCAAGTGCACCCGGGCGCTAGCGCTCGTGGCAGTGCTCGAGCCGGCGGCCGCGTTGGAACAATTCGACCAAGCCATTTCGGACGCGAGCTTAACCGATCCGTGGGACCTGGAAAAGGCGGTCGTGCTCTCCCTGCCTGTGACATCGCCCGCCCTCGACGAACCTCACGTTCGGTCGCAGCTTCATGCCACGCTGCGCAAGCTGGAGGAGGAACTTGCAGGGTTTGAATCTCAAGTCCTGACCTTTATCGAACGCCTGATCGGAGATCCCCAGTACCCCTACGTCGCAGCGGAGAACTCCGCGGAGATGTCGGCGCAGATTGCCAGCATCGAGAAGAATTTCGATTCGTTATACACCACTTTGGCCGTCGAGCAACGGGCTGACGCCCGCGCCGCCCAAGCCTCACTCGACGCACTCAGGAGCACCCTGGCGCAGAAGACGCCCTTCGAGCGCGACGTCAGCCGTGCCTTGGGCTCCGGCTCGCGGCAAGAAATCCTTTCCCTCGGGACGCGCTGGTGGATGGCTACGGAACACGCGATTGCGGTAAGAAAAGCCGTTGCCGAGCTGAAGCAACGGCTTGCGCCGTCAACGGCAGTGCAATAGCACCCACGGATCGCAGAGATGCACGCTGGCGCGTTATAGCGTCTTCATGCCAAGACGGTCGAGCAGCGCCCGGTCGTGATTGGCTTCGGGATTCCCAGTAGTCAGCAGGCGATCGCCGTAGAAAATCGAATTGGCACCCGCGAGAAAACACAGCGCCTGAGCCTCGTCGGTCATCTGCGCGCGACCGGCAGACAGTCGGACGAAAGTCGTGGGCATGGTGATACGCGCCGCGGCAATCACGCGTACGAAGTCCAGGATGTCGACCTTGTTCTGTCCGTGCAGAGGCGTACCCTCGACCTGCACTAGTGCGTTGATCGGCACCGACTCCGGATACGGATCCATGTTGGCCAGTTGAGCGAGCAGGCCCGCGCGATCACGCACGCTTTCGCCCATGCCGACGATGCCGCCGCAGCAGACGTGAAGGCCGGCGGTTCGCACGCGCTCGAGGGTTTCGAGGCGGTCCCGATATTCCCGTGTACCGATAATGTCACCATAGAACTCGGGGGAGGTGTCGAGATTGTGGTTGTAGTAGTCGAGACCCGCATGGGCGAGTTGCTCCGCTTGACCTTCCTTGAGCAAACCGAGCGTTGCGCAAGTCTCCAAGCCGAGTTCCCTAACCGCCTTGACCATTTCCAGCACTGCTTCCAACTCGCGCGGCTTCGGTCCGCGCCACGCGGCACCCATGCAGAAGCGTGACGCTCCCGCCGCCTTCGCCGCCTGTGCCGCTACCATGACATCTTCCAACGCCATCAACGGCTGGTCTTCAACCCCAGTGTTGAACCGCCGAGACTGCGGACAATACGCGCAATCCTCCGGGCAGCCGCCAGTCTTGATCGAAAGCAAGGTCGAGAGTTGGACGCGAGTCGGATCGTGGTGTTCGCGGTGCACGGTCTGCGCGCGATGGAGCAACTCCGGCAAGGGTAGCGCGAATAACCCCTCGATTGCCTCCACAGCCCAGCGGACTTTGGAAACGCCCACGGTTGAAACGCCCACGGTTGAAACGGCCACGGTTGAAACGGCCATGGTGGGCGCGGGGCTGGTATCGACGGTGGTATTCATCGGCGGCTCTCCGTTGCGGGCAAGTCAAACACGACGTCACCCGTTTCAATTGCCGCGGATCATACCATTTGACAGATCAGGCGAACTCCATCGATACAAGGGCTGAACTTGCAATGCCAGAATTCAATTATCTGCTATCGATTCGGACCCGCTCGAGATGAAGCGTTGCCTGGATTACTTGACTGCGTCTTTGGCCTTATCCGCCGTCTTGTCCACCGCTTCCTTCGTCTCTTCCTTTGCTTTGTGGCCGGCCTCGACAGCCGAATCTTTCACGTCTCTGGCGGCTTGCTTGACCTTGCCGGCAGCCTCATCAGCGCTATTCTTCGCGGCGTTTCCAGCGTGCTCGGCCGCTTCTTTGGCCGAATCTACCGCTTTTGCGGCGGACTCTTTGGCCTTGTTCATCTCCTCGTCCTTGTTGGAACAACCCGAGAACGCAAGGGCGAATAGTACGACTACGAGTATTCTCAGCATGGCAGTTCTCCACGGAGTCAGCAGGAAAGCGACGCCCTTGAGAAAAGAGCGTGCTATTCGGACAGTGGGCAACAGATGGTTCAGAGTAGATTGCGACGGCCGCAAGCGCAATCGGCCAACTGCTGACTTACGTGTGAGACATCGCTTACATCGGACGCATCAGTGCATACCACCAGGGAACCCGCCATCGATGACCAGCACCTGTCCTGTGACCGACTCGGCGCGACAAAATGTCACCACCTGCTCTGCGATGTCCTGCGCGCTCGCGGTTCTCCCGAGCACTGCTTGCTTGCGCGCTGAGTCTGCCACCGCGTCGGGCAACCGCTGCGCCATACGAGTGCCTTCCACCAGGCCCGGCGCGACACAATTGACTGTGACATCGGGAGCTAACGCAATCGCCATGCAGCGCGTGAGATGGATGAGACCCGCCTTGCTCGCCGCATACGCAATACTGCTTCCCCCCGGATAGATCCCAGCGAGCGAAGCGATATTCACGATCCGACCGGTCCCATGCGCTCGAAGGTATGGTGCAAATGCTCTCGCCAGCAGATACGGACCGCGCAGGTTTGTTTCCAGGACGCGGTCCCAGATATCGGCCGTCAAGTCGTCCAACGCACCGAAGGGGATGCCGATGTTCCAAGCTGCGTTGTTGACGAGGATATCGACCCTTCCGAAATGCGCGAACACCGCACCTGCCGCTGCCTCGATGGAAACCGGATCGCGTTGATCGAGCTGGACGGCGAGGCTGCGCTTTCCCGCGGCTCGAACCGCATCCGTCGTCGCGACTGCGCCTTCCGAGTGACCGATGTACGAGATCGCCACATCTGCCCCCCAAGCAGCCAATGCTCGGGCGATCGCGCCACCTATGTCGCCGGAGCCGCCGGTCACAAAGGCGGTCCTGCCTTTGAGATCCCCTGTGACGCTCATCGCTTTACTGCCAGCTACTGTGCTCACGATGTCAGATGCTTGGCGAGAAACGCCAGGGTGCGGCTACGTGCAAGAGCGGCGCTTTGCGCATCGTACGAGCCACGTTGGTCACAATTGAACCCGTGCCCGGCGGCGTAGAAGTAGTGCGTCTGGTCTTTGTGCGCGGCGGCAAATTCCTGCGCTTTGGTCAGCGGGATGGACTGATCGCTCTCACCCCAGTGAAAGAGCACTGGACATTTCGGCTTCTCTCCAATCAGACCAGGAATACCTCCGCCGTAGTACGGGACAGCGCACGCCAGACCATTGACGTTGCATGCGGCCTTCCAGCTGACCGTTCCGCCCCAACAATAACCGACGATGCCGACTTTGCCCGCGGACACGATATTCCCCATCGCCGCCGACACATCTTTCATCGCGTTGTCCAGTGTGAGCTTTTGGATGATGCCGATTCCACGTTGCACCTCTTCCTGAGAGTAGCCGGTTTCATAGCCAGGCTGAGAGCGATCGAACAGCGCGGGCGCAATGACCAGATACCCATCGGCCGCGTAGCCGTCCGCAACCCCTCGTATGTGGCTGTTCACGCCAAAAATCTCCATCGCAACGATCAAACCGCCCTTCGGCTTGCCGGCGGGCTCAGCGCGATAGGCAGATAGCTTGTGACCATCGGATGCAGTGAGTTGAATCATCTTTCCCATCGGGATCTCCTTTCGTGTGTCCAGCGCATGGCGTATAGCCCCGAGCCGGATTGTAACCCTCAGAACTCCCATTCTCCTCCGAGCAGACGCGGAAGGAGCGGATGGAGAATCCGATAGGTCGCCCCCCACACTTGATAGTGCCCGACCCGGTAGAAAGGCCCTCGCTGGGGTGCGATCCAGGTGGACAGTCGGGCAATGTCTTCACCTCTGGCCTCGAGTCGTGCAAGGTCCGCCAGCTTTACTTCCACTACCTCGGCAACTTCCCGTTCGCTCGGATTCCATGTATTCGGTCGGACAATGCGAGCGAGAAACGGGTAGATGAGGAAATCCGTGGTCATGGTTTCGACGGTCGGCAATTCGGTCAGTACCTCAACCAACTGTCGATCCAGCCCCAGTTCTTCCCACACCTCTCGGAGGGCCGTCTCCTGCAGCGATGCGTCTTCCGGGTCGCGCTTGCCACCGGGGAATGCGAGATGACCGCCGTGAACACCCCTTTCACTGCGGCGGATCAGCACCAACCGCAATTCTGCATCCTCGCCACGATAAATAGGGACAAGGACGGCAGACGCGATTCGCGGACGCGATGATTGCATTCGCGCCGTCAATTGCGAACGCGAGCGCCCCTGCGCTTTGGCGTCACCCGTGCGCGAGCGGGCCGCGTGAGCCACGGAAATGCATCCTCCAGATCGATGATCTCCCCGGAGCGTTCCGAGGAGTAACCAGGCAGTTCCGCCACACGGCTCTTGAACTCCGGCCCACGCAGCAAGCCGAGCAGCTCCTGTACCCAAGGAAAATCGAGCGTCTGCCGACGGCAAATCAGAAAGTAGCGTTCAGCCGCGACAGGCACGAAATCCAGATTGAACTCCCGCGCTGGAGGCTTGACGCCAAGTCCCACATCCGCCATGCCACTCGCCACATACGCCGCCACGGCCGCATGGGTGAATTCCTCATTGGCGTAGCCGTCGATACTTTGTCCATCGATGCCAAGGCCTTCGATCAGAGCGTCGAACAAGACGCGTGTCCCGGAACCACGCTGTCGATTGATGAACCTGACGTCTTCGCGGCGTAAATCCTCCAGTGAAGCGATCTTCTTCGGGTTACCCGGTTTGAGATACAACCCCTGCTGGCGTCGAACGAGGTAGATGAGCTTCTGCTCGTCCGGATGCAACCAGTTGCCGTAAAGCTCCACCGCCCGTGCACCGAGCGCTCCCTCCGGGACGTGAAAGCCGGCGATGTCGCACGCACCGCGGGCGAGCGAGGCCAGTGCATCCGAGGCAGAGAGGTATTGCAGATCCAGGCTGATTTTGCCGTGAGCGCGCAGCACTTCGGGCAGCTCGGCCACTGCGTAGCCATAGCTCGCGTGAACGCGCAGCGTAGGGTTGCCCTCGGCCAGCGCACGCTTGATCTCGAGGTTCAGCTCCGAGGCAATGTTCTCGAGTTGGGGAGACAGCCGCGCTCGCGCACGCGCCGCGGCCCACAGCAGCTTTTCACCCAGAGCGGACAAATGCGCGCCGCGGCCACGCTCCAGCAGTACCAGCGGGCTCCCGAAGAATTCAGACCACTTGGCAATCGTGTTCCAGGCGTGGCGATACGACAGTTTGGCCTGTTTCGCGGCGGCCGTAAGCTTACCGGTCTCGTGCACCGCATCCAGCAGCGCAAAGAGCTGATGGTCGAGTTGACGACCTTGTTCGTCGACGAATATCCAGGACGGTCTGATCTCGATTTGTTTCATTGGCGCAGAGGCTCAGTGGGTCACGATATTAGGCATAATCGTGCATATTGTTCACTGATGCTGATATTGCTACCGTAGGCAGTCTAGGCGGGCCCAGCGTCCATAATTATGCACTAGAGTGCATAATTAGACGGTAACTATCCCTAAGCCGCCTGGACGCGGACAACTGAGGAGGAATGGATTGAGCGATTTCCCCGCCACCAAGTCCAAGCCCGAGGCAGCCGCGCACCCCGCGATCGAGAAGGCCCTCGCCGAGCATGAGACACGGCCAGGCGCATTGCTTCCTATTTTGCACGCGATCCAGGACGCTATCGGATATGTGCCCATCGACGCCATCCCCCGCATTGCCACTGCGTTGAATCTGTCTCGCGCAGAAGTGCACGGCGTAATCACCTTTTATCACCACTTCCGCACCAGCCCACCGGGTCGGCACGTCGTTCAGCTGTGTCGCGCCGAGGCGTGCCAATCCATGGGCAGCGCGGCACTGGCTGAGGAGATCAAAGCGCAACTCGGAATCGATTTCCACCAGACCAGCGCAGATGGGGCAGTGAGCTTGGAGCCGGTGTACTGCCTCGGCAATTGCGCCTGCTCTCCCGCAGTCATGATCGATGGACAGTTGCACGGACGCGTCACTGCCCAACGCTTTCAACAGCTGTTGCGCACGGCCGAGGAAGCGACATGACCGCAACGGTATTCGTCCCTCGCGACGCTTCCTCCCTCTCACTTGGTGCGGAAGCGGTTGCTCAAGCCATTGTGCGCGAAGCAGCAAAGCGAGGCGATGACGTACGCGTGGTACGTAACGGCTCGCGTGGATTGTTTTGGCTCGAACCTATGGTCGAGGTCGCGACACCGACTGGCCGCATGGCCTACGGCCCGGTATCGCCAGGAGACGTGGCGGGCCTGTTCACAACCGGCTTCCTCAACGGCGGGCGGCACCCGTTGTCCTTGGGACCCACTGAGCAGATCCCGTACTTGAGGTCGCAGGAACGCCTGACGTTCGCGCGAGTCGGGATCACGGATCCGCACAGCGTCGAGGACTACGAATCCCACGGCGGCTGGCGCGGCCTGCGCAATGCGCTGGACCGCAGCGGCGCGGAGATCGTGGAAGCCGTTACGCAATCCGGCCTGCGCGGGCGCGGTGGCGCCGCATTCCCGGCAGGCATCAAATGGCGCACCGTGCTGAATACGGCGCCAGGTCAGAAGTACATCGTGTGCAACGCCGACGAAGGCGATTCCGGCACCTTCTCCGATCGCATGATCATGGAAGGCGACCCTTACGTGCTGATCGAGGGCATGGCGATCGCAGCGGTCGCGGTCGGTGCTACACAGGGATACATCTACTTGCGATCCGAGTATCCGGATGCCGAGCGCGCGCTTGAAGCGGCTATTCGCGCGGCGCAGGAGTCCGGCTTCCTGGGAGAGAACATTCTGGGGAGCGGCAAGACATTCCGTCTCGAGGTACGCCGCGGCGCCGGCGCCTATATTTGCGGAGAAGAAACTTCGCTGCTTGAAAGCCTCGAAGGCAAACGCGGCATGGTGCGCTACAAACCTCCGCTGCCCGCCATTCAAGGTTTGTTTGGCAAGCCGACAGTGATCAACAACGTGATCACGTTCGCGTCGGTCCCGATCATTTTAGACAAGGGAGCGGAGCATTACCGCGACTTCGGGATGGGTCGGTCGCGAGGCACCTTGCCGATCCAGCTCACCGGCAACATCAAGCGCGGCGGGCTGGTGGAGAAAGCGTTCGGCATCACCCTGCGCGAGCTTCTGTACGACTATGGTGGAGGCTCGGCGACAGGTCGACCGATTCGCGCAGTGCAGGTCGGCGGACCGCTGGGCGGCTATCTGCCCGAGTCGCAGTTCGACACGCCTTTGGACTACGAAGCCTTCGCGGCCATTGGCGCGATGGTCGGTCATGGTGGCGTGGTAGTGTTCGACGATACCGTCGATATGGCAAAGATGGCGCGTTTCGCGATGGAGTTCTGCGCGATCGAATCGTGCGGGAAGTGCACGCCCTGTCGCATCGGATCTACACGCGGGGTGGAAGTCATCGATCGCGTCTTGAACAAGGAAAAGGCTCAGGCCAACGTCGAGCTGTTGCGCGAATTGTGCGACACGATGGTAAACGGCTCGCTTTGCGCGCTGGGCGGTCTCACGCCCTATCCGGTGCTGAGCGCATTGAACCATTTTCCTGAGGATTTTGGCATGGCGAAGACATCGCCCGCCGAAGTGGCCAGGGTTTCCTGACTTGATCCCCGCTCCTGACGTGAGAGCGGGAGACTTGTGGAGGTAGATGCTATGTACTCCGTGAAAGAACTCGATGCGGGAACGCCCGTCAGGATCTCAGAGAAGCTGGTGACGCTGGAGATCGACGGTGTGCAAGTCAGCGTACCGGCAGGAACCTCCGTGATGCGGGCCGCTACTGACGCCGGTGTTCGCGTGCCAAAGCTGTGCGCCACGGACATGTTGGAGTCGTTTGGCTCCTGTCGCCTGTGCCTGGTAGAAATCGACGGGCGCAAAGGTTACCCGGCCTCGTGCACGACCCTGGTCGAGCCCGGTATGAAAGTACGCACGCAAACAGATAAGCTGGCCAAGCTGCGACGCGGTGTGATGGAGCTCTACATCTCCGATCATCCGCTCGACTGTCTCACCTGCCCCGCCAACGGCAACTGCGAGTTGCAGGAGATGGCGGGCGTGGTCGGATTGCGCGAAGTGCGCTACGGCTACGAGGGTGCGAATCACCTGAAGTCTGAGAAAGACACATCCAATCCTTACTTCACTTTCGACCCGACCAAATGCATCGTGTGTTCGCGTTGTGTGCGTGCCTGCGAGGAGGTGCAAGGGACCTTTGCGTTGACGGTGGATGGCCGCGGCTTCGCCTCGGTGATTGCAGCCGGCAATACCGATTTCATGGCTTCCGAATGCGTATCTTGCGGAGCCTGCGTGCAGGCGTGCCCGACCTCCACCCTGATGGAAAAATCGGTGATCGACAACGGACAGCCGGATCACAGCGTAGTTACCACGTGCGCCTACTGCGGCGTCGGCTGCTCGTTCCGTGCGGAGATGAAGGGTACCGAGGTCGTGCGCATGGTGCCTAACAAGGACGGCAAGGCCAATCACGGCCACTCCTGCGTGAAGGGCCGCTTTGCCTGGGGCTACGCGACCCACCCGGATCGCATCCGAACCCCGATGATACGAAGCAAGATCACCGACCCGTGGCGGGAAGTGTCGTGGGACGAAGCCATTTCGTACGCCGCCTCCGAGTTCAAGCGCATTCAACACCAGTATGGCCGTGACGCGGTGGGCGGTATCACCTCCTCACGCTGCACCAACGAAGAAACCTATCTCGTGCAAAAGCTCGTGCGTGCGGCCTTCGGCAACAACAACGTCGACACCTGCGCACGCGTGTGTCACTCCCCCACGGGCTATGGATTGAAGACCACGCTGGGAGAGTCGGCCGGCACGCAGGACTTCGATTCGGTGAACAAAGCCGACGTGATAGTGATCATCGGTGCGAATCCCACCGACGGTCATCCGGTATTCGCGTCGCAGATGAAGCGACGGCTGCGCGAAGGAGCAAAGCTGATCGTGGTGGACCCGCGTCGTATCGATATCGTGCGCCAACCGCACGTCGAAGCGGACTACCATCTGAAGTTACGTCCAGGCACCAACGTGGCAGTGATCAACGCGCTGGCCCACGTCGTCGTGACGGAAGGTCTGCTCAAGGAAGACTACATCCGGGAGCGCTGCGACCTGAAGGAGTACGCGAAGTGGAAAACCTTCATCACGCAGCCACATAACTCCCCCGAGGCAATGGAGGCCGTCACCGGCGTGCCTGCGGCCGAACTGCGCGGCGCCGCGCGCCTGTACGCAAACGCTCCCAACGGTGCGATCTATTACGGATTGGGCGTCACCGAGCACAGCCAGGGTTCGACCATGGTGATCGGCATCGCCAATCTGGCGATGGCCACGGGTAACATCGGCCGGGAAGGCGTCGGAGTGAACCCGCTGCGCGGGCAGAACAATGTGCAAGGCTCGTGCGACATGGGGTCTTTTCCGCACGAACTGCCCGGCTACCGCCACGTGTCGGATCCAGCGGTCCGGGCACTGTTCGAATCCGCCTGGGGTGTCAAGCTCGAGTCCGAGCCGGGGCTGCGTATCCCCAACATGTTCGACGCCTCAGTCGACGGCTCCTTCAAGGGTTTGTACGTTCAGGGTGAGGACGTAGCGCAATCCGATCCGGATACACAGCACGTCACAGCGGCTTTGGAAGGGCTCGAGTGCCTAGTGGTACAAGACCTGTTCCTGAACGAGACCGCCAAGTTCGCGCACGTGTTCCTGCCCGGCTCCTCGTTCCTGGAGAAGGATGGCACCTTCACCAATGCCGAGCGCCGCATATCCCGCGTGCGCAAAGTGATGCCTCCGATGGCTGGGTTGGCGGACTGGGAGGCGACCGTGGCCCTGTCCAATGCCCTCGGTT
>Ga0157376_10002895_pt1 | contig 11764 bp, 12 predicted proteins | sample M45metaG_FD_121801 | JGI IMG/M metagenome (GOLD analysis project Ga0157376, IMG submission 121801) | Miscanthus rhizosphere microbial communities from Kellogg Biological Station, Michigan, USA - M4-5 metaG | ecosystem: Host-associated > Plants > Roots > Rhizosphere > Soil | place: USA: Michigan... | reverse complement strand
GCAGCGAGTCGTTTGAGCTCAAACCGATGGAAAGATTGGCCCAACTTATGCTTGTGCCGGTAGTTCAGGCATCCTTTGTCGAAGTAAAGGGCTTTCATGAAAGCCAAAGGGGTAGTGACGGGTTTGGGAGCAGCGGTTGGGGCTAACGATGGCTCGCTCAACCAAACCAGTGCCCGCAAAAGCAAGGGCGCACCGATGAAACTGGTCAAAGACGTCGCGGCCGCGCCGTACAAAGCCGCCAGGACGGCGGCTGACCTTGCGATCAACGGCGCGCCGCCGATGTTCGCCGAGCCGATTCACGTCGGCCGTCCCAATATCGGCAATCACAAGCGCTTTCTGCAGCGCGCCTCCGATATTCTCGATAGCGGCTGGCTGTCCAACAATGGGCCGATCGCCCAGGAATTCGAGCAGCGGATTGCCAAGTTTCTCGGCGTCAAGCATTGCGTTGCGATGTGCAACGGCACGATCGCGCTGGAAATCGCGACCCGCGCGCTCGAGCTCAAAGGCGAGGTGATCGTTCCGTCGTACACCTTCATCGCCACCGCGCATGCGTTGCAATGGCAGGAGATCACGCCGATCTTTGCCGACATCGACCCGGCAACGCACAACCTGGATCCGGCTGCGGTCTGGCGCATGATCACTCCTCGCACCACCGGAATCGTAGGGGTCCATTTATGGGGACGAGCCTCCGCTGTCAAGGAACTCGAAGCCATCGCCAAGGAGCACAACCTCCGGCTGATGTTCGACGCGTCACACGGGTTTGGCTGTAGCTTGAACGGCGAGCTTATCGGCGGATTCGGCGAATGCGAGGTCTTCAGCTTTCATGCGACCAAATTCTTCAACACGTTCGAAGGCGGCGCGGTCGTAACGAACAACGATATCTTGGCCGAGAAGATGCGGCTGATGCGCAACTTCGGTTTTTCAGGCTACGACAATGTGATCTATCCGGGAACCAACGGAAAGATGACCGAGATCGCAGCGGCCATGGGATTGACCAACCTCGAGGATCTGGACGATTTTGTCGCGATCAATCGGCACAATTATCAGTGCTATCGCGACGCGATAGCGACTGTTCCCGGTCTCAGCCTGCTTGAATACAACGAATCCGAACGGAACAATTACCAGTACGCGGTTGTAGAGGTCGCCCCTTACTTTCCGGTCGCGCGCGATCGAATCGTCGACGTCCTGCATGCCGAACACATACTTGCGCGCAAGTACTTCTGGCCGGGCTGTCACAACATGGAACCGTATCGATCGTACTATCCGCACGCCGGGCTGATGCTCCCGAACACCAATCTCGTTGCGGAGCGTGTCGTCGTCCTCCCGACCGGATCAGCGCTGGATGCCGACGCGATCCGAGCGATCGCGTCGATTCTCGGCGTCCTCGCGCTGGGCAAGGTGTAAGACCTCTGGGTTGCGCCTAGCGCTCGAGCATGGCTGCGCCAAAACCACGCCGGCCGAACTCGTTCCCGTTGTACAGAAGGTAGATGTTGCCATCGCACTCGAACGTGCTTGGATAGCATTGCATGTCCGAGTCCCAGCCGTCCGGCGAGACATCGATGCCCGCCCTGGCATCGTCCCTTGTCCAGTTCGCGAAGTCATCGGAGAAGGCATACCCGATCCGATAGGCGCCCTCGCGATCGGTTCGAAAACCGAACTGGCGGCGGTAGCAGAAGAACATGTGGTGACAACCGTCGAAGTGGATGACGGTGGGCAGCGCCTGGCATTCGCTGCTGCCAAGTCTGTCGGCGATTAGCTGCCTGCCTTCCTTTTCCCAAGCGACGCCATCCGCCGAGGTTGCGTGCCCGATCTTGTATACCCGCTCGGGCGGGTCTCCGGCCCATGCAGTTCCGTAGATGTACCACATGTGATAGGTGCCACCGCGCAACGCGACGAATGCGTCGGCGATCAAAAACGGTTCGTGCAGCGAAGTAGTGACGACCGGGCCAGTCCCGAACTTCTGAAAGCTGCGGCCGTCGTCAGTGCTTATCGCCAGGCCGATCGATGAGTCGACAGGCACTGAAACCTTTCGATTCCACCCCGTCGTGTACGCGAGCACGCGATCGCCGTCCCGAACCGGGCTCATCGGAAAAATGCCGTGCTCGTCGAAGGCCCCCAGCCCGCCCACTTCGATGGCTGCGTGCTTCGAGACGCCGAGTATTCTCGAAAGCCGCCTGTCGAAATCGACAAAGGCGATGTGGCTCACATACTTGCCGATAGCGTCGCGCTGCCTGGTTGCGAAGTAAACCCTGATGAAATCGGTGCACACCAGCGCCTGCGGGGATTGAGCGAATTCGACACAGCCGTTCGGAAGCGCATGATCGGTCGGGTCGAAGATCTTTCCCAGCTTCTTCCATTTCATGAACATCTGTCCATTACGAGTCGGCTTCCAGGCGGGCCAACCCGAACCCATACTTGCCGACTTGATTTCCCTGGTAGTACATGTACGTGCTCCCGTCGAGGTCGAATACATTCGGGTAGCTGATGGTTTCCGAGTCCCATCCGTCTGGCGAAACCGCGATCCCCGCTTTGGCATCGTCTCGTGTCCACGCCCGCAGATCGGACGACGAGGCATATCCGATCTGGTATCCGCGGCCTCTATCCTTGAAGCCCAGCGTGTGGCGGTACGAGAAGAACATGTGGTATTTGCCTTTGGAGAAAAACACGTCCGGACTCGCCTGGCACTCGTCTTCCTCGAGAACGCTATCGATCAGATCCGCCCCGTGCTTGCTCCAGTGGATGCCGTCCGACGAGCTTGCCATGCGAATCTTGTAGACGGGTTCCGGTCGGTCATCCCCCCTGATCCATCTCTTTCCGGCCACATACCATAGGTACATCGTGCCGTTGAACTTCCTGATTCGCGGACTTCCAATGACGAAGGGCTCGTCGAACGAATACGAAAGCACCGGCCCGTTGCCGATCCGCCCGAACGTCGCTCCATCGTCGCGGCTGATCGCCAGGCCGATCGCCGCATTGAACGGCACCGATTCGCACCTCGTCCAGCCGGCGTAGTACATCCAGACTTCTGCTCCGTTCCGGATGACGGACGCCGGATTCGTGCCGAACTCATCGAACGCTCCCCGTTCGCCGAGCGGCAGGATGCGTTGCTTAGAGATGTTGATTCGCTCCAGCAGATTGTCCCGCTTGAAGTCGACGTAGGCGACGTAGCTGACGAACTGGCCGTTGCTGTCGGCGGCCGGCCTGCAGGCGAAATACACCCGGACGCGATCGTCGAGCACCAGCGCGGATGGTGCCTGGGCAAAGTCCTTCATCCAGTCGATGTCGACGTCTCTGGGGTCGAAAACGCGCCCCAGCTTGCGCCAGCTAAACACCTTCCGTACCGTGTTCTTCGGGAAGTCGGCACAAACTGCTATGGCCGGTTTTCAGGCACCCGTAATAGTAGTCGCTGAAGCCGGCCTTCTTCATCAGATCGAACACCGGCTGTGTGTCGTAGACGACCCGATGCAGCGTGAATTCGCCATCGTAGGTCGCGAAGGCCGCTCTGGGGTCTTTGTCTCTCGGCTGGCCCACGGAGCCGGGATTGCAATACGTCTTGCCGCCGGCCGTGCGAATCGCCTGAATATGCGTATGGCCGGATGCGAAGCGGTGTCCGGCAATCTTGTCGAAATACGTCTCCGTCCATTTCAGGTATTCGTCCAGCGGGTCGGACCATCCGCCATGCACAACGCGCAACCCCTCGATCGACAGTTGCAAGGGGAAACCCCTCAGCCATTCGACGTTCTCGGCGGTGATGACTTTTCGCAGATAGACCAGGCAATCGTTGACGCTCTTGGATCTTATGCAAAAACCTCCGCCCGCCATGTACCAGTCGTGATTGCCCATGACGCAACGGATGTGCCGTTTCCTCAGCTCCTCGCAGCACTCGTTGACCTGGGTGTAGTAGCCGACGACGTCGCCCAGGCAGATCACCTCGGACACGTTCATCCGGTCGAGCTCGGCGAGGACCTTTTTCAGGGCCTCGTAATTGCCGTGGATGTCGGAGATGATGCCGATGGTCATGAGTAGAAAATCAGATCTTCGGTATAGCGCACTGCGCGACCTAGCCTGATGACCGGCTGCTGCGGCACCTTGCCCTCCAGATAGTACTCGACTGCCATCGCGCATTCGTTATATCCGAACGCCGTCCTTATCGAGGTGGACGACGATATCCTCGGATTGATCTCGAGCAGTTTCAACGCGCCTCGATATCGCCGGAACTGGAAATTGGTCGGCCCGATCGGCTTGAAAAGGCCGCACAGTCCGCGCACCGTCTCCGCGATGTCGTCAACCTGCACGACCTCGGCACGATCGGTGAAGCCGTCGCTCGAGAGCTTCCTCTTGAGCGTCATGTGAGCGTAGAAGCCGCCGTTGCCGTCACAGAACGCGGAGGTGGTGAACTCTTCATCCTCCGTGCCGATGATGGGCTGCGCCATCAGCACGGTCCCGATCCGGGGTCGATGCTCGAGGAAGGTGGCCAGCGAATCGACTCGTACGATCCCTTTGGAGCCGAACCCGATGCGCGGCTTGAGAAGGAATGGCAATCCGAACCTACCGGCGAGCGTATCGAAGTCGGACTCCAGGGTCGTTTCGATGACGCACGGCAGGCCGCTGTTGCTGAGCGCCACGAAAAACGCCCATTTGTCCTTGCACAGCAGCACCAGTCGCGGCTCATTGAGCAGCGCTTTCACGGTACCGCCTCGCTCCAGTTCGCCGACGGATTCGGTCCAACGGTACATGTCGGCCTCGATTCCAGGAATGATCAGGTCGACCTGATGGGTCGAAATGATCCTCGACAGCCACTCCAGATAGCCGGCATCGTGCGTCGGTCGCGCCAGCTCGAAAATGTCACAGAAACCCTCGGCGACCGAGTCGTCGTAAATCGTGGTCCCGACGAGGCGCAGATCCTTGCCCGACTTTCGAAGCGAACGGAGGATACCGTATCCGACGACGCCGCTTGCACCGGAAACCAGGATCGTCTTCATGACAGTGCGGCGATTCGCCGAAGGCCATCCTCGATAGTTGTGCTGGGACAGAAGCGGATCGCCTCGTACAGCGCATCGTCGCCGGGAAAGACGTTGTCCGGGATATCAGGCTTGTCGCGCAGGAAACGGACGCTTCCTCGGGTATCGAACGCCTGGAACGCGGCCTTGGCGATCTGCGAATACGTCACGTTATCGGGGTGCTGGCAGGAATACGTGCCTGCGATCCGCGCATCGATGACCTTGGATATCACGGCTGTCAGATCGTCGATATAGATGAAGTTTCGCCGCGGATCGTGGTTGCCGTAAAGGAGGATGTCCTCCCCCTTCTTCGCCTTGTCCAGCATTGCATGCAAAAAAGGCTGATGCACGCGGAAGCGCGGCCCGGCGCCGTAAATCTGCGACGGCCGCAGGACCGCCAGCGGCAGCGAACGGCTGGCGCAAACAAACCGCGCCACGTCTTCGGCGTGCTTCTTCGACAGTGCATAGACGCTGTACTGCGCAGAGTCCTCGCTCAACGAAGCGAAGACACTGGAGATAAGGATGAAGTGGCGCGCCTTCGCGCCGGCTGCCGCCTCGCACAGCTTCATTGTGCCGAGCACATTAACCTGTTCGGCTTCGACGATGTCCGCGGCGGTTTTCCCGCCGAAATGGGCGGCCGTGTGAACAACGACGTCCGCGTCCTCCGGGAGCGCCATGCGTTCGAGTGGCCAGGTCAGATCGAAATCGATGTCGCAGTTCGTCCTGCCGGCAGTGATCACTTTGCAGCGGCTGGATAGCGCCGACTTCAGGGCCGAACCCAGCGAGGAAGTGCCCCCGACGATGACTACTCTCATCCGGCGTCTTTCGCCTGCGCCATGATGCCGCACGAAAGCTCCGGATAATCGATACCGAGCTTGCAAAGTGCTTCGATGATGTTCGCGTCGAGATTGAGGGAAATCAGCTGCCGGGTGGTGACCGGCTTCAGGTAGATTCCTTCTGCGCGCTCCACCTGGTAGCCGGCGTCTCGCAACTCGCTGTTCAGGGCATCCACCGTGTAATAGCGCTTGTGCCCGAGCAGGAGATCGTTTTCGGACAAGGCATGCAGGTCTGGCAGCAGGCCTGCCAGGTGTCCCAGGCGCCGATTCATCGACTCCATGTTCGGCACTGCAACGAACAGTGTTCCACCCGGCACCAGGAATTGCCGGTAGCGCGCCAGGATCTCGGCCGGATTGTCGACGTGCTCGAGTATGAAGCCCATCACGATGACGTCGAATCGTTCCTTCCCCTCGAACGTCTCGAAATACGTCTCGATGATCTCCGCCCGGCACTCGGGAGAAGCCTTCCGGAAGTTTGCGATGACCGCCGGCGAACCCTCCAGCACTACGTGCCGGGGAACGGCGCGCGAGAACAGAGGGGTCGAAAAACCGTGGCCCAGCCCAAGCTCGAGGAGCGACATGGTATTGGGAGCCAGTTCGAGGATTCTCTTTGGGTACCAGTTGAGCAGAATGGAATTGTCGAAGTCGTAAATATTGTCGCCTTCGTATGCCCCGACATGCGCATCCAGGATATTGCTCATGAGTCTCTTTCTGGCCGCTCAAACAAGATCGCGCTCCGCGAGCATGTTGCGATGACTTGGGGGCTTACTTTCCCGGGGCATTGTAATCCGGGCGAGGCGACGGGGTCGAGGACCCGCAGACGGAATCCGGGGCAGCGAGGCATAAGAGGATCGAAAAATGCGCGGCGTTCGAACAGGCGCGCTCGAGCCAAGGGAACTCGTCGCCCATTTTTGCGGATCTTGTTACATTACGGATGCGCTGTGGACGCGACGCGCCAAAGCCAAAGAAGCGCATGCACGGGAGAGACGGAGCATGAGAAATCATAGCCAAGAATATCAGGACAATCAGGGCCGCAAGTACGCGTACGACTTCGACACCATCATCCGCCGATACCTGCTGCAGACGCTGGAGCCCCATTTCGCACGTGAAGGGTCGGTCCTGGAGCTCGGATGCTACAAGGGGGACATGACCGGGCAGATCCTGGAATATTTCCCGGCGATCACCGCAATCGAGGCGGCCAGCGAGCTGGCCGAAACGGTCCGCCAGCGCTTCCCCGCACGGGTGACTGTCGTCAACGCGACGTTCGAAGATGCGCGGCTCGAGCAGCGCTTTGACAACATATTCCTCGTTCACACGCTCGAGCACCTGGACGACCCGGTCAAAGTCCTCGCGAAAATTCGGCAATGGCTGAGTCCCACCGGCAAGCTTTTCGTCGCGGTGCCAAACGCTAACGCGCTTTCGCGGCAGATTGCCGTCAGGATGGGGCTCATAGAGTACAATGCCGCCGTAACGCCGGCCGAGGCCCAGCACGGCCACCGCTGCACGTACTCGATGGATGTCCTGCTGTCAGAGCTGCGCCGCGCCGGGTATCGACTGGAAGATCATGGCGGCATACTGGTGAAGCCGCTGGCGAACTTTCAATTCGATCAGGCGATCGCGGCAGGAATCGTCAGCGATGCTTATCTCAAGGCGTGTAATGACCTCGCGAAGATATATCCGGATCTGGCCGCGAGCCTCTTCGCGGTCTGTTCGAACCCTGGATGACTTCTGTACACGCCTAGACAAGCTCGTATCCGGACTCGATGAATTCCCGGATCGTCGGGACCGAATTGAACATCATCACGTCGACGATCGACAGCCCGGAAACAAATGGCCCGCCGAATTGCGGATAGGTGATCGCATGAGACTGGAGAAATTTGAGGTCTACGCCTTGCGCCTCGAATTCCTCCCGTGAATAGAGCTTTTGGCCCCCGATCGCGTTGACGTAGCTGCTGGCGCCGGCTGCCTTGCAGAAGCCGAGCACCCTGTCCTCCGCCTTCAGCGCCGCGTCAATCGCGATACTGGACGAGACGACGATAGGCGTGTCGATCGACAGGTACCGGCAGACATCCGTCACCGAGCCGTGAATGTAGTCGAATAGGTTTTCCTGGGGTGACATGATGGCATTTTCCACGACAGGGAAGGCCTGAGCGAAGTGCGGTGCGCGACGATACGCCTCGCGCAGCTGGTTCGCCAGCTTCTCGCGGTCGAAGCTGTCAGCTAGCGCACGATCCTTGACGTCGAGGTAGTCGGAGTCCTTGCGCAAAGGCACCGAAAAAACCGATTCGGCGCCGTTTTGCAGAAAGCGGTTGCGGTTGATCCATCCCTTTTTCGTATATTTGATGTTGTCGTAGAGGATGAACAGGTCGACCGAGCGGATCAGCTGGAAGTACCCGATGTAGGGAAAGAAATAGGGTTGCATGATAGCGACCCTCATGGCGAGCAGCGCGATCCGCGGAGCGAGCTTATCCCTGCTTTGTCGGAGGCCATACGAAAAAGTCCTGCAGGCCCGCCGGACGCGGCCCGCTTGCCAGACGGATATGGCCTGCCGTATCGAGCATGAACTGCGCGAAATCCTGAGGGCGGCGGTTTTGGCGAAACTGCTCGGCGACCTCGACTCCAAGTTCGACATAGCGCTTCGGATGCTCCAGCACGTCGGCGATCTTCGAGGCCAGTTGTTCCTTATCGAAGCGGTAGCTGAAGGCCTCCGCCTTCGCGAATTGCTCCTTGAAGAAGCGCTGCTCGTTGGTGAGACACAAGGTCCAGAGCCCGAACGCGCGCATCGCCCGGTCGTGAGGCGCCCGTTGCGTGTTCGGCGACATATCGACCATTCCGAGCGAGTCGATGATGTGCTGCCTCGATTGCGTGTAGTCTCCGCCGGGCACGAATGTCGCGCGTCGCCCGGAAAAATCGAAATGCTCCCAGTTGAAGCCGTGAATCACGACTGGAAAATCCGCAATCACGTCGGCAACCAACGCGCTCTTTATCCGCCGCAGATAATCGTCGAGCTGGGCGATAAAGAACAGGCGCAGATTGACGAATTCGCTAACGTCCCAGCCCTTGCCCCGAAAATATGCGGTGACGAGCGAGTCGATGTCGTAGCCGATCTCCGTGTTGATGCCGTTGACTAGCTCGCCGGCCAAGTCGGTTAGCATGATGAAAGTCGCTGCCGGCATCGCTTGCCGCCACGACTGGACGAGCTTCTCCGGATCGTTGCCGTTCTTCAGGAAAAGAAGCTTCCCTTTTTCTTTTTTGCGAAAATCGATTTCATGCTTCCCGGCCAGGTCGAATGGCATTGGCGGCACGAGGCCGTAAAGCGCCGGCGTCAGCGGCAACCGTTTGCGAAGATCGAGGTGCTCCGGGAAGTAATACAGGCATGCGTGCCACGGACTTGGCATCACATGCCGATCGAAAAAATACGCCGGCGAGTCGCCCTTGAGCGATATGAAGGGCACCCGTATCGCCTCCCACAGATTCAGCTCCTTGCCGTCCGCAGTCGCGCCCCGCATGTCAGCGCCGCCGCCTGCGGCGCCGTATACGAACTCGATCGGTTGGTCTCTGATCGTCTGGTTCAGTTGCTCATGTGCTCCGGGCTCGGCAAAGTTTATGAAGATAAAATCGTGCCCGAGGCTCTCGAATAGGTCGCGATGCGCCCGCCCTGCCGCAGCAAGGGCATCGTTCATCGACCTGCCTGAAAGAAGGATCACGCAAGACATGGTTTCATTTGCCGCCTAAGGCAAAAAGGGCGGGAAGCCGCGCAGGAACGAAACGAAAACGCGCTGCGCACGGACGCCCGCAGCAGCGATCAGCGGGCACAGCTCCAGATCCGACGTCGCACCGCGGCCGTGTCATGCTGCCGCGTACAGCACCGTCTCCTCGTGGTGAATGCTGTAGTGGTCGATATAAAGCCGGTATCCGATGTCGAGCGAATCGATCCAAGACGGGATCGCGAAAAAATCTTCGGGCCGGTGATATAACGAGATGGCCAGCTTCGGCCGCCAGCGTCGAATCGTCGATTCAGCTCCGCGCAGCGCGGCGAGTTCGCTCCCTTCGATGTCCATCTTGATGAAGTCGACGCGCGGCGCATTATTTTGGGCGACTGCCGCGTCGATGGTGGTCGTAGGCATCGCGGAGGAAAGGATGCGCGCACCCGGATCGATCTTGCCATCGTCCACTAGTGGCGCCACGTCGTTCACTTCGTCGGTGAGTCCCAAAGGAAAGATAGAAACGCGCGCCGCAAGTATCGGATTCATAGTCAGCTGCTCCGCCATGATCCTGCAATGCATTGGCAGTGGGTCGAAGACGTAGACGTGCCCCGTTTTCCCAATGGCGTCTGCAAAGCCAACCGCGGTATCGCCGAAGCATCCTCCGGCGTCGATGACGTGGTCGCCTAGCGCAGGTTTTATCTCAACTCCACCACGTTGGAAAAAATACTGTCGATACAGGAAAGTCCATGTGATGTTCTCTTTCCATCCCTTGACCTGGATATCATGTTCCTGGCCCGGGACCCGATAGATCGAGAGTGGCCCGAATGCGCCCGCGTCTTCGGTGTCTTCGACACGCCAGCTTGCGGCAGTCGCGATATGGGCCCGATTCTCCGGAGTGTTGAACGGGAGGCGCACATGCAGGTGGCTAAGCAATCGGAAAAGAATCAACTGGTCGTAGAGACCTCGGGATGTCTCATCGGCGAGCAGTTGACGTGAATGAAAGAAGTGTTCGATGTTCTTCAGCAGGAACGCGAAATAGCGAGCATGATGGTCAGCGAAGAAAGCGTTCGTCGGCATGTTGCGGTAGCGATCGGCGTCGAAATTATCCTGCTCCATGTTATGTATCAGCTGAAACATCCGACCGATCAGGTCCTCTAGCCACTGTCGATGAGCTGGCGGCTGTTCAGACACTGTGCGCTGGTGCGCTTGCGCCGCGGGCGCACGAGAATACAGGTCCTTTAGAATGTTTTTGAGCATGTCAAATTGATCCGCCGGTGATAGTGCGACTAGATCCACCACTCATTCTTGTCGGTAATGCGGCGAAGCTCTGGCATTGCTGTTTTACGCTCCGAGGGGATGCCCAGAACCATCAGCGAAATGACGTTCTTCGGCGCCCAGTGGTTGACCGGGTTGCCGAAGAAGTTCTGCTCGTCGAATATCGGCGCCGGATGCCAGTACAGATCGTAACCCATCTTGTCCATCAGGTAGCAGAGCAGCTCTGGCGATGCTTCGCGAACGTCGTTCTCGAAATACAGCACCGGGCGGAAACGTTCGATCTGCATCTCGCCGCTCTGCAGGACCTCTAGCTCCTTTCCGTCCACGTCGACCTTGATCAGATCGAGGGCGGTCAGTTCCAGCGAATCAAGCGCCAGGAAATGCGTACTCCAACCTTCGCTCACGTAAGCGAACTTTCCCCACACGTCGCTTGCCGTGTCGACCTTATCGCTGGTCGCCACGAACGCATTGATCGGCTTGGTATTCCGGATGTCATTGAGGGCCAGGTTCGCACACAGGACATTGATGTGTTCCGGATGTGATTCGATGGCGAAGACCCTGCCCGATTCGCCGACGATCCGCGCCAGCGGAACCGTCAGGTCGCCGATGTTGGCACCGACGTCGATCGCCGTTCCCCCTTCGCGCAGGAACGCGCGCATCAGCGCGACTTCGGATTCGCTGTACTGTCCGTACAGTTCAAAGCACTTGCCGATGAATGGGCCGTAAAAAAGCATCCATCCGTACTTGCACTGTTTCAACGACAGATTTCCAAATTGCATCGTTGCCAAGGGATTGTCCATTTGCAGATTCAGTCGCAGCGGCGGCTCATGATATCTCGGTGCACTCGTCGAGTGTTATGTCGACCTCGATCTCTTCCGGAATAGCCAGCAGCGTTATCGCCTTGGCGCCGCCAAAGATGTCCGCCTCGCGACGATTGAAATTCTGC
>Ga0157376_10002893_pt1 | contig 11770 bp, 14 predicted proteins | sample M45metaG_FD_121801 | JGI IMG/M metagenome (GOLD analysis project Ga0157376, IMG submission 121801) | Miscanthus rhizosphere microbial communities from Kellogg Biological Station, Michigan, USA - M4-5 metaG | ecosystem: Host-associated > Plants > Roots > Rhizosphere > Soil | place: USA: Michigan... | reverse complement strand
GGAGTTGGCGTTGAAGAAGCCGCCGCCGTTGTTGCCCATGTCCTTGATGACCTCCTGGGAGGCCACCGGGCCGCCCACGATGGTCTGGTGCGCACCGGACAGGGTGGTCACCGTGTGGTAGGCGGAGAAGTTGTCAATCACCCCGCTGGCCGCCAGGATCAGGCCGCCGACCACGGCCAGCGGCAGCAGCAGCCGGGTCACCGCCCGGGTCAGGTCCACCCAGAAGTTGCCCAGCGTGTCGGTCCGGGACCGGATGAACCCACGGATCATGGCGATGGCGATGGCCAGGCCCACCCCGGCGGACAGGAAGTTCTGCACCGCCAGGCCGCCCATCTGGACCAGGTAGCCCATGGTGGACTCGCCGGAGTAGTTCTGCCAGTTGGTGTTGGTCACGAACGAGGCGGCGGTGTTCCAGGCCAGCGCGGGCGGCACGTTGGCCATGCCCAGCGACAGCAGCAGGTAGTGCTGGAGCCGCTCGAGCCCGTACAGGAACAGCACGCTGACCGCGGAGAACGCGAGCATGCTGCGCAGGTAGGCGGACCACTTCTGGTCCGCCTCCGGGTCCACGCCGATGAGCTTGTAGACGCCGGTCTCCACCCGCCAGTGCTTGTCGCTGGTGAAGATGCGGGCCATCCAGTTGCCGAGCGGCACGTAGCAGATGGCCAGGGCCAGTACCAGCAACCCGAGCTGGAGCCAGCCGGCCACGGCGGTACTCATCAGAACCTCTCCGGCAGGACGAGTGCGATGAACAGGTAAACGGTCAGGGCGATACCGGCGATGAGGCCGATCAGGTTCTCAGCGCTCAATGCGCTCGACCCCCTTGACCAGCAGGAAGAGCGCGGCAAAGACGACGATCGTCAGGCCGATGTAGATCACGTCGGACACGGGGCCCTCCTTGGGCAGCGGTGCTACCAGCCATCCAAGGCGCGCAGAAGCCGCGGAAGTCCGCCCCAAACGGGATCTATGCGGGTGCCCGGCGATCCCTAACGGGATCTATGCGCCATCCCGAGCGAGCGGAGGGCCGCGGCGCTGTTTTCCTGACGAGCGATGAGGCGCGACGAAGGAGCGCCGAGGGAGCGAGGAGGGAAGGCAGCGCTCATGGCGGCCCGGGAGCGAGCGGGCCAGCACCGCGGGTAAGGCCCCTGACCCCGAGCTCGTCGGCGCGGGCGAGCAGCTCGGCCGGGTCGGCGTAGACCCGGTAGGCGCCGGCCCGCTCCAGCTCCTCGCGGCCGTAGCCGCCGGACATCAGGCCGATGCCCAGCGAGCCGGCCCGGCGGGCGGCCAGCAGGTCCCAGACGCTGTCGCCGACCACCATCGCGTCCCGCGGCTCGACCCCCAGCTGCGCGGCCGCGGCCAGGAACAGGTCCGGGTCCGGCTTGGCGTGCCGGACCATGTCCCTGGTCACCATCGGCGTGCTGGCCGACAGGCCAAGCAGGGGCAGGGCCAGCCGCGCAGTGGCGGCCCGGCCGCTGGTCGCGATCGTCCAGCGCACGCCGCGCTCGGTCAGGTGGGCCAGCAGCTCGGCCGCGCCGGGCAGCGGCCGGACCGAGCTCGCCTGCGCGGTGTACTCGTCGGCGTGCGCCTGCTGGAGGGCCTCGATGTCGGCCGCGGACAGGTCAAGGCCGGTCTCCCGCATCAGCGCGGACACGAACAGGCCGCCGCTCATCCCGATCCGCCGGTGGATCCGCCACACCGACAGGTCGATGCCACGGCGGGTCAGCGCGTTCCGCCAGGCGATCACGTGCTGGTACACGCTGTCGATCAGGGTGCCGTCCAGGTCGAACAGGAACGCGGGCTCCGCGGGCTCGCGGTAGCTGGCCAGGCCGGTCATGCCTTGACCCTAGGGGAGCGCAACGCCGCCCGCCCAGCAGGGCGGGCGGAGCCAGCCGGATCGACCGGCTAGCACTGCCGCCAGGTAAAGATTCACCTGCGGTCCGCCCGCTGCTTGCGCGGAAAGCCGCAGGCAGGCGCATACTAGTGGCGGGAGGGGACGCGCTCGCGGCCTGGTTTGGGTCATCCCGGCTGGGTATGCAGAGCCGTGACGGTGGATACGGGGATAGTCCGGGGGGACGCCAGCGTTGGCTGTGACTACTACTTTTTCCGGTGCCAGGCTTACCAGCCTGCCGAGCCGATCATGCGCGCGGACCGCGGGGGCGGGAGCCCGGGGTGCCGCGGTTTAGGCAGGCCGGCGGCGCGGGCCGCACGGAACCGCCGGGCGCCGTGCGGACCCCGCAGCGGCTGACCGAGCAGAACGCCCAGCTGCAGGAGCTCGACGAGGCCAAGACCGACTTCCTGGCCACCGTGTCACACGAGCTGCGCACGCCGCTGACCTCGATCATCTCGTTCACCGAGCTGATCCTGGACGACACCAGCCAGCTGCCCGCGGAGACCGTCGACGCGCTGTCGGTCATCCAGCGCAACGGCGACAAGCTGCTCCGGCTGCTCGGCGACCTGCTTCTGCTGTCCCGGCTCGAAGCCCGCGTGATCGCGCTGGATCTGGGCTCGGTCGCGGTGCCCGGCCTGATCCGCGAGGCGGTCCGCTCGGTCAGCGCGACCGCGGCCGAGCGCGGCATCGAGGTGACCGCGAGCACGCAGGACGGCCCGCTGCTCAAGGCCGACCTGCTCCGGCTCCAGCAGATCATGGACAACCTGCTGTCCAACGCGATCAAGTTCTCCGGCCGTGGCGGCAAGGTCCAGGTCAGCGCCCGGCCCGAGGGGCAGATGTGGAGGATCGACGTGACCGACGAGGGCATCGGAATCCCCGCCGGCGAGCTGGACACGCTCTTCGGGCGGTTCGTCCGGGGCACCAACGCGCGGCTGGCGGGCCTCCCGGGCACCGGACTCGGGCTGTCCGTGGTGAAGGCCATCGCCGAGCTGCACAGCGGCCGGGTCGAGGTGGAAAGCACGGTCGAGCTGGGCAGCACGTTCAGCGTGTTCCTGCCGGTACTGGACCAGCTGGTGACGGCATGAGTGCGCAGGTGCTGTGCATCGAGGACGACCCGGACATCGCGCTGGCCGTGCGGCTGGTGCTGCGCCGCGCCGGGCTCACGGTGATCCACGCCGCCAGCGGCGAGGACGGGCTGCGGATGTTCCTGGCCGAGCGCCCCGAGGTCGTGCTGCTGGACGTCGGGCTGCCGGCCATGGACGGCTGGCGCGTGCTGGAGCGGATCCGTGCGCAGAACGACACCCCGGTCATGATGCTGACCGCGCACGGCCTGGCCGCGGACCAGTTCCGCGGGCTGCACTCGGGGGCCGACGACTACCTGGTCAAGCCGTTCAGCAACGCGGAGCTGACCAGCCGGGTGCAGCTGCTGCTGAAGCAGGCCCGTGCGGTCCGGCCCGGCGCGGCCCGGGCCTACCAGGACGCCCGGCTCCAGGCCGATTAAGCAGCGGGCCGGGGTCAGGGGCCGAAGTCGGTCAGCACCGCATCGATCCGGTCCAGCGCGGCGGCGACCCAGGGCAGCGCCACCGGATCGGCCGCGGCCAGGGTCTCCTCCCGCTGCTTGTCGGTGTCGCCGTACAGCAGCCCGGTGGCCACCCGGACCCGCAGCGCGGCCGGGTCCTCGCCGAAGGCGCTGGCCGGGAGGACCCCGGCGCCGTACCGCTCGAGCAGCACCGCGGCCAGGTCCGCGCCGGTCCTGACCTGGTGCCTTGCCCGCAGCCACTCCCGCCACGGGTTGAAGTCCGGGTACAGGTAGAACGCGGCCTGGGGGGCCGGGACCGGCAATCCGGCGGCGCGGAAGCGGCCCGCCACCGCGCGGGCCACCGTGGCGTGCAGCGACCGGCTCCGCGAAATCCGTACACCTATCTCATGCGGCTCACCGAACGCGTAGGCCGCCGCATGCTGGATGGGTGCCGCGGGAGCGGACCAGATCTCGCTGCCCACGCCGAGCAGCCGTTCGCGCAGGGCCGGCCCCAGCGGGCCGTCCGGCAGCCGGGCTACGCCGATCCGCCAGCCGCCGACGGCCAGGCTCTTGCTCAGCGCGGTGGTCACCACCGTGCGCAGCGGGGCCACCTCAGCCGGGCTGAGCAGCGCCGCGGCCGGGTCGTGCACCAGGTCACGGTAGATCTCGTCGGCGATGATGATCAGGTCGTGCTCCTCGGCGACCTGGCAGACCGCGCGGATCGTCTCGGGCGCGGCCAGGGTGCCGGTCGGGTTGTCCGGCAGCGTGAGGATCACCGAGCGGATCGGCCGGCCGGTGTCCGCCGCGGCCCGGACGGCCGCGTCCAGCCCGGCCGGGTCGGGGACGCCGCCCTGGCCCACCGGGGTGGGCACGAACCGGGCGCCGGCGCCGAGCAGCCCGGCCTGGGCCGCGTACGTGACCCAGCTGGGCCGCGGTACGGCGACGTCCGAGCCGATGGCCATCAGCAGGCCGTAGATGAGGGCCTTGCTGCCCGGGCCGCAGACCACGGTGTCCGGGCTGGTGGGCATGTTCCGGCGGGACCAGTAGCCGGCCGCGGCGGCGCGCAGCGCGGGCAGCCCGGCGACCGGGCCGTAGCCGTTGCTGGCGGCCGCCGCCGCCAGGGCGGCGCGCAGCGGGGCGGCGACCGGCAGGCCGGCCTCGCCGAAGGCGAGCGGGAGAACGGGCTGACCGCGACGCCGGCGCACATCGAGCGCCTCGTTCGCGGCCAGCGTGGCGGACACGGGGATCAGGGTGGCAAGGGACGTCAGTGGCGCGGGCGTGATGGTCCCGGCTACGGGCATGACTCAGCTCCGAGCGGCGGCGCGGGGGAAATTGGCAGGGGCAGAAGATTTTCTGAAACTGAACATCGGTTAAACAAGTACCCGACCAGGGTGGATGAAAATAAGAATCAGCACAAGAGCCTATTTCCCTTGCGTAGCGTAAGCTAATCTGATGCTAGATACGCACCGGCTCCGGCTGCTCAAGGAGTTCGCCGAGCGGGGCACGATCGCCGCCGCCGCGGCTGCCCTCGGGTACACCCCGTCGGCGGTGTCACAGCAGCTCGCCGCGCTGGAACGGGAGGCGGGGGTGACCCTTCTCGACCGCACGGCGCGGGCCGCCGAGCTGACCGACGCGGGGCGCCGGCTGGCCGGGCACGCCGAGCAGATCCTGGCCCGGATCGAGGAGGCCGAGGCGGACCTGGCCGCGCCGGAACCGGCCGGGCTGGTCACGATCGCCGCGTTCCCGACCGCGGCGGTCGCCTTCGCCCCGGCGCTGACCCGCAGCGTCCGGTCGCATCCTGGGCTGAAGCTGTCGCTGCGGCAGAGCCAGCACGGCGAGGGGCTGCGCCAGGTGCGGACCGGCGAGGTGGACATCGCGCTGGTCGATGACTGGGTCGGGCGGCTGGCCGCGGAGGTGTCGCCGACGCTGCGGTTTTACCCGTTGCTGCGTGATCCTCTGGTGCTGGTGGTGCCCCGGCGGCATCCGGTGGCCGACCCGTCGGTGCCGGTCGACCTGGCCTGGCTGCGCGGCGAGGCGTGGCTGGCCGGGCCGGCCGGCGAGCCGTCCCGGCAGGCGGTGGACCGGCTGCTGGCCGGGGTGGGCGGGGCCGCGCCGGTGCCGTGGGAGTTCGAAGGGCTGGGCACGATCCTGAGCCTGGTGGCGCGCGGCATCGGCATCGCCGCGCTGCCCCGGCTGGCGCTGGCCGCGGGGGAGCGGCGGGTGGCGGTGCGGGCCCTGCCGGACCAGGCCCTGGCCAGGGACGTGTTCGCGGTGGCGCGGGCCTCCAGCGTGAACCGGCCGTCGGTGGCCGCGATCCTGGCCGCGGTGCACACGGCGGCCGCCGCGCTGCGGCCGCCGGTCTAGCGCCGGCGGCGGGCGCGGGCCGGCGGCGGCGCCCGCGCCCGCCGCGGCGGACTAGGCGGTGTTGATCAGGTTCATGATCTGCGCGGCCTGCGGGGTCTTGAGCCTGATCTCCACCTGGCCGGAGGTCTCCGGGCGGAAACGGCCCGCGTCGTACCTGAAGCTCACCCGGTCCGGCTGATCCGCGCTGGCCTGCACCGCGGAGCCGACCATGGCCAGCGGGACGTCAACGTAGCCGCCGCGGGAGACCCAGACGACCAGGCGCTGGCCGCTGATCCCGATGGCCCCGGCGGTGCCCTGCTTGGCAATGCCGTAGCGCTTGCCGGGAGCCTTGTAGTTTCGGTAGGTGATCGATCCGGTCAGGCCCTCGGCCAGGAACGTGATGCCCTCGGCCTCCAGCGAGCTGCGCAGATTGGCAGGCATCGTGGCGCTGCCGAGGAGGAGCTTGAAGGGGTTCACGCTCGGGTCACGGTCCCGCGCGTGACGGGGTTCAGGGCGGAAAATCGTATGGCGCGGACCTCACGTCCGCGTGGTAGTGGACGTCTAACTGGTGTGAGCATGCCACCGTTCGAGCAGATCGTGACCGAGCACGGCGCAGTGGTGCTGCGGGTGTGCCGGGCCATGCTGCCCCCCGCCGACGCAGACGACGCCTGGTCGGAGACCTTCCTGGCCGCCCTGCGCGCGTACCCGGACCTGCCGCCCGGCAGCAACGTGCGCGCCTGGCTGGCCACGATCGCGCATCGCAAGGCCATCGACCGGCACCGGGCCGCGGCCCGCGCCCCGGTCCCGGCCGGCGCGCTGCCTGACCGCCCGTCGCCGCACGGCATCCCCACCGAGCCGGACACCGGCCTGTGGGCGGCCGTCCGCGCGCTGCCGCCCAAGCAGCGCGGCGCGGTCGCCTACCACTACCTGGCTGACCTGCCGTACGCGGAGGTTGGCCGGCTGCTCGGCACCAGCGAGGCCGCCGCCCGCCGCAGCGCGGCGGACGGGGTGGCCGCGCTGCGCCGAAGCTACGCAGGACAGGAGACATCATGATGATCACCGAACCAGACGCCGCGTTCCTGGCCGAGCTGACCGGGCCGGCCGCGGACCTGAGCTCGCTGCGGGCCCGGCTGGCCGCCGAGGCCGAGCGCGAGGGCCTGCTGGACGTCGCCTACCGCACGGTCGGCACCCCGGCGGGTGACCTGCTGGTCGCCGCCACGCCGCGGGGCGTGCTCAAGGTCGCCTGGCCGACCGAGGACCCGGATGTGGTGCTGGAGATGCTGGCCGGCCAGGTCAGCCCCCGGGTGCTGTACGCCCCGGCCCGGCTCGACCAGGCCGCCCGCGAGCTGGACGAGTACTTCGCCGGCCGGCGCCGGGTGTTCGGCGTGGACCTGGACTTCCGGCTGGCCCACGGGTTCCGCCGGACCGTTCTCGATCACCTGCCGGACATCGGCTACGGGTCGACGGCCAGCTACGCCCAGGTGGCGGCCGCGTCCGGGCGGCCCGCCGCGGTCCGCGCGGTCGGCACCGCCTGCGCGCGCAACCCGCTGCCGGTGCTGGTCCCGTGCCACCGGGTTATCCGCAGCGACGGCACGCTAGGGCAGTACGCCGGCGGCGCCGAGGTCAAGCGCATCCTGCTCGATCTGGAGGCGGCGTGAGTGCCACGGTGAGCAGTACGGTGGATGCGGCCCGCAGCACTCCGCCCGGGCCGGCCGGTGACCTGGCCGGCCGGGTGGCCGCGCTGGACCGGACCGCGCTGGCGCGGCAGCTGGACGACGCCGGCGGCGCCCTGACCGGGCCGCTGCTGACCCCGCCCGAGTGCGCCGGGATCGCCGGCTGGTACGGCGACGACCACCGGTTCCGGTCCACCGTCGACATGGCGCGGCTGCGGTTCGGGGCCGGCCAGTACCGGTACTTCGCGAACCCGCTGCCCGGCCCGGTGGCCGAACTGCGGGCCGCGTTCTGGCCGCTGCTGCTGCCCATCGCCAGGGACTGGGCGGCCCGGCTGGGCTGGGCCGCGCCCTGGCCGGACGACTTCGGCGGCTGGCTGGACCAGTGCCACGCAGCCGGCCAGCCGAAGCCCACGCCGCTGCTGCTGCGCTACGGTCCCGGTGACTGGAACGCCCTGCACCAGGACCTGTACGGCGAGCTGTTCTTCCCGTTGCAGGTCGTGATCGGGCTGGACGCACCCGGCACCGACCACACCGGCGGTGAGTTCCTGCTGGTCGAGCAGCGCCCGCGGGCCCAGTCCCGGGGCACGTCGTTCGTCCTGGGCCAGGGCCAGGGGCTGGTGTTCACGACCCGGGCCCGCCCGGTCCGGTCGTCGCGCGGCTGGTCGGCCGCCCCGGTACGGCACGGCGTGAGCACGGTCCGCTCCGGCCGCCGCCGCACGCTCGGCCTGGTGATGCACGACGCCCGCTAGGGCTGCCCGTCCAGGGCGATGAGCCCGGCGTTCGTCGGGGTGAAGCCGCAGGCCCGGAAGTAGAAGCCGGTCAGGTGGTCCTCGAAGTCGACGTGCAGCCACTCGCACCCGGCCGCCCGGGCGTGCTCGGTGGCGGTGGCGACCAGCCCGGCGCCGATACCCCGGCGCCGGGCCCGGGCGGCCACGACGGTGTCGAGGATGAAGGCGTGGGACCCGCCGTCCCAGGCCACGTTGACGAACCCGGCCAGTTCGGGGCCGTCCCAGGCGCACACCCAGCCCAGGCTGTGCCGGTCCACCTTGCCCCGCCAGTCGCAGTCCCCGCCGCCCCCGCCGAACCCCTCCGCGTGCAGGGCGCCAACCGCCGCGCTGGTGAAGTCGCCCCGCCACTCATACCTGATGCTCACCGGCCGATTCTGCGAGCCCCGCCGCCGCGCGGCAAGCCGGATGCAGGCCGGGCCGGCCGGTCAGGCCGGGACCGGGCGGCGGGCCGGGGTGACCCGGACCGGGAGGCGGACCGGGCCGCGGATCAGCGTGGCATTGCGGCGGACGACCGGGCCGGCCAGCTGGAGGCCGGGCATCCGCTCGGCCAGCATCTGCAGGGCGATCCTCGCCTCCAGGCGGGCCAGCGGCTGGCCGATGCAGTAGTGGATGCCGCTGGAGAACGCCAAGTGATCCGGGCCGCCCCGGCGGGCCAGGTCGAACACCGCGGGCCGCTCGTAGGCCTCGGGATCCCGGCCGGCTGCGCCGATCAGCGTCGCCACCAGCGCGCCCTTGGGCAGGGTGCGGCCTTCCAGCTCGACGTCCTGCAGCGCGACCCGGGCGGTGCGCTGCACCGGCGGGTCCCAGCGGAGGGTTTCCTCGACCGCGGCCGGGGCCAGGCCCTCGGGATCGGCGCACAGCGCGGCCCACTGGTCCGGGTGGCGGAGCAGGGCCAGGACCGCGTTGCCGATCAGGTTGACCGTCGTCTCGAAACCGGCCACCAGCAGCAGCACGCAGATCGGCAGCATTTCGCCGGGCCGGATCTGCTCGCCCTCGGCGGCCACCAGCGTGCTGATGATGTCGTCGGCCGGCTCGTTCCGGCGCAGCTCGAACAAGCTGGTGAACAGCTTCTACAGGGCGGCCTGGCTGGCCTGGAGCTGCGCCGCGTGGCGCGGTGACTTGATGCCGTCAAGGGCGCTGCCGATCGAGGCGCCGTACTCCGCGAACTCCTCGGCATTGGCGTCCGGGACCCCCAGCAGATCGGTGATGACCGCGATCGGCAGCGGCGCGGCGAACTGCGACACCAGGTCGAACTGGCCGGCCGCGGCCGCCTGGTCCAGCAGGCCGCCGACGGTCCGCTCGATCCGGCCGCGGTACGTGGCCACCGCCTTGGGGCTGAAGGCGGGCGTCACCAGCCGCCGCTGCCGGGTGTGATCCGGCGGGTTCAGCTCCAGGAACGACAGCTCGGCCTCGCCCGCGTCCCGGCCGTGCTCGTTCTCGATCGCCTGGACGCCGAACCGGCGGTCCCGCAGCACCTGGTTGCACACCCGGTGGCTGGGCGTGGCCCAGTTGCCCAGCCAGGTCGGCACCAGCGTGCCCTGCGCCCGGATCTGGTCGTAGATCGCGTACGGGTCGTCGCGGCCCGGGCGGAGCCGCAGCCGGGCCGTCGGGTCCCGCTGGACGTACGCCGCCCAGCCGGTCCTGGCCCGCTCGGCGTATAGCCGGGAGGCGAATCCGGCGGCCTGTCCGATCTTGCTCATGGTGACTCCTGCGCTTGCGGCGAGCGGTCGTGCGATGACGACGCGCCGATGCCGTGCAGGTACGTGCTCAGCACCAGGCCCGGGGCGTCGTGGGGGGCCAGCCGGCCGGCCTGGACCGACTCGGCGGCGGTGTAGATCAGGGCGTAGAAGGATTGGCGCAGCCACCAGTCCGGCACCGAGGCGGACAGCACACCGAGGGCCTGGGCCCGCTTGAGCACCGCCAGGCAGCGTTCCTCCGCCACCGCCTTGCGGGCCCTGATCTCGTCGTCGTGGTCGAAGGCCGGGGTTCGCCACAGGAAGGCCAGCTGCGGGCCGTTGGGGATCATCGCCGCTATCAGCTCCCGCAGGCCGCCGTCGTCGCCGGTCAGCGTGGCGACCGCCTGTTCCCACAGGTCGATGGCCCGGTGCCCGACGGCACGGACCAGGTCGTCCCGGGTCGCGTAGTGCTTGTGCAGCGTGGTCCGGCCGATGCCGGCCGCCTCGGCCACCTCGGCCAGGGACGCCGCCGGGTCGGCAACAAGGACGGCGGCCGCGACGTCGAGCAGCGGCCGGGCCGCACGGCGCAGCACTGGGCCGGCGGCCGAGTGAACACTCATGTTCACAACAGTACGCCGACGTTCTCAGCCGGACAAGGCCGTTCGAGATTGAACCTCAGTGATCAGGCGGCATCCGGGCGGCACTCAGGCGTCGCGCTCCAGCGGGCACGTCATGCAGCGCGGGCCGCCCCGGCCGCGGCCCAGCTCGCTGCCGCGGATCGTGATCACCTCGATGCCGTTCTCCCGCAGCCACGAGTTCGTGGTGACGTTGCGCTCGTAGGCGACCACCACCCCCGGCGCGACCGCCAGCACGTTGCAGCCGTCGTCCCACTGCTCCCGCTGGGCCGAGCGGACGTCCTGGGTCGCGGTGAGCACGGTGATCTGGCCCAGGCCCAGCGCGGCCGCAATGGCCGAGTGCATGTCCTCTGGCGGGTGATCGGTGACCTTGAGCTCGTACTGCCCGCTCCCCGGCTCCACCGTGTACGACGGCAGCATGCCCATCCCCGCGTACTTCACGAAGACCCCGTGGTCGGCCATGGTCAGCACGGTGTCCAGGTGCATGAACGCGCGCGACTTCGGCATGTCCACGGCCACGATCCGGTCCGCCGCGCCGGCCCGGAACAGCCGGTCGGCCAGGATCTCCACGGCCTGCGGGGTGGTCCGCTCGCTCATCCCGATCAGCACCGCGTTGTTGCCGAGGACCAGCACGTCGCCGCCCTCGATCGAGGCCGGCCCGGCCTCCGCGCCGTGATACCAGAACGCGAAGTCACCGCCGGCGAACATCGGGTGCCACCGGTACATGGCCTCGTCGCTGACCGTTTCCCGCATCCGGGCCGGCATCCGCATGGCGTTCACCGACACCCCGCCGTAGATCCAGCACGAGGTGTCCCGCTGGTAGAGCAGGTTCGGCAGCGGGGCGAGCACGAAGCCGTCGGGCAGCAGCGAGTGGAACGCGATGCTCTTCGGCTCGGGGACCAGCTCCAGGATCTCCCGCTTGGTGATCCCGCCGATCAGGAAGCTGGTCAGCTCGGCCGGGTCCATGCTCTCCAGCGCGCCGCGCAGCGGGCCGGCCGCCAGCGGGCCGTGCCGCAGCGGGTCGAACACCTGGTCAAGCACGTACTGCCGGGCCTGCGGGATCTCCATGGTCTGGGCCAGCAGGTCGCTGTAGTAGTGCACGGTGACGCCGCGGTCGCGCAGCGCCTGGGCGAACCGGTCGTGTTCCGCCTGCGCCTCGGACACCCAGAGCATGTCGTCGAACAGCAGCTCGGCGGCATTGTCCGGGGTGAGGCGCTTCAGCTCCAGGCCGGGGCGGTGCAGGATGACCTG
>Ga0157376_10002889_pt1 | contig 11773 bp, 22 predicted proteins | sample M45metaG_FD_121801 | JGI IMG/M metagenome (GOLD analysis project Ga0157376, IMG submission 121801) | Miscanthus rhizosphere microbial communities from Kellogg Biological Station, Michigan, USA - M4-5 metaG | ecosystem: Host-associated > Plants > Roots > Rhizosphere > Soil | place: USA: Michigan... | reverse complement strand
GGCAGGAAGATCGGCGTGGCGAAGTGCATCCGCCCGTCGACGAAGTGCGGGAAGCCGCGCAGGTCCACCGCATCGAGCAGGCTGAGCCTCAAGTCGATGAAGTTCGGACTGTAGTCCAGGGCCACCTGGCGCGCTACCTGCGACTTGCCGACGCCGGTGCCGCCCCAGATGAACATCGGTTGGCGAGTCTCGATTCCTTTGCGAAGTGCCTTGGCAACTTGAGTCGGCCTCATTCTTCTTTCAGCTCCAGGATTGGTGGTTTTCGTGGACGGCTTCTGCACCGTCGTAGTCGTGGATGTACCAGTTGCTCCCGACGTAGTCGGGTACTTCAACGATGACGAGCTCGGCGAAGCGGCCGTTGACCTCCTCGACGCCCAGCTCGTTGATGCACCGGATCAGCAGCGGATCGTCGCGCTTCACACCGGAGTCATTGAGGACGTACTGCTCGTCGAGACTGAAGACCGTCATGAAGATCGGGTTCTCGCGCGGGCGGTTCAGATCCTTCCACCACTTGTTCCAGGCCTTCAGGTCCTCGGACGCCTTGTCATTCCACTTCGGGCCGTAGTACTCCTTGACGGGCGTGGCGATGCCTTCACAGCCGCGTGCGTGCAGCCAGTGCAGCGCCGTGGGAGAGAGACCGAAGCCCCCGTGGCACCGATTGATGACGATCTTCATGCTGGATTCCTAGGCTTAGGCGTCGTGGGTGATGGTTGGGAACTGCTTCAGTCTTTCGTGACGGCAGGTGTTGCAGCACGCTTTCATCCAGTGCCCGATGTCCTGGATCCTGCCCGGCGCGCCGCAGAACTCGCAGATGTGCGCCGAGACCTTCTCGGTGTCCTCGGTCAGCTGGTAGAAGTTGTTGACCTGAATGGGGTCTGCCGTGCCGTCTTTGAAATAGACGCGCAGGCAGCCCCACTTTTCCTTGATCTGCACCACCTCGATGCCGCAGTACTGGGCCTCGTACAGCAGCATGTCGAGCAGCTGCTTCCAGCCCTTGGGCTCATAACCCAGGTAGTCGTAGCTCATTTGCTCAGCGTGCTCGCGTTGGCGTACTTCGCGTTGGACACGCCCATGCCACGGGTGCTGGTCCACCCCGAACCCTCGGTACTGTGCGCGATCGCTGCCTGCGCGCGTTGGGCGGCCCCGGCGATCAGCTGTTTCATGCTCTCGCCGACCCCGGGGCCCCTCAGAAAGGGCGGATGGCGATTTCCACGCAGCTCAGCTGCTCCAGGTACTCCTCGGGGATCAGGCGCGAGGCCTGGATGTCCGCTTCCTTTTCGGTCGCGGCCAGCAACGTGGTGATCGGCACCACGATCTTGGGCTTCGGCTTCTCCCCGCGCTCGTGCTGCTCCTTGGTCTGGAGCGGGGTGAAGATGATTGCGGCTTCGTAGATGGGCATCGTATTGCCTCCTCAAAGCGCACTGCCCGGGTGGCAATGCTGCTTTGGAGAGGCAGGTGGCACTCATAGCCTTGGTTGCCACCCACCTCCGGTCTCCCCACGTGTGCACGTCACTTTTACGAGGACGATATAAGTTTGGTGTCTTGAGCCACTAGACGACCTCCCCCCTAATACGCGTCTGCGGACGCGTATTAGGCGGGGAGGGCTGGATTCGAACCAGCGTTTCCAAACGGTTCGTGGGGCGAGGACCGTTATCAATGGAGTGCCCCACGACGTACACACGTGCCTGACGATATCGATTGTCTAGGCGAAACGATTACGATCTTGTTTGACGCCAACGACGACGATAACGCTGCCTAGCTCTACTTCTTGTACCTGAATCCTGAACCGTCCCAGTTCGAGTACCACCGCCCGGTCTGGGTGCCGCTGACTTCGAGTTTAGGTCTGTTCTCCTCCGTCATAAGATGCATTAGCCGTGCCGCTTTCGTCGCTAAATCCCATTCGGTGCCTGCAGCCGGGCAGCGGCGCCCCAGCTTCGGATGAATGTGCGATCTCACCTTGCCGTTTTTCTTCAGCAGCGTGTCCTTGAAGCACAGAGGACAGCGCCGGTGCTGGCGATTACGCGGCTTCACCGCGCAGCGGGCTCAGCAGCAGCCCAACCAGCTTGTCGGCAATCTTGTCAGTCACGGCTTCCGTCTCGTTGGCGCGCATGCGCGCCTGCTTCACTTCAATCATCAGCTCATCGACGATCTTCAGCATGTCGGCCTTCTGCTGCGCCGTGGCTTCACCGCTGCGCTTCACCAGCGTGAAGCGGCCGGTCACGATGTCTTCCGACACGGGCTGGATCTGCGCCGGGTGCTTGTCGGTCGCCGGGCTCATGACGATGGGGGTGATGATCTTCTTGGTCTTGACCGTTTCTTCGGCGTAGCGTGTTGCCCACACTCCGCGCATGGGGCTGGGGTCCCAGTCCTTGGTGGCGTCGAGCGTCGGGATCTCTGCGAAGAGCTGGCGAAGACGTACGAGCCGAGCCTCCAATCCCAGCAACTCGTCCACCGGCATGTCCCGAAGGATCGGTACACCACGCCAGTTGACGGTACCGGCCGCCGCAGTGTTGGTCTTGTTCTTCTGGTACTGCAGGTCCTCGGCGCGGGCGAAGATGTCAAGGGCGTACTCCAACGTCTCGCCGACCGTCGTGGTCACGGGCTTCTCTTCGCGGTGTTGTGCCTCGGTGGCTTCGTTCTCGGGGTTGTCAGCGATCATCTTCAGCGACCGGGTGTGGCCGTTGAAGAAGTGCGACGGGTTCTTGAACTTCTTGAGGGTGTCCTCGTACAGCTGGTTCCAGGCGCCGGTCGGAGTCTTCTCCGCCGCCAGTAGTTCGTGGAGCTTCGGCATCTTGAGTCCTCGGTTTGGGTGCGTACAGCCACGGAATTGTGCACTGAGCTTCTGGCTGTGAATAAAACTCAGTGCAATCGGGGTAGGGCAGGGCGAGACAGTTCTTCCAGCCGATGCGCTCGTGCCTCGGGTCGAGACTGAAGTGCCAGCGGCAGGTACTGCAGGTTTTCATTTCGGGTTAAGGAGTTTTTCGATTGCAGTGGCGACGTAGCGCAACAGGAAGTCCTGCACATGCAGTCCACTGACGTTGCAGCTATGGTCTTTGTTACCAGCTGCGTGATCTGGAATGAAGGGGTTGTTGTCGTCGTCCAGTTCCAGCCACGTGCCGCATTCGTAGCATTGCTTTCTCATTTCACTACCTTCAGTGTTGGTTGCTCGAGTTGTACGATCTCGGCGCGCCGTTCGTCGAACCACTCGGGCATGTCGTGCCACTTCGTCGTGTAGCCGCGGAACACACCTGTGTTGCTGCGGGTGGCGCTAAGGGCTATGCCATGGTGCTTCAGGTAGCTGCCGAACTTGGTCGGCTGCGTCGGCACGTTGCCCACGCAATACGCGAATATCTTCTGCAGGTCGTCGCGCGTCAGCTTGTTGCGCCCGGTTTTGACCAGGTCGTACATCAGCGCCTTGTAGTGGTGGTATGCATCCATCTGTCGTGGATCGAGGCTGGTAAATTCGTCGGTCGGCAGGTAGTCCCAGAGGTCGCTGAGGCTGCCCGCCTTGATGTGGTTGGCTACGGTGTCTGCCGAAGGTTGGCTAATCAAAATCATCTGGTCGCGATCGGCGCCCTTCAGGATGTCGCGCGCCTGCATCTCGTCCACTGCGTACAGGCGCAGGAATACAGCGAAGTCGGTGAGCTCAGCCTCGATGTCGGCGATGTCCTGCGGCGTCGGTTTGGGTAGCGGCGTGCCCTGGTACTCGGCGATGTTGAAACGTCGATCGTTGCTGGTCACCACCACTGCGTCCGGCATGTTGCTGGCGAAGATCCAACCGGTATGGTTCGTCACGTCGTACGGGTTGATGTGCATGCGCCGGATGTTGATCACCGGCTCGCTGATCTGGTTCTTCAGGCTCGACATGATGGTTGCGCTTTGCCTCGACTCACTGACCTGTGCCTCATCGATGAAGCAGATCAGGCAATTCTCGAGGTGCCCGTTGTACTTGTCCTCCAGCTGCTCCATGCGGCGTTCGACTGTATTGCCTTTGCCGAACAGCGGCCGCAGCACGGAGCTGTAGATCAGGCCTTTCCCAGTGCCCTGCGTGCCGTGCCACACCCAGGCGGTGCCGGGGGCGATGCGCTTCTGGTACATGAACGCAAGCCAGTTATACCAGTGCTTGATGCAGCTCGAACCCACTACGTGGCGCATCAACGCGTCGATCTTGGGGAACGGCTGGTGGTCCTGGCGCTCGAGCGCTGCTTTCATGTACTTCGACTGGGCGAAGAAGTTGACCTGGCGTTTGGTCAGATCGATCGCGCTGGTCTGGGGGTCGTACACGATGCGCCAGGTGGGGATGACCTTGGGTACTGGCTGCCCGTGGTCTTCCAGGAAATCCTTCACATCCTTGTTGCAGCCCGCCTTCTTGATGTCCAGCACGTCGTTGTCCTGGTCGTACGTGCCGTTGTAAAAGAAGCCGGTGTTGTAGTCGCGGATGCCCAGGAACAGCTTCCCTTTGTGCTGCTTGGCCACGGCTTGCTTCCCGGCGTTGATGGCGTGGTAGTAATACTCGGGATCGAGCTCCTGGGTCTTGTAGTTGGGCTCACCCTTGAAGTTGTAGACGATTTCCGGCCGCCCGACTGGGTGGAAGTAGGCGAAGCTGTCCCCGTCGTTCAGGTTGAAGCGCACGAAGTCGCCATCCACGTACGCGCCGTTGATGGTGGCGCGGTCGGGCTTGGACATGTATTCGATCCCTTGGTGGTCCTTGAAGGTGCGCTTCTTGGGATCTAGCCCCCTGGCTTTGCGCAGCTCGCTGATCTTGGCTTCCTCCAGCACGGCGATTTGGCCGATCTGCAGCCGGTCGGTGGGCATGGTGAGGGTCTCTTTGGCCTTGCTGATCAGGTCGATGCGCTTGCCCTGGAACTCGTTGAGGCTCGATGGGTGACAAATCGGCGGCGCCACGTAGATGAGCTTGCTGTTGTCGGCGACGCTGATGTCCAGGCCCCACTTGAGGCAGTTGCCGGGGCTGTCCAGCACCAACTCGCTGGCGAAGAGCTGCAGGTTCATCTGCTTCAGCCAGAGCTTCAGGTCGGCCGGGGTGCACGGCTTGTCGAGCGCCATGAAGACGTGGGCGCGCAAGGCGTAGTCACCGCGGATACCGTAACTGGCTGACCACTGAAGTACGTAAGAAGTGTCTGTAACACCAATTTTTGCCAAAAAGTCCTCAACTGTAGCAATTGAGGGGAGCCGATCGATGTCGAAAACGACCCAAGACGTAGGTTTATCGTACAGCGTATGACCGGCTCTGGATTCCCAGTTCAGGTCCTGGTCGAGTTCGCCCTTCAATAGGCACGCGCCTTTCGAGGCAGCGAACTTGATCAAGTCGTGGAACTGCTGCATGGAACAAATGGTGGTTATCGTCGATTTCACCTTGCGATCGAGCGGATAGGGGTCAACCCTATCTTGTCGAATTGTCTTGCAAAGTGGTACACGGGCTTCGAGAAACGTTACAGGGAAGCTAAGCATATGCATTGACCCTTCAAGCGTAAGGGGTACTACTTGGTGTAACACGTGGCGACACGTTACAACACACTACCGTTACAGGCAACGTTACAGGACAAATGGCAACAACATCAACGACCTATACTAGGTTGTAACGTTGTAACGCTATTTTGGTAGTAATTATGGTTGAAAGCAAATTAGTGTCTTGTGCAGTGCAATAAAACACTTTTTTCCTTCCTAGTAGAGAAGGAAGGACTTTGCCGTTACAACGTTACAACCACTGGTTGCTTGTTCTTTTGGACTTTGGCGGATTGGCGCGCTGCGTACTCCCCGGCGCCTCCCTCCATTGTCCTCCTTCACGCGAACTTCCGCCGGATGTCGTTCAGGCTCAGGCGGTAGTGCGACGCCAGCGCCGTGAAGAAGCTGATCAGGTGGAAGATCGAGCCCTCCACCCGCGTGCGGCCGCCGACCAGCGGCGTCAGGCGGATGTCGAGTTGGCGGCACAGGTCACCCGTACCGGCCAGGATGTAGGCCTTGTCGACTTTGGCGATGTAGATCATGACGCTGCCTCCTTTGCGTATTGCTGCATGCGGTACCAAAGCTCGTTCATGATGTCCTGGTTGCGCTCGTCGAATAGCGTGGCGAGCACGGCCAGCACGACCGACGGTGGTGGTTTGTCATCCGGCCGTTCCTGTGCGTCCAGCACGTCCCGTGACTCGACATAGACCTCGACTCCGTGGTCTGTGCGGAGTACCAGGGCGGCGTCGAACGGCGCCAGGTGGATGTCCGTGCCTTCCGGATCTTTGTGGATCGCGTCTACCTTTGGCATGCGTTATCTCCTTGTTTGTGCGACACCTTTCGCCGCTTTTGCGAAATATCGAGCCTCGAGCTGCTGGTACAGGTCGTAGTTGTCGATCGACATCAGGCTGGCCACGATGACGGCCTGCACCGACGTGCCGTTGATGCTGCCCAGTGTCGCTCCGGCCTGCAGGTACAGCGCCTTGATCATGCTGCCCTTGTCGTCCTTGAACAGGACGATCGCGGCTTCGTCGCCTACCAGCGTGACTTGGTGGACGTTGAGGATGATTTCGATGCCGTCGGCCAGGGAGACTGCCACGTTGTCGGTGTCCACGATTAGTCGGTGTATGGGGTCGAGAAGGTCCTCGGCTCTTCGTCGCCACGCCGCAACGCCTGGCGATAGTGGTGCCGGATACGGCGATTGATATGGCGATGTACCCACTGGCCGAACGGCCCATTCGACCCACGGCGGCATGATCTGCACCCGCACCTGGGGTGTTCGTTCTTTCTCATCGTTCATCCCCATCGCGCTTTCTTGCGGTTCGCGGTGTAGCCGGTGTCGGCCAGGGCCATGACCCTGCTCGGGTGTGGCTGGCCACCATTGCGCTTGTAGCCCTTCTTGGTACGGCAGGCATGCCCAGCCAGCTGGCCGCATGTCGGGCAATTCATGCACGCCACCGCGTCGGTATAGGCCCAGCCGGTGAAGGGCACAACCAGGTCGAGCTCGCGGGTAGCCATCCTAGAATTCTCCGGGCGCTACTTGTGCGCACACGATGCCTTGCGCGCGCCACATGTTCACCACCTGGTTCCGGTCATCGAACGTCAGCACCGGCTTGTAGCCCGACAGCCGGATCTCATGCAGGATCTCGAGCTTCACCACGTGATCCGGGCGCACGTCGTCGTTCTTGCGCATGTAGATCGGGATGTCCGGGTCCCAGTACATCTGGTCTCCGATCGTGCGCAGCAGCAGCGGCCGCTCCTTCTCCATGCGCCCGGTGACCACCAGGATCGAGTGTCCGTGGTGCCGCAGCGCGCGCAGCGTGTGCATGATAGGCCAGATGATCTTGTCATCTCGGGCTGCAGCCCGGAACGCTTCCCAGTCTTTCTTGCCTCCTTCGGAGGGTCTGATCAGGTGGATGCGGTGAGTGATATCGAGCAGTGTTCCGTCCACATCGAAGATGATGTCCATTGTGTGTGAACTTCCTGGCCCTGGGCCTGGCTCGTTCCTCTGAAATGAAAAGGCCCCAAGCCTGGCTTGCGCCAGGCCTGGGGCCGTGAGTTATGCTGCTTCTTGCTGGTCGAGCTCGCCAGCGTGCGCCTTGTAGTACTGTGCGCGTGCCTTGGCGAAGCGATCCAGCTCCTTGCTGTAGAGCTCGTGGATGCCCTCGGCTTCCGCCGCGTCGATGCCCATGCCGGTCAGCTTGCCGAGCGCCACGTTCTTGACGAAGCGCTTGACGTCGCCCTTGGTACGGCGGATGACGTCGTCGTACAGCCGGATGCCGAAGTCAGGCAGCAGCAGGTCGAAGGCGGTCTCGCCGTCCTCGGTTTCGGGATCGAAGCTGCCGATCGTGTCGGCCAGCTCGTTCTCGAGGCCCTGCCATTGCTTGGCCTGGCGCTCGCGGTCAGCAGCGATCGCCTGGTCCGCCTCCTTTTGGGAGAGCGTGCCCGCGGCGACGAGGCGTCCGAAGCTGTCGATCGTGGCCTGGTTCGGCTTGCCGGACTTCGGATCGCAGAAGAACGCGATCTGGTTGTGGTACGTGCTCGGCAGGTTGAACTGCTTCCAGGTCTCGACCCGCGCCCGGTACTCGCCAGCGTCTTCGCCCTTGCGCTGCGGGGGCGGTTCGACTCCGACGGCCAGCAGTTCGCGATACGCGTGCTCGCGGATCACGCTGCAGAGCTCAGCCTTGTGCAGCGGCTGCATCTTGTGGGCGAAGCCTTGCTCCTCGCTGTTGGCCTCGTTCTCGGCGGCGTCGGTGGCGACGTTGTCGTCGTCCGCGCGCTCGTCGATCGTGGGATTGTCCGACGCCTGCTCCTGCCCGGCGCCCGTCAGGTGCATCTTGACGTTGATGACGGCCCACAGCGTGGCCACGCTACCGATGTTCCGGTAGAGGAATTTCGCGACATCCGAATGGATGTCTTCGACTGCGGTGAAGATATTCATGGTGCGTATGGTCCTTTGGTTGGATTCAGGAATCGTTGTCGTCTTCGTCGAGCCCGGCTTCCTTCCGTTCGTACAGCAGCGCCGGGTCGGCGTATTGGCTAAGCGACCAGCCAAGCAGGATAAGCAGAAGCTTCAGCTTTTCATGCTGTTGTTGCTCGTACCAGCCATCGTCTGGTGGGTCCATCGTGTTCCCTGTTTGTTGATGGGGTGCACGAATGTTTCTCTCGTGCACCAGCCCTCACCCAATCGCATCAGCGGGGGAGCTGTCGTACTGCGGGATCCAGGCGGGCGCCGGGATCACTGCTTCGAGCTCCTCTTGCGGGAGCTTGTTCACGCACTTGATGCAGATGTGCTTCTCGTAGTCCTTGGTGTAGCCGAGGTTCTGCGGGAAGCGAACGAATTCGGCGCAGAAGTGGCAGGGTTCCCACTGCTGCCCGGTGTCATCAATGACTCCAGCCATAGTCGTTCTCCTTGGTGACGACCTGAGCGAAGAGATCCGCGCAGAACTTGGTGCGGAACTTGGCGATGATCTGTGGCTGCTTGCCTTCGGGCGTGTGCTTGTGCACAGCCCACTTGTAGTAGCCGTCGTTGATCAGTGGCTTGACCTTGTAGTCGATCATTCGACGTAGTCCACGTTCGCGGGTTGGGCGGCCTCGAGCACGGTGCGCCATTCCACGCCGACGGAGTCGTGTTCGACATTCGGATCGGCGTTGTAGTTGTCGGCGAATGTTTCGGCGTGTTTCAGTGACTTGAAGCAGGCTTGTACTTGGCCTGGGCAATTGCCGGTGTTGATTACGAGGTAGATTTTCATGATGGTGTTGTTTCGGTCCATGTAGTAAGTGAGTTGTACTGCATGGAAAAAGCCCCAACGCCGGTGATCTGGCGTTGGGGTAGGGAGAGTTGGTGGGCGAGTAACCGACTCATAGCCGATGTTGCATTGGCTCCTCGTCTACTCGCTGCGCTACCACCATTGCGGCATGTCATACATGCTTCGCTCGCTGTCCCAGCGGTGGGACTACTCTTCAGGGCGAGCCCGCTCCTAGTCCTTGCTTAAGGGACACGTCAGTTGTTCGGTGCCGGGTTACGCGGGTTGCCGAGGTTGTCGAAGCCGTCGAAGAACTTGATGTCGTCGGGCGTGAGGCCTTCGCCTTCGGCCTTCATTGTTTTGGCGACCATGTCGTTGACCGCGACCGCGAGTTCGGTGAGATTGCCCGAGACCGAGTAGTCGTTGGCTTCGATCAGAAGCAGGACTTCGTCGTTGGTTTCGTTCTTGACGCTAATGCTGAGTCTTTCGACTGACATGCAGAACTTCATGAGAATCTCCTGCGGAGCATGAATGGGAAGGTGAGACCTGCGAACAGGGCGCAGATCATTGCGGCGAAGCCACCCGCTTGGGTGCCGCCGTGTAGCTTGAACACGATGTAGAACACTGCGATGTCTACGGCGAAGGATAGAAACCTGCGGTTGAGCAGCTTGTAGAGCATGATGAATAGACCGGCCCACATGATCAGGCCGTACAGCGCCGGACCGAGGTCGATGTGACTGAGCAGTACGCCCATGGCGAACTCCTTTCTCGTTGAACCACTAGTCCTCACCCAATCGCATCAGCGGGGAGACTGTGTGTGGGCACCCTGGCCCGCCGGTTTGCAGCCCGACCAGGCGCACGCGGTACTTTGCGTGCGCCTGGTCGGGCTGCGGTTTAGCGGAGTGGTAGCTCCGTGATCTTTTCGCCGCGGAACCGGAATCGGCCGGTTTTGTCCTGCCGTTCGCGTTCGTCCCACAGCTTGCTGCGGGCGATCATCGCCGCGGCGTAGGTGGTGTAGGCGATCGGTTCGAACTCGGTGAATTCGTAGAAGTCGTCGTCATCGACGGCATCGCTGCTGCCGAAGTGGCAGGTGCGGGTGATGAGGAAGATTGAACGCATGCGTATGCTCCGGTTTGCATCTCGGATCGGATGCATGGAAAAAGCCCCAACGCTTGCGCGTCGGGGCTTGTGCTGCTACTGCTGGCGGCGCCGTGCAGCCATGGCCGCGAAGGCGTCTTCCGGATCAGCCGACTCGCCCTTCGGCGGCCGTTGGTCCAGGAACGCGAAGTAGACCTGCTTGCCATCGTTGCGCTTCAGCGTCCAGGTCTCGTCGTCCTTGACGAGCGTGGCCGTTTGGCTGTCCTTGATGGTGAGCAGGAAGTTGCTCCGCATGCCGCCGTCGCTGGTCCGCGTGCCGGGCTCGATGATGCTGGCCTCGACGGTCATGTCGTCGTCGAAGCTCGACTCCGGCATGTAGGCGCGGGCTTCACCGGCGTCCGTGCGGAGCAGCAACTCGTACTGGAATTTGCGCTCGCTAAGCGGGACCGGCTTCTTCTTTGCGGCGTATTTCGCGACGACATCACCGGGGGTGACGTCGACCGTGAACAGCGTGAAACCGTTCGCAAAGGCCTTGACGGGGGTGCTCGAATTGTCGTTATGCTGGCTCATGCTATATGCCTTTCGTGAGCGTTCTCAAGGACGTATGTCCTCGCGTAACGTCACAAGCACTCACCCAACACCGACCTAAAATCGGAGCTCAACGCGCGCGACCCTCCCTGCGCGCAACACCGCGCGCACGGTCGCTGAGCAACACCGACGTGTGCATGCTGCAGTGCAGCGTAAACGGGGCGAATACTCTGTGTCATCGACCTGGCACTCAGGTCCGCCGAAGCGAAAAAGCCCCAACGCTTTCGCGTTGGGGCTTTCGGTCAGGCGAGTTCGGCGAGGATTAGCGCCTTGTCCTTGGCATGCACGACTGCGTCCTTCGCCTGGACTGCGGCGATGATGTCCGGGTCGTTGCCGAGCTCCCAGCCTGCGCGCAGGCCTATCTTGCGCACGCGAGCGATGCTGAGCTCGAAGCTAACACGCTTGGCCCAGCCCAGCGAGTGGGCCGGAGCAGCTTGTTCCACGGGAGTTGCGACTGCGTCGATGATTGCGTTCATGTTGCCCTCTGCAGAGAGTGATATGCGCGATATTGCGCACCGACCCTCACCCAACACGGACGTAAGCATGCTTCGCTACGCTCGCAAAACGAAACCGAAGTGGCCCCCCCGGACGGAGTGGTTTAGGGGGAGGCCGTACCACGTGGTCCTTCACCAAAAAATTGTGAATTTTTTAGGCAATTCACCGGGAACTTCAGTCACATCCTTATGAAGTCGCTTGCGCTCTAAAAAATTTCGTGGAAAATCCTATGAACTCATGGCTGCGTACCAGAACCGGCACCCCGTCGTCACCGCGAACACCGATCCGTTGCACTACCTGACGGATCAGCAGCGCATTTTTGTCGATGCGATCGTGCGCGGGGCGGGTCCGACCGTCGCGGCGCGCGCCGCGGGCTACGCTTT
>Ga0157376_10002888_pt1 | contig 11779 bp, 10 predicted proteins | sample M45metaG_FD_121801 | JGI IMG/M metagenome (GOLD analysis project Ga0157376, IMG submission 121801) | Miscanthus rhizosphere microbial communities from Kellogg Biological Station, Michigan, USA - M4-5 metaG | ecosystem: Host-associated > Plants > Roots > Rhizosphere > Soil | place: USA: Michigan... | reverse complement strand
CGACCTAGACGCCAATGCCAACGCAATCGCCATCCAGCATCTCAAGCTGGAGAACGAAGGCTGGGTCCGCGACGTCGAGACTGCGGAGCCCTCCGAGCCCAGCTTCACCGAGCCCGCGTAGCCGGATTGCGCACGCGGCGGACCACGTGCCGCATGCGGATTCGAGCCGAGCCCATGACCGCCGCGCAAGCGCAACGCCTCCTGCTCGCCTGGGAACAAGGCCACGGCGCGCATGCGATCCGTCGCGCGCTCGCCGTGCTGCACGCGGCGTGGCCCGAGGCCGGCGCTGCGCACTGGGCGCGCATGACGATCGGCGAGCGCGACGGCTGGCTCCTCGATCTGCACGAGACGCTGTTCGGGGCCTCGCTCGAAACGGTGACGCAATGTCCGCAGTGCGGCGAGCGGCTCGAACTGGCATTTCGCGCCGATGCGCTTCGCGCTGACGGCGGCGTGAACGCAGCAAGGACGCCGATCGTGTGGCAAGGCGACGGCTACGTCATCGACTACCGCCTGCCGACGAGCGACGACCTGCTGCACGTGTTGGACGCTGCAGCCGACGATCGCGCAGCCGTCGACAGTCTCCTCGGTCGCTGCATCCTCGCGATCCGTCATGCAGGCGATGCGCCCACCCCGCCCCCACTCCCTGACGATGTCGTGACCGGATTGCAGGAGGACATGGCAAGGCATGACGCCGGTGCCGAAATGCGCATGCGCCTGACCTGCCCCGAATGCGGTCACGGGTGGGACGCACACTTCGACATCGCCACCTATGTGTGGAACGAAGTGGACGATTGGGCGCAGCGAACGTTGTCGGAGATCCACATGCTCGCCACCGCCTACGGCTGGAACGAGCGCGACATCCTCGAGCTTGGCAGCCTGCGCCGTCGCCATTACCTCGAGCTGGTGCGGGCATGACGGCATTTCTGCTCGGGCTGATCGGCCGTGCACGTGGGGATGTGCCGGTGCTTGCGCGGCGCCAGCCCTCGATGTTCGAGCCCGATGTCGCGCATGCGGGAAGGCATGCAGCCTCTTCGCAGTCCATGCCCGCCGTGGACGATCTCCCGACCGCGGAAACCCGTGCGGGATTCGCGTTCGATCGCGTGCGAGGTGTCCGGGACGCACCGACCGGCGATACCCCAGACGCCATCGCGGCGCTCGCGCGCGAATCGGGCTTCATATCCCTGCAGCCCAGCCTGCAACGCCCGGTGGCGACGGCGCGCGAATTGGCGCAAAGGAATGACGACCACGCAGAGCCTGCCGGAAAGCGGTCACGGGCTCCCGGTGACGATGGGCGCCCGACGATTCGCGCTGCGCAAAAGGATTCCGAGACGTCGACGGTGCCGATCATTCCGGCGGACCCGGCGCCGCGCAAACGTCCGCCCCGCGAGGATGGGCACCGGTCGCCACCACGCGAGTTTGATCCTGAGCACGCGCCACGCGACTCCGGCGTCGGCGCGAAGCCGTACGCCGATGGACGCACGAACGCTACGCCCTTTCCCGTCGCACGCGACGCGAAGTCGGAATCGCCCGCCTTGGACCAAGCCGCGCTCCGCACGCGCGCCATGCAGCCGCGGCCTGCGGCGCAGCCTGCGCACGCACCCGTGAACGACATTCCGCGGCCGGTGGAAATCTCCATCGGCCGCATCGAAGTCCGCGCCGTCGCAATGCCTTCCGTCAACGTCGCACGCAACGTCAAGACATCGCCACCGCGCTTGAGCCTCGAGGATTACCTGCGCGATCGCACGCGGAGCCGGCGATGAGCAGCGCGCTCGCCATCGCCGCAGTCACTGCAACGCTCAAGGACCTGCTGAACGAAGGATTGCTGAATCACGATCTCTCCGTCATCGGCAGCTTCGCGGTCACCGCGCAGCCGCCGGATCGCGTGACAACCGGTGCCACCGAGGCCAACCAGCTCAACGTGTTTCTCTACCAGGTGAGCCCCAATCTCGGATGGCGAAACGTTGGCCTGCCCTCGCGCGACAGCCGCGGCAATCCGATCACGAATCCGCCGCTGGCGCTCGACCTGCATTACCTCCTGACTGCGTACGGGGCGCAGGATCTCAACGCGGAAGTGTTGCTGGGTTACGCCATGCAACTGCTGCACGAGACACCGATGCTCACGCGCGAACAGCTGCGCACGGTATTGGGCGCGCCGTCGCCGGTCGACGGCGGTGTCCTGCCCGGTCCCTTCGGATCGCTCTCCGCCATCGACCTCGCGGATCAGGCCGAGCTGATCAAGATAACGCCGGTGTTCCTGAGCCCGGACGAGCTGTCCAAACTGTGGACGGCGATGCAGGCACGTTACCGGACGTCGATGGCGTACATGGTGTCGGTCGTGCTGATCCAGAAGGAAGGCGGAGAGCGCGTGGCGCCGCCGGTCCTCCGCCGCGGACCCGATGATCGCGGGCCGATCGCGCAGGCGATGCCGCCGCCCAGCCTGCAGGGCATTCGCAACCTCGCCTCGCCGCTGCTCCCCGCCCTGCGTCTTGGCGACGACGTCGCTTTCGATGGCGCCAATCTCGCCGGCAGCGGTGCACTCGCAGTCGTTTTCGAGAGCCCGCAGCTCGGCATCACGCAGGAACTGCCGCTCTCCGCCGATCCTGCAACCGGTGCGATGCGTGCGCATGTTCCTGGGCCAGCGGAAGATCCTGCCGCCGCCTCTGGCTGGGCCGCAGGTGTCTACGCCGCGTCGCTGCGAGTCGTGCAGCCCGGCGTGCCCGTATGGACGACCAACGCCGTTCCGTTGGCGCTTGCGCCCCTCATCACCGCCGCCCCGCTGACGGCCTCTGCCGGCACCCCGATCGATCTGGTCGTGACCTGCCTGCCGCGCATCCGCGAGCTGCAGGAAGCACGCGTACGACTCCTCTTTGGCAGCGCGGAGCTGTTGCCCGCGTCGATCGACACGCCCGCCGATCCGACCGCGCCGAGCACGCTGCACTTCAGCGTTCCGGGAATGCCGGCCGCAAGTTATCCCCTGCGCCTGCGGGTCGGGGGCATTGACAGCATGCCGATCGTCCCGGGAAGCGTGCAGTCGAGTTTTGGATTCGACCCACAGCAAACGGTGGTGGTGACATGAGCGTTGACAACTGGCTCGACGCCAACAATCGCTACCTGTCTGCGTCGCTGCGCTGGCTGCGCCTGATGCTCGACCGTTTCGCGGGAGCCCCCACCTTCGACCCCAACGAGCTCGCGCAGGCCGCGGAAGCGCGCGCAATCGCCGGCCAATGCGATCCGCCGCCCGCCCTCGCAATGCTCGCAGCGCGGTTCGGCATGAGCGAGTTCGAGCGCGACACACTCTTCCTGTGCGTCGCCGTCGAGCTCGATCCCGCGCTCGCTGTGCCCTTGTCCGGTGCCGCTGCCGACGCCTCCCACGGACGTCCGACCTTCGCGCTGGCGCTGCAACTGTTCGACGCGCCCACCTGGGATGCGCTCTCGCCGCACCGGCCACTCCGTCGTTTTCGCCTGCTCGACATCGACCGCGCAGGGGCGGCGCCGCTGACGGCCGCGGCGCTTCGCGCCGACGAGCGCATCGTGCATTACGCCAAGGGCCTCAACATTCTCGACGAGCAAGTGGGCGCGCTCGTGATTCCGGTCGCCAACGCCGAGCGCATCCCGCTGTGCGCCTCGCAGCGCGCGGCCGCCGATGCGGTCCTGCGACAACTGAGCGCCCCGACGCCGCCCCTTCCCATCGTGCAACTCCTGGGGATCGATGCCGAGTGCAAGCTGGACGTGGCGCGCGCCTGCTGTGCGGCGCTGGGCCAGGATTTGTATCGAATCGGCATCACCGATCTACCCTCGCACCATGGCGAGATCGATGCGTTTGCCCGCTTGTGGCGACGCGAAAGCATGCTGCTGCCGCAAGCTCTCTACGTCGACGCGGAAGACTTGGACACCGCTGCGGCGGACAAGGTCGCCGCCCTTCGCACATTTGCCGCCCGCGAGCCCGGTCTTGTGTTCGTCGGTGTGCGCGAGCTGCTCGCGCCACCCTTGCCACAGACCATGTTCGTGGACGTGCAAAAGCCCACGGCCGCGGAACAGCGGCAAGCGTGGCTCGACGGTTTGCGTGCGGACACGAGCGCCGATGTCGCGGAAATCGCCGCCGGCGAGCTGGCAGGCCAATTCAATCTCGATTTGCGCGAGATCCGCGCAACGCTCGCCGATGGCGGCAACACCCGCGGTGCTTCGGAGCGGCGGACCGCTATCTGGAACGCATGCCGCCGCCTCACGCAGCCGCGGCTCGATCGATTGGCGGAGCGACTCGAACCCAAGGCGACCTGGGATGACCTCGTGCTCTCCGCCGAGGCAACCGCTTCGTTGCACCAGATCGCGGCCCAGGTGCGCAACCGGCATCGCGTCTACGAGGACTGGGGCTACGCGCGAAAAATGACGCGCGGGCTCGGCATCGGCGCGCTGTTCACGGGCGAGAGCGGCACCGGCAAGACCATGGCCGCGGAGGTCGTCGCCAACGAGTTGCAACTGTCGCTCTACCGGATCGACCTGTCGGCGGTGGTCAGCAAGTACATCGGCGAGACGGAAAAGAACCTGCGCCGCCTGTTCGATGCCGCCGAGCGCGGCGGCGCCATCCTGCTGTTCGACGAGGCCGACGCGCTCTTCGGCAAGCGCAGCGAAGTGAAGGACAGCCACGATCGGTACGCCAACATCGAGATCAACTATCTCCTGCAGCGCATGGAAGCGTTCGCCGGCCTCGCAATTCTTGCCACGAACATGAAATGCGCGCTCGATAGCGCATTCCTGCGGCGATTGCGCTTCGTCGTCAACTTTCAGTTCCCCGGCCCCGAGGAACGCAAGCGAATGTGGCAGCGCGCACTGCCGCAGGAAACACCGCGCGACGGACTGGATTTCGACCGCCTCGCGCGATTCAACCTGTCGGGCGGCAACATCCACAGCATCGCGCTCAATGCGGCCTTCGTCGCCGCGGCCCGCGCGGCGCCCGTTTCGCAGTCGCTGGTCCTGGGCGCGATCCGCTCCGAGCTTCGCAAGCTCGACCGTCCGGTCCACGAAGGGGAGTTTCGCGCATGATGTCCCGCGATGCCCTCCCCGTGGCGCCGTCGCTCGCCCAGCCGAGCGCGATGCCCGTTGCGGCCCGCGTCCAGCCCGCGCTGGCGATTCGCATCGACCGTGTCGTGCTCGATGGCGTCGCCGTCGACAGCCTGCAGTTCAGGACCGCACTGCAGGACGAACTGCAGCGCCTGCTGTCGCATGGGAAAGTCCCTGCCACGTTGACCCGTGGCGCTCTGTCGTCGTTGCGCGTGCGGGACGTCGTGCTTCGCCCAACGACCTCGGGCCGGTCGCTCGGCGAATCGCTCGCGCGCGTCCTCCACGCCGGATTGTGGCCGTGACGAGGCGAGGCTTTCGATGATGACGCAAAAGGCCGCAGCACTTGCCAGGGTCGGCGCACCGACGACGGTGCTCCGCCGCCCGGTGCTCCAGCGGCGCTGCAGTTGCGGCGCGCAGGCGAACGCCAACGGCGGCGAGTGCGAAGGGTGCGCACGCAAGAAGCTTCGGCGCAAGGCCGATCGGGTGGCGACCCGCGAGTCGATTCCGGCTTCCGTCTACAGCGTCCTCGGCCGCGGCGGGCATCCGCTCCCGGACGCGGCGCGTGCCGTGATGGAGCCGCGCTTCGGCCGTGACTTCAGCGACGTCCGGGTCCACACGGATGCCGCGGCGGCGCACTCCGCAACGGAAGTCGGCGCGCTCGCGTACACGGTGGGCCGCAACGTTGTCTTCAACACCGGGCAGTTCGCACCCGAGCGGCAGGAGGGATTGCACCTTCTGGCGCACGAGCTCGCGCACGTGGTGCAGCAGAACGGCGAGACGGGCTTCGACCGCAAGATGGAGATCGACCCGCCGGACAGTGCGGCCGAGCGTGAGGCCGATCGCATGGCGGACAGCGTGATGGCAGGGATCGCGCCCACGGCCGTCGTGGCCGCCGGCGGTGCGCGGATACAGCGCAAGGTGTCGCCCGACTTTTCAAAAATCAACCGCAACCTGAGCTACCGCCCGTGGGACTGGGCCATCACGGATTCCGAAGCGCACGAGGTGCTGGTGATCCTGCAAAAGCTCAATCCGCAGGATCTCGCCGACACGGTCGCGGCGATGCAGCGGAGCAACATTCTCGGCCGCTTCTACAGCAACCTGCCCGACGACGACGTCCGCGACAACCAGGATTTCCTGCGCACGGTATCGCGCCAGCAGGTGTGGACCGATCCGGCGGCCGGGGGCAAGACGGCAACGCGCAAGGGATCGTGCAGCACGAAAGAGCTTCTCACTATCAGCCTGGCGCGGGGGCGCGCGCTGGGCTGGCTAGACAAGGCGATCATTCAGCTCCAAGCCCTGCAAAACGCACCGCAGGCCCCCGCGCAACGCAACAATGCCCGCGTGTTCCGGGAGCGCTTCAACACGCTCGACCTTCGTGTCATCGAATACGCACGCAACGTCCTTCGCGGCGTCCGCAACGACTTCCAGAACTGGGCGATCTTCCAGCTGAGCTGTCCTGGCGGCTGGGATCGCTCCTGCCACAAGGCGGGTGCATACGCTATTTCAGGACCGCCGGCGGGCGCGACATTCTGCGGCAACTTCTTCGAGTCGGGCGAGCGCTTCCAGGCCGAGACCCTCATACACGAGTTCGCGCATATCCAGCCGGGCGTCGCGCACATCACCGACCGGGCCTACGCCAGCGATCGCGCGGTCCGCCGATTGCCGACGGCGGATGCGCTGACCAACGCGGAATCCTATGCGCTTCTGGCCGAGCGTCTCGCCACTGGCAGCGAGGACATCTGGGCACCGACCGATACCGTCGAGGACTGCCCACAACCGTGGACCGATAAGCTGGTTCCCGCCGCCGCGGCGGCGCAGCGAAGCAACCGGAATGCACAGGTGAGATTCGCGAAAATAACTCCGTCAAACGTCGCGACGCGCCTCAATGCCGCCGAGTTGCGCTGGCTGGGCGGCACCGACGCGAAGACGATCGAGAAAGCACTCGATGCCTTCGACAAGGCGGAAGGCAGGTTCAAGGAGGACATCGACTTCGAATGCGAGCCGGAACTCAACAGCAGCTGCGACGACGCGCAGTTCTACTGGTACAGCGCCGGGGACCTGCACGTTTGTCCGCAATGGCTGGGCCTCGCACCGAACCTGCGCGAGCAAGCGCTGCTCGCGGCGTTCTACGGGTACATCAAGGCGGGTGACAACGCGGGCCATCGCGACCGCCTGGCCTTTCTCGCGCAGTCGGTCAGCCAGCGCGGGTGGGCACCGACGCCTCTGCAGGATGTCCTGGTCGGCGACGCCGCGTGGTCGCCGGACATGATCCGCATCGTCGTTGTTCCAGACGTGCCGGACGATCCGTTGCGGACGGGCCTGACCGAGGACGGCACCCGGCACGAGCGCCTCCACGACGACGTGCCGCTTTTCCGCGGCGCGGACTGCGCGCGCGATCCGCTCCATTTTCGCGAACGGCATCGCTTCCGCGTGGACAACGGTGGCGCGGCCCGCCGCCAGCCGTTCCTGCCCCCGGTGCTGACCGCCGACTACGTCTACACCTCCACGGATCCGGCGGCCTCGTTCACGCGTCACTTCGAGGATCGAAGACCCGTCTACGACAGCCCGGGGGCGAGCATCGACCATCAATTGCCGGACCCGGTAGACCTGACGCTCACGAAAGATGGCCAGCTGCACAGCCGCATCGGCATGCGGGATCCGGACAGCGGCGTCAACCGCGTCTACGACGATGTACTGCAGGTGCGCGTCGAGGATCCCTGCCCGGTGGTAGCGCGACCGGGCACGGATCGGCGCGTCGCGGTCGAGGCAAGGGACCGCGCCGGCGTGGCAGGCTTGACCACCTTCATCAGCAGCGCGAAGACGCGCATCGACACCCTTCTCACACATCCGGCTCCGACGGGCGAGGCGTGGGTCACCTCCGCCAATCCCAACGTGCGCGCCGTAACGACGCTTCTCGACTCGCTGATCTGGGACCTCGGGCACGACAACATCATTCTGCGGTTCGATCAGGCCAGCGGCGCCGGGACGACGGCGCACTATGACATTCGGGGGAACGAGATGCACCTGGTGCCACTCGCGACCGCTGATCGGGCCAGGCTCACGATCGACCTCGTCCACGAATACGCGAACCGGCAACAGGACCGCCGAAACGAGATCGCCCAGATGCTGCATCAACAGCCGGTATCGCTCGACCGCGAGGCGGCGTTGCAGCAGGAGATCGGAGCGCGGCGCCAGGACACATATCTCATGCGGTTGCTGCAGCTCGCAGGAGTCGGCTTCGCTCCGCAGACTGACGTCCGAGCCCTCGAGGCGACGGCACGCACGTTCGTCACCGAGTTCGAGCGCGAACGCACCGGCACCACGGCGCAGCGTCGAGCCGCCACGAAGACGATCCACAAGCAGGTCAGCGCCGCGTTCGCGCAGCAGCTCAACGACCACGGCAGCTTCGGCGAGTTTCCGGTCGAGCTGACCGACGACGGGCACGTGAGGCTGTACGACCGCTGGCGGCCGGCCGGCACACCCGCGGCTCTGGGCCAGATCCCGGCAAGCATCACGACGCTGCCGCAGCTCGAAGCCGAGCTCGCGGTCATGCTGCACGGTGCGCCGCGGTTCGCGCAGCTTTTCGTCGGACCTCGGAAGCAGGCCTACGACCGCGTGCTGTTCACCGTCTATTTCCGGCGCCGCGTGCTGACGCAGTTCGGATTCCGCAAGCCGCCCAAATGAGCGCGTTCCCCGGATCTCCCCGATTGCTGCGCGGCGGCCTGGTGCTGGTCGACCCGACCACGGGCAAGGTGCTTCGCATCATCGCGCTGCAATACAACCCGGATACGCTCAACCGGAGCCTTCAAATCAAAGGCGCGGGCGCGGAAAGCGGAGACCACCTCGAAGCGCTGCGGCTCAAGGGTCCGCCGGTCGAGACCATCAAGGTGGAGGCAGAAATCGACGCCACCGACGCGATGGAGGGGAACGACGCGCAGACGAACCAGGCAGGCCTTCATCCCCAGCTCGCCGCGCTGGAGACCATCGTCTATCCGCAGAGCGCGCACCTCTTGGCGAACAACGCGGAAGCATCGGGGGGCTCGCTCGAGATCGCGCCCGAGTTGGCGCCGCTGCCGCTCTTCGTCTTCGGTCCGAAACGCATCGTGCCGGTCCGCATCACCGAGATGTCGATCGTCGAAGAGGCATTCGATGCGGCGCTCAACCCCCTGCGCGCCAAGCTTGGCCTCACCCTTCGCGTGCTCACCGTGGACGACCTGGGCTTCGACGCCAAGGGTGGCAACCTGTTCATGACGTACCTGCAGGCCAAGGAGGGGCTGGCACGGCAGGCAAGCGGCGGCAGCTTCGCGGCCCTCGGGATCGACGGCATTCCCTGATCGGCGAGAGAACGCGATGGCCACTTTCAATTTTCCTCCGACCAGCCGCTACTACGGCGTGGCGCAGCGGACGCTCGTGCGCGACGACGGCGAGATGGTGACCTACCTGGCGCGCCGCTTCGTACCCCCGTCATCAAGCTTTGCGCCTTTGCGCTTCCACACCGTCGTGCAGGGCGAGCGCCTGGACGTCATCGCGGCACGCGAGCTGGGCGACCCGGAGGCGTTCTGGCGGATAGGCGACGCAAACGATGCGTTGCGCCCGGACGACCTCACGGTGCCGCTCGGGCGGCGGCTGCGAATCACGCTGCCGGAAGGCATTCCGGCCGCCTCGGGGGGATGACGTGCTGCAAGGCATCCACCTGACGTTGCTGATCGGACCGGCCGTGCCCATGCCTGCACCGAAGAGCGTCGTCGACGCCGTGCAGAGCATTCAGGTGACGAGCGGCAAGGACAAGAGCGGGTTCCAGATCACTTTCGCCATGAGCAAGGATTCGCCGCTGCAGCGTACGCTGCTGCCCGCCGGCTTCTTCGATCCGATGACGACGCGCGTGATCGTGATCGTGACGCTGGGCGGATTTCCTAACGTGATCATGGATGGCGTCGTGACGCGACAGGAGATGACGCCGAGCAGCGAGCCCGGACAGAGCACGCTCACGATCACCGGCGAGGACCTGAGCGTGCTGATGGACGTCGTCGAGATCAAGCGGCCGTTCATCGCGCTCGACGACACGCTCACGCTCTACGAAGTGCTCGCCCCCTACGCGGCATTCGGCGTGGTGCCGCTCGTGCTGCCACCGCTTTTCACGGACTTCCTGCCGCCGACCGAGGGTTGGGATGCGCAGACCGGCACCGACCTGCAATTGATCCGCCAGATCGCGGATGCGAACGGCTACGTGTTCTACGTCGAGCCCGGCCCGCTGCCCGGGCAAAGCATCGCCTACTTCGGACCGAACATCCGCATTCCGGTGCCGCAGCCGGCGTTGTCGATCAACATGGATGCGCACACGAACGTGGATTCGATGAGCTTTGCCCTGGACGGGCTCGCCAAGGAAACCATGATCGTCACCGTCATGGATCCGATCACGCACAAGATTCCGCTGCCGATCCCGATTCCCGACATCAACGTGTTCCAGCCGCCACTCGGAGCCCGACCCACGCCGCCCGCGAAGATCCGTTTCGCGCGCGAGTCCGGCGGCAAGTCGGTGGCGAAGGTGTTGAAGGAAACCGTGGGCCGGCTGATGCGCGGCGCGGCGAACGCGATCACCGTCAGCGGCTCGCTCGACGTGCTGCGCTACGGACGCGTGCTGCGCTCGCGTCTCCTGGTCGGCGTGCGCGGCGCAGGACTCGCCTACGACGGGCTCTATTACGTCGACAGCGTCACGCACAACCTGAAGCGAGGCGAATACAAGCAATCCTTCCAGCTGAGCCGAGACGGCCTCATTTCCATCACACCGAGAGTGCCGGCATGACGCCCGACCACGACGACCACAAGTTCTTCGGCGTCTACGCCGGCACGGTGTCGGTGAACGTCGATCCGGAATTGCGCGGGCGGCTGCAGTTGATCGTGCCCGACGTCAGCGGCTTCGTCCCCACGACGTGGGCGGAGCCCTGCGTGCCGCTGGCAGGGCCGACGGGCACGCCGATGGGCGTCTACATGGTGCCGCCGCCGGGTGCCGGCGTGTGGGTCCAGTTCCAGCGCGGCGATCCCAACTTCCCGATCTGGACCGGCTGTCGCTGGGGCGCGCCGTCGGACATTCCGCCGTTCGCGCTGCTCGGCAATCCCGCCGATCCCAACATCTGCATCCAGTCGCTCCTGCAGCACATGGTGCTGATCAGCGACATGCCGCCGTCGCCAATGTCGGGCGGCATCATCCTGCGCAGCAGCACGGGCGCGATGATCGTCGTCAACGACTCGGGCATCTACATCTCCAACGGCAAGGGCGCGACGATGACGATGGTCGGTCCGACCATCAACTTCAATCTCGGCGCCCTCACGGTCACCTGACGGAGAACCGCATGCCCGGATACCTTCTGCACGTGAATGCCGTCATACAGTGCACACATGGCGTGCCGGCGCAGGTAGTGCCCTCGCAGCCGCGCGTGCTGGTGAGCGGCCAGCCGGTCGCCAACATGACGAGCCAGATCGTGATCGTCGGCTGTCCCTTCACGGTGCCCGGACCGAAGCCTCAGCCGTGCGTCACGGTGAAGTGGCTGATGCCGTCGACGCGCGTGCTCGTCGCAGGTCAGCCTGCAATGCTGCAGCCCGCCCCCGGGTCGGGACCGGGAATCTGCCAGAGCCCGGAACAGATTCCCAACGGACCGCCGATGGTCAGCGCACCGACGTTGAAGTCGATGGTCGGGCCGATCATCGTCAGCATCGCGCCCTT
>Ga0157376_10002886_pt1 | contig 11781 bp, 10 predicted proteins | sample M45metaG_FD_121801 | JGI IMG/M metagenome (GOLD analysis project Ga0157376, IMG submission 121801) | Miscanthus rhizosphere microbial communities from Kellogg Biological Station, Michigan, USA - M4-5 metaG | ecosystem: Host-associated > Plants > Roots > Rhizosphere > Soil | place: USA: Michigan... | reverse complement strand
GTGATGTCGCAGCTGGATATGGACCCCGACCTCGCGGGGCGGTGGCGCCAGCTCAACGACGATCCTCGTTATCTCCAATGGTTATCGGAGATTGACCAATTCTCGGCGCGGCCTCGACTCGAGCTGCTCCGTGAAGCCTACGCCCAGGGCGACGCGAACCGCACTGGACGTTTTTTCAAAACGTATCTCGCAGAGCATACCGCTCCGCCAGCTTCAAGAGTACCGCCCCATACCATGCAGAATGGTTCTGCACCGGCGGGTCGGATGCGACTTGAAGAACTGGCTGCACCCGGCCGCGCAGCGGCTTCAGGTACAAACGGCGGCGCTTCCCCGGAGAGACGCATGTGGACAAACCGAGAAATCGGCGCGTTCTATCGGGATGTGCAGCGTGGTGTGTACCGAAGTCGACAAGCGGATAAAGACCGCATCGAGGCGGATATCCTAGCTGCTGCTTCCGAGGGACGCGTCTTCCAGTAAACGCGCTTCTGAGGGAGTTATGTTATGCCTGTTACCCAGGGCACCCCGTATTCGGGGGCAGCCGCTAGTCCTGCCTATTCGGGTGCAGCGGCAGGTGGCGTATTCGTTCCTGAAATCTGGTCGGGCAAGCTGATTGAGAAATTCTATTCAGCCACTGTCCTCTCTGCTATCTCCAACACCGATTACGAAGGGGAGATCCAGAATAAAGGCGACAAGGTAAAAATCCGTACCAAGCCGACGATCACTATCAAAGATTATCAGCTTGATATGGCGTTGACGGTCGACCGTCCTTCGTCCTCGACGATCGAACTCACGATCGACTATGCCAAATATTTCAACTTGGTACTTGACGACGTGATGGAACGCCAAGCGGATATGAACTTGTTGTCGATGTGGGCCGACGATGCCAGTGAGCAGCTCAAGATTACCATCGATACCGGTGTCCTTGGTCTGATCGATGCCGGCATCGACGCCAACAACAAGGGAGCAACGGCGGGCCGGATTTCCGACTTCAATCTGGGTGCTGCCGGTGCGCCGGTAGCGCTGACTGCGACCAATATCCTCGACTCCATAGTGGATATGGGCACCGTGTTGGACGAACAAAACATCCCCGAAACGGGGAGGTGGCTGGTGGTCCCACCGTGGGTTGCCGGCCTCGTCAAAAAGTCGGATCTACGCAACGCGTCGATCTCCGGTGACGGCGTTTCTCTGATGCGAAACGGCCGCCTCGGGATGATCGATAGGTTTACGCTGTACAGCTCCAACTTGCTGCCGACGGCGACGGAAGGCTCGGCCAGCGCGACCCGCATCTTTGGCGGGCATCCGCACGGGCTCACTTTCGCCAGTCAGATCAGCAAGGTAGAAACCCTGCGGTCGGAAAGCACCTTTGGCACCTTGCTCCGCGGCCTCCAGGTCTACGGGGCGAAAGTGCTCGACGGCATCGCGATTACCGAGCTATATGCGGTGCGTGGGTAACTATAGGTAATATAGGCACCCAGATGCTGACGACGCAGCCCACCATCGGGCGGATGCTGTCGGACGCCAGGGCGATCCTCAACGATGTCGTACCGATCACCGGCTCGGTGCGGTACTCGGATACGGATCTGATCCAGGCGTTTAACAGTGCTCTCGCTGAGGTTCGTGCGAAACGCCCCGATGCGTTTCTCGCGACGGGGCTGCGCGTCAGTGTCCCGCAGTTTGTCATGCCAGACGATCAATCCGAGATATTCCCGCTCGACCAAATCTTCTACCCGCTTTGCGTTAACTACATCGTAGGTAAGTCGGAGCTGCGAGAAGACGAGTTTGCCGCGGAGGGTCGCGCCGTAGCGATGCTGAACAAATTCGTTACGGGGCTCTTACAGGTGGCAAGCTGATGCCGTTACCCGCCTATGACGAACAGAATTACCTGGGCGAAAACCCGGGGCTCGCTCGCGTGTACGACAATGTCATGGGTATAGTCCCCGGTGTCTTATTACCGGTGGTCAAGTTGGCGGTGTGGAATGCTATCGAGGAGTTTTACTGGCGATCGACCTGGAGGCGCGAGCTGCTTAATTGGTGTATGCCTGCTAATGTTATATGTGTAGATTTTAACCCTTTCGACGGGAATTGGTTGGTTACTTGGGTTCTTGATATTTACGGTTACGGTCAATATACAGTTCGCCCGCCATCGATGATCGTCGATGTCGGAGATCCGCCGGCATCTGGCGCGCGCGAGGGTAAGGCACTGGTAGCCCTGAAACCAGTCAGCCTCGATGCCGAGTTTGATCCGCAGCTCTTTATGAATTGGTTTGAGACGATCCTCGATGGTGCGCTGTATCGGCTATACATACAGCCGTCAAAGCCATATTCCAGCCCGCAGTTCGCCTCGGCGCATGCGAAACAGTTTCGAGTGGGTTGCCAGCGTGCTCGCGCGATAGCGCAGAAGCAATACACCAACGGTCCCGGCCAATGGACCTTTAACTATTATGCCGATGGGAGGCGAAAGAGTTGACCAGCTCGACGCCATGCGGCCCTACGATATTCACGGTTACTGAGCAACTGGGGCTGCTTGGCACACTTGCTAAGCTGCCAGTTGATCAACGCGAGGCAACTATTGACTTTACCTGCTGGCTGGCGCCGGGTGAATTTGTCGCCTCGTTAGACCAACACGGGATTATTGCCAATCCCGTAGTACCTGAGGTGATTTGTAGTGATGTGCTGAAAGGTGGTGGCACTTGGTCATTAGCGTTTAATTGTAGTTGCGGTCCGTTTCCGGTAACGCAGCCGCCGGTAGGTGGGGCTGATACTAATCCATTAACAGTCCTTGGCGCCTCTCCGATTAATAATGGTACACAAGGGACTATATTGATTGGGCAGGGCACTTCAGGCTTGACGTATGGGGTAAGTTTTCTGGCGGTAGCAGCTCCGTCGCAGCGTCGCAAAGCGGTGGATTTGTTAGTTTGCGTCGGCACGCCGATGGTTGACATAACAGTGTCACCACAGCCACCACCGCCATTGGCTTATCAATTTGTAACTGGGGATATTGCTCTCGCCTCTGGTAGCCACGGTTCTATTTTTGTGAATAATACTAGTGGTCATGCAATAACAATAACGCTGCCGCCCCTACCGGTAGTTAATCAAAATCTTGTGATTAAGGATATTACCGGTAATGCTGCCACATATCCTATAACGATTATCGCCACTGGGTATACTATAGACGGCGCCGCCCAGTTAGTTCTCCACGCAAATTATTCCTGGGCTGAACTTACGTTCACTGGAATACAATGGATGCAAGTATGACGAAGAAACTTTTAGTATTTGTTTTTGGTAGTCTGCTTTGCGCCTCGGCGCAGGCACAGCAGGTATCACATCCGGTTGGCGGCCCGTCGACGAGCACGATGAACGAGCTTGCCTCGTGGAACTCTGTATGGGGGGATACGCTAAAACAAGGACCGGCGTTTATTACAAATGATATGCCGACATCGATTAGCATCGATGGCTCGCCGCTGACTATGAGAAATACGACAGCGTTCACCGCAGCGCAAATCCTTGATGCGGCCTTTATTTTGCCCCCCTCGTCGGGGTCAAAAAACTACGATGCAGTGCGGGGTGTCGCTTTTGCTCCTGCCGCTACCACGATCAACCTTGTTAATGGCGTCTCGGCTTATGTCGTTAGCGACGCGGCAACGACGGGTGTTGGTGGCTTCCCAGCGACGGTAGGGTTGTTCACGGCCGGGGTGGCGCGCGGCACCAACGCTAAGGTCTGGGGCATTAACACGCTTTTATCAGACACCATGACAGGTGCGGTCAGTGCTGGCACTGGCAAATCTCTCAACAACGAGTTCGACTTCAACATCTCCTCGCCGAATACGACGGTGATTGGGTTGAGTTTGGCTGGCGGCTCGAAGGCTCAGCCTGCCACTGCGGTTGGCGTTGCGTTACAGCCGCTGGATTTAGGGCAAGCTAGTACTGCTGGCACGATCGCGCGGTGGTCGAGCTTTTTATTGTCGATAGCAGGTAGCACTAATACTTTTGCTGGGATTGGCCCGAAGCAGGCGGTAGGTAATAGTATTCAGTCGCAAGATATTATTTTCGGGTTTAGGGACAGCACTGGCGCGGATGCCAACATCGTGATGACTGGTAGCGAAAGCGGCGGTCTATCGCTGTTTTCAACCAACTCTAACGCCAGAGCTTTGACCTTGCTTGGCGGTCCGTCGCGAATTGCTATGGGTGATCTCAGCGGGATCAACATTAACAATCGCATTGTAATGCAAGGAAGCGGCGCGACTTTCGCCCTCGGGCAAGATCCCGGATTTACGACGCAGTTTTATGGCAACTCGGCGGCTGCTACGACGATCTTGGGGAACGCGATAAACCTAACACCGGCCGGCGGCGGCGCGGTTACGGTTGGTGCTGGGCGGCTGAAGCTAGCTTCGACGACCTATGGAGCGCTGACATCGGGAAACCCGTGCAACGCCGGTGCTCTAGGTAGCTTAATCTGGATAACGGATAGCACCTCCGCAGTTTTTAATGCAACGACGACTGGTGGCGGTACCAATGGTGTTGTTGTGGGTTGTGATGGCACCAACTGGCGGGTGCGGTGATGTGGTGGGTTTTACTGTTATTATTGTTTGCAACCCCGGCTCTTGCTCAGCAGCCGCAGGAACCCGCTGCGATGCGGGGACTAGCCCTGGCATTACAGCAGATGGCGACTGCAACTGAGCAGTATATCAGCGACGTAAATCAAAGGTTGGCGGCTAAGGATGCGCGGATTGCCGAGCTGATAAAGCTATGCGGCGAGCCGTGTAAACCCACAGCGGAGGCTAAGTGAGATGCACGGTGTCTATGACAAACCGGGTAAAGGCGGTACCGCGGTAAATCCTAGCTCTAAGGGGTCGAGCCCGCAGCATTTGTCGGGTACCCCCGGCAAATCGGTGCCGGCTGGGCCAATCCCTGGGCCGGCGAACCCCGGTCAGCCGGCGGCGATGAAGAAGGCGCTGGCAAAGAAATCTACACCAAACAGGGGCCGAAACAGCCCAGGGAGTGTCTGATGAAATCCAAAGTGTACGAGGACAGCAAAGCTGACAAGCGCGAGGACGCTGCCGGCGCTAAGCGCGCTGGGGTGAGCGCGAAGAAGTACGAGACTTCTGCCGCTGAGAAGCGAGCTGACAGCGCCGGTCAGAAACGACTGACGCCTCGCGGTAAAGGACGCTGATAAACGGAGGTGAGCTATGCCTAGTTTTCTAGCCCAGAGCGGGTCATTTTTTCAAAGCCCTGCGAGTCCGCCAATCGTCAACAATGTGCCGACGGCGGGTCAAACCTACGTAATGACGGCGGGTCAGCGAGAGATTTACTTTAACCACCCGGCAACCATCGCATCGCTGACCGTTAAATTGCCGCCCGGTCCTCGGGTGGGCGATGTTGTGAGCCTTAAGTTTCGGTCGATCGTGACGACCCTGACGGTGCAAAACGCCGCGGCGGTTACCGTAGCTACGGCGCCGGTAACTGCGACGGCGTTGCAGGTGCAGACCTACCGGTACGTCGACACTACGACAGGTTGGATTTACTGGTAAGGACATGGCCCGCTTTGCCGTTAGAGGTATGGGGGGTATGATCCCCCGCCTCGATCCTGGTGTTCTACCTGACGCAGCAGCGGAGCGGGCGCAGGATTGTGACTTTCGCAGTGGCAACCTCGACGGTCTGCGGGCGCTTAAATTCGTAGTGTCTCTGCCGGGCGCCCGTAAAGCATATTTTTTTCCTAACGCTGACAACACTCAGAATACATGGTTGCCGTTGCCCTCTGAGTTTTCGAGTGTTTGTCGATCGCCGTTAACCAACGACTCGGCACGGCGGATTTATTGGACAAATCCTGGCGATCTGTGCCCGCACTGGTCGACGTATGCGGATATTCAGGCGGGGAACCCTCCGCTCGAGCTTGGGATAGACCAACCCTTTGCCGGTCCTGGCAGCGCCCTTACGGTTACTGCGACGGGGGGGACGACGACGATCCCGCAGGTGGCGCGGAGTTATTGTTACACTTACGTTAATGTGTATGGCGAGGAGAGCGCCCCAAACGCACCGAGCGAAATCGCCGAAGGGGCGCCTGACGGTACTTGGGTCGTTGCGGGCTTACCGACTACCCCACCACCGCCAACGGCTGGCAGAGCTTACTCGCCGGTAACTAAGGTTAGGCTTTACCGCACGGTCACGGGATTACAGACCGGCGCGTCGTTTTATATGGTTCATGAGTGGGCCTGGGGGTTTGTGCCGTCGCCTTATACCGATACGACGACAGACCTCGAAATCATAGACAATTCTACGTTGATCTCAACGAGCTGGGCAAACCCGCCGGATTATCTTGACGGTTTAGTGTCGCTGCCCGGCGGTATGATGGTAGGATTTACCGGAACCACAATTCATTTCTGTGAGCCGTATCGGCCACACGCATGGCCGGCGATCTACGATCAGTCGGTGTTATACGATATCGTCGCGCTGACGGCTTGGAACCAATCACTGGCAATTCTTACCGCCGGGTTTCTTTCTGCGGGTACCGGCAATTCGCCGGCGAATTATAGTATAAATCAAACCCAGGTAGCGGAGCCATGTATATCACGCGGCTCGGTGGTCACGGACCTCCAAGGGGTTATTTATTCTTCGCAAAATGGTTTAGTAAAAACCAACTACTTTCAGGCCGACATCATATCGTTGGATACGATGAGCAAGGATATGTGGCTTACATCGTATCACGGGGCTACTATTTTCGGAGCACGACACCGCGCCCAGTACATCGCCATCCACAGCGATGGTGGTTTCATTTTTGATGGTACTGACAATAAGACTGGGTTTGTTTTGCTAAGTAGTTTAGACGGTGCGACATCTATTTTCAATGACGAGTTTGAAGGTAATACGTATGTGATGATTGCGGGTAATGTTTATCTTTGGGATGATGCGGCGGCAGACCGTCAAACTTATCAGTGGAAATCAAAGCAGTTTTATGCACCAGCGCCGATTAGCATTGGAGCCGTGCATGTGACCTCGAGCCGGCGAGTGGATGATGTATTGCCACCAGATCCATCTGGGTTGCTGCCGGACGGCGTGCACGCACGGTTTAGGATCTATGCCGGTGTAGATTTTACATTAATCATGGAACACGATATCGAGAAGCCGACGGATATATTTAGGATACCGTCGGGTTTTCGGGCGTTTGACTGGCAGATAGAGTTAATTAGCCGGGTGCGGATTGACAGCGTGGAGCTTGCTTCAACAATGAAGGAGCTTCAGGGTGTCTGATGCGGTCTTACTGAAACCATTTGTCATTACGGTCAATAAAAATGTGCCACGGGTGCAGGAGCCTTTGGCGGATCTTGCGTCATTAGCGACTGTCGTAAAATCGTTAAAGCAGGGTGTTGAAAGCCTAGGTGGTTACCGGGGGGAATTGCCCGGTCGGGCAGTGACATTTAATGACCTATATGGCTTAGGGCTGATTGATAGAACTTTGGGGGCGGGCGGCGGAGCTGGCGGCGGCGGGGGTACCATAGCGGGGGTTACCGCTGGCGTCGGGTTGACGGGTGGTGGTACGAGCGGTGTAGTTACGGTTAGCCTCTCGGTACCGGTTACGGTTGATCATGGTGGCACCGGTGCGATCACAGCGCCGGCTGCGCTGGCAAACCTCGGCGGTGCTCCTCTTGTTAGTCCGGTCTTCACAGGCGATCCACGGGCGCCTACGCCTGCGCCTGGGGACAACGACACGAGCATTGCGACGACAGCCTTCGTCCATGCCGGTGATGTGTTCCTGCAAAACCAGATCGATAGTATCGCTGGCGGTGGCGGTGTCGGGACGATCACGGGAGTGGCGGCCGGTGTTGGTCTGACCGGTGGCGGCACGAGTGGCGGTGTTACGCTGTCGTTGATCGTACCAGTCACAGTCGCTCTGGGCGGTACGGGGGCGACGACAGCACCGGCGGCGCTGGCTAACCTTGGCGGCGCCCCCCTCGTTAGTCCGGTCTTTACCGGCGACCCTCGGGCGCCTACGCCTGCCTTCGGCGACAGTGATACTTCTATAGCTACAACTGCTTTTGTTACCGCAGCTATTGATGCCTACCCAAATACGACGGTTAGCAATACAGCACCGTCTTCTCCCATCATAGGGGATATGTGGTGGGATGGTATATCCGGTCAGCTTTTCGTCTGGGTTAACGATGGTACGAGTTCACAGTGGATTATCGCGGTAAATCAGCCGGGACCGCAGGGTCAAGTTGGCGCGACCGGTCCGCAGGGACCAGCAGGAGCCCCCTCGACCGTGCCCGGCCCCGTTGGGCCGACTGGACCTACTGGAGCTACCGGACCTATCGGACCTACGGGGGCGACAGGGCCTACGGGGGCGACTGGCGCCACTGGGCCTCAGGGGCCAAACTGGACTGTCGGCACTGGACTGACGCTAAATACAGCGACCGAGCCCGACACGATCTCGCTCGATAGCGCGTATTTGAGCGGCAACTACCTACCGCTGAGCGGCGGCCGGATGAGCGGCGGGATCACCTTCGGCAACATGCTTGCCCCTGGTGGCGTCGCCACAGATACCTCGCGGCACATCACGTTATGGGAGGGCGGATACGGCTTTAGCGTTACCGGCGGCACGCTGAACTACGTCTCAGGCTTCAACCATTACTTTTACGCAGCCAACATCGCCGTCGTTCTATTTGCATATGATGGTGCTGTTACAAACGTCCCGCTGGTGGTACAGCCGACCTCAACGACTGCTTATCCGCTGGAGATCGTCGACCTCGGCACCAATGGCCACAGCGTATTACGGATCAGAAACACGCCATCGGGTTGGGGGCTTTCGTTTGATCCATTCTGGCCGGGCGTCAGCTTCAACTCGTACCATGACGGTGTAAACAAGAAAGCCTACAGCAACGACTACAGCGGCGCGTTCTTCCTCAACCCGGCCAACGGCAACCTGACCTTCTCCAGCGGCAACGCGCCGGGAGCCGATCTGCCGGTTACCGAAACCGACCGCCTGACCATCACCCCTACCGCCCGCATCGGGATCAACCACCCGGCACCCACCGCAAACCTCTCGATCACCGGCTCGGGCCAGCCCGCAACGGCGCGTATCTACAATACCTTCGCCAGTGCCACCGATGGCGAATGGGCTTATCTCGGAGACTGGTCGGGCAACGTCGCAAGGTACGGCACCGACTGCAACGGCACCGGGATGGTGCGCGATGTAGTTCTGGTGTACGGGGGTGTGGAGGCGGTACGGGTCGGAGCTAGCCGGGTCGCGACGTTCAGCGGCGCCAATGCCGGCAACGCCGTAGCGATTGGGGCCAATAGTGCCTATGGCCGGATCGGCACGGTAGCGGGCTCCACCGGCCTACAGATCGCCCCCAGCGACAACGGGTCGAACAGCACGCTGCGGCTGTTTGCCGACCCCGACACGGTGGCGATCGAAGCCGTCGATAGTACCGGCAACGCTTTCTACAAAAACCTTACATTCGGCGGGGTTACGGTCCGTGGCCCGACGCCACCGACCGGTGATAGCTCCACCCAGCTCGCCACCACCGCTTTCGTCAAAGCACAGGGCTACGGCGCTATCTCCGTTACCGACACACCGCCCGCCACCCCTGCTGCTGGCACTTTGTGGTGGGACGGTATATCCGGCCAGCTTTTTGTTTGGGTAAACGACGGTACCTCTAGCCAGTGGATTATCGCGGTAAACCAGCCGGGGCCGGCGGGGCAGACTGGCGCTACAGGCCCGCAGGGTCCAGTGGGTGCTGCTTCCACCGTACCCGGCCCCGCTGGGCCTATGGGTCCGACTGGGTCTACTGGGCCGCAGGGTATTCAGGGCGTTAAAGGCGATACTGGTGCGACCGGTTCGACCGGCCCAACTGGCCCGACCGGCCCACAGGGTCCGAATTGGACTGTGGGTACCGGGCTCATCCTTAATACTGCGACCGAGCCCGACACGATCTCGATCGACACCGCGTACCTGAGCGGTAACTATCTGCCGCTGACCGGCGGGACGCTCTCCGGCCCGCTCACGGTGCAGGCAGCGATTGCAAGTACCGGAGCTAATTCGGCTTACAACTTCACCGACCGCACCACCGGGGCGAACTGGGCGTGGTATGCCCACGACGGCTTCGCCGCATTGTGGTCCGGCATCGACCGCATCCTGATCGACGGCAACGGCAACCTCGGGATCGCCGGCGTTCCGACCATCCAGGGCATCGACGTCGTCGTACCGTCCAACCTCTCAGGCTCGATCCGCATCACCAACACGACGCTGGGGGCAGGGGCGAGCGTCGGCGCGGCGGTCGAGTGTGTCGGGGTGCGCGGCGACGCCAACGGCACCTTCGACGGCCGCATTGCCATTGGTTTCCGCCGCACTGACGGCAACCCGATCGACAACGCCTACTTCGGGCGCCTGGGGACCCTCGGGTTTGGCGGCCAGTGGGGCACCGACCAGACCTATGTCGCGGCGAAGTTTCTCTACCCGGCCTCGATCCAGGCGCGGGTCGAGGGGCCGCTCACTTCTGCCACCAACATGCCGACCGCGCTGACCTTTCATACCGGCTCGGTGGGCGAGGACATCCGCGCTCCGAATACGAACTTCGGCACCGAGCGGATGCGGATCAGGAGCGACGGCCGCATCCTGATGGGGGTGGCTGGCGCGCAGAACAGCTTCGACATGCGGCTGCACGTCTGGGGTGGTGCCGCCACCTACAACACTTACACCGACGCCAGCAATTTCGAGATCGCCTATCTCGGGTTGTGGCTAAGTAATAACCTGTACTACGGCTCATCTTACGCGGGCAGCGGCTCCCAGCGCGACGTGTATATCCAACGTGGTGGTGATAATCGAATACAAATATCTGGCAATACAACATATGTAACGGGAAACCTCGTCGTTGGCACCGGCGGCGATATAGGTGCTCAGCAATTATTTTTTGGTAATCCCGATGATAGCCACGCAGCTTTTCGTGGGCAGGGTACAACGATAGAAGCAGTGCTGGGTGCCTGGGGAGACTATACCTATATTGGAGTAAAGTCGCCTCCGGTGGGCGACAACAGCTATCTGGTTGCGACTACCTCCTGGGTTAGAGCCCAGGGTTATTCCACTGGCAGCATATCTATCACCGACACTCCACCGGCAACGCCTGCGGCAGGTACGTTGTGGTGGGATGGGATATCTGGTCAGCTCTATGTCCGTGTTAACGACGGTACCTCTAGCCAGTGGGTAATTGCGGTAAACCAGCCGGGTCCGCAAGGGGCGACCGGCGCTACTGGACCTATCGGACCAAACGGTCCAGCTTGGACAGTTGGGACAGGACTTGTTCTTAACACCGCTACCGATCCTGATACGATCTCTGTCGACACCGCGTACTTGAGCGGGAATTACCTGCCGCTTACCGGCGGGCAGATCAGCGGCGGCATACATTTTGGCAATGCCGTATCGCCGAGCGGCAACCCCTCAGATACCTCCAGGCATATCACCTTGTGGGGTGTCGGTGACCCTATCCACGGCTACGGCTTTAGCATCACGGGCAGTCGCTTAAACTACAATGTGTACAGCAACGGCGACTCGCATGTCTTCCGAGGCGGTGGGGTCGACTACGGCGGATTTTCGTCATACTTTTTCACCAATACCCAGGCCAGTATCAACTTCAACGGCCTATCGCCACAGGCCGATCTGCACGTCGGTAGGACCGCTGCGACGGCGCGTGTCTACAACTCTTTCACCGACATCAACAATGGCGAGTGGGCCTACCCCGGCTCATGGTCGGGCAATGTCGCGAGGTATGGCACCGACAAGAACGGCACCGG
>Ga0157376_10002885_pt1 | contig 11782 bp, 13 predicted proteins | sample M45metaG_FD_121801 | JGI IMG/M metagenome (GOLD analysis project Ga0157376, IMG submission 121801) | Miscanthus rhizosphere microbial communities from Kellogg Biological Station, Michigan, USA - M4-5 metaG | ecosystem: Host-associated > Plants > Roots > Rhizosphere > Soil | place: USA: Michigan... | reverse complement strand
GACCGCATCGTGCAAGCCGGCGGATTCATCTCCGCGCGGGCTGGATCAGCGCCAGAGGCCAATTCAATTCTCGTTCCCAAACACGACGCAGACCTGGCAATGGAGGCAGCAGCGTGCATCGGCTGCGGTGCATGCGCAGCAGCGTGTCCCAATGGATCGGCAATGCTTTTTGCGGCTGCCAAGGTTTCGCACCTTTCGTTTTTGCCGCAGGGCTCGCCGGAACGGGCGCGACGTGTGTTGAATATGGTGCAAGTAATGGATGAACAAGGGTTCGGTAATTGCACCAACACTTACGAGTGCGAAGCGGTGTGTCCCGCGAAAATCAGCGCCAGTTTCATCGCGAAACTCAACCGCGAATACGCGCGCGCACAATTCTGCAAACGACTCGGCGAATAGATGACGCTGAAAACTGTAGGGGAAGCTGACAGCTTCCCCTCGGGACGACAACGTCGTCCCCTACAGTGTGCGCGCCGCACAGGTCCACAGTTCCGGATCGAGCTCGGCTTTTGCGCGCTTCGCCAACCGATTGACATCTGAATTGCCGCGAACCACCGCAAAAACCGTGGAACCCGAGCCGGACATCAGCGCGGCGCCGGCTTCTGGCTGCTTGAGTAACCACATCTTCAGCTGCGCCAGAAAAACGAACTTCTCGAAAACAGGGCGCTCCAGATCGTTCACGAAACTTTGGCGGGTGAACTGCTGGGCGCGATAGGAGACCCCTGGAATTTCGCGTGAGTCCCGCCAATGCGAATATGCCCACGGCGTTGGCACCCCGAACTCAGGCTTCAGCAACAACAGCGATAATTGTTCGTGCAATCTGGTTGGGTTCACCAGTTCGCCGCGCCCTTTGCATACCGCGGCGGACCGAAAAATAAAAAACGGCACGTCCGATCCGATCATCTCCGCCATTTTTGCCAGCGCTTCACGGGGTAAATTCGTCACGAACAATTCGTTGAGCGCCAGCAAAGTGGAAGCAGCGTCGCTGCTTCCTCCGCCAAGACCCGCGCCGTGTGGAATTCTTTTTTTGAGCACGATCGAAATCCCGCCGGTGATCTTCGTTTCTTCAAAAAAAACGTTCGCCGCACGCACTACAACATTGTCTTCGCCTTTCGGCACCGACGGATCATCGCAGCGAAATGCGATTTGTTGTTTGCAGGAGCGCTGCTCGATCTCGATCTCGTCACAAAGCGAAATCGGCGCCATTAACGTCTCGATTTCGTGGAAGCCATCGCTACGACGGCCGAGAACTCTCAGCGAAAGATTGATCTTCGCTGGAGCCATGACTTGCATAATCTGCAATTTGCTCTGTCATTCCGAGCGAAGTCGAGGAATCTCTTGCTCGTAGTCGAAATACTGAGAGTCTCGACTTCGCTCGAGATGACAAACGCTGTCTGCCATGACAAAAGCCGCTGACAAAATCATCGTGGCGCTGGACGTCGCCACAAAGGAAAAGGCGCTCGACCTTGTTGAACAGCTCCGAACCGAGATCTCTTTTTTCAAAATCGGGCTCCAACTTTACACGGCCGAAGGCCCTGAAATTGTGCGCGCGGTATTGGCCGCCGGCGCAAAGGTCTGGCTCGACCTGAAGCTCTACGACATTCCCAACACCGTCGCGCGAGCCGTCGAGTCCGCGAGCAATCTCGGGGTGCAGATGCTCACAATTCATTTGAGCGGCGGCAGCGAAATGATTCGCGCCGCGACTACCGCTCGGCAAAAGGACTTGCTCCTCCTCGGAGTGACTGTTTTGACAAGCTCCACGGAGCAAACGTTGCGCGAAATTGGAATCACGGACACCGTCGAGGACCAGGTAATTCGTCTGGCCAAGTTAGGCGCAGCAGCAGGGATTGATGGCGTCGTCGCAAGTCCGCATGAAATCAAAATCTTGCGACGGGAGTTCGGCGACAGAATCAAAATCGCCGTCCAGGGAATTCGGCCAAGGTGGGCAGAACCGGGCGATCAGAAACGGTTCCTGACGCCGCGCGAAGCATATGAAGCCGGCGCAGATTACATTGGTATTGGGCGTCCCATCACTGGGCACGCGCACCCGCGTGAAGCCGTGGCGAGAATTCTTGAGGAGCTGTCGAACTAATTGTCATGTCGCGCGGAGTCGAACATCCCGTGGAATCACTTAGGATAACGCGCGGGTTCCTCGGCTTCGCTGCGCTTCGCTCGGAATGACCGAACAGTTATTTGGCAGACTGCAGGTTTGTCACGGCGTCTCCCGACACTCAGCGGCGATGAATATGGCGATCGATGAAGCGCTGTTGGAAACGGCCGTCTATCCAACTATCCGCTTCTATCGCTGGCGTTCCCCTGCCCTGTCATTCGGCTATTTTGGGAAGTTTTCCGATGTCGCGGTTTACACTGCGGAGCGGGATTTAGTTCGACGTTGGACCGGCGGCGGAATCGTTTTTCACGGAGACGACCTCACCTACTCCGTTGTGATTCCGGCGAACGATCCGGCCTTTGATGAATCATCAATCGCTATCTACGAAAAGATTCATCGCGCATTGTGCGAAGGTTTGGCGGCCAGCGGCCAAGATCCAGAACTCGCAAGTGTAGCCGCCCTCGATGAGCGCCGGAAATCAAGGAAGGGCGATCTCCAGATCGCCCAGCGGCGGACTGGAGACCACCGCTCCTTGGAAACCGCGATTCGTGATCGCGGGTACAACTGTTTCGCGAATCCGGTTCGTGCTGACGTGATGATGGATGGCCGCAAGATCGCCGGGGCGGCGCAACGCCGTACCCGTCGCAGTTTGCTGCAGCAAGGCAGCATTCAAGGCATCACTATGAATACTGATCTCGTGGAAAAATTTGCGCAGGCGCTTTCGGCCAATTGTAGTGAGTTCGAGATCAACGAAGAAGTTTTGCACCGCGCACGAGAAATAGCGCAGCAGAAATACGGAACTGAATCCTGGCTGGGCAAGCGTTGAAAACTGTACGGCGTTTGTGTCAGACGCCTCGCTCATTTTCGGCATTTCACAGAAACGCCCTCCAATATTCGTGCAGGACCGGCGTTATGTTGCTTTGACAACCTGCAACCCGCGCAACTATCCTCGCCTCGTGGAACTCTTCGCCCGCACGGACCGGAGCTCGAGTCGCCGCGCAGTTGCGAAGGCGAGCAGTGCTCCCGCGCTTTGTTTGGCTGAAGTGGCAAAGTTAGTTCAACCGCAGCTTGAGCAAGTCGAGATGCGCATCGCGCAACAGGCTTCGGCATTCGATCCGGCAATTGAAGGCTACGTCGTCTACGCGATCGGCAGCCGCGGGAAACGTCTTCGACCGCTGCTGGCTCTGCTTGCCGGCGGCGCCACTGGAAAGATCCATTCGGGGCATATCGATCTCGCGGTGATCGTTGAACTCATTCATCTCGCCACGCTCGTGCATGACGACGTGATGGATGAAGCAGAACAGCGTCGAGCACAGCCAACCGCAAATGCGCGCTGGGGAAATTCGCTGAGCGTTCTACTCGGCGATTGTCTTTTCGCGCACGCCCTGACGTTGTCTACGGACTTCGAAAATTCGAATATCGGTCGCGCAATCGCGCGCACGGCTACGACGGTTTGCTCCGGCGAAATGATTCAAACGCAGCGCAGGTTCGATCTTAATCTGACCGTCGAGGATTACTTGCGGATCGTACAGATGAAAACCGGATCACTTTTCTCGGCGGCAGCGGAACTGGCCGCCGTTATCAGCGAGGCTGATCCGAAGGTGATCGCAATATTCAAAAACTTCGGATTCCAAATCGGAACGGCCTACCAAATTTATGATGATTGCGTCGATCTCGCCGGCTCCGAGAGTGTGACCGGTAAAACCCTCGGGACGGACCTGCGCAAAGGGAAATTTACTTTGCCTGTTTTGATTTTTCTCCGCTCCGCTTCGGAGTTTGAACGGGAACGTTGTTGCCAGCTTGTGCTGGACGAAAAGATCGAAGAAATGATTGAGCTGCTCAAGAATGGCGCCAACAACGGCGCGTTAAACGAGTCAATCGCGGCCGGCAGTGATTTGATTCGCAAAGCGCAACATGCATTCGATGGCGTCGCGCCGAATCGTTATACAGATGCCTTATTCTCGCTCGGTGACGCGTTGTGCGACATGTTCGATCAACTTCGCGTCTGATGAAATGTAGGAGGGACCTGGGAAGTCCCGACTTTCAGCCGGCTTGCATCGCAGCGCTAAGGCTGCTCCCACTTTTCTATGCCGCAGCTTAAAATCCGCGAGATGCCGCAGGATGAGCGGCCGCGGGAGAAATTGCTCGCACGAGGAGCCGACGCTCTCAGCAACGCAGAATTGATCGCTATATTGCTGCGCACCGGCCGGCGCGGCATGAATGTGGTCGATGTCGCTCGTGAATTGCTCGATAAATACAAATCCTTTGGGGAGCTGAGCCGTTGCTCGGTGAAGGAACTCAAGACAATCAAAGGGATCGGGCCGGCGAAGGCGTTGGAACTGGTGGCGGCATTTAACCTGGGAAAACGGTTCTCGCAGGAACCGTTCTCACAGCAAAAACTCGATTCACCGGATCTAATTTACAAATTGCTCGGAGAGGAAATGCGGATGATGCGGACTGAATCACTTCGCGTTGTCCTGCTAGACACACGTTATCGTTTGATGCGAATTGAATCAGTTTCGGTAGGAAGCATGAATGAGAGCATCGCGCATCCGCGGGAAATTTTTCGACCGGCCATCACTTACTCAGCCTACGCAGTCGTCGTTGTGCACAATCACCCGTCCGGCGATCCGTCGCCGAGTCAGACTGATCACAGCCTGACGCGCCGTTTAGCCGAAGCCGCCGAGCTTTTGCAAATCAAATTGCTGGATCACATCATCATCGGCGCGCCATCGGAGGCGAGTCCCGGTTATTTCAGTTTCAAAGAGGCTGGCGTGTTGTAGGCAAGGAAATCTGAAGTTCGCATGTCGAAATCCGAAAGATGACGCAGAACAAAATTCATCCGACAGCAATCGTCCATTCGAATGCAAAAGTCGGCGCCAATGTGGAGATCGGTGCGTTCTCGATCGTTGGGTCGGATGTGACAATCGGCGACAACACGATCTTGCAATCCCATGTTGTGATCGAAGGAGAGGTCGCAATCGGCCTCCGAAATTTCGTCGGACACGGCGCAATAATCGGCGCGCCGCCGCAGGACGTTTCATTTTCGCCGGAACGAAAGACAAAGGTCGAAATTGGCGACAACAATATCATCCGCGAGTACTGCACGATCCACCGTGGCAGCCCCGATGGGAGCGCGACGACAATTGCCAACAAGAATTTCCTGATGGCCGGAGCGCACATCGGTCATAATTGCCTAATCGGAAACAATGTTGTCATCGCCAACAATTGTTTGCTGGCGGGACATGTGCGCGTTGACGACGGCGCTTTTCTGGGCGGTGGATCAACCTTCCATCAATTCATGCATATTGGGCGATTGGTGATGGTGCAGGGCAGCTCTGCATTTGGAAAAGATTTGCCTCCGTTCGTCGTCGCGGCAGAACGCAATTATGTGTTCGGCCTGAACATCGTCGGGATGCGCCGCGCCGGACTGAGCGCGAATGATCGAAACGAAATCAAGGAGGCATTCAAACTTGTCTACCTGAGCGGACTAAACACTTCACAGGCCCTCGACAAAGCAGCGACGATAATCTTTGGCACACCAGCACGCGAGTTTCTGGACTTCGTCGCCAGTGCAAAAAAGCGCGGCATTTGCCCATTAAAACGCGGCGCTGGCGACGACGTGTTAGCCTAACGACAGAAACAGAATCCCCGCAGTCCGATGCTAACCGCCTTGCACCGGAGGCATGATCGCGATTTCCTCTTCGGGATTCAGCTTGTAATTGCGGTCGACGAATTCCAGGCCGGCGCCCACTAAGATGCTTTTATCGTGCGGACGAAGTGCAGGTTTTTGGGCATAAATCTTTTCGAGTAATTCGCGAACAGTCACGCCTTGCGGAAGCTCAAGCTCCAGCTCGTTAACTCCAATAAGTTCACGCAATTGCGCGTAAAATTGAACTCTGACCTTCATTGTTTGGTATCAGTTCCATTACACTTCACACAAAGAGCACAAAGGTCACAACGTTTCCTGACCGCCAGCCAGATTGCGATAGCGCTCGTAAATAGCAGCATGAGCTCCTTCTTTTGCTAGCAGCTGGTCGCTGAATAATGTAGTTGCGTGCACATTCGCCACGACCAACTCGAGCTGCGCACGCGTGGCAAAGGTCTCTCCGAAATTACTGATGACGTGCAGTCGAAGATCGAGAAGTCTGGCGTTCAAAATGGAACCGTCACCGTTTTTATTCAGCACACCAGTTGCAGCATCGTCATTATGGAAAATGCCGACCCGACCGCGCGCCGCGATTTGGAACAGTTTTTCGACCGCCTCGTGCCGGAAGATGCGGATTACTTCACCCACGATTCTGAGGGCAGCGACGATATGCCGTCACACATCCGCATGGTTCTGACGCACACCAGCGAGACCATGCCAATTGTAGACGGAAAAATGCAGCTTGGAACATGGCAGGGCATCTTCCTTTTCGAACATCGCCGCGCGCCGCATCGGCGAAAGATTTTCATCACCATTATTGGCGAATGACTGTAGCTGCGATTTTGACTTCGGGTGGGAATCGGGACTCAGGCAGCAGCGCTATGGAAGATCGTAAATCGCGTCCACCAATCGCAGTGATTTCTCGTTAGGCAAAACCGATTGTTCCATCTGATTCATTGCGTACGCGAACGCGATTTTGTTTTTTGGATCGGCAAAAGCGTTGGCGCCGCCTGCGCCGGCATGGCCAAATGACGTTGGGTACGGTCCGAACATCCTGCGCGTTGCATCTCGTGAGTCTTTCATAAATCCGGCTGAGAACGCCGTCGGGATTTGAAAAACGCGGTCGACACCGTCTGATAATGTCATTGTCATCTGTTCGATCGTTCCTGGTGAAAAGAAAATCTGACCGTTAAATGCTCCGCCGTTAGCGAGCATGGAATAAAATTTAGCAAGCGCCGCCGCGCTGCCAATCCCTCCGAAGGAAACATTCGGCTGCGCACGGATGTGCGGATCATTCATTTTGCTGATGACATTCAATCCATAAGGCGAGGTAAACGTCTTTCTCGCCAACGTGCCAGGTGTAACAAGATCGCGATAGAACTCTGCCGGCTCTGGCGGTTTGCCACTTCTGGCAGCGTAAATCGTGGCCACTCGCGAATTCTGCTCTTCCGGCAAGCCGATCCAAAAATCGAGTTCGAGCGGCCTGGCAAAATTTTCCTGCCAATAATCCGACAGCGTGTTTCCAGTGATACGCCGAATGAGTTCGTCGAGAAGAAATCCAAACGTGCGCGCATGATAGCCATGCTCAGTTCCCGGCCGCCACAAAGGAGTTTGCGCTTCCAACGCGCGAATCACTCCGTCGTAATCGAGCACGTCAACGCGCCGATCCAAAGCGCAAAGCCCCGCCTGATGCGAAAGCAATTGCTCGAGCGTGATCTTATCTTTGTCTGCCTGTCCAAACTCGGGCCAGAACTCAGCGACGCGCCGGTTGAGCTCAATTTTCCGTTGTTGCAGTGCATGCAATACACACGCGCTGCCAATTCCTTTCGTTGCAGACCAGACCAGCACGATTGTGTCGGACATCCACGGTTTCTCGCGACCAGCATCGCGAAATCCGTCGTGAAGATCGGCGATTAGTTTTCCGTTTTGCCAAACTGAAACCGCCGCGCCTAGCTCGCCGAATCTCTCAAAGTTCTCATCGAACAGCGGTTTCAGTCGCTGAAGAACTCGGCCGGTTTCAAGTTGCATTGCTGGACGCTAACAAGGAGCGGCGTCTTTCCAAAGCGCCGTCTCTTTGTTTACTCTCAGCAACCAAAAAGCTCCTCGATGAATGACCTCCAATTCTTCAATCCCTACGAGGATATCCGTTTTACGGCCAATCGTCTCCCACACTGGCAGCAGCAAGGCGCGGTTTACTTCGTTACCTTTCGACTCGCTGACGCTGTACCTCGGCATCTACGCACGCAATGGGAATCAGATCGTGAAGCCTGGTTGCGCGTGCATCCACAACCTTGGAGCACACAAGTCGAACGCGAATATCACAATCGATTCTCAGGTGCAATCGAACGGTGGCTCGACGCCGGGCACGGCTCCTGTGTTCTACGGCGGCACAAATGCGCAGCCGTTGTAGCGGAGGCTCTGCGTCATTTTGATGGAGATCGAATTGCACAGATCGCATGGGTTGTGATGCCTAATCACGTCCACGCCGTATTTGTGCTGAATTCAGCCTGGCTTCTCGAGAATATAATTTTGAGTTGGAAGGGTTTTACAGCGCGGCACATTAATCCGCTAATTGGACGCACAGGCTGTGTTTGGCAGCGGGATTATTTTGACCGCCTAGTTCGCAATTCGAACCACCTAGCAAACTGCATCCGTTACGTCAGGCGTAATCCCAAAAAGGCGCGTCTTCGCGAACGCGAATTTGTGCTGTACGAGAGCGAGCTTGCCAAAACTATTGAGTAAGCACGGCGCTTTGGAAAGACGCCGCTCCTTGAGCCCTACAGTAAGAGCTCTTCTAATTCGGCGAGCCGGCGTTCGAATAACTGCAATGTGCTCTCGATGGGCGCGGGGGTTGTCATGTCCACGCCCGCCGCTTTGAGTGTCTCGAGCGGGAATTGGGAGCCGCCTGAACGCAAGAAGTTCAAATAAACCTCCACACTTCCCGGCTCGCCGGAAAGCACACGCTGCGACAGCGTCACAGCAGCAGAGATACCAGTCGCATATTTGTAAACATAGAACGCGTGATAGAAATGCGGGATGCGGAGGCATTCCAAATCAAGCTCTGGATCGAGAACGAAGTTTTCAGCGAAGTAAGCTTCGAGCAGCTTGTGATATTCCGATTTGAAGACGTCGAGCGTCAGCGCATCGCCACTTTCCTCGATGGCGTGAATGATTCTTTCGAATTCGGCGAACATCGTCTGTCGATACAGGGTGCCGCGCAGATCATCGATTTCGCGGTTGATAATGTAAGCGCGCATTTTCGGATCATTCGTAGTGCGAAGCAGATGATGCGTCAGCAGTTCCTCGTTGAATGTCGATGCGACCTCCGCGAGAAAGATCGGATACTCGTAGTCCTGAAAGAGCTGCGAACGTTGCGAGAACCAACTGTGCATTGAATGGCCCGCCTCGTGCGCAAGCGTGTACACATCCGCGAACACGTCCTGCTTGTAGTTCATCAGGATATAAGGCGGCGCGCTGAAACTGCCGGATGAAAAGGCGCCGCTGCGTTTGCCTTTATTTTCATAGCGATCGCACCAGCGTCTCGAGCGCAGACCTTCCGCCAGCACCTCGACGTATTCCGTTCCGAGCGAAGCGAGAGCAGCCAAGACCATTTCGACCGCTTCATCGAATGTGAATTTGGTCTCGATTTCCGGAACGAGCGGAACGTACGTGTCGTGATGATGCAGCTCACCCACACCAAGGACCCGGCGGCGAAAATCGAAATAGCGGAACAGCGGTTTCAGATTTGCGCGCACAGATTGAATCAAGCCATCATACACGGCGACCGGCACATCATCCGGAAACAGCGCCGCTTCGAGCGCAGATGGGTAATGCCGTGCCCTGGCGTGAAACACGTCCGCCTTCACCGAATAGCCGAGGGATGCGGCGAGCGTGTACTGATGGTCGCGAAACTCAGCATAGAATTGATGGAAAGCGCGTTTGCGCAGTTCAGGGTCGCGCTTCACCAGAAACGAACTGAACGAGCTTTGGCTCAACGGTCGCTCGCGTCCGGTCTCGTCAAGGAGCACGCCGAACTTCATGTCCACATCGGTGAGTTGGGAAAATGTGTCGTCGTAGCCGCTCAGAGCGACATTGCTCAACGCGAGCAGACGTTCCTCGGGCACCGAAAGCACGTGCGATCTCATTCGTCGAATTTTGTGCAGCTTGATCCGCCAGTCTTTCAGCGCCGGATCGGCAAGGAATTTTCCGAATCGTTCATCATCGATCGCCAAAATTTCCGGGACAACAAACGCCGCGGCTTCGCTGATTCTGGTAAGTAGATTCTGGACCTGACCGATGCGAGCGAGGTAGTCGTTATTCGTGCTGTCTTCGGCTGCTTGCAGCGACGCGAAGTGATAGACGCGTTCCATCTTCTGCTCGAGCGCCTTCTCAAACTCGAGAAGCCCAACCAGCGTCTCCGCTGATTCCCCCGCTCTGCCTTTCCACTGTTCCAGCTTCGGATATTCACGCTGTAGCCAGGCAAAATCCTCCTGCCATTTGCTCACGTCAGCGAACAAATGCGTCAGGTCCCATTTGTCGGGGTCGGGAATGTCAGCGCGGGTTGGAATTCCAGAAGACATTCGGAAAAAGATGAATCAGGAAACCAGGAAACCAAGAAAAGAGTAAATCACTCTCCATTGAAAATTCAGGGATTCATGGCTGCGAGATTAATCCAGTAGACGGATTGCAGGGTGTCGCGCGATCAGTTTGAGGGCGCGCTCGGTGAGTGCTTTGCCGGGTGGAATCTTGTGCCAGGGCGAAGCACCGGAAGGATGCGGCAATGGGATCAGGTCGAAGCCGCGGCCCGCGTGCTCAACGCGGAATTTGCGGCCGATTACGTATTCCAATTTTGCACAGTCGATGAATTGCACGATCGCCAGTCGTCCCACGGGAATGATGAGACACGGCTGCAAGATGCGAATTTCGTCTTCCATCCACAGCGCACAGTTGCGAATTTCTTCCGGCGCAGGGACGCGGTCGGTGCCACCGGAATTTTTGCCCGGAAAACAGCGGCAGACAGCGGCGAAATAGATCTTCGATCGAACAGCGGCTTCGTCCATTCCGCAAAATTGTTCGAACCAACGGAATAGCGTTTTTCCGGCCGTGTGCGCGAACGGGCGTTTTAACGTCGGTTCCCGCGGACCCGGCGCCTGACCAATGATCATCACATCGCTCATTATCGCGCCGCCGGATACCGGAGCGGATTGCATGCGCGGGCAGCGACGGCAGCGAAGAAGCGCCCTCACATGTTTGTCGAGTCGATTTTGGGGAGTTGCTGTAGCCACGGCCCTGTGGGCCGTTCGCACATGGCTGGACAACTAGCAAGATCAGACGGGCCACAGGCCCGTGGCTACAGGGTTTGCACCCCCAACCTTTGAAAATTTCAGCGCCGAAAAATTGAGAACAGCGAAAAAAGCAAACTCAAGACAACGCTCACAACGATGCAGGTAACGATGGGAAAATAGAACGACGAATGTTCGCGCTCGATCCGAATGTCGCCGGGCAATCGGCCCAGCCATTTTGGCGCGAAACCGCTCCACAGTACCAATCCTACCAGTGTGGCGACGACGCCGATGATTACGATGAACTTTCCAAGTTCGCGCATCACTCAAAGAGTTGCGCGAATGAAGCGGAGGCACAAGCTTGGGAATAGATGCCAGTACAGTTTCGCGATTATTACGAGACACTCGGGGTGCCGAAAACGGCTACTGAGGACGAGATTCGCACCGCTTTTCGAAAGCTGGCGCGTAAGTATCACCCTGACGTGGCGAAGGACAAAAAGGCCGCCGAAGAAAAATTTAAGGAGATCAACGAAGCGTACGAGGTTCTGAGCGATCAGGAAAAGCGGAAGAAATACGATCAGCTCGGCGCGGATTGGAACCGGCCGGGCGGCGGTTTTCAGCCGCCGCCACAGTGGCAAGGCCAGCAACCGGGCGGCGGGTTTCATCAGTGGGGCGGCGACGGCGGCGGCGGAGTTGAGTTCGAGTTCGGCGGAACCGGGTTCAGCGATTTCTTCGAAGCCTTTT
>Ga0157376_10002884_pt1 | contig 11783 bp, 9 predicted proteins | sample M45metaG_FD_121801 | JGI IMG/M metagenome (GOLD analysis project Ga0157376, IMG submission 121801) | Miscanthus rhizosphere microbial communities from Kellogg Biological Station, Michigan, USA - M4-5 metaG | ecosystem: Host-associated > Plants > Roots > Rhizosphere > Soil | place: USA: Michigan... | reverse complement strand
GCGCGGCTGTTGCTGATCGGGATTCCCGTGTTCATCTGGACCATGGTGCCGATCTATCACATGTTCCTGTTCGCGATTTCGCCGAAGGAAGACGCGTTCTCCGGAAAACTCTGGCCGACCCATCCGACGCTGCACAATTTCCATATCGTGTTTTACCAGGAACATTATTTCCTGCGCGATTTCTGGATCCAGTTCTGGAATTCGGTCGTGATCGCGGCTGCGACCGGCGCGCTGACGCTGTTGATTGCGACCGCCGCAGCGTTTTCGATCTCTCGACTGCGCGTGCCCGGCGGCCGCACGGTGATGAATCTGGCACTGTTCACCTACTTCATTCCGGCGGCGTTCTTGGCCGTGCCGATGTACCGCACCATGGGCACTTACGGCCTGCTCAACAATCACTGGTCGCTGATTCTCGCGATGGTGACGATCGCCTCGCCTTACGCGATCTGGGTGCTGAAGCAGGCTTCCGACAAGTTGCCGGTCGAACTCGACGAAGCCGCCACCATGGACGGCGCGACGACGATGCAACTGTTTCGTTTGGTCTATGTGCCGCTGATGATGCCCTCGCTGGTCGCCGTCGGCGCCTATGCCGTGCTGCTGGCCTGGAACGAATATCTCTACGCATTCTTGCTATTGTCCAAGGACACCGAAATCACACTGCCTGTAGCGCTCGGCAATTTCCTCGCCGCCGACGACTCGCCGTGGGAACTGCTGATGACCACGGGCTTCATCTACGCGCTGCCGCCGGCCGCGATGTATTACGCGTTCAAACGCTATATGGTCGGAGGATTGACGGCGGGTGCAGTGAAATCGTGACGCCGGCTTACATCGGCGCGGCGCTGTCGCCTTGCGAGGTCGACAGTTTGGAGGCGAACGAGGCGATCACGATCACCACCGCGATCAAGGCGATCACCAGTGTGCAGATCGCGTTGATCTCGGGTTTTACGCCAAGCCGCACCTCGGAATAAATCCGGATCGGCAGCGTCGCCGAACCGGGGCCGGTGGTGAAGCTCGCGATCACGACATCGTCGAGCGACAGCGTAAACGCCAGCATCCAGCCTGCCACGATGGCCGGGATGATCAACGGCAAGGTCACGCTAAGGAACGCCCGCACGGGATCGCAGCCGAGATCCATCGCAGCTTCCTCCAAACTGCGATCGAGCGAGGCGAGCCGCGACTGCACCACCACGGCGACGAAACACATGGTCAGCGTCGTGTGCGCGACCGTCACAGTCCAGAACCCGCGCTCGGCGTTGAGTGCCACGAAGAGAAGCAACAGCGACAGGCCAGAGATCACTTCAGGCATCACCAGCGGCGAATAGAGCATGCCCGAAAACAGCGCGCGTCCCTTGAAGCGTTCGCCACGCGCCAGGCCTATCGCCGCAAGCGTGCCAAGCAGCGTCGCAATGGTCGCCGACACTGCGGCGACGCGAAGGCTCATCCAGGCCGCATCCAGCATGGCGCGGTCATTGAAGAACTCGGTATACCAGCGTAGCGACCAGCCGCCCCACACCGTCACCAGCCGCGAGGCGTTAAAGGAATAAATCACGAGGATGACAATCGGCAGATACAAAAACGCCAGCCCCAACGCCAGCGCCGACATATTGAACCGCGTGATCCCGTTCACCCCGCTCGCCATCAGCCTGCCCTCTCGAGCTGGCGGCGCTGCAGGCGGTCGTACAACAACAGCGGCGGTATCAGCAGAAGCAGCAGCGCGATCGCAGCCGCGGAAGCGACCGGCCAGTCCTTGTTGGTGAAGAATTCCAGCCACAGCGTCTGGCCGATCATCATCGAACTGGAGCCGGCCAAAAGGTCCGGGATTACGAACTCGCCGACGATCGGGATGAAGCACAACAGCGCGCCCGCCCCGACACCCGGCAATGACAGCGGAAACGTCACCAGCCAGAACGCCTGCCGCGGCGAGGCGCCGAGGTCGTTGGCGGCTTCCAGCAGCGAAAAGTCCATTTTGGCGAGCGTCGCATAGAGCGGCAGGATCATGAACGGCAGATAGGAATAGACGATGCCGAGATACATCGCGCTGTCGGTCGACAACCACACCACCGGGGTCGAGACCAGATGCAGCGCAAGCAGGATTTTGTTGAGCAGGCCATCATGCTGCAGGATGTTGATCCAGGCATAAATCCGGATCAGGAACGAGGTCCAGAACGGCACGATCACCAGCATCATCGCGATCCCCTGCCAGCGCTGCGGCAGCCGCGCCATGCCATAGGCGATGGGATAGCCGATCAGAAGCAGGATCGCCGTCGACGTCACGGCAACGAAAAGGCTGCGCAGGTAAGACGCGATGTAGAGATTGTCGGAGATCAGCAGCTTGAAATTTTCCAGCGAAAGCGCAGCGAAAGCCGCCTTGATCGCTGCCCACCCTTCCGTGAATTCGAACAGCGGCACATAGGGCGGCTGCGCGATAGCGGTCTGCGACAGGCTGATCTTCAGCACAAAGCCGAACGGCACCAGAAAGAACAGCACCATCCAGACATAAGGCGCGATCGCAGCGTAACGCGCCGGGCGGGCAAAGATGCGGCGCGCGCTCATTGCTCCAGCACCATGCAATCGTCGGGCGTGAACCACGCCGTCACGCGCTGGCTTGGGCTATAGGCATCGACATCGAGCCGGGCGGTGTTGGCCATCGATGAGCGCACCACCGCACCGGAATCGAGCTTGACCTTGTAGGTCGTCAATCCCCCGAGATAGCCGACATCGGTTACCACGCCTTCGAGCCGGTTGATGGCCTGAGAATTGGCTGCATCCGACACCGGGCCGCGGCGCGACAGCTTTACCTTCTCCGGACGGATCGCGACACAGACAGCGGTCTTGGTGACGGGATTGCGAGGTTCGCCGACAGTGATCGTCCCGGCATCACGGGTCGCAATGGTCAGACGGTTATGTTCGCGCGAAGAGACCTCGCCGTCGAACAGATTGACGTCGCCGACGAACTCGGCGACCCAGCGCGAACGCGGCGCCTCGTAGAGATCGCGCGGGGTCGCGACCTGTTCGAGCCGGCCGGCGTCCATCACGCCGATCCGGTTCGCCACCGTCATCGCCTCTTCCTGATCATGGGTGACGATGACGAATGTCATGCCGAGACGGCGCTGCAGATCCATCAATTCAAGCTGCGTACTTTCGCGCAGCTTCTTGTCGAGTGCCGCCAGCGGCTCGTCAAGCAGCAATACCTGCGGACGTCGCGCCAGCGAGCGCGCCAGCGCAACGCGCTGCTTCTGGCCGCCGGAAAGCTGGTCCGGCTTGCGCTTCTCCATGCCTTCGAGCTTGACGAGGGCGACCATCTCCGCAACACGGGTTTTGATATTGGCGCGCGCCATGCCTGCCCGCCTGAGACCGAACGCGATATTGTCCCGCACCGAGAGATGTGGAAACAGCGCGTAGTTCTGGAACATCATGTTGACCGGCCGCTCATGCGGCAACGCATGCGCTATGTCACGGCCCGCGAGCAGGATACGGCCCTCGTCCGGCGTCTCGAACCCGGCAAGCATTCGGAGCAGCGTCGTCTTGCCGCAACCGCTCGGGCCCAGCAGTGCGAAAAACTCACCCGCCCTGATGTCGAGCGACAGGCGGTCGACCGCGCGGAAATTGCCGAACTTCTTGCCGACCCCTTCGATGCGCAACAGCGGCACGTCGGTGGCCGCCGGCTCGGGCTTTACAGGTTCGGTGGCCGCATCGGGCGACGCCGCCGGTTTAGCTAGCTCCGCTTCCGTGTCGCTTTTCGGCGTTTCGATTTCCGGCGATTCCTCGGTCATGCCATCTGCCAGCCCCATCGTGGCTGCACGCTAGCGGCGGATCGGCATCCGCTCAACCATGTCAGCCGCGCCCACCACAATATTATAGGTGTCAGGGATCACGTCTCTGCTAGGTTTGCGGTTCGACCATGGCGTTTGCAGGAAGAGAAGATGAACCGGGACAGGTACGATCTACCCCTCACGACCGCTTCCGACCGGGCCGCGGCACACTACCTCGATGGCGTGGACCGCATGCTGTCGGCCTGGCACGGAGCCGGCGAGGCCTTCGACCAGGCAATTGCGGAAGACCCCGGCTTCGCACTGGCACATATCGCGCGCGCCCGCGTCCATCAACTGAACATGGAAGGCGCCGAGGCACGCGCGCTTGCCGCGCGGGCGCGGGAGCTGGCCGCGAACGCGACGATGCGTGAAACCCGGCACATCGAAATCACGGCCGCCGTGATCGAGGGCAAGGCGAGACTGGCTATGGGCGATGCCGAAGCGCATCTCGACGAATATCCCCGCGACGCGTTGATACTCTCGCTGTTGCTCGGCGCATTCGGCCTCTACGCATTCTCCGGCCGTCCCGACCACGACACCGCAAAGCTTGCGATCTGCGAGCGCCACGCCAGCCATTATGGCGAGGACTGGTGGTTCCTCAGCTATCTCGGCTGGTCGCATACCGAAGCTGGAAACCTCTCCACCGGCCGCACATTGACCGAACGCGCGATGTCGTTGCGATCCGCAAACGCCAATGCCGCACATAGCCTCTCGCATGCGATGTTCGAGCAAGGCGACATGGAAGCCGGTCGCACGTTTCTCGCGCAATGGCTGCCCGCGCATGACCGTCTGAGTTTTCTGCACGGACATCTCTGGTGGCACGTGGCGCTGATGGCGCTTGACGCCGGCGACTTCGACGGCGCACTCGCGATCTACGAACAACAGATCAAACCGGCAGGCCGGCCCTTTCCGCCCCTGAATATCTATACCGACGGCGCATCGCTGCTGTGGCGGCTTTCGCTGGCCGGCAAGGCTGGTCTGGAACCCCATTGGCGAGATGTCGCAGCCTACGGTGACAAGCATTTCCCGCAAGCCGGCGCGCACTTCGCCGATGTCCATTACGCGCTGGTCGCGGCAGCAATGGGCAGCGAGGCGCTGGACACACGATTGGCCCAACTGGAAGCGCGCGAAGCCAGCGGCAAACTGGCGCCGGGCAGTTCGGCCATCGACATCTGCCGCGGCGTCAGGGCATTCGCGGCAGGCGACAATGACAACGCGATCCATCTGCTGGAGCCCGTCATGTCCGAGGTCGTGCGCTTCGGTGGCAGCCACGCCCAGCGCGAATTGTGGGAAGACACCCTGATCGTCGCCTATCTGCGCGGCGGATACGGCGACAAGGCCAACAGGCTCATTTCCACCCGACTTGAACGCAGGCCTTCGGCGCGCGATGAAGCCTGGGCGCGACAAGCGGCGCGTGCATCGCAACGCTCTTGAGTTAAGCGGATGCCACGCGCGACTCAGAGCCGACGGTGGTCATGAACGCCGCCAACGCATCGCGATCGGCCGGCGGCATGGTCAGGCCGAGCTTTGAACGCCGCCACAAGATGTCATCCGGAAAGCGCGCCCATTCGTTCTGCATGAGATAGCGCACTTCGGCGCCGGTCAGCTCGGGCCCGAAGGCCGGGCCGAGTTCGCTGCGATCTTTGGCCTCGCCGAGGATCGCCTTGAAGCTTGAACCATAGGCGGCGACCAGACGCCGGGCCTCGTCCTCACTGAGGAATCGCCAGCGCTCGCGCGCCTCGTCAACTTCGGTCTCGAAACGGCTCCAGGCAAAATCGCCACCCGGCAACGCTGCCTTCGCGGTCCAGCACCGCGACATCGGATAAAACGGCGTCAACCTGGTGACAGCCTTCTCCGCACGCAAGCGCGAGGTGGTGACGTCACCGCCGATGATCGTGATCAGCGGCGCCTTGCCGCGCTTGTAGTCCAACGTGACAGCGCCTTCCGGCGCCTGCTGCCGGCTCGCGGGGTTCATCACCATATTGGCGCCGGACACCGTGCGCACCACATCGACAGCCTCGATCCGTTCGCGAAAATAGCGGTTCGCCGCGTCGCATAGATAGGCCACGTCGCCGGCGCCCATCGCGACGATCGCGGGATCCCCCTTGAAGGCGTGGCCGACGGTGCCGATCAGCGTGAAATCGCGTTCATAGGGGCTGGCAAAAATCAGCCGTCCATCACTGTTCTGGAACACATAGACGTTATCGCTGTCGAACAGGCGCCGGACGACGATCTGGCTCATCTGCACGGTCGCAAACTTCGGCGGCGGCACGCGCAACACGGTCTCGGCGACGGACGCGGCCCACGCCCCGGCCGCGTTGACCAGTGCCCTTGCGGTCACCACCCGGCGATGGCCGCGATCGATCGTCGCCAGCCGCCAGGTATCTCCCCGGTCGGCCCGGGTGCAGCGCGCGCCGGTGCGGATTGCGGCTCCACGCGCCGCGGCGTCGACGGCGGTAAGCACCACCAGCCGGGAATCGTCGACCACACAGTCGGAATATTCGAACGCCGTGCCGAACGGCCGCTTCAGCGCATTGCCGACGGGATGATGCGTGACGTCGACGGTGGCGGAGGCCGGCAGGCCGTTGCGCGAGGCCAACCGGTCGCACAGCAATAGCCACGACCGCAACTGCCACATCGGGCGTTCGTCGGAATGAGCGGGGATGGCAAAGCGCATCGGACGCACCAGATGCGGCGCGATCCTGAGCCAGACATCGCGCTCGGCCAGCGCCGCACGGACCCGAAGAAAGCGCCGGCGTTCCAGCCCCGCCAGATCGCCATGGATCAGCCGTGGCGAGGCGGAGGAAGCGCCGGCACCGAGATCGCCCTGCTCCAGCAGGATCACGCGCAGGCCGCGCCCGGCGGCGTCGCGCGCGATGCTGACGCCGTTCAACCCGCCGCCGATAACTGCAAGGTCGTAATCCGCCATACGCAACGCTACTGGAGAGAGCCGAGCTTCATGATCCCGAAGAGTGGATACCGCTTTTCGGATCAGATCATGGCCAAAGCAAACAAGCGGGCAAAAATTAATTCAGCGCAGCTGAATTCAACTTTCAGCCGGTCTTGCGCGTGGGCTCTAGGGCGTTGCCGGCGTTGCGGCCGACCAGGGCCGCATATTGTCCGATCGGCAACGGCTTGCCGATGAAATAGCCCTGCACCGCGTCGCAGCCCTCTTCCGACAAGAAGCCGAGCTGCTCCTGGGTCTCGACGCCCTCGGCGACGATCGACATTTCGAGGCCGTGGCCGAGGTCGATGACGGCACGAACGATCGCCGCCGATTGCGGGTTGCGTCCGAGATTCATGACAAAGGCGCGGTCGATCTTGATCTTGTCGAACGGGAACGCTTGCAGATAGCTCAGCGAGGAATAGCCGCTGCCGAAATCGTCCATTGAAATGCGAACGCCGAGCGCCTTCAGCCGCCGCAGCAGCGCCAAGCCGCGATCGAAATCCTCGATCAGCACACCCTCGGTGATTTCGAGTTCCAGCCTGTCCGGCGCCAGTCCGGTTTCGAGCAGGATCGAATGCACGAGGCTGACCACGTCGCCGTGCATGAATTGCGCCGGCGACAAATTGACCGCGACCTGCAGCGGCATAGGCCAGGAGGCGGCCTCGCGGCAGACTTCGCGCAGGATCCATTCGCCCATTTCGACGATCAGGCCGCTTTCTTCCGCGAGCGGAATGAAATCGGCCGGCGAGACGAAGCCGCGCACCGGATGCTGCCAGCGCGCCAAGGCCTCGAACCCGATCACCTCGCTGGTGGCGACCGTCGGACCCGACGTGGCCTGCGGCTGGTAGTACAGCGACAATTCACCGTTCTTGATCGCAACCGAGAGATCCTGGTGCAACACGCGGCGATCGCGGATCTGCTGATCCATCTCGGGCTCGAAGACGCTGATCGAGCCGCGCGATTTCGCCTTGGCGCGGAACAGGGCTGCGCCGGCATTGGCGAGCAATGCGGCTGCATCCGAGCCGTTATGCGGGAATACCGAAATGCCCGTGGTACAGCCGGTGCGGACCGACTTGCCGTCGATCTGGAATTCGTCCGCCAAGGCCACACTGACCTGTTCGGCCAGCGCGATGCCGGCGGCGGGTTGCTTGCCGTCGATGATCAGCCCGAACTCGTCGCCGGACAGGCGGGCCACCACTCCGCCGCGTGCGGAGTCCTGGAGGCGGCGCGCGACTTCGATCAGTACCTTATCGCCCATCCCATGGCCGAACACGTCGTTGATTTCCTTCAGCCCGTCGAGGTCGACGCACAGCACCGCGAATTCCTCGTCGGTGCCTGCGCAGGCCTCGATCATCTGCGCCAGCGCCTGCAGGAAGGCGGCGCGGTTCGGCAGGTCGGTCAGGCCGTCATGGTAGGCCATGTGCGCCATCCGAGACTCGGTCTGGCGGCGGTCGGTGACGTCCTCGTGGGTCTTGATCAGATATTGCGGCTCACCCGCGTCATCGAGCACGGTCATGCGGCGGGTCAGGAACAGCCGCAGGCCGTCCTTGGTGGAGATCGGGTGTTCTTCCGTGAGCAGGCCGCGCTTTTTGATGGCCGCCTCGTCGCGCGCAATGATCAGCTTGGCTTCGCGCGGATTGAAGATATCGGCGGCCGTCAATCCGGTGGCGTCCTCGCGGCGGCGGTTGAGGATGGTTTCTGCGCTGCGGTTGGCGAGCAGGTATTGGCCGTCGCTGACGCGCTCGACGATCAGCGAGACCGGAATATTGTCAACCACGAGCTCGAGGAATTTCTTGGTGTTCTCCAGTTCGCGCGACAGCGACCGGCGTTCGGTGACGTCGTCGAACAGTGCGATCAGGAATTCGGGCTCGTTGTTTTCGTTGCGCGCTATCACGCGATTGGAGGCGATGACGCGCTTCTCCTTGCCCCGTTCGACGACAAGCTCGCTACGGTGATGGCCTTCCGGTGCGTTCAGTGCCGACTCGTCGGCCTTTTCGATGCTCGTCGCGGTTTCCGGGCGGAAAATCTCATCGGCGCGCTTGCCTACGATATGGTCGCGGGAGAAGCGCGAGAAACGTTCGAAGGCGCGGTTGGCGAAGATATAGCGGCCGTCCTCGATGTTCTTGGCGGCGACGCAGACCGGGACGTTGTCGAGCACAGATTCCAGGAACTGGGTGGTCGATGCCAGCTTTCGCGACAGCTTGCGCTGCTCGGTGCAATCCTCATGGGTCGCGACCGAGCCGCCGTTCGGCAGCCGGAAATATTTCACCAGGATCGATTTGCCGTTCGGCAGCTCGGTGACCAGACCATCGGCGCTGGCTGCCTGGGTATAGTAATCGTCGGTGCTGACATCCAGCACGCCGCGCTTACGCCGCATCTCCAGGAGTTCCGGCCCGGTCATGTCGTGCGAAACGTCCGATCGCGCGATACCGTAGATTTCGAGGTAGCGATCGTTGCAGAAGATGATCCGCTGCCGAACGTCGGTCATCACCACGCCCTGGCTGAGATTGTTCAAAGCAGAGCTGACGAATGCGCTTCGGCGCAGCTGCGAGCGCTTGACCCTGCGCAACGCCGTGATCACCCAGAGGCTGACCGCGCCGAGAAAGGACGCGACGACGACACCGCCGAGCAGAAGCTCCCAGATCACACCGGGATCGAGTTCGCCGATATAGCTTGACGGCGCAAAGCCGGCGGACGACGGCGCACCCCAAGCCAACCCGCACGGCACAGCGGCGGCGACCAGACACACCAGGGCCTGCGCCGGAATCGAGTTCTTCCCGCTTGCCTGCCAGTTCTTGTCAGCCATCATTCACCCGCGGATTTCCGGGGCGGAGTGTCTGGCTTCACGGGTTTGGATCGGGTAAACGCCTACCCATGCAACCGGTAAATGTGACTCAAATTACGGCAATTGCCCTGACATGATTAATGCTTCACTAATGGGGCTGCAGTTCGGTGCTTATTTCGAGACAATCCAACGGGTTGCTCGGGCGGTTTTCTGAACAAAACGATAATAACCGAGCGCGGCCGGTGCCCAACCCTAGCGCGAAATTCTCAGGCTTGAAGCGTCCATGGACAAGGTTGATTGCGTCGTCATCGGAGCGGGAGTGATCGGGCTTGCGGTGGCGCGGCGCTTGGCTCAGGCGGGCCGCGAAGTGATTGTGCTGGAGGCCGCCGAGGGCATCGGCACCGTGACTTCCTCGCGCAACAGCGAGGTGATCCATGCCGGCATCTATTATCGCGCCGGCAGCCTGATGGCGCAGATGTGCGTTAGCGGCAAACATGCGCTCTACCGCTATTGCCGCGACCACGGCATCCCCCACCGCAATTGCGGCAAGTTGATTGTCGCGACGACGCCACAGGAAACCGAAAAGCTGCAATCGATCCGGGCTCATGCCGAGGCCAATGGCGTCGATGACATGCAGCTTCTCACAGGCGAAGCCGCCCGCGCACTGGAGCCGGCACTGAACTGTGACGCGGCCCTGCTCTCGCCTTCCACCGGTATCATCGACAGCCATGCCTACATGCTGGCGCTGCGGGGCGATGCGGAGGAATCCGGTGCGGCCTGCGCGTTCCATACGCCGCTCTTGCGCGCCAAGGCGACCGCGGGCCGGATCGAAATCGAGACCGGCGGCGAAGCACCGATGACGCTTGCGTGCAATCTTCTGGTTAACGCGGCAGGGCTTGGCGCGCCTGCCGTGGCGCGCAGTATCGAGGGTATTCCGGTCGAGCTGATACCCGCGGCCTATCTCGCCAAGGGAAATTATTTCAGTTGCAGCGCGCGGGCGCCGTTTTCACGGCTGATCTATCCGGTGCCGGAGCCCGGCGGTCTGGGCGTGCACCTCACGCTCGACATGGCCGGACAGGCCAGGTTCGGCCCTGATGTCGAATGGGTCGAGAGCATCGACTACACCGTCGATCCGGCGCGGGCGGACAGATTCTACCCGGCTATCCGAAAATACTGGCCGACCCTGCCGGACGGCGCACTGATGCCGAGCTATTCCGGGATCCGGCCGAAGATCGTGCCACCGGCAGTCGCTACGCAGGATTTCCTGATCCAGGGGCCACGCGATCACGGCGTCCCCGGGCTGATCAACCTGTTCGGCATCGAGTCGCCGGGACTGACGTCGTCCCTGGCGATCGCTGACCATGTCGGTGGATTGGCAGAGGCGTAAACGCCATTACGAGCGCAATCCTTCACTCGGATGAGCGCATCAGCGCCCATCCGGCGGTGAATTGGTGGCTTGCTGTACTCGTCTGGAAACTGGTTAGTGGAGAGTTTCGCTGGCGGTATGCTGCTTCAACCGCTCGATCTCATCCTTGACCATCAACTTACGACGCTTCAACTCGGCAATCTGCAGGTCGTCTGTGGAAAGGTGCACGAGCGCTTCGTGCAATTCATTTTCGAGGATCTTGTGTTTACGTTCAAGTTCAACAAGATGCGCCTGTATTGCCATACGAAATCTCCTCGGTAGATGAACCTCAGATTCGATCCGGACGAGGTAGTGTACACCAGCCGCCGAATCTGTCGATGGGTATCCAGAATCGGCGCTCTCATATTTTCGGATTTATCTGTAATCAATCGTGAGTATGGAACCCCGTCAGCTTGCGGACCGGCCTCACAGGGACGATATTTGAGCGTCGGCTTCCCGCCGATGGTTCACAACCTGATCGTGCTTCTTAGTTAACGTACACCATGACCAACGAAGATGAGCGCGAGCTCGAAAACGAGCTCGCTCGGCTGCAGCAGGAGCATCGCGATCTCGATGCAGCGATCGACGCGCTGCATCAGTCGCCGGCGCCGGATTTGCTGCGGCTGCAGCGGCTGAAGAAGCGCAAGCTGCAACTGCGTGACCGCATCGCCTTCATCGAAGACCAGATCACGCCTGATATCATCGCCTAGAAATTTCTAAAAAATCAGGCAGCCATCAGTTCGCGCAAGACATCGGTGAGTTCTTTCGACTGGTAGGGCTTTGCCAAAAACCGCCCGCCCTCCGGCAGATCCTTTTCCCTGACATCCACAAGGC
>Ga0157376_10002882_pt1 | contig 11786 bp, 6 predicted proteins | sample M45metaG_FD_121801 | JGI IMG/M metagenome (GOLD analysis project Ga0157376, IMG submission 121801) | Miscanthus rhizosphere microbial communities from Kellogg Biological Station, Michigan, USA - M4-5 metaG | ecosystem: Host-associated > Plants > Roots > Rhizosphere > Soil | place: USA: Michigan... | reverse complement strand
TGGGGGGTTATCTTTAGTGGGATTGTGGCCACTTCCCCCCCCCCCTTCGCCCCCCCCCCCCCCCCCTTTCCCCTTCTCGCCCTTTCCCCCCCTTCCCCCCCCTTTGGGGATTAAGGGGGAAGGGGGGGGGGGGGGGGGGTTAAGGTGCCAAACTTTTAACATTTAGCCTTTTATTTATATTATAAAAGCCCTCTTGTTTATTTTTTTTTTTCTTTACCCTCCCTGCCGGTAGGCAAGGACAGGTCACATATAAAGGCTTGATAACAGAGCCTTGACTATAAATATTATTATTAGTAAAACCAACAGCAGCGGGGCAAGAAGTAAGTAGAGAAACATTAAAAAAAATTAACTTTTTTAAATAATAAATCTAATATTTTCTGCCTCCGGCCTAGAACAAGTTAACTTAAAGTAGATATTCAACTTAAATAATCTTCTACGGATCCTACTTCTACTTGAATTGGCATAAACCCATGGTATGTACCACATAATTCAGAACATTGACCAAATAATTCTCCTTCTCTTTCAGAAAAGAAAGAAGATTGATTCAATCGTCCAGGTGTAGCATCGATTTTTATACCTGCAGAAGGTATAGCAAAATCATGTAATACATCTGTAGAAGTTACTATAAATCTAACATGTGTATTTTCAGGAAGCACTATAGGATTATCCACTTCTAATAATCTAGTTTGACCTATCTCTAGATCTGATTCAGGTATCATGTAACTGTCGAATTCTATAGGGTCACCTGACTCTGTTTCATAATCTGAATATTCATAACGTAGGGTCGACTACCTCCACCTATATTTAGGTATAAAATAGCCTCCCTCCGAACTCAACGTGCAACTTTAACTGCATTGAGCTCTCCACTTTCTGAACTCGCAAAATTTTGTTATAAAGATATACCATCATATTTACCTGCATGAATTTTGTTGTGGCAGTTGTTACACACAGCTATTTGTTTCCAGTTTATTTGTCTCTCCCTCCGGGCTATTTGAGTAACTCCAGTTCCTTTCCCTTTTCGAATATGTTTTACATGATGCATCACTATATTGGAGGTCGCACCACATAATATGCATTCTTCGTCTCATATGTGATGAGATCTAACAGCGAAATATTTTACGGAGAAAGGATCAAAGTTATGGTATTCTTGTAATTTAAAGGTTTTGTCTTTTCTCAATGTGTCAGGCTCATATAGACTGATAACCTTATTTTCCTTTTTACCTTTTCAAACTACAGTTAGAGGATTTCCAAGTTTACTTCATACTTTTCTCGGACTTATATTTCATTTTCTTGCAAAAGTGAAAGCTGCAGAGAATTTAAATATTCACAGAAGGTAGCTGAATTGGTTTTTGTTTTCTACAGGATAATAATAATTAAGGATACCTCTTATTATAGCATTGTATCTTAGTAAGATATCTTGAGGTTTCATGAAAATTCATTTTGTTACTGCTTTAGGTGTCACTTTGCCAAATTCCGTTTTCTTATCTATATTGGGGTCTATAATAGCAAACCCATGATTAACTAGTTTAGAAATCAGTTTTTCAATGGGAGCTTCTATTACCATAGAGGTATATGAAGGTCTTCTTATTACCCCTGTGGATTGTACTAACGATAATTGCGATTCGGTATACAGTCTGGACCTTCTAGATATTTGAAAGCCTAGGTAATTAACTTTGTCCTCTACAATGTGAGTAATTTTTGTTTTATCTTCACTGAGTACTAGGTTTAGTTTACTTTGGAGGAATTGACTAACTTCATCTTTGACCTGTTTAGCCATTTCCACACTTCCACTGATACCTATTAATCAGTCGTCCGCATATCTATTATAGTAAAGTCTAGTTCCGGTACTATCATCTCTTATCACAGAAGGTGTAATTTTTAGTTTCTGTGTCAGAAGATTAATCTCTTCTTGCGCTAAGCGATACCGTTCTTTGTCCTTTACTGGTTCTGTGTCTAGCGGAGGGAAGAGAGACCGTAGTTTCTTGAGTTGTGTTCTTAGTCTATTATACTCTGAATTTGGTCTAGACACCCTTTTGGATAAGTCGGTGTATTTATCTTGGAGTATGGCCATAAACTTGTCGAATTCATGTAGATAGATATTTGACAGTAGAGGGGATAGTACCCCTCCTTGAGGAACTCCTAATTTGTTCTTAACATAGTTCCCATCATTAATATATCCTGCATTTACCAGTTTTCAGTAGAGATCTATTAGATTTTGGTCTTTTATTTCTCTTTTTAATAGTTCTTCCAGGATTTTGTGATCTATGTTGTCAAAGTATCCTTTAATATCTCCTTCAATAACCCATGTAATTCCATTTCATTTTCTTACTTCGAATATAGCACTGTGTGTAGATCTTTTGGGTCTAAACCCATGACTGGTGTGAAGGAACAGAGGTTCAAATTTTGATTCTAGGATCATTCTTATTGCTTGTTGGACGATTTTATCCCGTGGAGAGGGAATTCCTAGAGGTCTTAACTTACCGTTAGCTTTGGGTATATAAACTCTCAATGAAGGTTGGAATTGATACGTACGGTCTCTAAGGCCTTGGATAACATTTTCAGCCCAATTTCTGGATATTCCATCGAGAGTTGAACCGTCCGTCCCAGGCTTGCGGAGCAGCATATTCCCTGGGTTTGATTTAAGCTTATTGTATGCGGTTTTGTATAATTCAATGTCAAATAACTGATCATAGGTACATCTTATTTCTCGGCCTGCTTCGAGTTTTGCGTTTCTATACGTTGAAGACGTGTAATTAATTTTATTACCGGCCAGCAAATATAGAAAGCCAGTTAGCTGTTTCCCTTTTGAGGATCTTTCGCCTAAACGAAATTTGTCTCATACTACGGAAACTCCGTTCCCGTGAACTTTATTTGTTCACCTGCCTTCTGAAGAATGGCAGTGGGATTTACATCCTTTAGGGAATCCCCAGTTCTTTAATTTACCGCTATTTTCTGTTTTAGGTAAAAATTCCTGTCCTTCCTGTCGAAGTGATTCTGCGGATACAGTAATAAACCCCAATTGAAATTTGTGGTCTATATCTGCATAGCTTATTGCAATGTTCTTGAAAGCTAGAGCAATGTTAACTCGAAAAGAATTTAGTGACGATACCATGACAGTAATAGATCGATCCAGATTTTCTCCTAGAACATTTTTGGATCACTGAACCTTTATAGGCATGCTACACTCCCCTAGTCTTTCGACGCTTCCTTTGAAACGGAATTCGGATAAGCCTATTTCTTTACTATCCGTTACTGTAGGATAAGCAAACTTTTGTTTGCGACGATAAATTAAATTAAAGGGCGCACTTCAATATCATTGATGGCCTGTTACTTTAACTGTGATTGTAGGTAGTGTAACCTCATCTAAAATATAAAGTAATCTGAAACTTGGGATCGCGATAGCTAGTAACACTATTGCGGGAAAAATTGTTCATAATATTTCTATTAATGTACCGTGTACTAAATATTTATGAGTTATTTTTGTTCTATCATAATTAAAATAGTAAACTGTTGAACCTAACATTCAAAATACTAGAATTGCTATAACAACCAGGTAAAAAAAAATATTATCGTGTAATTCTACGATCCCGGTAAAACCTGGTGAAACTCCATCTTGGAAACCTATTGCTCAAGGCTCAGGGCTATCATTTTGGATAGTATGACACAATCCTTCCCTTGCGGAGGCTGCAAAACAAGTAAAGTATAAAAATAAACATACTATTGCATTGCAGACTCAGCCTCCGGCAGAAAACAAAACGTTACCTTCTCTCTGACCCCATGGGTAGGAGCATGCTGTTCCTAGAAAGGAACTACTTTTTCTTAATACTAAACTATTTAACATTTTCTATAATTTTAAGTTAGTTTGATTAGTCACTTTTAAAATCCCTTCCGCTTAGCCTTTTTAACTTGGCCTTGCGTTAGAGAAGTTTATCTGTCTTATTTCTTTGTTTTTTCAATCTAGCGCGGCTGCCTACGGCTAGAGATTTTTTTTTTGCTTTACCTGCTATTATTAGATTGACTGCTTTTGACGCAAATGACAAATGATTTGACACCCCTACTCGGGCTTAATGCTGCGGGGTCCGGGGGGTGTGACAGAGTTAATTAATTCCTGTTTTATTCCTTTGATTGGTACGGCTGTTGCTTTGCTACCCTCTCCTTTTGCTTTGGAGCTGGCTGCTAATTAAGAGCCCACCTTACTAAGATTTATCTTTAGACTAGACTGTTTACTGCCTTTCTTAGGGTAGCAAAGCAACAGCTTAAGCAGGGCTAGATCCTAAGATTGGTTTTAATTAAGCTAATCAATGGCATTAATAGGGTGTTTCAATATCCCTTTCTAATTCTAACCTTACAAAGTTTATTACAATAATTAATAAAGCTTGCAAGTAGAAGGGAGGGCAAGCAAGCCACACTTTAGGCGAATTCCTTGACGGTCTGTCCTACTAATCCTTAGCTTTTTATTATTGCTACCTTTACTCTCACACACGTAGATCCTCTCTAACTTTTATTAGTTAGGATGCTCTTACATTTACCTTACGGTAGCATGCCTTGCCTTAGCAGAGACTGAAGACTGAAGACTGAAGACTGGAGACTGTAGACTGGAGACTGGAGACCGGAGACCTACTTGGGGGTGGGGGAGGTAGCCTGAATGCTGCCTTTCTCTTCCTAGCGAGCCGCGAGGGAATCAGCCTCCCGTCGGTAGTCCGGAGGGTTAGACCAAGATACGGTACCTAGACTACTAAATCTAGCCCTCCTTTGCCCTGCTACGCTAGCCCTTGCCGAAAGGCAGGAAGGGGAGCAAGTTTTTAATATTAAAAATTCCCCTTTCATGTTTTTTTTTATTATATAAAAAAAAAAGACGCAGCCCCTTTTAGAGGGGGGGTGAGGGAGAAGTTAGGCAGCCCCTTTCAGGTGTAGGGTTTGCAGTAAAGGGAGGGCTACTAAACTGAAGTCTGCCTACGTATTCTGACCTCTAGTCCACGTCCCTTTAAAACAGTAAGAGCCTGTGATGCAATATCCTTATTTGTCGCCTGTTGCTAAGCTTTTGACGGCTAAGCCTTCGGCCCCCTACCCTTGCGGAGCAGCGAAGCAGCGAAGCAGCGAAGCAGCGAAGCAGCGAAGCAGCGAAGCAGCGATTCAGCCCTCAATTAAATCCGGCCTTATGGCCTTCTATCTCTTAGGTTGGATCAGCCTTTCATGTCTTAGGCCTGGCAACTCGTATGGGGGCTGGGACTGCAGGTGGGTACGATATTGGGTACAGCATTTAACAGGTGTCTTTAATCTTAGATTAAAGGATATGCACTTGAACCATCTCCGAAGGGCGACGAAGGGCGACTAAGGGCGAGCTGCATAAAGAGGCTGTAACTTGTAGTTAAAAACAAACATGGTTTAAGTAGTCGGCCTATTGTAAAAGGCTTATTACGTGTACCCTTTACCTTTTAGAATTGAAAGTCATAAGAAAGTCGGAGGCTCTATAATTTGTGAAACTGCTGTGCCCTACTTCCTTACCCCATGGTGGAGTTAGGAGTAGCAGTGCCTATAGGCTGCGCGGAGCGACAAATTATAGATACTAGCCCCTGCTCCTAAGCCTAGAGAGTCCTTAAGAGCGAGGGGGGGGAATATACTAGTTCAGGAGTGGGCCTCACCTAATCCTTACTGAGTTGCCCAGATTCGAACTGGGATTAGCCACTTCCAAAAAATGGTGTTTTTCCTAATTAAACTACAACTCAGTATTATAGATTCTAATAAGAATCTAGAAACTGCCCTGCCTTTAACTTAGTGTAGCGTCCGCATCTTAGCGGTAGCTAGGTTTTTATATCTAGCGTACGCAGGTTAACCTACCCTTACCATGCTTAAGCAAGGTCACAGCCTCTAACCCCTAAGGGCAAGGAGGGTATCTTCTCTAGCCGTAGGCAGCCGCGCTAGAGTTGCTAAAATAGTCAGGGGTTAAGATAAGCAACCCAACTTAAGTAGGGCGCCTCTTTAACAGGAATTTTCATATTTTCTTTAAACATTAGTACCGAAACTCATTTAAAGTCTAGTAATTCTTGTTATTTTAAGGTGGCAAAGGCTTATTTCGCCTAGCATCAACTTATAAAATAAAATGTTAATCACCAGTTAATTTCCAGCTCCAGCTCCGCAAGCCTATGGAGTGGCTTGCTCCCTCCTAACCCCTCTCCGCGGCCTAACCCTTTGGTTGCGAAGCAAAAGGCAAGGGGGGGGGGCTACTAAAGCTGTGCCTGCCTACGGTACAGGCAGAAGTACGCAGCCCAATAGGAAAAAGAAGCAGGGCACATACGGCGGAGTGAGAGAGTTGCCACCCTTTTTAGAGGCAAAGCTAAGCATTGTCGGCTAGTGTAATTCTATCGCATCTTTTAAGTAACTACATAACAATAGGCTGAATACGTAAGCTTGTATCACTGACACTGCTAATTCTAAACCTATAATTGCTATGAATATCGTAAAGGGTATTAAAGCTAATACTGCAATTAAAATACTGCTTGTAAACATTTGAGCAAGAAATGTAGATAATATTTTTAATAGTGCATGTCCAGCACATAAATTAGCTAATAGTCGTACACCTAATGAAAAGGCTCTAGCAAAATAACTAACTAATTCAATTAAGGTTAAAATTGGAGTAAGAAGTAAAGGTGTTCCTGCAGGTATGAAAAATGAGAAGAAAGTTAATTTATGTTTTGTTAATCCTAAAACAGTTACTGCTATAAACACAGTAATACTTATCCCTAAAGAGACTATTATAGATGTCCCTATTGTAAAGTTATAAGGCACATTACCTGTTAAATTAGCAATGATGATGAAAAAAAAAACAGAATATACTAAAGGAAAATACTCTTCACTATGAGAACCTATTTGTTCTCTAACCATTGATAATATACTAGCATAAGTACTCTCAAGGCTTATAGACCATTTAGATGGTATTAGTTTCACATCATTATTGCCAGCTATGTGAAAACCGATTAAAATGCTTAATACTAATAAAGTATAAAGAGATAAATTAGTCAATGCTAAATTAAGGTGCCCTAAAATAGGAGCATTTAAAGAGATTAAGTTTATTACTTCGAACTGTTCTAATGGTGAATTAATTAAAAAATTTTGCATTGTTGATATTTTTAATCTAGGTGAGATAAGTTAACTCTCTTGCCAAAGGCAGCCTCCCTCCTGCTTTAGCTGCCCTTACCGGAGGCAGCCTTGCCTCCCGCTGTTTTTTTACCAGCTCCCCTAACCCCCAGAAGGGGTTAGGGCAAGCCTTGCTGCGTTCTGCCTTCTGCCTTTCGACTAGGCAAGGCAAGGCAGCAGGAAGCGGAGCAAATAGAGAGGCTCCCGGAGGCTGAGTTCACTATTTAAATATAAACTAAGAAACTTACAAGCAAAACCCTAAGGCGTAGCTTATCCCTGCGATCTACTTAAGTAGACTATGGACCCCAACTGCTTTAGCTGCTTTAGCTACTTTAGCTGCTTTAGCTGTTTTAGCTGCTTTAGCAAGTTGCTTCGCTACTGATAGGGGAGGGCCGCGTGCGCTGGGGAGGGATGGCTTTGAGCTTAGGCAAATCGCTAAACTAGGGCCTGTCCTTTTACAAAGGCCCTCTATGCTCTATTGACCCACAGCTTCGCAGCCCTTTTAAATCGTTAATGTTTTGTAAGTTTAAATTATTTAGTATTCACTTGCCTAGCCGGAGGCAGCCTGCTTAAGCTGGACCGTTGTAACTACATTATAACCAGCTTTAAAGCACTGGTTGACCCTTACCGTAGGGCGAAGGGAAGGGGAGGCGCAAGTAGTAGCTTATCTTCGGCCTGCCGCTTAAGCAGCCTTTCTAGTCCTCCTACTATCTTGCTTTGCGGTAGACTGCGTATAGCGCTGCTTGTCTGCTGTAGCTTAGCAGCGCCCTTGCTTAAGCAGTAACCCCTACTGAAGTTGCTGCCTTCCTTTCCCAGCGTACGCTGCCCTTCCTCGGTCTGTTTTTTAGAGGCTGAGGGGTGACTGCGTACGCTGTAGCAAGCCCTAAAGAGGCAAGGGACGATAGCAAGCTAGGTAAGTAATTATCCCTGATGAGCGGATGAGACAACCTTCCCTTTGTTTTTTCGATCATATTAAAAAAAGAAAGCAAGCCCCGCCTCCGAAGGGCCGGCCTTGTGCACAATAGAATCACTTTTCGTTCCTTTAGGGTTTAGTCGTGCAGAGCTTATCACAAATACAAGCCTTAAAGTAGGTAACAAATAAATATTAATTCTTAGTCATAAAATTTTACGGGTTCTAATTATTCTAACTTAACTATTCCTTGTTTCGCAGAACAAACACTTTTGTATTAGGGTTCCACTTTTTATATTAAATATATATTTTTTTTATAAAAGCATGCCTCGCCATTTGGCCCTCCCTACCAACTTGTATTTGTGGCTTTCCCTACCGCACCGCTTCCGATAGAAGTGGAGCCTTAGCAAAGCAGGTTATCTTTTAATTTTTAACAGCGTACGTTGGCAGGGAGGGGTCACTGTTTAAATAGCAGGCCTACAGACTTGCTCTCGCTAGCTCATGTAGCTTATCTTAGCCCTGCCTGCTACTTAAGTAGTAAGTGTACGCGGCTCCTTCCCTTTGACCCCTGCCGATAGGCAGGGGGTTTTCTTCTAACCCTTCCCTTTTCCTATCGGGAGGGAGCAAGCCTCTAACCCCATAGGGGTAAAGAAAGCAAAAGGCAGTAGGCAGAACGCAGAAGGGCTTTTATGGGGGTCAGGGTTGCTGGTATAAGAATAGCCCTCTTTTTTGCGGTACGAGGGTGGAGTGGCTCCGTCACGGAGGTATCCTCCGGCAAGGGTAAGAGGCTTGCTTAGCGAGTTTCTAGCTTATCTAAGGGAAGAGCTCGAAGCCTTCTAGTAAGAGAAGATCAGATAGGGTTTTGCAGCATCCTCAAGGGGTAGAGGTTAGATGCAAATACACTTGAAAGCAAGTTGAGTCGAACAACTTCTTCCCCTTTAAAAGAGGGGCACTCAACCACCCGAGTTCTGCTTCCCGCCTTATAAAGCAGCTAACCTGAACGCAACCCCTCCCTCTCCCGAAGGCTGCCGAAGGCTGCCGAAGGCTGCCGAAGGCTGCCGAAGGCTGCCGAAGGCTGCCGAAGGCTGCCGAAGGCTGCCGAAGGCTGCCGAAGGCTGGATCGGCCGGGATCGGCCGTTAGTGGCAGTTCAAAGCCAAGGGCTTCGAAGAGAATGTATACCCTATTTGATAGCTTTTCATACAGGCTACTTTATAAAAAGTAAAGGCTAAGGTGGGGCCTTGATCTGCGTGTATTAAATAAAAAAAATAACGGATCTGGTAAGATTTGAACTCACGACTCTTTTGGAGTGCTCGTTTTCAAGACGAGTGCATTAAACCGCTCTGCCACAGATCCACAGCTTATTTTACTAACCTGCCCTACCTTTTTTTTTATATTATAAAAACAAAACATAAAGCAAGCCCTTGTAAATTTTTATTTATTTAAAATTAACAGCCAACCTCTTGCTCTTCCCTCGCGGACGCAACCGACAGGGCTTTTTATATTATAAATATACAGAAAGGCAGAAGCCAGCAGGGGCCTATTGCTTTAGCTAGGCTAGCTTTCTAACGTGAGCTTTACGAAGGGACCCGCCAGCAAACGCAGCCTCACTTAAGAACCCCTTACCCCTCCCTCCGACGAGGCAAGGGACGGTAAGCAGGCTACCTTGCTTCGCTAGCCTTACTCCAGATTTAGCAGCCCTGCCTTTCAAGACAGAAGGTAGTAGGCAGAAGGCAGAAGGCAGCAGGGAGCGGAGAAAACCTTGACCCCCTCTTGCTCCGCAACCGACAGAGGCCTGTTTTTTATAATATAGTCGGTTGCGTCCGCGAGGGAAGAGCAAGAGGCAGGGGGGTCGCGAACGCAAGCGAGGGTAAGGGTAAGGTAGGCAGGGACCAGGGAGAGGTGGCTAAGGCCGGCGGGGGGAATTACTGCGTTACTGCGTCACTGCGTAACTGCATAACTGCGTTACTGCGTTACTGCTAAAGCAGAGAGGGTTAGAAAGGCAAGGAGGCCTAGTGCTAAGCTAGCCGGCCATTAAACTTTAAATATAAAGATAAGCAATTGTGAGTCTTAGCTGCTGTTAAAGGTTTAAGATAAATATAGTTTACAAAATTTAAGTGTATGGTACTAAATTAAACATTTTTATTTGAGCAGTACAGGAATCGAACCTATCCTAGTCTAAACGACAAATTCTTTTACAGAGAACCACCTTTACCATTCGGAGCACCTGCCCTTAATATTTTATTTGGGTAAGGCTACGCAGCCCCCATAGGAGGGGGGGTTCTACTATTGTCGGAAGCAGCCTACCTTCGGTTTATGTTTTTTTTTATTTATAAGAAAAAAGAAGAGGCAGCAGGGGGAGGGCTACAGCAGCACTGAGCGCCTGAAAGGCAGAACAAGCAGATGGTACACTTGCTTCGCTCTACCTTTGTTATAGCAAGGCTAGAGGCATATCTGCCAAAAACTGGACTCGAACCAATAACAGTATCTTACAAGGAAACTGTTTTACCAATTAAACTATTTCGGCTTATTGTAAAAGGTTTTAAATTTTAACCCTGAGCCAGCCCCACCTATATAAAAAGCTTAAATATTTATATACAGTCTTGCTTAGGTAAAAACACGTAGGGCGAACTGAACCTGGGTCTGATCTTAACCCACCCCCCCCCCCTATTGGGCTTACTGCCTAACTCTCCCGCCCAGCTTCTTTTTTTTTATAATATATTATAAAAAAACAAGCCCTTGTAAAATTTTAATAAAAAAAATACAAGGGCTTTTATTTCTCTTGTAAATTTTTATTAAAAATTTACAGCCTTCGGCTAGGGAGCAATAAATTTTACAAGGGGTGCGGTAGCCCCTTTAATAAATGCTGCGTTCGCTGGGGCGCTTGAGCTTAAGCAAGGCCTACATGACTCGAATCCCGCCACTAGGAGAACAGGCTCTGGGCTCTTAGCGTCCCCGGCTCCAGCTGAGGAGTGTAAGGTGCATTTGATCAGGAGCTAAAACATTACGCTTACGCTTACGCTTACGTTACGCTTACGCTACGCTAGCACTTCCTATTTTTATAACGAGCCCTTCCAGGTATGATCTGGAACCATCCTAATCGACAATCAGGCACTCTACCAATTAAGCTAAGGGCCCTTATTTACTACTCAGTCTTTGGTGCTTTATTCTTTCAACAGGTGATGAAGGTAGCCTCGAGGCCTATCCTATTCTGGTGATTACAGGGTATTCTATCCCTCTGCAAAGCGCCTGGTTAGCATGAGGCGTGGCTTTTCTTCAGAGGAGTTTAACTGCTAAACAGGGGTAAGGAGGCAGCCTAAAGTTTTAAGTTTACGACGGAGAGTAGGCAAAAGTTGAAAGTTTCCTAACCCAAGTGGCGGTAGCCAATTTTAGCAGGGTTATTTAATCACTCGCTAAAGAGTAGGTTTACGAGCCGCTCTCCTCCTACGCCTGCTAAGCAGGCGAAGCATCATAAAGCAGCCTTATATATCCTAGCTAAAGCAAGCCTTTTTGCAATGGGTATTAGTCTAAAGTATAAAGAGGCTTCTTCTATTTACCCTTAGGCGCAAAGTATAAAGGGTTAAGATACCAGTCCTTAAGTCTGGAAAGTTATTTATTAAGAATACATTTAAAATTAATCCTACTATACTTATAGTATACCTCCACCCCCCCCCCCCCCCCCCCCCCCCCCCCCCCGCGGGCCGGCCCGGGGGGGGGGGGGGGGGTCGCGGGGGGGGGGGGGGC
>Ga0157376_10002880_pt1 | contig 11786 bp, 12 predicted proteins | sample M45metaG_FD_121801 | JGI IMG/M metagenome (GOLD analysis project Ga0157376, IMG submission 121801) | Miscanthus rhizosphere microbial communities from Kellogg Biological Station, Michigan, USA - M4-5 metaG | ecosystem: Host-associated > Plants > Roots > Rhizosphere > Soil | place: USA: Michigan... | reverse complement strand
TGGCGACGTGTTCGCTGATCTCTCGATGGTCAACGCGCATATGACCGCCTACACGGTCGACATCGCGCGCGAGGATGGCACGATCCTGGCCAGCATTTCAGTGCCGGCGCATTACCGCTATTCCCGCTGGCGTTGGCAATCGACCCCACGCCCGGTCACCGTAACGCCCGCCGCGCTGATCGCTGCCGGGCTGGTGCCGAAATACAGCGCCTCGGTCTCGCAGGGACTCAGCCCATCACAAAGCCCATCGACCTACACCCCGATGGGATTGGCGGGGCAGAGTGAGTTTATGGCATCTGGCGGCGGTGGTGCGGAAATCGGGCCGGTCACGAGGCATCAAGCCGATTACCTCATCAATCAAAGCCCGACCTCGTTGGCGTCCATGATGGCGCAGGCGGAAGCAGCCGGCACCTGGGGTTGGCATTTCCGCGACAAGAACACCAACGCGCCGCTGAACGGCATTACGTATCCGAAGGCGTCGATGGACCCGAGTGGGTCTCCGACGCCGTATTTCCCATTTCCGTGGTCACTCAACAACGACAACGATCCCCCTCCATTGGGGACCAGACTCAGAACCCTGCAATGGGACAGTGCGCACCAGCCGGCGCTGAACTATGTGCCATTCCTGCTGACCGGAGACCCCTACTACCTCGAAGGGCTGCAATTCCAGGTCGGCGCCAATATGTTCGATCTGGCGTGGGTAAATAGCGGCAGGCACTCTCACAACAGCTATGGCGCGATCCGTGCGCACGCTTGGTCGCTGCGAACCGATGCCAGTGCGGTCCTCGCGACACCGGACACGGTGCCGAATTGGTTGCTGCCCAAGAGCTATTATACGACATGGCTGGAAGACAATCGGCAATGGTGCCTGGACACCTTCGTCAACGGCACCGGCACCCAGCGCACGATCATCCGCACGATGGAGATGGACTACGGCAACAACGATGAGGCACCGGCAGGACCGGCTGGCACTTACGCGCAGGTCTATATGGAGGGCTACGAGGGCATCATCATCGGCTGGGTCGCGCGCAACTTTCCAGCATGGCTGCCGGTGCATACGTGGAAAACCGGCAGCGTGATTGCACGCACCAACGGAACGTCGGGGTGGATACGTGCCTGGGTATCGCCGTATCGGCAAAACCTTCGGGCAACGACCGCAAGCCCCTTCCTCGATTGGGCAGGCTCGTGGTCGCTGACACAAAGCCGTTATGGCCTCACCTACGCCGACTCCAACACAAGCGTCGAGCATGGCGACGTGACCTATTCCTCGATCTCCCGCGCCGATCTGGCGCAAGCAGTGACCAATGGCGTGCCGGGCGCGCTAACCTGCTATAATTGGCTCGACGGGCAGTTGACGACCAACATGCACAGCCCCGGCGGTGGCGCGATCGACTATCAATGGTGCATCGCCCCCTAATCGCCTGACGACCTCACTCACACTCTGACCGAGAGGAACCTGCCACATGGCCGGCTTGTCCGTTTCCGACGTCGTCAAGGTCGACGTGAATATGTCGCCGCGCGCGGTGCCGCTGCGCAACTTCGGCGCGCTCTGCATCGCCGGCCCGTCCGATGTAGTCGACGTGAAGGAGCGGCTGCGCGAGTATGTCTCGCTGACCGGCGTCGCCGAGGATTTCGGCATGGACGCGCCGGAATATCACGCCGCTGCCGCGTTCTTCGATCAGGCGCCGCAACCCTCACTGCTCTATGTTGGCCGTTTCGCGCAGACCGCGACCTCGGGCGTGCTGCACGGCATGCGCTACAACGTCGCGCAGCAGCAGGTCGTGCTGGCGCAACTGAAATCGATCACGAATGGCGCGATGGTCATTCCGATCGACGGTGCCGATGCCACCATTGCATCGTCGGCGGCCTATCTGCGCGGCGGCGTGACGGTGACAGCGGAACAGGATGCGCTGCTGACCACCTTACAGGCAATCACCGCTGGCGGGTTCAGCATCACCGTCAACGGCACGGTGCATGCCGTCACGGCGGTCGATCTGTCTTCCGCCGATGATCTGACCGAGGTGGCTTCGGTGATCGAGGCCAAGACCACGGCTTATGCCAGCGTCGAGTGGGTCGCGACCGATGGGACGTTCAAGATCACCAGCAACGTCATCGGCAGCACGTCGGCGATCAGCTATGCCACCGCGCCGGGATCGGGCACCGATCTGTCGGCGCCGCTGAAGCTCACCGCAGCGACCGGCGCGACGCCGCCGGTGGCCGGCGATGACGGCATCGATTTCACCGCCATCACCAACCTGAACGGGGCGGCGACGCTGGTGTCCAACGCGATGGCGGGGGCGCGCTGCTGGTTTGACGGCTTCCGCTTCAACGTCCAGTCGCTGTCGACCGGCACCGCGTCCAGCGTCGGCTACGCGCACGCGGCCGGACTTTCGCAGGATATCTCGGGCATCCTCGGACTGCGCAGTGGACAGGCGACACCACCGGTCAACGGCATCGCGGCCGAGACGCCAGCCGAGGCTGCGGTGCAACTGCGCGCGCACCCCGAATGGTATGGCCTGACGTTCGCCGTGGCCGACACCGCGACAATCACCGATGATGACTATGTCGAGGTAGCGACGTTCATCGAGGGCTGTTCGCCGATCTCGATTTTCGGCCTGACGACACAGGACCCGGATGTGCTCGATCTCACCATCGATCAGGATATCTGTGCGCGGCTGAAGGCGATGACCCTGATGCGGACGTTCAGCCAATATTCGAGCTACAACGCGTATGCCTGTTGCTCGATCTACGGCCGCGAGTTCACCATCGATTTCGAGGGCAGCAACACCACCAACACCGTCAAGTTCAAGCAGCAGCCGGGGATCACCGGCGAGATACTGACGGAGAACGAGGCGCGCGCGATCGATCTGAAGAACTGCAATGTCTACGTGTTCTACAGCAATGGCGCGTCGATCATTCAGCAGGGCGTCATGGCGAACGGGTTTTTCTTCGATGAGGTGCAGGGCACCGACTGGCAGGCCAATCGCGTCCAGACCGACCTGTTCAATGTGCTCTATCAGGCGAACACAAAAATCCCGCAGACCAATGCCGGCGTGCATATTCTGGTCACCACGGTCGAGGCATCGTTGAACCAGGGCGTGGTCAACGGGCTGATCGCGCCGGGCCAGTGGAACGCGCCGGGCTTCGGGCAGATCACCTTTGGCCAGATGCTGCCCAAGGGTTACTACGTCTGGGCACCGCTGCTGGAATCGCAGCCACAGGCGATCCGTGAAAAGCGCGTTGCGCCGACAATCCAGTGTGCGATCAAGCTCGCGGGCGCAGTGCACTTCGCCAACGTCGTCATCAACGTCAATCGGTAGGGCGCACCAGCGCCCTCATGAATGAGCGAGAACGACCCGCCAGCGGGCGGCGCGGCAGGTATCGTGGATCGCGTCCTGCGATTCATGGACCAGCCGTGGAAGGCTGTGGCGGTCGTGGTGTTGCTCATTCTCTGCGGTGTGGGCTGGATCGTCTACGACAAGCGCGATGAACTGTTCGAGGCGTGGCTGACCCCGAGCGCGCCGGAACTGAAGAAATCCGAGGTGCCGATGGCACTCGACAAGCTGGCCAGCGAAACCGACGCCGACCTTGTGCAAATCTGGGCGGTCGATCTGCCGAGCAATTCGCAATGGTTCCTGGGCGCGCGGCTGCACAGCGGTGAGCGGCCGGTCATTCCCTCGCCGCGCCGACTGCCGATCATCGACCATACCTCGGATATTTCGCGGCTAGTCGAGGTGCTGGACGGGCGGCCGACCTGTGTAGACTTGGAGACGACTGGCACACCGGTGGCGCGACGTCTGGCAGAGCGCGGCATGCACCGTGGCTGCGCCATTCCGATCCCGCCTGGACCCGAGTCATTCGTCGGCGTGATCTATCTGGCATGGACCAATAAGACGCCAGACCCCAGCAACGAGAACGTCGCGGTCGGTGTCGCGCGCGAGATCGCTGCCAAGCTGGCGACGCAATAATCCCTCGACAAGCGAAAGGAGACCGCGATGGCGACTTACAGTTTCATGGACGTGGCGGCGTCGATCACCGGACCCGGCGGCAGCTTCGCGCTCGGTTATGCGCAGGCCAATGCCGAGGAAGGCATCACGGTCACCATGAAGGAAGCCAAGAACGAGATGACGATTGGCGCCGATGGGAGCGTGATGCACAGCCTGCATGCCGGCAACGGCGGCTCGGTCACGCTGCGCTACCTGAAGACCGCGCCGGTCAACCATCAGCTTGCGGCGATGTATGATTTCCAGCGGGTATCGTCCGCCGTGTGGGGCAACAATGTGCTGGTGATCTCAGACCCGGCGCGCGGCGATCAGATCAGTTGCCGGCAGGTCGCGTTCCAGAAATGGCCCGACGTCACCTACGCCAAGGACGGCGGCACCCTGGAATGGGTTTTCGACTGCGGCTCGATCGATGGCATCCTGGGGGATGGGTCAGCAGGGATCGCATAAATATGGCTGAGTTCAGTATCGGCGAGCACGCCTACCGCACGCGCAAGATGGACGTGAAGCGACAATTCCATGTCGCGCGCCGCCTTGGGCCGCTGCTGAGCCACTTCACCGCCGCCATGCCGCAACTGATGAAGCTCGCCGAGGTGAACACCCCCGAAGCCTTGGGCGATGCCGAGATCATGCAGCAGTTCGAGCTGATGGTCACGCCGATGATCGCCGAGCTATCGCACATGCCGGAGAACGACGCGAACTACATCCTCGACTCCTGCATGATGGTGACGCAGCGCGCGTCGGGCGCGAACGGCGCGCAGCGCTGGCTAGATATCTGGAACATCCGCGCGGGCGCCTTGCAGTTCGAGGACATCACGCTGCCTGAAATGTTGCAGATCACTAAGGAGGTGCTGGTGGAGAACCTCGCGGGTTTTTTCAATATGGCGCCGAGCGCGGCGCCCGCACCTGGGGTGGGAGCGACACCTCCGGTATTGAATGGGTGACCCTGCCGAATGACGAAGATTTTCTGATGCGGCCGGTGCTTGCTGGCGTGGTGCGGTTCGAGAGTCTGTTCGATGGCTCGCTCGATCTGGAACACCTCGCGATGGCGAATGATGCGCTCGATGTGAAAGAGGAAAACGAGCGGCGCCTGCATGCGGCGCAAGAGCGGAAGATACAGCGATGAGCGATGCTATTCCGCCAACCACAGTCATCCAACTGCCGGAAATCGTTGTCACGGCGCCCCCGATCACTGTTCCGGCCCCTGCCGCGCCGCCCGCGAAGCGAGAGGCGCTGCCAGAGAAGGCGGTGCCGGATCGCCAAACCTACGAGGCACCAAACACCGAGACCAAGGGCGGGCGGCTGTATTGGCGGACGTTCAAGCTGACGATTTCCGATGAGAAAAAGGACCAGAAAGGCGGCTTCAACGAGTTCGACCTGTCCGATTTCCACTTCATCTTTACGGTCGATCACGCGCAGCTTCAGACGCCGAAAAAGCTGGTCTGCACGATCTACAATCTACACCCCAAAGTGTCGGACATCATCGCTGGTGAGTTCACTCAGGTCAGGCTGGAAGTTGGCTACAAGGACGACAAGAAACGCGGCGAGCTATTCAAGGGCTTCATCGTCTGGACCGAGCGGGGCAAAGAGAACGCCACCGACACCTACCTGACCATCTGGGCCAATTCATGGGATGGCGCCATCACCAGCGCGGTGGTCAATGAGACGCTGCCCAAGGGCAGCACGTCGGCCGATGTGTTCAAGGCATGCGTGCGGGCGATGGCGACCTATGGCGTGTCGCTGGGGTTCATGTCGCCTGGACTGAGCAAGACCGAGGCGCCGCGCGCCCGCACGATATCCGGTTCGGCCAAAGATGTGCTGCGCGACATGGCGCGATCGGAAGGCGCCGAGGTGTTCGTCGATGCCGACCGGGTCAATACGCTCAAATGGGATGAGACGATGCCCGGCCCGACGATCGTGCTGAACAGTAAGACCGGCATGCTCGACATCCCCAAACAAACACCCGGCGGTGTGACGGTGCGCAGCCTGATGAACGCACAGTTTCGGCCGGGCATGGCGGTCAAGATCGATGAGACCGATATCGTTCGCCAGCAACGGTCACAGGGCGCCGAACAGGCCGGCGCGCTGCCCGAACAGAACATGCAACTGATCCTGTCGCAAGCAGCCGTGCAGAGCGACGGGGTCTATAAAATCCACAAGGTGGTGCATCACGGCGATACGCGCGGCGACCCGTGGTATAGCGACATCACCACCATGCCGATCAAGCCAGCGGCGCCAGCGCTCCGATGAGCGGCGCCGTCGGCAACAACGTCCTGCGCGAGTATCTGGTCAGCCTGAAATATCAGGTTGACGCCGCCGGCAAGCGCAATTTCGTCAACAGCCTCACCGATATCGCCGGCCGCATTCTCGGCAGCAAGGCCGCCGTCCTTGGATTGGCGTCTGCACTCGTTCTGATGACAAAGCGGATGGCGGAAGCCTCCGAGCAACTCTATTTCATGTCGCAGCGGACCCAGACGTCCGCGACGAATATTCAATCCGCCACCGACGCGATGACGCGGTTCGGGGTCAGCGCCGAAGGGGCGCACGGCGCGCTCGAAGCCTTCAGTTCATGGCAGCGCTCACAAGGACCGGCGGCGACGCTGTTCCTGCGCAGCCTCGGGGTTAACGCTGGCGACGCCACCGAACAGATGGCGCAGCTTGGCCAAGTGCTCCAGCGGATGGGCGGGCGCATCGGCCAAGAGGGCACGCTGGGCTATGCGCTCGCCCTGCAAACCGCGCAGATGGCGGGGCTGAACGAGACCGCGTTCCGCGCGCTCATCGATCCTAATCTGCCCGCGCAGATCGCGCGCTCGCGGCAACTGCTGCTGGAAGCCTCCGGTCTCGATGAGGCCGGCACACAGCAGATGACGACCAATGCCCACGAGGTGGCGAACGCGTTCCGCGACTATGGGACGGTATTCGAGGGCTTCAGCAATGCCTTTCGCGCCGCCCTGTTCCCGGCAGTGCTGCCGGCGCTCAAAGAAATCTTCCAGGTCATTCGCGACAACCGCGAAGCGATCCGCAACTTCCTGGTTGAGACCGCACGGCTGATCGGCGCCCTGGCGACGGGGCTTGCCACCCTCATCCACCTGTTCTCTGAGTTTCCGACTGCGGTGAAACTCATCGTCGGCGGGCTGGCGGCCCTGGTCCTGGGGTTGGGTAGTTTTGCCAGAGCGCTGCTGCTCACGCCGTTCGGTTTGTTCATGACCGGCATGGCGGCACTGCTGTTGCTGCTGGAAGATTATGCGACGTGGAAGAAAGGGCAGGAACAGGGCACCGGCGCCGATACCATGTTCGATTGGGGCAACCTGCAAAAGCTCGGCATCGAACCCGGTCCATTCGCAGCAGTCCTGGCCTCACTCATCGCGATCTCCGTCCTGGCGCCGAAGCTGTTAGGGGTGGCCAAGGCAATTCGCGGCATCGCCGCTGCGACTGGTCTCGCGCGCATCGCCGCCCTCGGGTCGGCCGGCATCGTGATGGGGGCGCTTGCCGCGCTTGGCTACACGTTCTTCGAGAACCAGCGGGAGAATGACGAACTGGATCGCAAAGCCGGCGAGATGGGCTTTGAGAAACGGGGCGGCTCGTGGTGGGACCCGACCAACAAGATACCGCACTACGTGAACCCAAAGACCGGGGAGGACCTGACCTATCCCCAGATGCGTGATCTCATCAACAAGAAGGAAGGCCGGCCGTCGCAAGCGTCCCCCACGCTCCCCGGCATAATCGGCGATTGGTGGCGCCGCCTACAGGGGGGTCAAGGCCCCGGCGAGACCGAGACCCGCCCTGATAGTGGTGCCGTGCCGGGATCGGCGCAGGGGTTCTATGACGAAACTTACAACAACATTTACCGCGCAGCGGTGGCCAAGGGTCTGCCAAATCCCGCACAGATTGCTCGCATCGGTGCGGCGCAGGCGTCGCAGGAAACCGGCTACGGCAAGCACATGGTCGGCAACAACATCTTCGGCATCAAGGGTGCCGGCGTGACCGCGATGACGACCGAGTTCGAGGGCGGTCGCATGGTCAGCAAGCCGCAGAGTTTCGCCGCGTTCGGGAGCCGCGCCGATGCGGCGGCCGGCTACGTCGATTTCCTGCTGAGAAATCCGCGCTATGCCGCCCTGATTGCCGCCGGCAATGATCAGCAGGCCCTCGCGGCCCTGCAAGCCTCCGGCTACGCGACTGACCCGAACTATGCCCGCAGCGTCGGCGGCATCGCCAGTCGCTTTGGAGGACGCACGCTGGTGCCAGCCGGACCCGGTCTCGGGGGAGGGCAGCGCAACGACGTCAACGTGAACCAGACCACAAGCATCACGGTCGCCCAAGGCCCGACAGCGACCGATACGGCGGCTGCGGTGGCGCGTGAGCAGGCGCGGGTCAACGAGGGGCTGATCCGTGACACGACGGCGGCGATGGCATGAGCGGCGCGCTCACCGGCGGCAGTCTGTTTGCCTCGATCGGCATGCAGGCGGCGGGGGCCGCCGGCATCCTGCCTGCCTTCATCCGCGCGCCGCGCAAGATCGGCACGATCATCCCCGACGTGACAATCGAGGAACAGCACACCGACCGACTGAACATCACGCGCCATCCGGTGGCCAGCGGGCAGACAATCACCGACCATTCCTACTGGGAACCGTCGCAGGTCGTGATGCGGGTCGGGTTCTCGAACTCCAACATCGTCGGCGCGGCGGTCGGCGGCTTCATGTCGGGCGGCCTGTCGGGCGCGCTCGGCGGGTTGGCCAGTTCGGCGATGGAGAGCAGGGCGAAGGAAATCTATGCGCAGTTGCTGGAATTGCAGCGCAAGCGCGAGCCATTCGATGTCACCACCGGCAAGCGCACCTACAAGGACATGCTGATCTCCGAACTGACCTTCACCAACGATGCCAGCAAGGAATATGCGCTGATCATCGACGTGACGATGCAAGAGGTGCTGATCGTCAACCTGACCACCACCTCGCAACTGCCGGGGCAGGGCGCGCAAGGCTCACCGGAGCGCACCGCCGAGACCACCCCGACCGGCGACAAACAGACGCGACCGGAGTCGTGGGGGCACAGCATGTTCGGCAATGTTGGCGCGAACATCGGCAAGTTTCTTGGATTCTGACGATGGCCGTAGAACTCTTTCAAATCCCACTGTCCGGCATGCCGCAACGGTTCCTGATCCAGCTTGGCGACGTCAATTATTACCTGACCTTCGAGTTCCGCTGGGCCGCCAACGCGGGCTGGACGCTCGACATCGCCGACGTCGACAGCAACCCGCTGATCTGCGGCATCCCGCTGGTCACCGGCGCGAACCTGCTGGCGCAGTATGAATATCTCGGGTTCTCCAGGGATGTCGCACTTGCGGTGCGCAGCGACGGCGACCCGGAAGCCGTGCCGACCTTCAACAACCTCGGCCTCTACTCGCACGTCTACTGGGTCACCGGCCTGCTGAGCGAAGCGGCATGAGCGGTGCGGTCAAGGTCAATCCGGGTGGCCCGGTCGACGTCCGCCAGCGTTACGCCGACCCACTGGAAACCATGCAGACGACGCTGGACAACCGGCAGGCGCAGATTCAGACCATGATGCCGGGCATCATCGTCGCGTTCGATCCGGTGACGCTGACCGCCAAGGTGCAGCCCGCCCTGCAATCGCTGCAACGGATGCCGGATGGCACCACGAAATACGTCGACACCGCCGAGCTACACGACGTGCCGGTGCAGTTCCCCGGCGGTGGCGGTGCGCTGCTGACGTTCCCGGTCAAAAAGGGCGACGATTGCACCCTGATCTTCGCGTCGCGCTCGATCGATTTCTGGCACCAGCTTGGCGGCGTGCAGAAACCGCTCGACCGGCGGCTGCACGACATCAACGATGCGATCTGTCAGGTCGGCGTGCGCTCATCGCCAGCGGTGCCGGAGGGCATTTCCGGGGACGCGGTGCAACTGCGCACCGATGACGGCAACCTCACGATCACGCTGGACCACACGACCGGGCAGATCAGCATGAAGGCCAACACCAAGGTGGTGATCGAAGCGACCAACATGCAGATGAAAGGCGACGTCGAGATCACCGGCAAGCTGGTGGTCGACGGCACGACGTTCAGCACCCACACCCATCAAGACGATGGCAAGGGGCCGCCGAACAAGGGATCGCTCTGATGCGCGTGCGCAAGGTGGACGCCTCTGGCGATATGCTGTTCGGCAGCAACACCAACGACTATTGGTATAACGTGCCGGAGGCGGTCGCGCAGTCGATCATGACGCGGCTGCGGCTGTTCGAGGGCGAGTGGTTTGTCGATCTGACCGAGGGCACGCCATGGGCGACTCAGGTGCTCGGCGAGCGGACCCAGTCGACCCGCGACGTGGTGGTCCGGTCCAGGGTGTTCGGCACGCCGCATGTGATCGCCATCACCGAGTATGGCTCGCGCTATGACGGCGAGACGCGCACCTGGGGTGCGGCGATGACGATCGACACCGACTATGGCCGTGCTGGGCTTGCGGTGGCTCGCCTGCCGGGTGAACTGCCGTCAGGCAGCGCTGGCCCCTCGGTGACCGGCGCCTCGCTGCTGGGCGTCCAGGGGACCGTCACGCCCATCACGATGACGGCCGCCAACCTGCTGCAAGGACCGAACGTGAGCATCACCAATTTTCAGATCATCCGACTGGACGCGGGGGCATACTGAATGGCGCGCGAAAAGCTGTTTCCATTCCGCTCGACACTGGCGCGCAGCAACACCGCGACGCCGCGCCAGACGATCAAGGACCCGCCGCGCGTGGTGCGCGTGGTGCGGCCGACGCCGACCGTGGTGATGGACCCGTTCCTCGCGCCCGCCGCCGCGACGGATGCGCTGGCGCCGATCACGCCCGCGACGGCGGTCGATCTGGAAGGCGCGGGCGGCACCTTCATCACCGCGACCCCGGCCAATCTGCTGCACGGGCCGCAGGCGAACATCACCGATTTCGTGGTGCAGCGCCTCGACGCCGGCATCTATGGCATCGATGATGTCGCACCGGGGCCGGGAGTGACGACCGGGTTCCTGCTGGAAGATGGCTCGGGAATGTTCATCCTCGAAGATGCCAGCGGCTTTCTGGTGCAGGAATAGCCGATGTCTGGCACCGTCTCGCCGACCGCAGCCTATGTCGACATGACCGGCATTCACGCGCCCGGCTTCGCGGTGATCCAGCGCTATCTGATCAGCAGCTACCAGTCGATCTACGGCGCCGACGTGCTGCTGACCGCCGACAATCAGGACGGCCAACTGGTCGGCATCTTCGCGGCGGCGCTGGCGGATACCAACGCGGCCTGTGTGGCGGTCTATAATTCCTTCAGCCCGACCACGGCGCAGGGTGTCGGCCTGTCATCCAACGTCAAGATCAACGGCATGCGGCGGGCGCTGCCGACCAACTCTCAGGTCAATCTGCTGATTGTCGGCGAAGCCGGTCGGACCATTCTCGACGGCGCCGCCAGTGATCTCGCATCAAACCTGTGGATGCTGCCGCCAGCGGTGACCATTCCGCCCGAAGGCGAGATCGAGGTGTCGGCGCTGGCGGCGAACTCGGGCGACATTCAGGCGCTGCCGAACACCATCACCCGGATCGCGACGCCGACGCGCGGCTGGCAGACGGTGAATAATCCGCTCGCGGCGGTTCCCGGCGATCCGGTCGAGACCGACGCGGCGCTGCGGCGACGGCAATCGCAAAGCACGTCGCTGCCGGCGCTGTCGGTGCTGGACGGCGTCACCGGGGCCGTGCTGATGCTGCCGGGCGTGCTGGACGTAAAGACCTACGAGAACGACACCGACGTCACCGACCC
>Ga0157376_10002877_pt1 | contig 11792 bp, 8 predicted proteins | sample M45metaG_FD_121801 | JGI IMG/M metagenome (GOLD analysis project Ga0157376, IMG submission 121801) | Miscanthus rhizosphere microbial communities from Kellogg Biological Station, Michigan, USA - M4-5 metaG | ecosystem: Host-associated > Plants > Roots > Rhizosphere > Soil | place: USA: Michigan... | reverse complement strand
TCGAGGCGTCCGCGTCGGCCACCAGCGCGGCGATCGCGTCCAGGATGGCGGTGTAGTCGCTCTGTGGCGTAGCGACGCGGCGTCGAAAGCGCTCGCGTCCGCCGGCATCGAGGACCAGGATCTCGATCTTCGTCCCGCCCAGATCGACGCCGGCCCGAAACGCCTCGCCCGGACTGCTCATCGGCGCAATGGCGGCGTCGCTGACGGCCGGGGGAGTAGGAGATGGAAGGTCATGCGAACGAGCGTTGACGAATGCGAGCGCTACAATGGAATATTACAGAACCTGCGCGATAGCCCGCGGGTCCCGACAGCACCTCTGGAGGAGAAACCGCAATGCTTTCGATCCGCACGCGCCGCGTGCGTACGCTCATCGCATGCGCCGTCTTCTGCGCGGCATTCTTTGCGGACGCTGCCACTGCCCAGCAGCTGAACGTCATCTGCCCCGTGCAGGCGGAATGGTGCTCGCTCGCCGCGACCGAGTTCGAGAAGGAAACCGGCATCAAGGTCGCGATGACGCTCAAGGGATCGGGCGAATCGTTTGCCCAGATCGCCGCGGAAAAAGCCAATCCGAAGCTCGACGTGTGGTTCGGCGGTACCGGCGATCCACACCTGCAGGCGGCGGAACAGGGCCTGCTCGACGAATACAAGTCGCCGATGCTCGGGCAACTGCAGCCATGGGCACAGCGGCAGGCGGAGCAATCGAAGTTTCGCACGGTGGGCATGTATCTCGGCGTGCTTGGCATGGGATACAACACGGAGCTCCTCGCCAAGAAAAAGCTCGCTCCGCCGGCGTGCTGGAAAGACTTGATCAAGCCGGAGTTCGCGGGCGAAGTGCAGATGGCGAATCCCAATGCGTCCGGCACCGCCTACACCGCGATCGCGACGCTCGTGCAGGTGATGGGCGAGGACGAGGCGTTCAAATACCTCAAGGCCCTGCACAAGAACATCAACAACTATCCACGCTCGGGGGTTGGCCCGATCAAGGCAGCGGCGCGCGGCGAAACGCTCGCGAGCGTCAGCTTCATCCACGATGTGATCACCGAGGCGCAGGCCGGCTTCCCGGTGAAGGCCGTGGCGCCCTGCGAGGGGACCGGCTACGAGATCGGGTCGCTCTCGATCGTCAAGGGCGCGCGCAATCTCGAGAACGCAAAGAAGTTCTATGACTGGGCTCTGACACCCAAGGCGCAGGCGCTGGGCGCCCAGGCCAAGCAATTCCAGCTACCATCGAACACCTCCTCGCCCATCTCGTCGCTGTCGCCGAAGGTCGCGGACATCAAGCTCATCAACTACGACTTCGCGAAGTACGGCTCTTCCGCCGAGCGCAAGCGGCTGCTCGAGCGATGGGACCGCGAAGTCGGCGCGATCGCGAAATGACGCGAGGCTCGAGTCTCGGCGTGCAGGGGCGGCCATGATGGCGCCGAAGCGTTCGCTTGGCTGCATCGGCGTCTGGCTCGTCGTCGCCTGCCTCCCGCTGGCGGCGGGCGCCCAAGGACAGCTCAACCTGTATTGCAGCTCGCCCAACACCGCGTGGTGCCAGGGCATGGCGATCGGCTTCGAAAAAACGACGGGAACGAAAGTCGCCGTCATCCAGAAGGCCACCGGCGAGATGCTCGCCCAGATCAAGGCGGAGCGCGCCAATCCGCGCGGAGACGTCTGGTGGGCCGGCGCGGCCGATTCCTATCTGCAGGCCGCCGAGGAAGGGTTGCTCGAAAGCTATCGCTCGCCGCGAACGAGTGAGCTCTATCCGTGGGCCCAGCGAATCTCCGCCTTGTCCAACGACCGCGTGGCCGGTGTCTACGGCGGCATCATCGCGCTCGGCTACAACCGCGAGATCATGGACAAGCGGAAGCTGCCCGTCCCGAAATGCTGGAAGGATCTCGAAAATCCCGTGTACAAGGGCGAGATCCTGCTCGGCAATCCGAACTCGTCCGGCACGGCCTACCTGATGCTCGCGACGCTCGTGCAGGTGTTCGGCGAGGACGAGGCGTTCAAATACTTGCTCGCGGTCCACAAGAACGTGAGTCAGTACGCGCGCTCCGGCATCGGTCCGATGACGGCCGTCACACGCGGCGAAACAGCGATCGGCAGCACCGTGCTGCACGGCGTGATCAACGAGATCGCGCGCGGATTTCCGGTCGAGCCGGTGCTGCCGTGCGAAGGCGTCGGCTACGAAGTGGGATCCGTCGCGATCATCAAGGGCTCCCGCAATCCCGACGCCTCGCGCGCGTTCGTCGACTTCGCGTTGTCCGCCGAGGGACAGAAGATCGGTCTCGACGTCAAGGAATATGCGATTCCGACCAACCGCAGCGTGCCTCTGCCGCCGCAGGTGCCGAAGCTCTCCGACATCAAGGTGATCGACTACGATTTCGCGAAGTTCGGATCGAGCGAAACACGCAAGCATCTGCTCGAGCGGTGGGAAAAGGACATCAACGCGGTCCCGCGTTGAAACGCATCGTCCGCGCCTGAAACCGACCCTCCGTTGAATCCCACTCGGCGTTCGCTGCTGCTCTGGCTCCTGGTCGGCGCCGGGGGCTACCTCCTGGTGCCGTGGTACATGCTCCAGGATACGGTGATGAGCACCGCCTGGCTCGCGGATTTCGGGAGCAAGGAGAACGCACCGGCGCTCCTTCAGATCGTGAAGCACGGACGGGTGTGGCTCGCGCCCCTCGGACTTGCGCTTGCGGCCGGCGCACTGCTGCTGCCCGCGCGCCTCGCTCGCCGCGCGCGGGCGAACGGGCTGATCGCGCTCGGCGGAATCGGCTTCACCTACCTGTTCGCGCAGGGCTTTGCGATCGGGCCGCGCGGTTTCAGCTTCGATTGGCTGGCCACCGCATTCGGACCGATCGCGGCAGGTCAATACGGAATGGGTCTCGGCGCCACGCTCGTTGCGACGTCGCTCGCGATGCTCTTCTCCCTGGGGCTGGCCGAGCGCGGCTACTTCAAGGGCGACGCCTTCGTCGCAGGCAGTGTCGTCGCCGTCGCGCTGCTGGTGATCCTGTTCACCTTCTTTCCGGTCGTCAAGATATTGATCCAGGCCGTGCAAGACAACGACGGCGCGTTCTCGCTGCAATCGTTCTTTGTGCGCCTCTTCACCGAAAAGATCTGGGGCGTGTCGTGCATCACCGGCAGCACGCGATGCGGAGTCGCCTGGAACACGCTGCTGCTCGCCGTGCTCTGCGCGATCCTGTCGACCGGCTTCGGGCTCGCGTTCGCGCTGGTCGTCACCCGCACGCGGTTCCCCTTCAAGAAGCTGCTGCGGATCCTGTCGGTGCTGCCGATCATCACGCCACCGTTCGTCATCGGTCTCGGGTTGATCCTGCTCTTCGGCCGCGCGGGGCTGGTGAACCAGTTGCTCGAATGGGCCTTCCACATCTCGCCCACCCGATGGATCTACGGTCTGCAAGGCGTGCTCCTGGCGCAAGTGTTCGCGTTCACACCTATCGCATTCCTGGTGCTGATCGGCGTGGTCGAGGGCGTATCCCCTTCGATGGAAGAGGCCGCACAGACGCTTCGTGCCGACCGCTGGCGAACGTTCGTGGATATTTCGCTGCCGTTTATGCGACCGGGCATCGTCAACGCCTTCCTGATCTCATTCATCGAGTCGATCGCCGATTTCGGCAATCCGATCATCCTTGGCGGCAACTTCGGTGTCCTCTCCACCGAGATCTTTTTTTCGGTCGTCGGCGCGCAGCTCGACCAGGGCCGCGCCGCGACATTGGGCATCGTCCTCCTGGTGTTCGCGCTGGTGGCGTTCTACCTGCAGCGCCTCGCACTCGGGCGCAAGGTGTACACCGCGATGACGGGCAAGGGCGATTCCGGGTTGCCGACGCCGCTGCCCGACGGCGCGCGCCGCCTGTGCTACGGCATCGCCATTCCATGGGCCGTTCTCACCATCGTGATCTACGCGATGGCGTTCGCAGGCGGATTTGTGGAGACATGGGGTCGCGACTACACGTTCACCCTCAAGCACTACGTGAAAGCGTTCGGCATCGAATGGGGGCCGCACGGCATCATTTGGGCGGGTGCGGCGTGGAATTCGTTCTGGACGACGGTAAAGCTCTCGGCCATCGCCGCGCCACTCACGGCAGCGCTCGGCATTCTGGCGGCCTACCTGCTGACGCGCCAGAAGTTCGTGGGGCAATCGACGTTCGAATTCGGCACGAAGCTTTCCTTCGTCATTCCAGGCACCGTGATCGGCGTGTCGTACATCCTCGCGTTCAACGTGCCGCCGATCGAGATCACGGGGACGGCGCTGGTGCTCGTGGTGTGCAACATCTTCCGCAACATGCCGGTCGGGGTACGTGCCGGGATGGCGGCGATGTCGCAGATCGACAAGAGCCTGGACGAGGCATCCACCACGCTCGGTGCGCGCGGGCTCACCGTCCTGCGCACCATCCTGTTGCCGCTCCTCAAGCCCGCCGTCGTGGCCGCCTTGGTGTACAGCTTCGTGCGCGCGATGACGACCGTGTCGGCGGTGATCTTCCTGGTCTCGGCGGAATACGAATGGGCCACCACATACATCATCAATCGAGTCGTCAACGGAGATTACGGCGTTGCGATTGCATACAGCGCCGTCCTGATTTTGCTGATGCTGGTGGCGATCTGGATCATCCAGAAGCTCGTGGGCCAACGCCGTATTGGCCGCCGCTCGGCGGTGGCACCTGGCGCGCCAGCTGCGGCGGGTGTGGGCGAGCTCGGCGGCACGACCGCATGACACTGATTTTCGTCCTGTGCGCACACCCTTGCACGTCTTTCGCCTGAAACCGAGCCGCCGATGAAAGCTGCCTCGATCGAATTCCGCGACGTGACGAAGCGCTACGGCGACGTCACCGCCGTGAACGGCATTTCGTTCTCGATTGCCGCCGGCACCCTGGTCACGCTGCTCGGGCCCTCGGGATGCGGCAAGACAACGACGCTTCGGCTGATCGCCGGACTGGAGCTGCCCACATCGGGCACGATCCGCATCGGCGACGTCGACGTCACGCATACGCCGGCCGCCGAGCGTGACGTTTCGATGGTGTTCCAGAGCTACGCGCTCTTCCCGCACATGAGCGTGCTCGAGAACGTCCGCTACGGCCTGGTGGTGTCGCGCATGCCCAAAGTCCAGGCCGACGAACGCGCGCACGCGGCGATGGAAACCGTCGGGCTCTCGGGCTTCGACGACCGCCTGCCCTCCGAGCTTTCCGGCGGACAGCAGCAGCGCGTAGCGGTCGCGCGTGCGCTGGTGCTGGAGCCGGCCGTGCTGCTCTTCGACGAGCCGCTGTCCAACCTCGATGCGCGGCTTCGGCGCCAGATGCGTGAGGAGATTCGCGAGTTGCAGAAGCGGCTCTCCCTCACGGTCGTGTACGTAACGCACGACCAGGCGGAAGCAATGGCGGTCTCGGACCGCATCATCGTCATGAACAAGGCCGTCATCGCGCAGGAAGGCGCACCGCGCGAGCTCTACGAGCAGCCACGCGACCCGTTCGTCGCCGGGTTCATGGGCGACGCCAATCGCGTACACGGCACGCTGACGCGGCGCGACGGCACGCATGGCGACGTGCATCTTGGCGTCGTCACGCTGAACCTGCCCCATCGGGGTCTTCCCGACGGACCGGTCGAGCTGTCGATCCGGCCGGAAGCCATCGAGCTTCGCCGCGAAGGCGATGCGCCGCTCAACGCCACCGTGCGCAAGGCTGCGTACCTGGGAGGTTTGATGGAGTACTCGCTCGACTCGGATATTGGCGATCTCTTCGTGATCTCCACCGCGGTCGAGCGTCCGCTGGCGGTAGGAAGCGCCGTCGGCGTCGCGCTCGCGAGCCACGGCGTGGTCGTGGTGCCGCCCGGCACGTCCGCATGAGTCAACCCCCGCTGGCGCAGCGCACGGAATTCGCGGGTACGCTGGCGCGCAACGCCGGCGCGCTCGCTCGCCGCTACTTCCTGGGCGAGCTCGCGTTCGAGGTCGAATCCAAGGGTGGCGAGCAAGACTGGGTCAGCGCAGCGGACCGCGCCGTAGAGTCCTTCATCCGGGAATCGATTGCACGGCGCTACCCCGGTGACACGATGCTGGGCGAAGAAGACGGCGGTACCGAATCCGCTCGCCTGTGGATCGTCGATCCGATCGATGGAACGCTCAATTTCGTCCATGGCATGCGCTACTGGTGCGTATCGATTGCCTACGTCGAAGACGGGACGCGCAAGGTGGGCGCCATCTACGATCCATCGCTGGACGAGCTTTTTCTGGCAGCGGCGGGACGCGGAGCGCAATGCAACGGCGCCCCGATACGCGTATCGGGATGCACGTCGCTCGACCGCGCGTTGATATCGCAGGGCTTCGTTCATCGCCACGACCTCGAGCGCCACCTCGACCTCCGGCGCTCGCTGCTTCAGTCGGGCGCTGCGGTCAAGGATCCGGGCGCGGGAGCCCTGATGCTCGCCCATGTGGCAGCGGGACGCTTCGATGCCTTCTACGAGCCGCACATGCATTCGTGGGACGCGTGCGCGGGACTGCTGCTGATCGAGGAAGCCGGAGGACGCGTCGCACCCTACCCCGGCCCTCGCGGAATTGCCGAAGGCGGGGCCGTGCTGGGCACCTCTCCGGCGCTATTTGAACCGCTGCGCGCGCTCGTGGGCAACTAACGATCGGTGCCGCCTGATCGACAGGCTCACATCACGGCACAGCGCAGAATACCGGCCCTTCCACGATCCAACCCTCGCCCAGCATGTCGCCGATCTCGGAGCGGCTCGTGAGATAGCGATGATTGGCCTGTCCGCCCTTGCCGTTGTTGTACATCCGGATCACCGGGACGCGGTCCGCCGCACAGTCGGCGTTGGTCGGCGCGTCGACGCTGAACGCGAGCCCCTCGAAGGTCCAGAAGGGATTGTTCTTCACCTTCGCGCACTCTGCACTGTCGGTGGTGAAGAAATGAGAGTTGGGTCCGATGCCCGGCGTGCCGAAAAATCGGCAGGCGGAGGGGCCGCGCGAGTCGCCCGCCGGATACACCTTGAAATCGAATCCCGTGCGAAACCAGCCCGGCACGATTACGCCGGCATCGAGCATCGCCACCTCGTCGGGCTCGGTCGTGAAGAAATAGTGATCGAGCGACGGATTGTAGAATTCGACCGCGATACGCTCGTTCGCTGCCGCCTTCGACGGCGCGATGTAATCCCGCTCGAGGCGATCGTCTCCGCCGCCCGCGACGTTGGTCATGCGCGCGCTGGCGGCGCGAGCGGCCGGACTTCCGGATAGCTGCCCATCCAGGAATGCAAGCGCCCACGTGAAGATGTCGTCGGAGAACGCCGTATTGAATCCATGTTCCACGCCTTGCAGCGCCACCAGTTCCCGAGTACTACTCAACCTCTCCATCCCATCTCGCACCGGTTCGATGGGTGCAGTCGTGTCTCCCGTACCGCTTATGGCCAGATATGGCAGAAATACGCTGTCGAGACCTCTCTGGTCGCGCCCAAAGGCGGGATAGATAGACTGGCCGAAATACGGGACGTAACCGACGGCAGCCTTGAGCCGCATGTCGAAGACGACTGGCTTGGACGACAGCCCGATCGTGGTCGTGAGCGACGCGCCACCCATCAGCATCACGGACTCGCCGCCGAGGCTCGCGCCGAAAGCGCCCACGCGATTCGCGTCCACGTGCGCCTGCCATTCGGGCATCGTGAGAAAGGCGTCGAGCATCGCGCGCATCGCGAGCGGACGAACGGCCTGCATCGCGATGAAATCCTTGAGATGGCTGAGCGCGTATGAGAGATCGTTCAGGTTTTCAATTTTGACGTCGGCCACGCGCGGATCACCATGAAAAGGCGCGAGGACGACGTAGCCGTGACTGGCGAAAATCTTGATCGCGGCAAGGTAATCATCCGAAAGCGGGCTGCCCGCCAATCCGTGTGAAAAGAGCAGGATGGGATACCGGGAGCCATCCGGGAACAACGCGGTCTCGCCCATGCGCTGCATGTGCGGAATCGATTTGCCATTGGGAAGCGGGTAATCGAGGCGTGGATTGTCGCTTGGCGTTGGGTAGCAGACCAACGTCACGAGATCGATCGCGGAGCCGGCATATTTGCCATACAGGTCGTCATCCCTCGGAATCATCACCGAGAGATAGAAAGCGCGATCGCGCTCCGTCATGAGGTTGACGACGTAACGCGGCTGATTGCCAGTGGGAAATCCTTGCCAGTACTGTTCCGCCGATTCTCCTGGCAGGACGCGCGAGAAGTCTTGCGAAAAGTTGCTGCAGCCGACCTCGTACGGGCCCGGCGTGAAGGGAGCGGCGCTCGCCAAAGCATCGGCTCGCGCAACGAGGGTATGGCACGCGGCGGCGATGACAACGAGCGCGGAAACTATGCGAAATGCTTGCGAGGCTAAGTGACGGGGTGTGTTGGTAAGCATAGACGGTGGCGAATGGCCTCTTGATCGACGATGCTGAAGAGTGCACCCGATCGACGCCTACCGCAGTCGGCGGACGACGCCACCTCGCGTCAGTGCTTAGCCGACACTCGTGTTACCTCTGTCGCCTACATCACGCGTGGCAGCAACAACGCGTGATCGATCCCGTCAGAACTGATTGGCGGCAAGCGCCAGGGCGGCGCTGCTCCCTCCGGTGATCGATTGTCCGAACGCTTCCGCCTGCGGCAACAGGCATTCGGCGTAGAAGCGTGCGGTTGCGATCTTGGCGCGAAGAAATTCCTCGTCGCCGGCATTGACATCGAGCTTAGCCTGAGCGAGCAGCGCGGCGCGACCAAGCTGCCACCCGCCCGCCGCCAATCCCCACAGCTTGAGATACGGTACCGCGGCCGCATGCGCTGCGCGCACGTTTGTACCGTACGTCTTCACCACCCATTCGATGGCTTCCTGCAGCGAGCTCGTTGCGGCGGCCAAGCGCAATCCGATTGCACGAAGCGGCGCTTCGGTACTCGCCGCGAGGTGGGCCGCGACCTTGTCGATGTCGGCGGCGACCTGACGCGCCACCGCGCCGCCGTCGCGCGCCGTTTTGCGGCCGATGAGATCGTTGGCCTGAATGCCGGTCGTTCCTTCGTAGATCGTGATGATGCGGGCGTCGCGATAGTGCTGCGCTGCGCCGGTTTCCTCGATGAAGCCCATGCCGCCGTGCACCTGCACGCCCAGATAGGTCACTTCCTGTGCGGCTTCGGTCGACCAGCCCTTGACGATCGGAATCATCAAATCGACGAAGGCCTGATGACGCTTGCGCATCTCGGCGTCGGGATGCCGGTGGGCGTTGTCGAGCGCCGCAGCGGTCACATAGGCAACGGCCCGCATGCTCTCGGTAAGAGCACGCATAGTCATCAGCATGCGTCGGATATCCGGGTGCTCGATGATCGGTCCGGCCGCCATTTTCTCCATGCCGGGCGGCTTGCCTTGCACGCGCTCGCGCGCAAACGCAACCGCGCGCTGATACGCGCGCTCGGAAATGCCCACGCCTTCGACACCCACCGAGAAACGCGCCAGGTTCATCATGATGAACATGTATTCGAGGCCGCGATTCTCCTGTCCGATCAGGTATCCGACGGCGCCTCCCTTGTCACCATAGGCCAGGACCGCCGTCGGGCTCGCATGAATGCCGAGCTTGTGCTCGAGCGACACGCAATGAACGTCGTTGCGCGCTCCGAGCGATCCGTCTGGATTCACCAGGAACTTCGGAACGATGAAAAGGGAGATACCCTTGACGCCCTCGGGTGCGTCGGGTGTGCGCGCAAGCACCAGGTGAACGATGTTCTCGGTGAAATCGTGTTCGCCGTACGTGATGAAGATCTTCTGACCGAATAGCTTGTAGGAGCCGTCACCCTGCGGGACAGCGCGTGTGCGCACCGCGGCGAGATCCGAGCCAGCCTGGGGTTCCGTCAGGTTCATGGTGCCGGTCCAGGTGCCGTCCACCATCTTGGGCAGATAAGTCGCTTTCTGTTCCGGCGTGCCGCAAAGCTCGACCGCCTCGATTGCGCCTTGCGTCAGGAGCGGACACAGATCGAACGCCATGTTCGCCGAATGCCACATTTCCTCGACCGGTGTGGCAACGACTTGCGGCAAACCCTGCCCGCCAAATTCAGGATTCTTGGTGAGCCCGTTCCAGCCGTTTTCGATGTACTGCCGATACGCGTCCTTGAATCCAGTCGGCGTTTTTACGCTGCCGTCGGGTTGAAGCGTCGAACCTTCGCGATCCCCAGAGATGTTCAGCGGATCGAGGACATTCGTCGCGAACTTGGCGGCCTCGTCGAGAATGGCCCCGACGGTGTCGGGCGTGGCTTCCTCGAATCCGGGTAGTTCGCCGACCTGCTTCAATCCGGCGAGCTCGTTCAGGACGAATTTCATTTCCGCAAGAGGGGCGTGATAGACGCTCATGGTCGGTCGCGAATGCGCATGAAGTGGAAAAGAATAGCCTAACCCAATGCGTTAGGCGGAGGCCTCTAAACGTTGCGGCGCCGCTTGCAGTCACCGGTACCGGAGCGATCCGCTTGGGCGTTCGCGCGTCCGCGAAGCGACTGGCGAACTCATCTCGCCCGCGAAACATCGCGTACTCGCGACGCCGGCTCGCGCGAACGGCTGCTTAGAATGTCTCGGCAGCGCGACGTCTAGCGCACTGCCGAGCTAGAGCTTCGCGGTGAACTCGGGGACGATCTGGAAAAGATCGCCCACCAGCCCATAGTCGGCGATTTGGAAAATGGGCGCGTCGGGATCCTTGTTGATCGCCACGATGACCTTGCTGTCCTTCATGCCCGCAAGATGCTGGATGGCGCCTGAAATGCCGATCGCGATGTAGAGGTCGGGGGCCACGATCTTGCCGGTCTGGCCAACCTGATAATCGTTGGGCACGTAACCCGCGTCGACGGCAGCGCGGGAGGCTCCGAGGGCACCGTTCAGCTTGTCGGCGAGGGCCTCCAGCATCTTGAAATTGTCGCCGCTCCCAAGGCCGCGACCGCCGGAAATCACGACGCGGGCACTGGTCAGCTCAGGACGCGCCGATTCGGTGAGCTCTTGTCCGGTCACCTTGGCGGAGCCGATTTCGTCAGCCGCCGGCACCGATTCGACGGGGGCGCTCGCACCTCCCGATTCGACCGAATCGAAGGCGGTGGTCCGCACCGTGAAGACCTTGACGGCATCGCTCGACTGCACGGTCGCGAACGCGTTGCCGGCGTAGATGGGCCGCACGAAGGTGTCGGGTGACTCGATTGCGGTGATTTCCGAAATCTGGGCGACGTCGAGCTTGGCCGCGACCCGCGGCATGACATTTTTGCCGAACCCGGTGGCAGGCGCGAGCAGATGGGAGTAGCCGCCCGATTGGGCTACACCCAGCACTTGGGCAGTGACGTTCTCGGCCGTCGGCTGCGCAAGGTGCGGGGCGTCCACGTGCAGCACTTTTGCGACCCCCGCGAGTTGCGCTGACGCCTGGGCCACTGCCGCGGCGTTGCTGCCGACCACCAGCAGGTGAATCTCGCCACCAAGCTTGGTAGCCGCGCCCACGGTATGCAGCGTCGAGGACTTGAGCGATGCATTGTCGTGCTCGACAAGGACAAGAGTGGTCATGGCGTGCCGGTCGCGTGTCGAATGCAGTATGCACGGCTTTGGCGAAACGATAAGTCTACGCCGGTGTTCGGCGGCACCCCATTTTCGTGACGGGCTGCGTCGATCATGGGATAACCTTCGCCTCGTTGCGAAGCTTGCTGACGAGTTCGGCCACATCGGCTACCTTGCCCCCACCCTTTCGTCTGGGCGGCTCGACAACCTTGAGCGTGACGAGCCGAGGGGTGACGTCGACCCCGAGCGCCGCCGGCGTCGTCGTCTCCATCGG
>Ga0157376_10002876_pt1 | contig 11794 bp, 10 predicted proteins | sample M45metaG_FD_121801 | JGI IMG/M metagenome (GOLD analysis project Ga0157376, IMG submission 121801) | Miscanthus rhizosphere microbial communities from Kellogg Biological Station, Michigan, USA - M4-5 metaG | ecosystem: Host-associated > Plants > Roots > Rhizosphere > Soil | place: USA: Michigan... | reverse complement strand
GATTTGCCGCCGGGCATAACTGTATATACCAATGCTAAATACGATTACCCTTTTATCAACAGTATCATCAATCAATTGGTAAAAGATACCTCTTTTGAAATTGAGGGCAGAAAGGTGATTATAAAAAATGTGCAGCTTAACGGTGCTGAGAATGGTAAAGTAGAAATAATGGTAGATTTTGAGGGCGATAAAAAAGGAAGCCTTTATTTAACCGGTACACCCCAACTGGATACAGGCAGCCAGGTTATAATAATTCCAGATCTGGATTACTCTTTAAAAAGCAATGATTTAATGCTGAATATTGGCAAAACTTTTTTCAATAACAAAATTCTGCATACGTTAAGAGAAAAAGCAACCATCAGCATTACTGACCTGGTGGAACAAAACCGCAAAAGCATCGACGCGCAGCTAAATAAGAAAATTATGGAAGGCGTTGTTTCTACAGGGGCGCTCACCAGTATCAGGGTATTGAGTCTTGTGGTAGGTAAAGATGCGTTACAAGCTCAAACCTGCACACGGGCAAACGCATCTATTCTTATCACCAGTTTATAAAATGAATTACCTCCCCATTTTAGAAAATTACAGCAAAACTTAACTTAATTGATTAAAAAAGAATCGATTATATAAATTTTGGGGCGACTCCCTTTTTCATAAAACGTTTGCAAAAACAATCAAATTAAAATAGTTTTACAGGCAACCCGTGCAAAAACTGTTTCGTATTGATAATGAATAAAGTAATTTTACTATACCTTCTTACACCAGCTATATTTTGAGCGATGAAGCTGCTAATATATTGACGCTCGTTGAGGGATGTTGCAAAAACGACCGCAACAGCCAGGGTGAACTTTACCGTTGGCTGTATGGCTATGCCATGAAAATCTGCTATCGCTATACCAACCACCAGCATGAAGCGGAAGAGCTTACCAACGAATCTTTTGTAAAACTTTTTAAGAACATGCACCTGTTTGATGCGGGCAGACAGTTGAATACGGAAGCATTGTTTAAAGCGTGGTTTAAGCGAATCATTATCAATACCTGTATTGACTATTTACGCAAACGCCACTCAATGGTGAATGGACATGAGCACAATACGGACAGCGAGTCTATAGCCGATTCTCAGGAGTCTGCCATTGATAAATTATCGTATGAAGAAATTATAGAAGCTATAAAGCAACTGACGCCGGTCTACAGAACTGTTTTTAATTTATTTGCTATAGAAGGAATGACACATGAAGAAATAGCCACCCGGCTGCAGATAAGCGTGGGTGCATCCAAATCCAACCTGTCAAAAGCCAGGCATAACCTGCGAAAAATTATTTCGCACCAAACCCAGTACAATACATATGTACAAACCAGATGACAAAGATATTGATCGCTTAAGCAGGGATGCTGCCGAGCACTACCATGCACCGGGTAAGCCGGCATGGGATGCATTGCAGCAAATCCTTGATAAAGAGCTTCCACAGGAGAAGGAAAAGAAGCGCCGGGGTTTCTTCTTTTTCTTCCTGCTGCTTGGCATAACGGTAGCCGGCAGCGGAATTTGGTATGGCCTGGGAAAGATCAATCATGCAAACAAAGTGATAGCAGGAACCGGCAAAACAACTACACAAAATAAAACTGGTAATCAATCGGCAGAAACGCCTGTTGACGCCAGTAAATCCGGCAGCGGAAATACTGTGGTACCTGATGTTAAAACTGTGCCTGCCGGAGGTGCTTTGAAAAATCAAGTGTCACCAGCGGATTCAAAAAAGACAGACTACGCCGAGAAAAATAAAACGGGTAGTACCGTAACCAACATACCGGCTACAACAGCAGGTAAGCCGGCCGGCAACAGCAATAATGCGCCGAAAGCAGATGGAAAAACAAAGGGGGATGCAGTGGTTGCCAATACACAAGAAAAAGTTTCCGATCCGGTAAAAAATAATACTGCTGGTGACGCAATAACCGGCAAGAAAAACTACCGTCAAAAGTTATACAATGGTAAAACCAATAACCCAAATGAAGATGCACTTGCAAGTACCGGTGAAAAAGTTTTGGGCAGCGTAAAAGACAAATCGCCTTATACTGCAACCGACACCCAGAAAAAACACCATCAAAAGTCTTCATCCAATGATCTATCTCTTGATCTGGCAAACGAAAATAAAGGCAATCCTAAAAAGAATGCTGTAGCGAACAGCGCTGACGGGAATACTGATGCAGTAGCAACAACGGATCTGGCTGCAGGCGACTACAATGCAGACAAAACAAAACAAAACAATTTATTGACAGACAAAAAAGATATTCCTGCTGTTACAACTGCACAAGATGCTGCCACTGATAAGCGTATCAACCAGCGGCCAGTACTGCCCGATTCGCAGGTGCTGAAAACAAAGAAAAATGATTCTTCTGCCATTGCTGCAAAGAAAAAAGCCAAATCAAAAAATGAGAAGGCTATCAATATAGGCCTTACTGCGGGATTGGACCTAAGTACGGTAAGGTTCACATATGGTGATAATGCCGGCTACAATTTGGGAATAACCGGTGGATACCAGTTTAGTAAACACTGGTCCGTATATACCGGCATTATATACACGAAAAAGAATTATAAGTTAAACGGCAGTGATTATCATCCCCCCAAACATTACTGGACACAATATGTAACTCTGCAGACAGTAGACGGCTATTGCCGGATGTGGGAAGTTCCCCTACTGGCCAGGTATACATTTAATCCAGGGTCAAAAACAGCCTATTTTGCCAGCGCAGGTATTTCATCTTACTTTATGAAGAAGCAGGCATATAACTATTCTTATAAAGACATGACAGGCTGGCCTGGTACCGCATCATGGACCAATGACAGTAGTTTTAATCACGTATTCTCCATTCTTTCTCTTTCTGCAGGATTTGAAAAAAATTTTGGAAAACACATGAACTGGCAAATTGAGCCATATGCCAAAATACCCCTGGGTGGCGTAGGTTTTGGAAATATCAAACTAAGCAGTTTCGGAGTTAACCTTACTGTACAATACAGACACCCCGTAAAACGTTAACACCCCACCGTCCAATATCATCTAATAATTTTTTTTATGAAGAGTAGCCGCTTGTTGTTATGCAGGGTTCTTGTATTTTCATTCATTATTGCATTCAATTTTGTCTCATGCAGTAAAGGCAGCGGCACTACAACACCCGCAGATCCATGTGCAGGCGTAACGGTAGTGGTGGCTACTTCTGCAACAGCCGCAGATGCGGGCATTTCCAATGGCAGTATTACGGCAACGGCTACCGGAAGCAGTGGTTTTACATTCAGTTTAAACAATGGCAGTTTTCAGGCATCCGGCACTTTTAATAACCTGGCGGCAGGCAAATATACCATTACCGCAAAAAGTGCGGCCGGTTGCACTGGCACACAGAGTACCACAGTAGTTGCAAAAGCTGCGAGCTGTACCGGAACACCTGGCCCGCTGTTTACAGCCGTGAAAGCCATACTTACTACTAACTGCGCAGTAACCGGTTGTCATAACGGTACCCAATCTCCCAATTATACTGTGGATTGCACCATTGTAGACTACGCAGATCTTATAAAACTACGCGCAGTAGACCAGGCAGGCACAGGAGACCAGATGCCACAGCCGCCCAGGGCTCCCCTGAGTCAGTCAGATCGTGATAAAATCACTGCCTGGATAAATGCCGGTAAACTTCTTACCAACTAAGCTTGCCGGGGTTTTGCAATCATTGAGCAGTTAAAAAATGAATTACAGGGTGTCAAACCATACAAGTTTGTCATCGTTCCAGTCTCCATTATAGTTGATAAACAATTCTTCCCCCGCATTAATTTCACGCATTGTTGTAATGGTAATGGTTTGTGCTGCAAAATCCATTTCATACTCGCAATTAGAAAGGTAAGAATGATTGTAAATGGGTACATAACCCAGGGCCATACAGCATTCATTTTTGCCTTCTCCCCATTCAAAAATATAGTCGTGCAGCAACGTTTCATCAATTTTTTGCCTGTCGGCCCCACCCATCACAATCACAGGCGCAATTTCAATGACGGTATCCTTTGCTATTGGCTCATTGGTAAAAACACCGCGTCCCATTGCAACTGTGGGAGCTATAAACAGATAAGGTAGTATCATTTTGATTTGTGCTGATTTGATGCCATCGCCGGTGTTTTTAATTTGCCGGGTATGTTTATAAAAAAACATTAAAATTACTTCATCACTTTGCAATTAACAATTGACATTTTAAATATAAGAAAAGGTAAATTTGAAGCATGAGCTTAGAGTTGGAAGAATCATCTATGGAAGAACAGTTTCTGGCAGTAGTGCAAAGCGATGAGGTACTGCGTGTAAAAGAATTCCTGAATCAGCAGAATATCAGCGATGTGGCGGAACTCATTAATAAATACCCCGACTATGAAAGCCAGATTATAGGCAATATGAGCATTCACCGCGCAGCCAAAGTATTTAAGATACTTGATCTTCCCGCGCAAAAAAATATCATCCATCAATTGCCCCCTTTAAAAACGGCAGAATTGCTCAATGAATTGCCAGCTGATGACCGAACCGCTTTCCTGGAAGAGCTACCCAATGAAGTAGTGAAAGAATTAATCAGAACACTTGACCCTGAAGAACGAAAAGTAACGCTGGCCCTGCTGGGCTATCCCGAGAGCAGCGTGGGCAGGCTGATGACTCCTGATTATATTGCCGTACCGCTTTACTGGACAGTAACACAGGTATTACAGCAGATTCGCCTTGTGGGTAAAGACAGCGAGACGATTGATGTTATTTATGTAACAGATGAAAAAGGGATTTTTATTGATGATGTAAGGATTCGTGAAATTATTCTTGCCAGCCCCGATAAGAAAATGAGCGAGGTGATAGATAACCGGTATATCGCCTTAAACGTAAATGACGACCAGGAAGTGGCTTATGAAACCTTTAAAATGAACAACCGGGTGGCCTTACCGGTAGTAGACAATAACAATCTGCTGCTGGGTATTGTTACTATTGATGACGTTTTATGGGTGGCCAGTGAAGAGTATACAGAAGACATACAGAAAATAGGTGGTACTGAGGCTTTGGATGAACCTTACCTGGAAACGCCTTTCCTTAAACTGATACGCAAAAGGGTTGGATGGCTGATTATTCTTTTCCTGAGTGAGATGCTAACGGCCACGGCCATGGCCTACTACAATGACGAGCTGGGCAAAATGCTGATACTGGTAAACTTTCTGCCGCTTATTATGTCAAGCGGCGGTAACAGCGGCTCCCAGGCATCTACCCTAATTATACAGGCAATGGCTTTAAAAGAAGTTACTCTTTCAGATTGGTGGCGTGTGATGCGCAGGGAGATTTTCTCCGGTTTTTTACTGGGTTCAATACTTGGCTTAATAGGCTTTATAAGAATATTTATCTGGCACCTGCTGATGGCAAAGGGTATATTCAAAGATATATACGGGGATCACTGGGTACTAATAGGTCTTACTGTTAGTTTTTCACTGGTAGGCGTTGTGCTGTGGGGCACGCTAACTGGCAGCATGCTTCCTATTGTGTTAAAAAAACTGGGCGCCGATCCGGCCTCGTCTTCGGCCCCTTTTGTTGCTACGCTGGTAGACGTTACCGGATTAATCATTTACTTTAATGTAGCATTGATCTTTATGAACGGCATTTTACATTAATCTACTGATATGAGAAAATTGATTTCATTTGTTGCTTTACTTATTACCCTTACCTGTACCTCGCAAACACCGCTGGCACCATTAACCGTTGAAAAAATAATGCGTGATCCAAAATGGATTGGCACATCGCCCTCAGGCGTAAGCTGGAGTTACGACAGTAAATATGTCTATTTTAACTGGAACCCCGAAAAAGCTGTTACTGATTCTTTGTATTATATAAGCAAAGAAAACCCGGTACCCCAAAAGACCAGTTACCAGCAAAGAGAAGCAATGGTACGGGAAAGGGATATCACCTATAACAACAACCGCAACAGCTATGTGTATGATAAAGATGGTGACATTTTTATAGCCGATTCCAAAACAGGTAAAGAACGCCGTATTACGCAAACAGCCGATGTGGAAAGCGATCCTTATTTTTCTTTTAATGATACAAAGGTTGTGTATACCCTTAACCAGAACTTATATGCATGGGACATTGCAGCAGGTACTATTATACAACTGAGCAATTTTCAACGGGGCAATGCACCTCCCAAAGATGCAAAGAAAGACAACCTGAATACACAGGAAAAATGGCTGAAAGAAGACCAGCTAAGAAATTTTGATGTGCTGCGCACCCGCAAGCAGAAACGGGATCTTACAGATTCCATGGCCATTGCTGTTCCGAAAAAGAAAACGCTGAAAACTATCTATATTGAAGACAAAAGCCTTTTTGGCCCAACCATCAGCCCCGATGGAAAATACATTACCTATCGCCTGTACAAATCTGAGCGGGGTAAAACCACCATCGTTCCCAGCTATGTTACTGAAAGTGGTTTTACAGAAGACATACCCGGCCGGACTAAAGTAGGTGCTGCCCAGGGAACCCAGGAACTTTTTGTATTTGATACAGAAAAAGATACTGTATTAGCAGTTAAAACAAACGACATAGAAGGCATTAAAGATATTCCCGGCTTTTTTAAAGACTATCCCGAGGTCTATCAAAAGAAACTCAAAGATTCATTAAGCAGGGCAGTTGGTTTTCAGACGCCCAAATGGTCTGCAAAAGGTACGCATGCAGTGATTGATGTGCATGCGCAGGACAACAAAGACAGGTGGCTGTTTCTGTTAAATCCCTCAAATGGTAAACTAAAACTGCTTGACCGGCAGCATGATGATGCCTGGATAGGTGGCCCCGGAATAGGTGGCAGTTTTGGCGGTGCCAATAGTGGCTGGACAGATGAAAATACTTTCTGGTTTGAATCAGAAGCTACCGGCTATGCACACCTGTATACTATAAACGTGTTAACCGGCGAAAAAAAAATACTCACCAGTGGCAGGTTTGAAGTACAGAGCGCAGAATTATCCAACGATAAAAAATATTTTTATATTACTACCAATGAGGTGCATCCCGGAGAGCAGCAATTCTATCGCTTGCCGGTAACCGGCGGAAAACCAGAGCGAATTACAACGCTGAGCGGCGCCAGCCAGGTGAGCCTTTCGCCAGACGAAAAACAAATTGCCTTTTTATATTCTTATAGCAATAAACCATGGGAGCTGTATTTGCAGGAAAATAAACCAGGCGCCAAACCGCAGCAGATTACCAATAAAGCCATGAGTGAAGAGTTTAGTTCTTATGGATGGAAAGATCCGCGGATTATTACCATCACTGCCAGAGATGGCGCACCCGTATACGCACGTTTGTACAAACCGGCAAAACAAGCGGTATCCAAACCAGCCGTAATATTTGTGCATGGCGCCGGCTATCTGCAAAACGCACATAAATGGTGGAGCAGTTATTTTCGTGAGTATATGTTTAATAACCTGCTTGCTGATAACGGTTATACTGTGCTGGATATTGATTACCGTGGCAGCGCGGGTTATGGCCGCGACTGGCGCACTGGTATTTACCGTTTTATGGGTGGTAAAGATTTGACTGACCAGGTGGATGCTGCCAAATACATGGTGGATTCTCTGGGGGTGGATGCAAAACATATTGGTTTGTACGGCGGCTCTTATGGCGGCTTTATTACACTAATGGCGTTGTTTACAACACCCGGTGTATTTACCGCGGGTGCCGCTTTGCGGCCTGTTACCGACTGGGCGCAGTATAATCACGGCTATACTTCCAATATTTTAAATGAGCCTTTTACAGACAGCATCGCCTACCGGAGAAGCTCACCCTATTATTGGGCAAATGGTTTAAAGGGTCATTTATTGATCTGCCATGGCATTATAGATACCAATGTAAATTTCCAGGACGCGGTAAAGTTATCGCAACGTTTAATTGAACTTGGAAAAGATAATTGGGAAATTATCGGCTATCCCATGGAAGACCATGGCTTTGTGGAACCCAGTAGCTGGACAGATGAATACAAGCGTATCTTCAAATTATTTGAAACCAATCTAAAATAGAAACGTCTGCAAGTTCATATTAACATAATACAAGGGCAGTTGTTTTTCAGCCGCCCTTGTATTATGTTACTGTTACGAAATTATTTTTTCTTGCCCTTCTCCGGCATTTTCATTTTGTCCATGCTGCCCATCTTTTCCATCATTTTGGAAACTTCGCCCATTTCCATATATCCCCAGTGTTCGGTAGCCTTGCTATCGCCGTTGAATTTTACCACTTCAATGGAATGCATATCATAAGGGCCTGCTGGCATCATCATACCGTCACCTGTTCCTGTATAATGCATCAGGGCAAACACATAATCATCATCAGCCAGTTCTTTGATTGTTTCCATCTTCATGGTTTTGTCTGCAGCATGCATCATTTTAATCATTGCCTTAAGACTATCCTTGTTTTTCGGACCCCTATCAGTGTGATCCACAAAATCGGCGGTCAATACACTGTCAATGCCGCTCACATCGCCGGTCTCAAATGCTTTGTCTACCACATGCACCGCATCAAGGTTTTTTTGTGCTCTTGCACTGGTTGTTTTATCAGCCGATGCCGATGCACCGGCAACTTCGGTCGACTTACTGTCGCTGCCACAGGAAAGCAGAAAAAGGGAAAAACATACAAACACAAGTTGGATCGTTTTCATTGCTTATAATTTTTGATGATAAATAAGAAATGAATTCAGGGGGGCGGTATTACTAATGGATTTGTCAAGTTACTATTTTTCCCTGATTTACAAAAATCAACAATGATCGTTTAACCGCTGCGGCTACATGCTGTGGCCCATTTCGCTTATCTTAGCCATGAAAAATGCTAAATAAACCGTATGTTAACCACCATCTTAAAAACATTGTACATCCGCGATTTAACAAAACTACGGCAGGAAATAAGCTTATATAACAATGAAAGTATTATCTGGGCAACGGATAAGTCCATTCCCAATTCCGCAGGTAATCTTTGCCTGCACCTGGTAGGCAACCTAAACACGTATATTGGTGCTGCGCTGGGCAACAGCGGTTATGTAAGGAACAGGGATTTGGAATTTTCGTTAAAAGATGTGCCCAGGCTTGAGTTGTTGAACAAGATTGATCAGACAATTATTGTAATTGAATCCACGCTTAGCCGGTTACCGGATGCACAACTTGAAACAGAATACCCGATTTTGGTTTGGGAAGAAAAAACCAGCACAGCCTATTTGCTTATCCATCTGGCAACGCATCTGAGCTATCATCTTGGGCAGGTTAATTACCACAGACGGTTGTTGGATTATTAATTAAAGACTGTACCGGAAGTGAGGAAGGCGCTTGTTCGTCAGGCGTCAGGCGTGAGTAAAAATTGAGGCTGAGATTTCACAATCAAAACAGTTCTGTAATTACCATATTGTTTTTATTGAAAACAAAACTATCGCCCTGCCTTTTATTTTGAAGCATAACAGCCAGCGGTGCATTGGGTGAAAGAAAGAATATTTGTTTGCCATCAATTGTTTGTTTGCCCAGGCCGGCCGCAATAAAAAACGACGTCTGATCGGTTTCGATAAAAGCACCGGCTCTTGCATCACCATAAATAACACCTGTGTTTACCGCAAGCAAATCACTCATCTCTTTTACGTATTCTGACAATTGCCGCGCATGCATGTCTTTTTGCAGGTGACCCATTGCCCTGCCGGTTTCATATTTATCGCCGGCAGAACTTTTCTCTTCATTGTTAGCCGCCTCCTGTGCGCCAGTAATAGCATCCTTTGCAGCAGTCATTCTTTCTTCAATATGCTGCTGGCAAAATTGCTTCAACTGATTTTTAAATTGCATTTTCTCTGCCCTGTTCATGCCACTATTTAATACCGGTTAATACACTCAAAACACCATTAATTATTTGGCGGCTGTTGCTCCGCAATTATTTTTCGTTGTAAAACTGCAATGAGCTATCATTTATTTTAAAATCATTCTTTTTTAATAATTGAATCATTTCACCTCCTGCCAACAGTACCGGTCCATAACCGTGAGCTGCATATACGTTTACCGGACGATAATAATAAAAAGCAGGGTCAAAACCCATACCCGTTCCAACACAAGTGCCTTCTACCTGACCTTTATCATTTACTTTGGTTGACACAGCGGCCCATCCCAAGGCAGCCACCGGGGCATACGCCACGCCATCTATCCAGCCTTTGTTGATGGCATGGGCAATACAATACGTATAAATGGCCGTAGCCGATGTTTCCAGGTAAGAATCATTTCTGTCGAGCAACTGGTGCCAGAAACCGTTGCCAGACTGGTAAGCCGTGAGTCCTTTTACATGTGCTTTCAATTGATCCAGTACACTGTTTCTGCCAGGGTGATTTTCTGGTAAAACATCCAGCAGCTCAACCATGGCCATGATGGCCCAACCGTTTGCCCTTGCCCAATGAAACTGCGGATGCTCCTGCACGCCCTGCACCCATCCATGCATATAAACATTCTTTTCTTTGTTAAACATACGTGCCGAAAATTGCTGTATCTGTTTTACGGCATCATCAAAATATTTTGTCTCTCCGGTTAGCTTGCCCATTTGCGCCAAGGCGGGCACGGCCATATACAAGTCATCGAGCCACAAACTATTTGATTGTGGTCTGTTGCGGGCCAGTGTACCATCGCCCAGGCGAAACTCTTTTGTACTGATGTACCGGAGAAAATTATCTGTCAATGGCCGAAGGCTGGTATTTTGTGAACCGCCGCGCTGGCTTTTGATCATCGCCGCGCTAATGGCGCCACCATCATCGAGGGCATGTGGATTCAGAAAAGACCTGATGGGATTGGATGCTGCCGGATTTTTATCAAATAAATTTTTAAAAACCGGGGCAATGGCAGCAATAAATGCAAGCCGGTTATTGGTATAGTCAGCAAATCTTTTATCACCGGTAGCTTCTGCAACCAATAACATACCGCTATAGGTAACGCCCCATTCGTAACTCATCAGCCTGAAATCACCGGGCTTAAAAATAGTATTGCTGTCGGCTTTTGCATAGTCTGTTACTGCTTCATTTGTTTTTCGGTTTACCAGTTGCGCAGGTGTAACGGTATCCAGGTAATTGTATATACGATCAAGCACTTTTTTTATACTATCTTTTACCGGCACGCCATACGGCATAGGATAATCCGGTTGCAACAGGTGCAGGGGTGTGTTGACATCATTTCCTTTGGGCGCTGTTTGTGCACACAGCATCAGGGATGCACTGGCAAAAACCATTAATGGAGCCGCAATTTTTATTAATCGTTTCATGGTGCAAAATTTACAATACAAAGTAACAGGAAAGAGGTTTTCTAAAAATAAAAGGACGGTACAATTAAATTGACCGTCCTTTTATTTATTGCGCAGGTTAGTAAGTTAAATCAGGTATCTCATTATTGTAACCAGCTATAAGCAAACTTAATATCCAGGGTTTTGCATCGCCTGTTTCTGGGCTCCTGTTAACACTTGTCCACCCGATTGAACGCCATCGAGGAAATTTTGCGGTATTGGCCGCAGGCTGTGGGTAGATTTTATATTGGGAGCACCTTCAGGATTAAAAACCTGTACCCGTTTAACCAGGGTCTGGGTTCTTGCTAAATCCTCCCAACGTTTAAATTCTCCCATTAATTCGCGGGACTTCTCATTTAGTAAAAAACACAACATTCTGTCATAGTCTGACGTATAACCCAAAGCACTGATAATATATTCATCCTGCGCAGGCAAGGGATTGATACTATTAACGGCTAAACTTGCAGCGGCTGCTGTAGTTGGCG
>Ga0157376_10002875_pt1 | contig 11794 bp, 16 predicted proteins | sample M45metaG_FD_121801 | JGI IMG/M metagenome (GOLD analysis project Ga0157376, IMG submission 121801) | Miscanthus rhizosphere microbial communities from Kellogg Biological Station, Michigan, USA - M4-5 metaG | ecosystem: Host-associated > Plants > Roots > Rhizosphere > Soil | place: USA: Michigan... | reverse complement strand
GCTGAATATTCCTTCTTGCTGGTCATCGTCGCCGCGCATTCGCTCGCCTCCTCGGCCTTCCTTATCTCAGACGAGTCTCTTTAAATCAAAGTTGCAGCCCGAGCGGTATTTTTCAACAAACTGCTAACCCGATTTGATCAGAACTTGCTGATTTCCCTCGATTAGGCTCGACTCCGGCAACTTGCGATTAAATTAAATTTACGGCTGTTAACCGAAGGGTTGCTAGTTCGAATCTAGCCCGGGGAGCCAAATCCTCCTTCTCTTTCAATCAGTTACCAGGATCAATTTTTTGTGTTCCTTATTCGAGAAATCATAGTGTCATATGAGGGTGAAGTTTGTGGTGAAGAGGGTTCCTTCCCGATTGCGCACGCAGACGCAGAAACTCCAGTGCTTTGACCGTATTGGGCGATCAACGAAAACTTCCTCGCCGCCCATGTTCTGTACTCCCAGTGTCATGCGAACTGCGACCAATCGAGCGTAATGGCGAGAAACGACAGCGCGAACGAGATAGCTGTCTTAATCATGTTTGATCAAGATTTGTTTGTTCAAGTTCAGAGGCTCGCGCGGAGCGCATTATTTCCCGCAATGTCTGTACAACGGTCTTGGAAGCCATGGCAGGCGCTCTTTGACCGCTACCTTGGCAGGGTAAAGGTCCAAGGTTGCGCGGTAATATCACGCTTGAGATTCGAAGATCTCGATCCACAGGTCCAAGGTCTTATCTGCCACTCCACGTTTCCGATGAGGTGGTGGCGCAGTTCGTTCTTGTATCGGTCGCGGAGTATTCGAGCGCTGAGTCTCTGTGAACGGAACAGATAGTCGGCATCATCCCTATCTTTTGTGGCATTGCGCTCCAGCTTCGACAAGATGCAATCATATGTCGGGCACAAGTAGTCTCAGGTAGTTAAACCCGCCAGGAGCCATGTCCGTCAGCCTGGTTGCGTAATCTTCCGGGAGGTTTGCAACCGCCACACGGTGAAGCCAAACTCCGTGTTTCGTGTGAAGAGGCGACCCTTGTCCTGCTAACTCGTCCAAGTTGAGATTCACAGGAATCGCGGTGTAGTAGTCGATATCGCCTGTTGTGCGCGGCAAGCCGAGAAATACGTGAAGACGAACCCACCGATGCAGTGCAGTTCGAGGGGTTCGTCCAGCATTCCGTCGAGTTCTGTGAAAAACTCTTTCCAGGGTGACGCGGGCGGCCGTGCTTCTTTGTCAGCTGGCATATTGAAGGTGTTCAGGCCGCATGTCGGTCAGCAGGTTCCAGTGTACGGCGTCCTCTGTGCGATTCTTCCGCAGCCATTCCCTCTCACCCTCTGTGCGAGGTGGACGGTAAAAAGCATCTTCATTGGCCAGTCGGCTGTCATCGAGTAGATTTTCAAGTTGGCTCAACACTGTCGATCTCGCAGCCTCGTGCCGCATTTCCGCCACCCGTTTTGCGAGGCTAACGACAAACCCCAGACGGTTCTGGAGATTGAACTTCCGCGCATTCCCGACAAGCCAGTGGTCCGCCTGCACATATTTCAAAGCAACCCAAGGTAAAGCCTCCGCGACACGCGCATCGAGACTTTTCTGCGCCAAAGCTGTGAGCAAAACCTCGGAAGGATGCTTCTTTGGAGTACGCACCCGGAGATAAGAGAACCCCGGATATCGTAGTTTCGCCAGCAACTCAGTCAGTCGTTGATCATCGGTCTCGGTGGGTGCGAAGGCGTCCGCTACCGGGAGGACTTGTGGCGATAGGCCGTAAACGGAGGCTGCCCGGCGGACGAGGTCGGGCGTGAGGCGCCTTCTGCCGTTTTCGAGAAAGTTCAAATATGCCTGAGTCATCCCCATGTGCGCTGCGGCCTGCATTTGGGTCCACCCCTTAGTGAGGCGCGCGGATTTAAATTCGGACGGCTTCATGGTTCACATTATAACAATGGTGTTATAAATCGTCAAGATGGAGAAATTGGATTAACTTCTCTATACGGCAGATTCTTCTCTCGCCAAGTTAGAAGTCAGGCAGGCCAGCGGCCCGTACGACAATGCGAATTTCTATATGTCATACAAATGACATCCTGTAGTACAATTGAAGCATGCGATTCGCAATTCAAGCCAGGCTGGACATCCAATCGCGGAAAAGGCTTGCAGTTCTGGTACGAGAACTCGGCTGGACTCCTTCGCGGGTGGTACGCGAGGGGCTGCGTGTTCTCGAAGCGAGTTATTTGCGGCGCAAGAGGCCGGGCATCATCGGTCTGGGTAAGTTCGAATCCGGTGTGCCGGACCTGGGATCGAACAAGAAACATCTACGGAATTTTGGGCGATGAAGCCGGTCCTGCTAGACACAGGTTTCATCGTTGCGCTGCTGGACCGCAGCGAGAGTCTTCACAAGATGTGCGCGCGGACGATTCGAGAAGTGCAGGCGCCGCTGGTTACTTGCGAAGCCGTGATTACAGAGAGTTGCTATTTGTTGCGGAACTTGTCGGGTGCGTCGGAGGCGGTGATCGAGAACATCGCCGCTGGGATTTTCCAGATTCCTTTTCAGCTTTCCCGAGAAACTGCTGCTGTCAAACAATTACTGCGAAAATACAAGGACCGGAAGATTGATCTTGCAGATGCCTGCCTGATTCGCTTGGCGGACCAGTTTGGGACCGCGGATATTCTGACGCTGGATCGGGATTTCGCAGTCTATCGCTGGGGCAAGAACAAACCCTTTCGAGTACTACCGAGCGCGGATTTGCACGGGCCAAGAGAAAGTCCCTAGCTCGGCGATCGAAGGGCTTTTCTGTCCTTACTGGACCTAGTAACCCTCTGGATTCGGCCCGTCTCGTGCCATGTATTTCGCAACGCATCCGTGATTCGAAGAATCATCACGACGGAATGGTTTGAGCGAAACCCTCGCGCCCTAACCACAGACACAAATGGTAGGAAAAAGACCCGGAGCAAATCCGGGGCGTTTATTAGGAAAGTATAAAAGGTGATTCCTTTCCGGAAACTAACTTCCTTGACGAACTCCTGATGAAGTCCTCCGGACTTCTCAGCACCTTCGCCCCTATCTTCAGTGGATCAGCGGCGAGACTCGTACCCGTTCGGTTGAGGGAACCGTATCGCTTACCGTATTCATGGCGCTTGCATTCTCGGACTTGATTTGCTGATTTACGTGTTCTTTCATCGAATTTATGCCGACAAGCGCAGCGCAGTTGTCCGCCAAGTAGCCGCCTTCAAAGGGCAGTCACCAAACCATTCTGGGTCGTTTCACAAAAGGCCCGGTCATTGGTACCAGAAGTCGGCCCATAGGGAAAACACCCTTCCTCCGAACCTTCAAGGTGGTTGCCCGTCCCCAGAAAACAATCCTACCGCATCAGCTCATGCTTTCCTGGAGCTGTTCCCGTTTTGTACGACGGCCGCCGCGATCCGGCGCTTGATGCAGACAATGGTGACAAGACGAACTCGAACCACCGGTCTCTTCGTGGCAGCGTAGCGTCCTTGATGCCGACTCTAATCGACGCGAACCGTTCGGTTACTACCCGAAGGATCGGCCAGTGTCATGTAGGTGTCATATGAACGGCGAGAAAAATTACAAAAAGCGAATAAAAGAAGAAAAGAGAAGAAAAATCCGACTAACCCGATTTGATCAGGACTTGCTGATTTCCCTCGATTGAGCTCAACTTGTGATGAAATTAAATTCACGGCTGTTAACCGAAGGGTTGCTAGTTCGAATCTAGCCGGGGAGCCAACTTCTCCTTCTTTCTAAACTATTTACAGACTGCGATCTTTTTCCTCCTCCCCGTTTTGGGGCAAACTGTCACGGAAATCTAACGGCGCCCGTTTTTCGTACAGCCGCTTGTTGGTCTTCTCCACTGCTTGCCCTACTTGGTTCGCCATTCTCAACTGGTAGTGACGTTTTGTTTCGGGGCTTGAGTGGCGCATGGCGCGTTGCACGACCGCGTCCGGTGCCACTTCGCCAAGCCGAGTGCAGAAGACATGACGCAAGTTGTAAATCGGAAATGCTGTCACGCCAGCTCGTCTAAGAGTTGCTTGCCAAGCCGTTTTGACCGTTGAAATAGGCCTGCCGGCGTTTACCGGGCTCGGGGAACGTATTCACCCACGGGCCACGATTTCCGCCGCGGGTGCTGGCTGGAATTTGCTTTTATGTCCATCCCCTCTTGCCGAGTCACGATTCAGGATATGGACGGCGTCTCGCACACCGTCGAGGTCATCGCGGCCACATTGTATGAGGCTGTCGCGCGGGGCTTCGCAGCGCTTCGCGGGAACGAATGGGTCGCCGGGATCGCGCAAGGTCCGAGCGTAGTGAGGGTATCGGTTGCGGATGTTCGCGTGGAGCATGAGGTGAAATTCGCGGATTTCATGAAGTGGCTTGAAAGGCCGCCTCGTTCGCCACGAGACGTGAGCGCGCGCCATGAGATTTGCTCGATCCCCGGAATGCCAGTCTCACGATAGGCGATGATAATCTCCTTCGTAACAAAAACCGCGAAAGCCTGCGTTATCCGCGCGGCCAATCACACAACTATTCTCAACTTGCGACTGGCTTAAACCTGTCTTGCCGCTGGGCACGGTTTGCCTTCGTGTCCCTTCGCTCTGTGGTGCTTGATCTCGGCGTACAAGCTCTCACGTTGTTTTTGCACTTCGGCGCGTTCCTCGTCCCCATGAACCAGATCGGGACTGAGCAGATTGAGTTTGCTATTCAAAGCGACGAGCTGACTCACCAGTTTGTCCTTCATTTGGCAACTCATCCATTCATTATACACTCGTATACATGCCGGGAATTGCCTTGAGAAGCGAATACGACGTTACGAGTTTCGCTCTTCAAAGTTTGGTGGGGGGACAATTCAGAAAGATAGCAGGCACCGAACCGCGGCAAAGCTACTCGCCCAGATTGCTGCGGATATGCCGTTGGTTCCACCTCCGCTGATAAAACCTACGATTGCAGTTATCGCAGTAATACGGGCTGTAGTGAAGGGCTCGCAGCACATGCTGTTCAAAAATGCCATCGCGCCAAACTCGGCAAACCCAATCGCTGCCGCAGCGAGGGCATACCAGTTTCGGGGTTAGGTGTTGATTCACGGTGTTTCGGGCCAGGGACATTTTAATTAGCCAGAAGATCGGTCGGCACTTGTTGAACGGGACGGTCGATTTGCCCTTCGTGCTCCCGTGCCACGCGGATCAAAGTGAGTTCGACGTCGGTCGGCTGCAGCGGACAACGAAGCGCTTCGGTCGCGCCTAGGCTCATAGCTTCGAGATATTCTTCCCATTCGCCGGTGGAGAGCATCAAGACAAGGGGCGTTCTTATTGGAGGTGTGTGAACGGCGGCCAACAGGTCCCGGTAGGATCCATCGGCGAAGTTTTCTTCGCAAAAGATCACTCGAATGGAATGAGTCGAGAGCACTTCATGAGCTTGCTGAACGGTCGATGCAGTGAAGGCGCTAACCGGCAGAGGCTGAAGAATCCGCAGAAGCGCTCTTTTGTTTTCCAGGCGGCCCGAAACCACAAGAATGTCCCAAGACTTGTCCATGTTTGCCTCCACTTAGCTAGGTTGCTTGAAAGCAAATTGAGCTGGAACGGCCATACCACGCGGGGAGCCGTTTATAAGCAACTAAAGAGCCAGGGTCAATCAGGTTCCATCTGTACGAAGCTTAAGTGAAAACTCTGCAGTCTCCTTCGGTAAGGTTTGATTGTTCGGATTGAGCCCAATCTCCTGATCCCAGGTATCACTGTTTTACTAATAACGAGGCTTAGATTCGCTTCAGCAGACGGATGGAGGCAAGGAGACGCACGTGGGCTGTAATGCTGGGAACGCGTGCGGCTCCGCCAACCATAATAGTTTGTTCGTTAGAAGTCGGTCGCTGATGGCCAGCGAGCAAACAGAATGCAGCGTGATGCCGAAACTCAAGGTTTTTTTTCAGCAACTCAGAATCGACACGGTTCGGCTAAGCGTGGTGCCGGTATTTTTTCTCATAGTCATCCTCCGCCGGTGTCGTGCCATGGTCGGGGTGCACCTTCTGCACAGTCGGCAGGGCCACCATGACGGACGTGCCGTGCCCATTGAATTGAACTGTCAGCGTTCCGCCGATTTGCGCGACTCTCTCTTGCATGCCCCGAAAACCGACTCCGACACTCTCGCCAGAGGCGAGCTTTGCCTGAATATCAATATCTAGGCCGCAACCCTGGTCTTTGATCTCCAGTTCAGTTCTGCTTAACGTACGTGCCAAGCGCACAATGGCTATTGAACTTCCAGAGTGCCGATGGACATTGGTCAAACACTCTTGGGCGATTCGAAACAGACACAGCTCATGTTCCTTTGGCAATTGCCCCAAATCGGAGGTTAATTCCACCTCGACGTTGATCTTGCTGCGTTCGGCAAACCCTTGCGCATATGACTTCAGTGCGGACGCTAAGCCGAGTTCGTCCAGCATGGGAGGATGGAGCAAGTAAGACAGTGTGCGAATCTCGGTCAAAGCCTGCTCAATCAAACGCGAATTCTCTTCGACGGATCGCGCTGTGGCCGGACTCAACTTGGCCTTCTCTTTCATTACTTGGCCAACATTCACGAACTCGTCGTACCTATATGGATTGACGCCGATCAGTGAGTACTCTCCCCGGTAGGAAAGAAAGTGTCGTTGTGGATCAATGCATCCACCGCATTTAGAAGTGTTTCGCTCGCCTGGCTTTTTGTTACGAAGCCTTGGGCGCCGACAAGCTTAGCCTCCTGAATCAGATGAATGCCCTCGTGCATGGTAAAAAAAAGAATCGGAACGTTCGGCAGGAAGCTTCTAATCTCCCTGGCCGCTTCGAGACCTCCCATGACGGGCATGTTGATATCGAGGATTAGTAGATCAGGGGGCGCTTCGCGCGCTCTGTCAACAGCTTCCTTGCCCGTAGCGGCCTCAGAGACCTCGATCGATTTGCGCTCGCTTAGAATCGAGCGGACTCCCTTTCTTATGGTTTCGTGATCGTCAGCGACAAGAATCCGCACCGTACCCATCCTTTTTGGCGCAAGAATTCTTGGCCTAGCGTCAGTCTAGGTCGCCGACGCAGTCTGACTTCAATAGGCGAAACAACGTAATTAAGACAAGAATTAATGTACATACATTTGCATGCTTAAAGCATAATGCATCCGACTCTAACTTAAGCTCGAGAAAACAAACTGAAATTCTCTTCTCGCTCGAGTGCTTGAAAACAAGTGTAACCGACAGTAAGAGCCACTCACCTGATACAAACGCCTCTTGTCGTACTCGATTTTGCCCATCTGTAGAAGCCCTTGAGGGCTGAGAGGTTGGAGCAACCTTTCGAGGTTCCAGCGGCGGGACCTCCTGAACGCCGTGACGAGGATGCCTCCGCGACCGAAATCAAGACATCTGTGTATGTACAAATGAGCCATCGGACTTTAGCGTTGCGGTTCCAGCCGACGTCAAGCACGGAGCAACTCGCCGAGAAACATAAATTCGAGTTCGATACCGTTCAAATGCCCCTAAACGTCATGGATGCGCATTTTCGAAGCTTCGGTAACGAGGTGTTGCCGGTGCTCGTGATGAAAAATATCGGAGTTCTTGGAATGAAATCTATGTCCAGCGGACACATTCTGCGTAGCAAGAAGGTGTCGGTGACCGACTGCCTGTACTACGCACTCAATTTACCGACGTCGGTCGCGATCACTGGAGTAGATAGCAAGGCAGTCCTCGATCAAGCGTTCGAGGCTGCAAAGAGTTTTTCCAGTGTCACCAAAGATGAATTAGCAGCGATTCTCGAAAAGGCGAAGCCGGTTGCTACGGAAGGAATGTACGAGCCGTTCAAGACTTCGCCGATTTTCGACTCGACCGCCGCACATCCTGAATGGCGCGGCTATAACCCTCAGACATAGGACGAACTATGACGAAGATTAGCGTGCTTATAGAAGAAGGGCGGGCGAAAGCGGTCGAGGGAATTCCCATTGATATGAGCGTAGAGGTCAGGAACTACGATGTGGACCGTCTCGACATAAATGGTTTGTCAAAAGACGAGAACGGAAGGGCGTGTGAGATTCGGGAGTGGCATGCGCCAGAATAATTTAATCGTTTCGCAGGGCGCATGGAAAAGAGGCTGAGTTTCGCTGGGAATTCCCCGTTCTTGCAAAACTTGGATGCGGGCAGCCCGTTGGTCAAGCACAAGATCTTTTTGTTGTCGCCGGCGAATCTTAAGGGAGTTAGGGGGCAAAGGATGTTGAACTCCAATATCAGGTCGGAATTGGGCGATCGCCTGCGCGCGAAGGGAGCCAGTCTAGCGGAACTCTTCTCTCATACCAGTTCTCTGTATTTTCGGGGAAAGTTAGCCTACGCGCGTTTTTTTTCACGGCCTCCGTCGGGATTCGAAGGTCTTTACGTCATTACTTCTTCTAGGGGTCTATTGACTCCGGATACTGTCGTGGATATTTCGACGGCAAACGACTTGGCCTCGGGCGCCGAAATCGATCTTGAGGATGATCGTTACCGCACTCCTTTGCGGCGCGATATTAAAGACCTCCAAAAAGGGCTACCGGAAGAATGCCAAGTTGTCCTGCTGGGCAGCGTCGCAACCGAAAAATATGTCACGCCCCTCAAAGAAGTTTTTGGAAGGCGTTTGCTGTTTCCAGCTGCATTTCTTGGACGCGGCGATATGAGCCGAGGGGCGCTTCTCTTGCGCTGCGTCAGAGCAAACCGAGAGCTCGCATACTCTCCCGCCGAAATGAAGGGGCGTAAAGGCAGGAGGCGAAGTTGAAGAATAAGACCACCGTCCCGTTTCGTGTTTCTCCGATGCTGGCAACCCTCGTTGAACAACCTTTTTCGAAAGAGGGATGGGTCTTCGAAGAGAAATATGACGGTGTGCGCATCTTGGCCTACAAAGAAGGTCCCAAAGTCTCGCTAATTTCTCGCAATGGAATTAACCGATCGAGCCGCTATCCGACCGTAGCGGCGGAAATTGCCAAAGTTGGCGCGAAGACACTTCTACTCGATGGCGAAGTCGTCGTGTTCGACTCTCAGAAGGTTTCCCGTTTCCAACTATTGCAGCAAGGCGATGGTCAAGTGAAGTATGCGGTGTTCGATTGTTTGTACGAAAACGGCCGCGATATGCGGCGCGAGCCATTGTCTCTCCGCCGAAAGGTTCTGGAAACAGCTTTGAAACCTGGGCCCGTCGTAAGCATTGCCAAACGTCTCGCCGACGACGGTATTAAGGCGTTCGAAATAGCGACGCGACTTGGGCTCGAAGGCGTAATCGGAAAAGACTCAGCGGCAAGTTACTCGGAAGGGCGATCCACGTCATGGCTTAAAGTCAAAATCAATCAACAAGAAGAATTTGTGATAGGCGGCTTCACGGCCCCAACAGGCAGCCGGCACCATTTCGGGGCCCTGCTACTGGGGGCATATCGGGGGCGAGTACTGCGGTACGTAGGAAAGGTCGGGACCGGATTCAATGAGCAGGTACTCGATTCCCTACACAAAAGGATGAAAACACTGGCGCGCGCAACCTCTCCTTTTTCGCCCCGCATCAGCGAAAAGAGTGCCACGTTCATTTCGCCGAAGCTCGTGGCGCAAATCGCCTTCACCGAAAGAACCAAGGAAGGGAAATTACGACATCCCGTATATCTCGGACTTCGCGACGACAAGTCTGTCCGCGAGGTTCGGCAGTAGAGGAGTCCCAAATGGCGAAGAAAGTGAAAGCGGATTCGGCTGGTATATCGAATCCTACGAAGGTCTTCTGGCCGGAAGAAGGCTACACGAAACTCGATTTGGCGAATTTCTATCGGGATGTATTCGATCTTCTCGAACCGTACGTGGAGGATCGCATCCTGACACTCGAACGATGTCCCGATGGCCTTAAAGGGGAATGTTTTTATCAAAAGGAAAAACCCGAAAGTATGCCGAAAGGGACGCCAACCAAGCGAATTGCGAATGCAACCGGCAAACGGCAAGCCACGAATTATGTGATCGGCGGATCTCTTGAAACACAGCTGGCCCTTGTAAATCTCGGATGCATTCCTGTTCATGTCACAGGCAGTCGAGGAAAGACTTTTCCGAAACCCGATTGGGTGTGTTTCGACCTCGATCCTGCGTCAGGCACATTTCGCGATGCCGCGGAAGCGGGAATCCTCGTAAAAGAACTCTTGGATAAGTTGAAGCTAAATTCGTTCCCAAAAACTTCCGGGAGCCGCGGGCTTCACGTCTTCGTTCCGATACGAGTGGGTCCAACCGCCGACGAAGTGCTCAAGTTCGCGGAAAGAGTGGTAGCAAAACTGGCAACTGGGCATCCGAAACTCCTAACAACGGAGCACTCGATCGCCGCGCGGGGGAAGCGTGTTTATCTCGATTCCTTCCGCAACGGGTCTGTGCAGACCGTGGTCAGTCCTTATTCGGTGCGCCGCAAGCCGCACGCGCCGGTCTCGACACCGCTGGCCTGGTCCGAGGTAAAGCCGTCGCTAGACCCGGCGGAATTCAATATAGGCAATTTCAGAAATCGATTGAAGCGGAGCGATCCCTGGCAAGGATTTTTCAAGAGCCGCGACAATCTGAAGGCAGCCGAGACAGAACTGCAGCGACTCTAAAACTCTTTGAGAAGAGGAAGCCGTGTCTCTAGCTAAGTATTATGAAAAACGGGATTTCAAAAATACTTCAGAACCGGCCGGAAATGTGAAAGCGAAAAGCGCCGGAAAAAGAAAATTGACCTTTGTGATTCAGAAGCATCGAGCTACGCAGCTCCACTATGACTTCCGTCTGGAATTTGGCGGTGTCCTGCTTTCCTGGGCAGTGCCAAAAGGGCCTTCTCTAGACCCTTCCGTCAAGCGCTTAGCAATGCAGGTGGAAGATCATCCGATCGATTACGCCAGTTTTGAAGGGGTGATTCCCGAAGGCCAATACGGCGGTGGAACCGTGATGGTCTGGGATCGCGGGACATGGATTGCCGAGAGCGAGGACACCGAAACTGCTCTTAAAAAGGGAGATCTCAAATTCACTCTCGAAGGCGAGAAGCTTCACGGTTCCTGGGTCTTGGTTAGGACCAGAGGATTTGGCAGCACGGGTGGCAAGTCCTGGTTGCTCATCAAACATCGAGACCGTTTCGCATCGAACATCGACATCACTGCTCAAGAGCCACGTTCCGCGACCAGTAATCGTCTCCTTGCTGAAATCGCAAGCGAGGAAGGTGGAGATGTAGCGAAAGCTTCGAGTGGAGATCCGCCAACCAAAACGGGACGGAAACCGAAGGGTAGACGGGCAACACGCCGAAGGGGAGGATCACGATGATTACGGTGGCGCAACATCTTGTCGAAGCTCTGGCGACTGCAGGAGTTCGCAGAATCTATCGGGTCGTCGGGGATTCTCTTAACAGTATTGTCGATGCAGTTCATCACAGCAAGAAAATCGAGTGGATTCACGTGCGGCACGAGGAAGTCGCTGCATTTGCGGCGAGTGCGGAAGCGCAATTGACCGGAACCCTCGCGGTGTGCGCGGGGAGTTGCGGTCCAGGCAATCTTCACCTGATCAACGGTTTGTTCGACGCGCACAAGACGCTCGCTCCGCTGCTCGCGATTGCAGCGCAAATCCCATCGAGTGAGATCGGGACCGATTTTTTTCAAGAAACTCATCCTGAGCGTTTATTTCTGGAATGCAGCCACTTCTGTCAGCTGGTTGGAACGGAAAAACAGATGCCTCGTCTGTTGCAAATCGCCATGCAGACTAGAAGTTATCTCATAAACACTTTCAACCGAGTGATTTGTTGAAACTTATGTGGAACAGCGTAAATCGAGAGCATGGACCTTACCGACGCCCAGTGGGCGGTGCTCGATCCACTGTTC
>Ga0157376_10002874_pt1 | contig 11798 bp, 7 predicted proteins | sample M45metaG_FD_121801 | JGI IMG/M metagenome (GOLD analysis project Ga0157376, IMG submission 121801) | Miscanthus rhizosphere microbial communities from Kellogg Biological Station, Michigan, USA - M4-5 metaG | ecosystem: Host-associated > Plants > Roots > Rhizosphere > Soil | place: USA: Michigan... | reverse complement strand
GTGGGCCCTGGTGTGAACGATATGAAGGACGGGCTGGCGATCATGGTGAGCGCGCTGCGCGCATTGAAGTCCGCCGGTGCCCTGAAGGATGCGCATATCACCATCGTGCTCGACGGCGATGAGGAGGATGCCGGGAGCCCATACAGCGTATCCCGAGCGGACTTGATCAACGCCGCCGCTCAATCCGACGTGGCACTGGAATTTGAGGCGCTCGCCACCGACAACGGCCATGACATGGGCACGGTGAGCCGGCGCGGGGCCGTCGATTGGACGTTGCACACTTCTGCAAAATCCGGACACTCTTCGGACATCTTTTCCGACGCCTCGGGCTTCGGCGCCAGCTACGAGCTGACGCGTATCCTCGATGCGTTCCGGCGGGACTTGCGGGAGCCGAACGCCACTTACAATGTGGGTCTGATATTGAGTGGGTCGGGTGCGACGCTCAATTCAGAAACAACCGGCGGCTCGGCCAGCGGTAAGCCCAATGTCATCTCGGCCGAAGGCGTGGCGCGCGGCGATCTGCGAACGCTGAGCATTGATCAGACTGCGAGAATCGAGGCGAAGATGCAGAAGATCGTCGCCGATCACCTGACCGGCACGCAGGCGGACCTCCAATTCGGTGAGGGTTATCCGGCGATGGCGCCGACGGCCGGCAATCGCGCCTTGTTGGCACGGCTTAACGAGATCAATGCGGCGCTGGGACTGGCGCCCATGGGGGAATTGGATCCCATGGAGCGCGGCGCCGGCGATATTGCGTTCGTGGCGGACAAAGTGGACGCGCTGGTCGGATTCGGTGCCGCCGGGCATGGCAGCCATGCTCCCGGTGAGACGGTCGACCTGAGCAGTTTCGACCGCCAGATCAAACGCGCGGCATTGTTGATCGAGCGGCTATCGAAGGCCCGCTAGGCGGCAAGCTCGCTCTTTTGATAGCGCGCGTTGGCCAGCCATTGCGGATTGATTTCCACGCCCCAGCCTGGTTCCGCAGGAATGGTCACATGTCCGGAGCGGATCTTAAATGGATCGCCGAGGAACAATCCTTCCTGCCAGGGATAGTAGTCCGGCCCCTCGATCGAGAACTCCAGATACTTTCCTGCATTTGGTATCGCGCCCAGTAGGTGCATCGTGCAGACAGTGACTAATGAGAGATTGGCGCTGTGAGGAGTACAGGCCAGGCCAGCTTTCGCGGCAAGTCTTGCCACTTCGAGCGTACGGGTAAGGCCGCCCATGTACATGACGTCCGGCTGCACGATATCGACAGCGCGCATGTCGATCATGCGTTCCCAAATGGCAAGGTCCCAGTCCTGCTCTCCGCCGGTGATGTCGATCGAGAGCGCATCCGCCACGATCTTGGTCTCGGCAAGCTTCCAGTAAGGGCAGGGTTCCTCGTAATGGCTGATCCCTTCGGCCTGCAAGAGCTGGCCGACTTCAATGGCGCGGCGAGGAGAGAAGCCGCTGTTGGCATCAACCAGCTTGGCGCAATCTCGGCCGAGCGCGCGGGCGACCACCGGCACCACCTGTTCCGTGCGGCCCGGCCATTCATCGATATCGGCGCCGCATTCCGCGCCGACACGCCATTTGAAGGCGTCAAATCCTTGCTCGTCGCGCAGCCGGACCATGCGCGCGGCCTCAGCTTCGGGCGTGATATCGCGTTTCATGGACGAGGCGTAGGCGCGCAGCGCACGCGGGCGACCGCCGAGCAATTCGACCACCGGCTTGCCTTCCAGCTTGCCCCGCAGGTCCCAAAGCGCCGTATCCAGCCCGGCAAGCGCGCGGCAGCGGTAGCTGCCGGGGTACTTGTGTTCACGTCGTTCGACCAGATCCACCAGGGCGGGAATATCAAGCGCGTCGCGGCCCAAGGCCCAGCGGGCCACCTGACGGTGGAAAATGGTGGCGGTAACGTCGGCGTTATAGGTGGAGGTCTGCCCCCAGCCGACTACTCCGCTATCGCTGGTTGCCTTGACGAAGCAGACAAACTCGTCTGAGTAGGTCTCGAGTCGGGAAATCGTGGTCATTCGTTAGCGCGCAATATTTTCGGAATTGTATTACAAATGCTAGCTTGCGCCCCCGCGGGGCAAACTTCAGGATTCATTGAGGTGCGAGGACCCAAAACGGCAAACTGCCCTTGCAGCTGCGGGCGGTGGCGTGCAAGTTCCGATCGCCGCATCCCGTTCCGGGCCCGGCCTGCCATCCATGAATAATCAGAGAGCGCCCGCGCGCCTGATTGGCCTGGTCACCCTAGCGGTATTCATCAACTACATTGACCGCGGCAACCTCTCAACTGCCGCGCCGCTGATTCAGCACGAGCTGCAGCTCAGCGCCACGCAACTCGGCGCTTTGCTGGGCGCGTTCTACTACAGCTATGTGCTGTGCATGCCGGCGACGGGTTGGCTCGCGGAGCGCTTCGGTGCGCCCATGGTGCTGGCGGGCGGCGTTGCCGTGTGGTCCGCAGCCACGGCATTGACAGGGCTAGCCGGGGGTTTCGCCAGCCTAATGGCATTGCGGCTGATGCTGGGCGTCGGGGAGAGCGTGGCATTCCCGTGCGCGTCCAAGCTCCTGGCCCAAGCAGTCAGTGTCGAAAAGCTCGGATTGGCGAACGGGATTCTCGGATTCGGCTACCTGCTCGGGCCCGCCATTGGCACTTTGCTCGGTGGCCTGTTGATGGCGCGCTATGGCTGGCGCCCCGTGTTTATCCTTTTTGGACTGCTTTCGGCATTGTGGCTGTACCCGTGGCTCCGGATGAGGGTCGGCGCGGTGCCCCGTGGAACCGAGGAACGCTCGCGCCAGGGGCCTGCGATGGCACTGATCTTGAAGCAACGGGCGCTGTGGGGCGCGGCCGTGGGTCACTTCGCCTCGAACTACACTTATTACTTCATATTGTCGTGGCTGCCGTTCTATCTCATCCGGGCGCGCGGTTTCACGCTGTCGTCGATGGCCGTGGTGGCTTCATGGGCCTACCTCCTCAACGCGGTCGGCGCGCTCGCGATGGGCGCTCTGCAGGATCGTTGGATCCGCGCCGGCGCCAGCGCCTCCATCGTATACAAGGGAGTCATGGCGGCCAGTCACGTGTTCGCCGTGGCTTGCATGATCGGTATGGTGGCATTGCCCGAGCGCGCATCAGTTGCCGCCCTGTTCGTCTTCGGAATCACCAGCGGCGCTTCCTATCCGGGTTTATTCGCGATTCCGCAGATCATTGCCGGTCCGGAGGCCACCGGACGCTGGGTGGGGTTGCAAAATGCCGCAGGCAACGTCGCCGGCCTGATCGCACCGTTGATCACCGGTGTCATCGTGGATCGGACCGGTGGTTTCGGAACGGCATTTGCGCTCGCAGCCGCGGTCAACATAGTCGGCCTGGCGGCTTGGGTATTTATTTTGCCGCGTGTGCAGCCGCTCGACTGGGCGAGCGCCTACACTGGACGCGGCTGAATAGCGGCGCGCACATGACTAACGACGAAACCTACATGCGCATGGCCCTGGACCAGGCGCGCCTGGCCGCTGCCGCGGGCGAAGTGCCCGTGGGTGCCGTGCTGGTGCTGGACGATCAGGTCATTGCCAGCGGCCGCAACCGGCCGATTGCCGGCCGCGATCCCACCGCGCACGCGGAAATTGAGGCATTGCGCGCGGGTGCCGCCGCACTGAGCAGTTACCGCATCAATGACTCACTGCTGTACGTGACTCTGGAACCCTGCCTGATGTGCGCGGCTGCAATCGTCCACGCACGTGTGCGCAGAGTGGTATTCGGAGCGTGGGATCCGCGGGCGGGCGCAGCCGGCAGCATGCTCGATGCCTTCACTTTGCCCGGTCTGAACCACCGCGTCGATGTATTCGGCGGTGTCCTGCAGGCGGAATGCGCCGACACGCTCCAGGAGTTTTTTAGTTCCCGCAGGGCGTAAGCGTGCTATCCCGCCCGTTCCGGCGGGCGAGGGCGTGCAACGTTACTTTGTGACCGCAATCGACTTGCGGAATGCGGAAACGCTGTAGATGAAGAATCCCAGTCCCACGGCAGTGACCATCAGGAACTGCCGCCAGACGGCCGAGAGGCCGCCGCCGCGATAGATGATGACCTGCGAGAAGCTCACGAAATGCCGCGAGGGCAGCAGGTAGGTGAGTTTCTGCAGCCACGCTGGCTGACTCTCCACCGGCGTGTTGCCGCCCGAGAGCAGCTGCAGCACCATGATCACGAGCACAATCAGCAACGCAAATTGCTCCATGCTGCGTGAAATGGTGCCCAGAAATACGCCCAGCGCGGTGGCGAAGAACAGATACAGCATCACTCCGAACAACCACAGCGTCACTGAGCCCGCGAATGGCACCTTTAACGCGGTCATCACGACGATAAACAGCGAGCCGGCGGTGGCGATAAGAATGACTAGCCCGTTGGACCAGACTTTGGCCATGGCAATTTCAAAGGCCGTCAGGGGCATCACCAGCAGGTGTTCAAGCGTGCCGTGTTCACGCTCACGGATCACTGCCGCCCCGGTCAGCACCACAGTAAGAAGTGTCAGCTGGTTGATGATTGCCACGACGCTCGTAAACCACGAGGACACGCCGTTGGGGTTGAAGAGCTTGCGCACCACTAGATTAACTGGTGGCGCGGAGGTGAGGTCGGTGCGCCTGAGGAAATTCGAAACACGGTCATTGACGATGTTCTTAATGTAGCTAGAGCCGATTCCGGCTTGTTGCATGGCGGTCGCGTCGATGTTGATCTGCAAGTCGGGATTGCGGCCGGCCTGCAGATCGCTCTCAAACTGCGGCGGTATGGCGACCACGAACATGTACTTGCCCTTGTCCATGTCGTTCTCGATCTCCGAGGTCGCGATCAGGTCCGGATGCTGGAACCGTGGAGGATAGAAGGCATTGAAGAGTTCCTGCGAGAGTGCCGAGCGGTCCTCATCGGCGAAGGCGATGGAGGCGTTGTTGACTTCGTTGGAAGTGCCCGTGGCCTGCGAATAGATCGCCAGCGTGAAGGCATAGACCACGAACAGCATCATCACCGAGTCGCTGATCAGGCTGCGGAATTCCTTGAAGCCGAGCCACATGATGTTGCGCAAGGATCCCATCGCTAGCGCTCCTGCTTCTTCAGTCCGATATAGCTGATGGCCCACAGGACTGGAATGGTGCACGCCAGGACGATCACATCGTGGACCATTAGGGCTGGGGCCAGTCCCTTAGTGTACGCGCCGACGCTCGAGTGCATGTAGTAGGCGGTTGGCCAGATCGAGCCGATGAAGCGCGCGCTGCCCTCCAGCGTCGAGACCGGCTGCAGGAGTCCCGAGAACTGCACAGTGGGCATGATGGTCAGGATCGCGGTGATGAACACGGCGGCGACCTGGGTGCTGGTGAAGGTCGAGGTGACCATGCCGATGCCGGTGGTCGCGGTCACGTACAGCAGCGTGCATAGGGTCAGCATCAGGAAGCTGCCCTTGATGGGTACGCCGAAGACAATGAGTGCGAGCAGCGCCAGGATGAAGAAATTGATCAGGCCGATGGCGATGTACGGTATCTGCTTGCCCAGCAGATATTCCATGCGCCCGGTCGGTGTGACATAGAAATTGATCATCGAGCCGAGTTCCTTCTCGCGCACGATGCTGACCGTCATCAGGATGGCCGGGATCAGGATCAACAGCAGCGCGGGGACGCTTGGCACAATCGAGAAAATACTCTCGAAGGTCGGGTTGTACATGTAGCGGTTCTGGATATCCGCGCTGTATTTGGGCGGCGGCGTTCCGGTGCCCTTGGCAATGTCCGCCATCCCAGTGAACTGCACGCCCTGCACGTACTGCGCGACGGTCTCGCCGCGGAAGGTCATAGCCCCGTCCACCAGCGCGAGCACGTCGGGTCGGTTGTTGCGGCGCAGGTCGCGGCCAAAGTTGGGCGGGATCTCGACGATCAGCGAGATGTCGTCGGCCTGCAGGCGCGATAGTCCCTCATCGTCATCGTAGAGCGGCTTAGTGGGCGAGAAGTAGAGCTTCGAGCCTGCGAATTGCTCCAGGTATGAGCGGCTTTCGGGCGAATGATCGCGATCCAGCGTGGCGTACCGAATGTGCTCGACGTCGGTGGTGATGCCAAAGCCGAATACCAGCATTAGCAGTGCCGAACCTAGGAAGGCAAAGGCCAGCCGCACCGGATCGCGCAGGATCTGCATGGTTTCATTGCGGCTGTAGGCCAGCATGCGGGTAATGCGTAGCGCCATACCCGACAGCGGAGCTTTCTTGGTCGGTGTAGCAGCATCGGCTGCAGCCACGTTGGCGGCGGCCTGGGCGGGAGCCTTGTCGCTCTCTTTCTTGGCGGTGGCCGCGATTGCATCTTCCATGTGCCCAATGAAGGCGTCTTCAAGATTGGCAGCCTTGCGATCGTCGATGATCTTCTGGGGCGGGTCGCAGACCAGCACGCGGCCCGAGTGCATCAGTGAGATGCGATCGCAACGCATTCCCTCGTTCATGAAATGCGTGGTAACGAAGATGGTCACGCCCTGTTTGCGCGACAGATCGATCAGCAGTTCCCAGAAACTGTCGCGAGCGACCGGATCGACGCCCGAGGTCGGTTCATCGAGGATCAACAATTCCGGCTCGTGCAGCACGGCGACCGCCAGCGACAGGCGCTGGCGCAGACCCATCGGCAGGTCCTCTGCCAAGGCGTCTATATGCGGTCCTAAGCCAAACCGCTTGACGAGCTCGTCGATGCGCGCCTTGGACTTGTCCTTTGGCAAGTTGTAAAGCAGCGCATCGAGCACCAGGTTCTCTTTCACCGTCAGTTCGCCATACAGCGAAAAGGCCTGCGTCATGTAACCGAGGTGCCGACGCACCTCGAGGCTCCCGGCCTCGACTGAGTTGCCGAACAGGGTGGCGGTGCCTTCGGTCGGCGGCAGTAGTCCCGTCAGCATCTTCATAGTCGTCGATTTGCCGCAGCCGTTGGAGCCGAGAAAGCCAAAGATCTCGCCGCGCTCGATCGACAAGGTGACATTGTCCACCGCCGTGAAATCGCCAAAGCGGCGCGTCAGGCCTTTCGCTTCGATGGCGATTTCGGTGTGGCCCGCCGCGCGCGGCGGAATTACCAGCTCCGTATGTCCCGCCTTTTTATCTTCGGGCAGCAGGGCGATGAAGCTCTGCTCAAGATCCTTGCTGCCGGTGCGCTCCATCAGCTCCTTGGGCGTGCCGGTGGCCAGCACCTTGCCGGCGTCCATCGCCACGATCCAGTCCCACTGCTGCGCCTCGTCCATATACGCGGTCGAGATGACTACGCTCATGCCCGGACGGCCGGCGCGGATGTTGTCGATTAGTGACCAGAATTGGCGTCGCGAGAGCGGATCGACTCCGGTCGTGGGTTCATCGAGTACCAGCAGGTCCGGATCGTGCACCAGCGCTCCGCACAAGCCGACCTTCTGTTTCATGCCACCGGAGAGTTTGCCCGCGGGCCGGCCTTGGAATGGACCGAGCCCCGTGGCCTCGAGCAGCTCCTTGACCTTGACCGGCCGTTCCTCAGGACTCAGGCCGAAGAGTTGCGCCATGAAATCGACGTTGTCGCCGACGCTCAATTCGAGATAAAGATTCTTGCCCAGTCCCTGAGGCATGTAGGCGATGCGCGGGCACACCTTAGCGCGGTGGCGGGCATCGGCGATGTCCCCGTCGAGCACGGTCATCTTGCCGTCCTGCAGGGCCTTTGAACCGGCCAGCAGTGCCATGAGCGTGGATTTGCCCACACCGTCAGGTCCGACGATGCCGACCATGATGCCGCTGGGAATATCGATTGAGATCTTGTCGAGCGCCACTACCTTGCCGTAGTGGTGCGTGACCTCCTTAACGGATACAACCGGCTTGCCGCCGAGGGGTGCCTTGGGTGCGTTGGGCGCGGGTGATGCCATGAATAGGTGTCCCCGCGCGCTACCGGAGCGCTTGGCAATTGCGTCGACGCCGCTGCCCCGGACGCTGCCCGGTACGGATTACTCGCATGCCTGTCCCGTTACCCTTGCGATCCCGCAGCGGGCGGTGTGGCCGGCTGCGAGGGTGGCGCGTCCGCTGGCACCAGCAAGTTCTGCAACCAATCGGGCCACGCTGCGGATGGGTCTATTTTCACGTAGCCCACGCCGCGCACCCCGGTCTTGATGTGTTCTGCAAACTTTTCGACCGCCGCCTTGGGCAGTTGGATCTTGACCCGGAACATCAGCTTGTCCCGCTCGCTGCGGGTCTCCACCTGCTTGGGCGTGAATTGCGCTTCCGGGGACACGAAGCTCACAGTGCCAGGGGCCGAACGGCCGGGAATATAGTCGACGGTGATGCGCGCTTCGGCACCGATGGTCGCGCGCGCAGCCTCTTCGGAGGGTAGGTAGATTTCCATATAGACGTCATTCAGGTTGACCAGCGTCAGCACTTTTCCGCCGGCACCCAGCACTTCGCCCGGCTCCGCCAATCGGTACAGCACACGACCAAGCACCGGTGAGGTGAGTGTGGCATCGTCAATGCGCGTCTGGATTGTTGCGACGTTCGCCAGTGCCACCTGGACCTGCTGCTCGGCAGTGCTCAGCTTTGCGACTTCTTCGCCCAGCCCGGCCTGTGAAGTCTGCACAGCGGTACTGCGGACGTCGTGCTCGCGCTGCGATCCGGCGTTCTCCTTGAGCAGCTTGTCGGAGCGTTCGGCCTCGATTTTCGCCAGAGCTACCTGGCTCTTCTGCCTGGTAATAGATGACTTGGCGATCGCTGCGCGCTCCTGTGCAGCGGCCACGTTAGCCTTGGCTTCTGCCAGCTGGGCCTGCAGGGTGATCGTGTCCATTCGCGCCAGAACATCGCCCGGCTTGACCACGGCACCCTCATCGACGAGGACCTCCTTGACCCGCAGCGCCTCCTTGGAGGTGATGTCCACCAGCTTGGCTTCGAGCCGCCCATTCCCCCAGGCGATGCCCTTCGGGACCGCGTTTTTCTGACTTTCCCAGTACTTGTAGCCAAGGAACGCCACTACCGCTACGGCGATCGCGACGATGCCCATCTTCAACTGCTTCTTATTCAAGGCCATTTCGAACTCCTGGTCAGACGGCGGTGCCGGCAGGCTTTAGGGCGCCGGCGCTGGCGTGAAATAGTTGTCCCAGTTCGTGCGTTTCTTCATCTCGTCCTGCATGGTGTCGGGCACGAGCGGTTGATCAATTCTCATCTCCCAGCCGCCGCCCAGCGCCTTGTACAAGGCGATCAGGTTGGTGACCACCGAAGAGCGTATTTGCGCATCGGTGTTCTCCTGGGACAGCAGCGTGCGCTGCGCGTCGAGAACGCGTTCGTAGTCGGTCGCGCCCTCGCGGTACTGCGAGAACGCCAGGTCCACCGAGCGGCGCGCGGCGTCCACGGCCTTGCTCTGCGAATCCGTGGCCAGCTTCGCATTGAGAAAGCCGGTCATGCTGTCTTCCACTTCCTGGGCGGCCTTGATGACCGTGTCCTGGTAGTTGACGATCAATTGCTGGAAGCGGGCATCCTGAATGCGGATCAGATTTCTGGTGCGCCCGTAATTGAAAATCGACCACACCACGCGCGGCCCGAAGACATAGGTCAGACTGTCGGAGTCGAACAAGGAACCGTTGGAGTGGCCGCTGACGCCACTGCTGGTCTGCAGGCCGACCGAGCCGATCAGGCTGAAACTTGGGTACAGATCCGACTTGGCGATTCCAATGCGCGCCGATTGCGCCGCGGCAAACTGCTCGGCGCTTCGTATGTCAGGCCGCCGGCGCAACATTTCGGCCGGAATGCTCACCGCGACCTGTAACGGGGCGGTGGGGATGGCCTGCGGACCCGCGAGCAATGCCTCGAGGTTGCCGGTGGGTTGGCTCAGCAACGTGCTCAGCGCATTCTCCGACTGCTGCAGGCTGGCTTGCAGCTGCGGGATTGTGGCGCGGGTGCTTTCCAGCAGTGCCGTGGCTTGCGTGACGTCGAGCTCTGAGGTCGCTCCGTGCCGGAAGCGCGCATCGGCGATGCGCAGGCCCTCGGCCTGCAGGTCGGCATTGGTGCGTGCCTGGGCGAGCAGCACCTCGAAGGTGCGAACGATCGCGTAGGTGCGGGCCACTTCGGCGGTGAGCGCGACTAGCGCGCTATCGTAATCGGCCACCGATCCGGCCAACGCGGCCGCTTGCGACTCGACACCGCGCCGGTACTTGCCCCAGAAATCCATCTCCCAGGCGGCGTCGAACCCGAGCTGGTAGTTGGCAAATCGCGTATCGAATCCCGGAATATAGCTTGCGGCATTCTTGCTGATCCCGACCGCGGTGGCGCTGCCGCTGGCGACCTGCACTTGGGGATACTGCTGTCCGGTGGCATAGCCCAATTGCGCGCGCGCCTCGAGGATCTTGAGGCCCGCGATCTGCAGGGGCAGGTTCTGCTTATAGGCGAGGTCGATCAGCTTATTCAGCGTGGGGTCATTGAAGCCTTTCCACCATGCGCTGTCTGCGGCGCTGGCGGCGAGCGCGGCGTTATCTTTCTCCGCCCAGTCCTTATTGACCTTGTTGAGCTTCGCGTCGGGCTTGACGAAGTCCGGGCCCACTGTGCAGGCGCAAAGCGTCAGTGCGGCGACTACCAGGCCACTCACTCCGGCTGCGCGTTGCGCTCCGGGCAGACCTTTCCACTGTTGAAGAGATGCCACCTAACGTTTCTCCCCGTTCTTCATGTGAAACCGGTTAGGCAAATAGTCGTGCGCAGCTGAGTCGTCTTGTGATCGATGCCGCGTTCATAAGATGAACCACCGGACTGCAAACTGATTTTGAAGGTATGGACCGCCCCACAGCGGCCTTGTTCAATCAATCTATCGGGCTAACGCGAACTCTGTCGGGTCCTTCCGAGCGGTGCTCCGCGCATTCCGCTCGGCTAGCCGCGCTCTTAAACCTAATCTAATCCTAGCCGGATCAATAGGCAACCGCATGAGAGCCAGTGCTGCGGCACGTCAGTGCCTAACGAAAATGTCATCGAATGATCCCACCGCGCGGACGGCGCAGTCGTGCCGGCGGAGCCTACGTTGCAGCGCGCCGGTAACGGCGTTTCCGGTCGCGTCGCAGACTCGCGACCAATCCACACCTGCGCGAGATTAGGAGTATTATCGCCCCAAATATTGAGGGTTGTGGTGGACCCGAGTCATTGCGATGAGCGCTCCACGGCGCGCGTCGGCGCGGCTGCGGCTGCGCGTTACCCATTTTCACTTTCTTTGTAAGGACGTCACGATGAGTATCCGAACTTTGCGCATCACAAGACTGCGTCGGGTGTTCCGCGCCCTGATTGCGTTTGCCGTTCCATCCCTTCTGGCGCTGGCGGGGACCGCGCAAGCCGCGTCCGATATGGAAATCTATGCCACGGCGCAGGCCGATTACATCCAGGATTTCAATCGCGTGGATCCCAACTGGGCATCCACCCTGCGTCCCTCGAAGATTGCGGTTCCTGAGGGCACCTACGGCAGCAATGGCCAGGCGATTATCAGCGTCAAGCAATCGCGCTTCGGCGTGAAGGGCACTGCGCCAATCGAGGGCGGCGAAGAGCTGACCTACAAATTCGACTTCGACCTCTATGGAGTCGGCTCGAACGCCGGACAGACGACCTTCCGGCTGCAGAATTTCTATGCCGAGTGGCGGGGACTCCTAGCGGGCCAGACAGACACCAACTGGATGGATGCCAGCATCTTCCCCGACACCATCGATTACTGGGGACCGGCCGGAATGGTCTATGTGCGCACCCCGCAGCTGCGCTGGTCGGCGCTGAGGACCAAGACCGATACGTTTGCGATCGCCATTGAAGCTCCGAACACTGACATCGATCTGGGCAACGCCCGGCAGATCGATCCCGGCC
>Ga0157376_10002873_pt1 | contig 11800 bp, 10 predicted proteins | sample M45metaG_FD_121801 | JGI IMG/M metagenome (GOLD analysis project Ga0157376, IMG submission 121801) | Miscanthus rhizosphere microbial communities from Kellogg Biological Station, Michigan, USA - M4-5 metaG | ecosystem: Host-associated > Plants > Roots > Rhizosphere > Soil | place: USA: Michigan... | reverse complement strand
CCGGCAGCGCCGCAGGTGGCACGCGCCATTGCCAATGTGCTGTGGCTGCCTGTAATTCCCGAGCCGAGCCTTGGACTAAGTCAAGCAATCCCAACCATGCAGGTGCGGAAAGACCGAAGCCGAGGGCAACACCAAACAGCAGTGGCAACACTGCAAATGTGGGAGAGACCTTAGTGTCTCGACCGTCGCGGCCCTGAGGCCGCTCCCACATTGTTTTAATGGACAACCACGCAATTAGGAGCAGCAGCATTAAAACCGTGTAAGGAAATCCGCCTGTAACGAGGAGATAAACGAAGGGCGCCGGCCAAAGCCATCGCCATTTTGTCCGGCGTGAATCAAGAGCGCGTTCCGCGCCCCACCACGCCCACGGCAACCAGGTGAATGCGCCGAGTGCTCCGAACCAATCAGTCGCTCCCCAGCAAACGATCCAACCGCTTAACGAGGCAACGAGAGTGACAAAGACGGATAAGGCCATTGAAAACCCGCGATCGCGCGCCAGCAAAAATGCGCCAATCGCGAGGACAAAAAGGTGTGCAATCGACAGCGCGGCCGCCTGTTGCTGAAATGTGAGTGGGAATTTCCAGATCAAAACAACGAGCGCATTCACGAACACCGAAAACGTGCCGTACTGAAATTCGCCGGCGAAATTGCCGCAGACCCAGGAATACGGACTCAGGATCGGCCAATGACCTTCGGACCAACTGCGCGCCATGTCGGCGAACACTGGCAACACCGACACTTCGTAATCGTCATTCCAAAAGACTAGGGGATTGTGCCAAAGAAGGATCAGACAAACGACAACGACAAGTAACCCGGCGCATAGTGCGCCAAGTAAATTGTAGGGCGTCTGTGTCAGACGCCGACTATTTGCGATTGCGCCCGTCCGGCGTTTCACAGAAACGCCCTATAAAACGACTGGCTTGCCCTCAGTCATCACGAGCACGTTTTGTTCAATTCCGTGCGCGCGTGCCGCTGCAAGCAATCGTTGCGGCGGTTCGTGGAGCGGCTCGAAACCGAGAGGGAATGTTCCGTAATGCATCGGGATCAGCGTCTTCGCGCGCAGTTCCAAAAAAGCTCTTACCGCCTCTTCTGGATTCATATGAACTTCGCGTCCGGTTGGCGCTTCATAAGCGCCTATGGGAAGCAACGCGAGGTCGACGCTGAAGCGATCGCCAATTTCTTTGAAGCCCGGAAAATAAGCTGTGTCGCCACAATGAAAAATCGTGCGGCCATTCGACGCGATTACAAAGCCACCGAAATCGCGATGCAAATCCGCAAGAAATCGGCTCCCCAATGGTGACATGGCGTGAGCGAAATCTTGAGCGGCCCGAGTTCCACGGTCTGCCAGTAGTCGAGTTCGTGCACGATGTGAAACCCGAGATCGTGGACGAGGTTTCCCACGCCCGTGGGAACCACGATTGGTTGGTTCGCGGCTACGCGGCGGAGCGTGCGCCGGTCGAGGTGATCAAAATGCGCATGGGTCACGAGTACGAAATCAATGGAAGGCAGATGATGAATTTCGAAGCCCGGGCGTTTTAATCGTTTAATGACCTTGAGCCATTTCGACCAAATCGGATCGATCAAGATGTTGACCTCGTGCGTCTGGATGAGAAATGAAGCGTGGCCGATCCAGGTAATGCAGATCTCACCATCGCGAATCTTCGGAAATTGCGGCGGCACGTATTGACCGGATCGCTTCACGAAGAGCGATGGAATCAAAACACTTGTAAGAAAGTTTCGTTTATGCCAATCGGCCCGCGGACGCAGCCGGACGCGAGTGGAATGCCGCCCCGCTTCAACAGGAGTATCGCCGTCTGGCGTCTGGCGAACAATGTTTCGCCGTTTCTTCTTGGCAAAGCGGATTGGCACGGTCTTAGAACGATATGGGACAGTTACAAAGTGGAAAGCGTTAAAACGTTACAAACTGCAGGCGTCACGATTCACTGAGCGCCCCCGTCCACATCTCAAAGCTTTAAACCTTGTAACTTTGTGCATCCGGCGTTCAGTACCTTTCTTCACATGCGGAGCTTGAGGGTTTGCGTCATATTGTTTTTGGTTTGTTCCGCCGGCATAGCATCCGAATCCCGCCTGCCGTTCGGGACTGTGTTCAAAGGACAGGACCAATTCAACCGGCTGGTTACCAGTGCGAAATCGGAGAACTGGAAATCACTACCGATCGGTGATCGGACTGCGGCGGTTGGAAAAGCGCTGGTTGGTACCCGCTATAAACATTTCACTCTCGAGATAGACAACCGGATCGAATCGCCTTCGGTAAATTTCTACGGAATGGATTGCTGGACGTTTTTCGAAACGGCGCTTGGCTTTGCGCGAATGTTGAACGAACCCGAATCAAATTGGACTCCGGAACGTTTACTCCACTACATCGAGATGGATCGTTATCGCGGCGGCGAATGCACGGGCGATTATCTTTCGCGGCTGCATTACTTGGAAGACTGGCTTTACGACAACGATCGCCGGGGCTTGGTTGCCGACATGACGCGGGAACTTGGCGGACGCAGCGTTCCGCATTCTGCGCGCGAGATGACCGTCGGTTGGCGACACTATCGTTATCTTGCTTCCAACCGCTCGTTGCTCGGGCCTCTTGCGCGAATGGAAGCGAATGTATCGTCGCGGCCGCTCTACGAAATTCCAAAGAGCCAGGTCGCAAGCATCGAGCCGAAATTGCGTAGTGGTGACGTCATCGGCATAATTTCGCGCGAGCGAAACGGACTCCATTCGACTGCGCATGTGGGCCTGGCACTGCGCTCAAACAACGGCGTTTTGCATTTCATGCACGCTTCCTCGCCCAGCAATTCCGGCAAAGTTATCGTGGACGACGAGCTTTCGAAATATCTGTATCGGTATGGATCAGACAGCGGGATCCTCGTCGCGCGACCGCTGCGTTAAGATTCGTCGAACTTGTCCAATTCGCCGAGCAACTTTTGCAGTCGTTCCACGGCCTCCTCAGCATCTACACCGTGAGCTTCGAGTGTTGCGGTGGCTCCGCAGTCGAGGTTGGCGCGGAGAACATCGATTAAGCTTGCCGCAGAATATCGGCCGCCAGTTGTCACGAACCAGATTTCCGATCGAAAGGTTCTGACGTGTTTCACAAAGTGAGCAGCAGGGCGCGCGTGTAATCCCAGCTTGTTGCTAATGCGCACCTCGCGCTGCGCGGACACAGGCGTTCGTTTTTGCCCGAAGATCATGCCTGACTGGTACCCCAGCGCCGATGGAGGAATTTTTCAAACGGCGAGAAGAAGATTTTATCGGCCAGTAGACCGATCACCACGATGATGATCATGATGCCGATGACCTGTTCCATGGCGCTTAATTCACGGCCGTAGTGTAAAAGCTGCCCGAGCCCGAACCCGGTCAGGATGGTCACGAAAATCTCAGCAGCCATAAGTGAACGCCAAGCAAATGCCCAACCTTGCTTCATCCCGCTAACGATGAATGGAAGGGCCGCTGGCAGAATCACCTTGAACCACATGTGCATACGCCTGGAGCCCATGGTTAAAGCAGCACGCCTGTAGATTGGCGGCACGTTTCGCACGCCAGTTTCCGTGGCGATGACGACGGACCAAAGCGTGCCCATTACCACGACGAAAAGCATAGCGGCTTCTGTTTGTCCGAACCACAACAACGCAAGCGGCACCCAGCAGACACTTGGCAATGTTTGGAGACCGAGGGCTAGCGTTCCAATGGTATCCTGGCACACCCTCCAACGCGCAGTCAGCAACCCCAACGGCAGACCCGCTAAAAGGCCAATGATGTAGCCTATGATCAGGCGACGCATCGTAACGATCGTAGCCTTCACCAAAGTTCCATCCACTGTGGCGTCTTTTAAATAGACGGCCACTTGCCGCGGCGACGGCAGTAGGACTGGCGACCAAATCTTTGCACGAAACAGCGCCTCCCAAATCAATAGGAGAACAGCAAAAAAGAGCGCCGCCAACAAAAACCGTTTCATTCTGCGATCGCGACCTCCGGTTGGCTATAACCCTTTAGCGCTTTCGTAATTTCGGTGGCATGAACCGCAAGATCGACGCTATTGATGTCGCGCGGCCGAGGCAGGTCCACAGCAAACTCTTCTCGAATGCGACCAGGACGCGGCGAAAAAACTATGACCCGGTCGCCCAAGCAAGCTGCCTCGCGGACATTGTGTGTAACAAACACGATTGTTTTGTTCCGCGCTTTCCAGATTCGCTGAAGATCGCCATAGAGTTGCTCACGAGTCAGCGCATCGAGAGCAGCAAACGGCTCGTCCATTAACAGCATGCGCGGATTGGGCGCCAGCGCGCGAGCGAGCGAGACGCGCTGCTTCATTCCACCGGAAAGTTCGTGAATGTTCGCACGCTCGAAACGACTGAGCCCTACGAGTTCGAGGTAATACTTGGCGACATCCTGCCGATCTTTATTTGTGAGATTCGGCTTGAGCTTGAGTCCAAATAAAACATTTCCAAAAACGTTCAGCCACGGGAACAAAGCCGGTTCCTGAAACATGACGAGCCGCTCGCGGCCAGGGCCGGTTATCGGCTTGCCATCAGCCTGTACCGTGCCGCTATCCGGTTTTTCGAGGCCGGCGATGATATTGAGCAATGTCGTTTTGCCGCAGCCACTGGCGCCAACGAGGCAAACGAATTCACCCTCGGCAACGTTCAGGCTCACTTGGTCGAGCGCGAGGACTGCTCCCGATGCGCCTTTGAAGTTTTTCGAAACGTTCTCAATCGCGAGCTTCGACGGCGCTATTACTTCGAGCTCCTCGGCGGCTGAGGTGCGCTGGCGGGGGAGTCGTTGCATTACGGAGTTTCTACGAGCTTCGAAATATCTGTCGAACCTTTGAGGAAACCCGCATCTTTTCCATCCTGCACAGATTTGGAAATCAGATCACGGGATATGTCGCTGGTGAATTGAATCCGATTCCACGCCTGCGCCACCGCGTCCGGTGCGAAATCAGCGCGTGTTTCCGCTTTGAGTTCCGCGACCAATAACTTCTGCGCTTCTGCTTGATTCTGCTGCATCCATTTTGTCAGTTCGATATTCGCGTCTGCGATTTTCTTAGCAATGTCGCGTCGGTCATGCAGGAACTTCCCGCTGGATACAAGCCAGGTCGTGATTGTAGCTTTGTCTTCAAGAAACACCCGCGCTTTCGCATCACGCTCGAGCCTTGTTACCCATGGCTCGACGGTCCATACCGCTTCGACACCGCCATTTTGAAACAGCGCGAGTTGATCTGGATTCGCAGTTGGAATGACGGTCGCGTCGCCACCGGTTAGGGTGACGCGGAATCCTTGTGCCTTTAGCCATGCTCGACACGAAATGTCCTGAGTGTTGCCGAGTTGAGGTGTGGCGATCTTTTTCCCACGAAAATCATTAGGGGTCTTGATCGTTGAATCCGCCTTCACTAACAAAGCCGCACCAGCATTGGCTGCACCAGAAATAACACGAATCTCCTCGCCGTTCGATTTGAAGTACGCGTTAAGCGCAGGACTTGGGCCGACGTACGTCACATCAAGCGATCTGGCAAAGATCGCTTCCATTGCCGAAGGGCCCGCGTTGTAAGTGAACCACTGAATCTGGACATTTGGCCCGAGTCGCTCTTCAAACCAGCCTTTGCCTTGGCGCGAAAGCGCGTGCGCAATTACGCCTTGCGCATGAGTGACGTTTGGAAAATGTCCAAATCGAATCGTGATCTTCTCTTGCGCAGTCGCAAAGTGCGAAAGGAGAAAGATTCCAATCATTGCGGTGATCTTTGTTTTCATAGGTGGTTTTCAATAGCCGCTGCGCAGCTAAAAACGTGGGACGGCGTGACGAATTTAAGATTAGCCTAACGACTTCGATCGCTGATAAATATTTTGATCCATCGGTTGAGATCTTCCCCGCCGATACGGTGGAACACTGACGCTCGAATGAAGGGAAGCCAGGCGCGTTCAGCCCGTATAGCCGAATCGGGGATCAAGCTCTTTTAATGCAGTTTCGGCAAAGTGTTGATCCTCCGGCGACAGGTATTCGCGATACCCTCCAACTTTTCCGCGGCGCACCTTGAACGATTCAGGATCGCGCACATCGCCCGGATGCAGAATGTTTGAATCAAAAGCTCCCGCGGCCTCGAGTTGTTGCATGTTCTCGAACTGGGAAAACTCGAGCGCCTCCTGGAAAATATTCGCCTCGGGCGACGATTCACCAAGGACTGCAAGCAGGTCTCGGAAATGTTCGGCTGGCGAGGCTCGCAGCGCTTCGTATCGGACGAGGGTGAAAGTGTCATGGTGAGAGAACTCGTTAAGCCAATTGTTCATGACATCAACGATGGCGCGCATACCGAAGTTTTCGTCGCGCAACATTTCGCTCACAGTCTTTTGCTTTAGCGCGAGCGGGGCATTCGGATCGCGCCGTGTCAGCTGCAAATAGAGAGAAACGAAACAATCACGTGGATCTCGGGCGAGCAGGATAATCTTCGCCCGGTTAAGCTCGCGTCGCGGGACGAGATATTTGCCGCGAATTCTGTCCCACAGATCGCCTTTGGTGCGATGCTCAAACAGATCATGAGAAAAGACAATCCGCGGAAACCCGGACAAAGCGTACCGTCCGGGACGCAACGTGAACTCAAGGCCGAAGCGTTTGCAGAAGTATGCACAAAGAAATGCCCGAAGCCATGTGCGGCCACTCTTCGGGATGGAGAGAATGATGGCGTCACCGCCTGAAAGTTCCCGCGCGCGACTGCTAAAGTTGCGTCGGGTCCATGTCGAATTTGTTAGGCCAAATCGCCACCGCGAACTCCGCTGACGGCTAGCTGGAAACTCAGACACCGTCGCCGGTGGGCTTTCCTTGTAATCAGCCGTCGATTCCGGCTGCGCACCGGCCAAAGATTCAGATGTGATTTCTATCGCCATTCGGGGGACCCTCGGACTGCTTGCATAAGACCGCACACAGAGGTACATATTCAAGCACAAATTAATTTGGGGGCGTACTGGCTTCGACTCATCGTTGGAAGCGCAGACGGCATGTCGAGGATGGTTCGTTGGCCTCGTTAAAAACCGGACCAAAACAAATAAACGCAGATCACCAAGATCTCGCTCTCGCGGCTTAATTGACCGTGACGTTTGGAGTTGGACGCCTGCTACGGCACCAAACGTGGACAGCAGGCTAATCAAACGGCGGAGCGACCGCGCCGGATGGTGAAGGAAACTCGTGGACGCTCGGGAGCTGGCAGTGTGCCGGTGCAACGTTCGGCTCCTTAAAACTTATCACCGGATAAACGTGTAGATGTTTGCGCGGATAGCGACGAGGACAGGGGTTCAACTCCCCTCGCCTCCATTTCTCATCCTTCCGAAGCGCAGGCCGCGCTAAATTTTCGGGCAACGGTTTTGTCACTTCCAAACGTGGCTGACATCGTGTCGCACTTGCCACTAAAGCAAATGTAATTAGTTAAAGACTAACATCATGGCGACATACATCAGTTTGGTGCAATTCACTGATAAAGGGATTCACGCTGCCAAGGAGACGACTCAGCGAGTTGCTGACTGGGCGGCGAAGGTGCAGTCGAAGGGAGTTACCATCAAGCAGATGTACTGGACACTCGGACACTACGACCAGGTGTGTGTGTTCGAGGCACCAAACGACGAGACGGCCGCCAGCGTGTTGCTGTCCGCGGATATCCCGGGCAATATTCGGACGCAGACGCTGCGCGCTTTTACAAGTGCCGAGATGGAGAAGATTCTCGCCGACATTCCCTGATCGAAGCGAGTCAGAACGTCTTTGCTAAAGAGAAGGACGCTTGCTTTCCGGCAATTATGATCGCGGCGCGAGCCGGCCGGCAGTGGTCGTTTGTTGAATCACTTCGCGGCGAAGCGCGCTTGTATCGCGGCCTCGCGCGCGCGTCCACCACAGCACAATGGGCGATGCGATGAAGATGGACGAATACGTTCCGACGATAACACCGATAAGAAACGAGAAGGCGAAGTCGTTGAGAACGGGCCCGCCAAAGAAATACAGCGCGAGTACCGTCAGCAAAACAGTGCCTCCGGTGAGAATCGTTCGCGACAGCGTTTCGTTAATTGAAGTGTTCATAACTTCCGCCACCGATCCAGATAATCGATCACGCAAACCGCTGCGGATGCGGTCGAAAACGACAATCTTATCGTTGATCGAGTAACCGGCGATCGTCAGGACCGCAGCCACCATAATCAAGGAAAGCTCGCGTCCGCTCAACGCGAAGATGCCGATCGTGATAATAAGGTCGTGCGCCAACGCTGCCAGTGAAGCTACCGCAAACGAGGTCGCAAACCGGAAACTCACGTACACGAAAATTCCCAGCAGCCCAAGCGCGAGAGCCAGCGCGCTCTTTGTCGCCAACTCTTTTCCGACCAGCGCACCAACGTGGTCGGTCTGTTCAAACTTCAGACCTGCTGTCGGTAACGCTTCGCTCAGCTGCGCTTTAATTTTATCGGCGGCGCCTGAATCAGCTCGGATGCTGATGAGATCGCGGTTCGCCACCTTTTCGGATTGAATAACGCTATTTTGAAACCCGGTATGGGCGAGCGCGCCGCGCACTTCATCCGGTGTCAGCTTGTGCGCCGCAGAGATAACAAGCAAATCGCCCCCTCTGAAATCGGCCCCGAGATTGCGCTGACCCTTCATGAATAAAATGCCAAGGCACAGAATCGTGGCCACGGCGGATATGGAAACGAACTTGGGCGCGTTTCCGAGGAAATCGAACCCCTTTGAGCGAATGAGATGAAGCATGGAAACCCGCTTCAGCCAGCCGAGCGCGAATGCCCACGAAAAACAGGTGTACGTGACTAGCAGCGATGAAAACATTGACGCCACGATGCCGATGGTCAGCGTGAGCGCGAATCCCTTAACCGGTCCACTTGCCAACCAAAAAAGAATCGCGGCTGTCAGAAACTGCGTTACGTGCGCATCGAAAATAGCGCTGAACGCTTTTCGATAGGAAGTATCGACGGCCACACGAAGCGACTTTCCCTGTTTAATTTCATCCCGAAGCCGTTCGTAGATCAGAACATTAGCGTCCACCGCGATTCCCAAGCTGAGAATAAGGCCAGCGATACCGGGAAGCGTCAGAACGCTGTTAAACATGCCCAGAACGCCAACCACCATGAAACAGTTGATCAGCAGAGCGATGTCGGCGATGAGACCTACCAAGTGGTAGTAAATGATCATGAACACGACTACCAGGATAAAGCCCGCAATACCTGAATAGATGCCGCTCTTGATCGAGTCGCTGCCGAGGCTGGCTGAGACCTGGCGCTCCTCTTCAATCTTCACCGGGGTTTGCAGAGGATTCTCCAACACGCTCGCGAGATTGCGCGCCTCCGGTTCGTCCATGCGTCCGCCGCTAATGACCGCGTTACCACCGTAAATGGCCGTCCTAATAACAGGCGCGGATTGAATTACTCCATCGAGGACAATCGCGAAGCGATGATTCACATTTGCTTCAGTAATTTGACCGAAGGTTTTGGCGCCTTCAGTGTCGAACCCGAGTGTGACTTCCCATCCTTCCTGACCATATCCGGCAGCCGCTCGCGAAACATGATTGCCGCCGAGATCCGCTTTCTTTTTGACAAGCAAACGTTCTTCGATCGGCTTTCCGCCCTGAACTTGCTGCGTGTAAGTTTCGATTCGGTATTCTGGCGGAATCACTTCCTTTCCGTCATCAATCGCCTTCAAGCGTTGACCGTTGTCCGGATACACGAGGCGGAACTCTAGTTTGGCTACTCGTGAGAGTTGCTCGCGCGCCTCTTGAATATTGGCCGCGTCGAGACCCGGGATTTGCACGAGAATACGATCATTGCCCTGCGGCGTGATAATCGGCTCGCTTACACCAAAGCGGTCGACACGTTTGCGGATCGCCTCGATAGCCTGGTCCACCATCGCTTTTGTAATTGGCCGTTTTCCACCATCGGCGCTGGCTGGCGGCTCTAGTCGAATCAAAAACGAAGTGCCACCTTGGAGGTCGAGGCCGAGATGAATCTTCCCCTTTCGAATCACTGTGCCATCCGGCCGCTTCTGGTCGAAAGGCGGATAGGTGGACCATAAGCAAAACACCGTGACCACGATTGTCAGCACAGTTCCCAGAATGCGGCGCAATCGCTCGCTTTCGCTCGCAAAATACCAGCCGAACAGCACCAGTATGGCGAGACCGATAAAAAAAGTGAGCACTGGCGTCATGAAATTTTCGATCCCCGATTTTCGATTTTCGATTTGCTCATCGGCGTCGCTTGTTCGGTGCGGACTGGTAACGGAAGCGTTTTACCTTACGCCTCTTTTAGGACGTTGGTAATCGCCGATTTGTCCATCTCGATTTTTACGTTGTCGGCCACTTTCACAAGTACTGTCGTTTCTTTTACATTCGAAATGAGACCGTGAATGCCTGCGTTGGTCACTACGCGATCACCGGTCTTTAGATTTCCGATCAACTTCTGTTGCTGTTCCTGCCGCTTTTTCTGCGGTCTGATCATCACAAAATACATGATGATGAAAATGAAAATGAGCGGCACGAAAAACGAGCCAATGCCGCCGCCGGGCATAGTTCCGGGCGATCCCGTTTGGGTCTGAGCGAAAATCAGGCAGAGCATATCGAAAATTGGAGAGCGCACCTTAAGCACGAACGCGCCCGCTGCAATCGTTCTTTCGCATCGCTCGTGTTATGGCGTTCCTTCTGCGTAACATTGGAGCCACGTCTCGTTTCAGTTGGTGAAAAAACGGCCGCTCGTGCTAGTCTCAGTTTCTTAATAATGGGGGTATAGCTCAGCTGGTAGAGCGTCTCGTTCGCAATGAGAAGGCCAGGGGTTCGAATCCCCTTACCTCCACTCCTCGCTGCATGACCGTAGCGAGCTAGAATTCCAAACAACTACGTCGGCGCATTAATTGCACGATCATCGCGGTCATCGCCACGTTTTATCTCGTGCGTGCGCTTTGCTTCACGTTCTTTCCACAGAATCATCCGCTCGTACCAAGCCAGCAGCCGGCAGAGCACCCATCCACGATAGCCGTCACGAAAGCCTTGCTTCCAGAGGTAGTGATAAAGAAACCGCAGGCTCGGACGAAATGGGGCCTTCAACGCAAGTTTCTTCAGCCAGCGTTTGCGTTGTATGGCTGCTCCAATAGGTGTCGCTCGAAAGGCTGTTCGACGTGTTTCGTGCAGTTTTCGGGACGCTGCTGCTTCCCAAGTAGAATAGCGATTATGTTTCTCGATGAAGGTGGCAATATCTGGAAAGGCGTAATGCTCCATCGGTGCGGATAAATAATTCGATCGGCCTTCCAGCAACACGTGCTCGTGCACTTCGTTATCTCCAGATTGAGCGCTGTTGTTGATCTTGATCTGTTCGTATCGGCCCAGCCGGTGCCGAAACAGGCGCAGATTCCAACTGGGAAAATAACCGCAGTGGTTGATCCAACCGCCAAGGAACCAGAAGCGGCGATTCAAGTAAAACCCGTCTACGTCGGTGCGATGAATTGCGTGGCGTATTTCACGTTCCAGTTCGGCCGTGATTCGTTCATCGGCATCGACGATCAACACCCATTCATGCCGCCAGGCAATATTCTCCAGCGCCCAGTTCTTCTTTCGTGGAAGGTGTCCATTCCAAATGAACTGTACAACTCGGGCTCCTGCTCCCGCGGCGATTGCTGGTGTGCCATCGGTGCTAGCAGAATCAATTACTACGATTTCGTCGGCGAATGAAACGCCGGAAATACAGTCCCGCACGTTTGCCGCCTCATTCTTGACCGGAATAAGCACCGACAAGGGTGCTTTTGCGATCGATAAGTTGCTCATTGAGTG